>Ga0207653_10000134_pt1 | contig 52778 bp, 45 predicted proteins | sample KBSK5251metaG_FD_184341 | JGI IMG/M metagenome (GOLD analysis project Ga0207653, IMG submission 184341) | Corn, switchgrass and miscanthus rhizosphere microbial communities from Kellogg Biological Station, Michigan, USA - KBS K5-25-1 metaG... | ecosystem: Host-associated > Plants > Roots >... | reverse complement strand
GAATCCGCTCGCGCGCGAGCGACTCATCGTCAACAATGAGTGTACGAACAGACTTCGAGCCGGACATGCGATGCCTCCTTTCATCGCTCTAACGCACAAAGCCTGTCGCGGGTTTCAATTATGGGAGGGGAAGTTTTCCCGGAATGGAATTTCCAATAACACGGTGAGTCCGCCCTTGGGAGTGTTTGAGAGGTCGAGGCGGTGGTCGGCGCCGTACAATTGCTTGAGCCGGGCCTCGGTGTTCGAAAGACCCACGCCTTCCTTTACGATGGCTCCGGAGCCTAAATCCTCGGGAATGCCGGGACCGTTATCGGTCACTTGAACTCGAAGAGTTCCATTGAGCCTTCGCGCCTCGATCTCGATTCGGCCTGGACTGGTCCGCGGAGCAATGCCGTGCCGAATCGCGTTCTCCACGATCGGCTGAAGGATCAGATTCGGCAATCGCGCATCAAGCGTTTGCGGTTCAATATCCATCTGAACCGTCAAACGATCCTGAAAGCGAATGCGTTCGATCTCCAAATAGCATTTGAGAAACTCGAGCTCCTGTCCGAGCGAGACTTCCTGAGTTCCCCCGTTCTCGAGCGTCAACCGCAGGAAATCTCCCAGACGCGCGATCATTCTGTCAGCCGCGTCCGCGTTCTTGTGAACCAAAGCTGAAATTGAGTGAAGAGTGTTGAAGAGAAAATGAGGCTGTAGCTGCATCTTGAGCGCCTGAAGCTGGGCTTGTGCCAACTGAGCCTCGAGTTTGGTGGCGCGCACCTGGCCTTCCCTGAAGCGCTTCTGATAATCGATGGCGTGACTGACAAGCAGGATCAACCAGTAGATCATGACGCCGTAATCAGTCATGAAGTAGACGTTCATCAACAGCCGGCTGAACGAAAAGTGCCTGCTTGAATCAGCAAGGAGAAAGAAGAACATTAAGTCGTGCAGCACCCGCGTTGTAAATCCCATCAGGATGCTTGCGCCAATATGCACGCTTAAGCTGCGCACCCATTTTGATCGCTCGATCGGCGCCCGCCGCGACAGCCATAAGATGAAAGGCGTCAGCGCGGCCCACTGATATGCGTAGATTACTTCAACCAGGAATATTCTTCGGTACTGAATGGGCATCTTGCTGCGGCCGTACGCGAGATACATCTGGCTTGCGAGAAACGCGCCGAACAGAGTCCAGGCGGCCACGATCAGGGGCACACGAAACCAGCGCTGCTGCAGCAAACTTCGCGACTTAATCTGCATTCGAAACCTCGCCTCGTTCGAAGTACCTTCCGGGACAGTAGAACCTATCACAATCCAACGCGCGTTGGCGCGTTCGGTTGCGACATTCTCGAAGAGAGTGCGCTGTCCCAGCATAAGGACCCCTGCAGACTTAGATGCTTCCCTCGGGATTTTATTAGCGCGAACAGCGAGAGTGACTCCTCGCCGGCTGATTGAGAACTTCCAGCATCAGACAAGTAGCACATTCTCCATAGTATCGAAATCAAGGATACCTATTTGTGACGAACCGGCTTCGCGAGATGACGACGCGGCTATATACGATGACGAACCGGCCTGCTTGGATTGATCTGAAGGTCTGCCGTAAAATGAAGACAGCACCGCACGGTCTTGGAGGATATCATGAAAATACTCCTAGCGATCGATTCATCTGCGCTTTCCGAGATGGTCGTGACCGAACTCGAGTCAAGACTTTGGCCGCCTCAGACCGAGGTGCGAGTGCTTACGGTCATCGATCTGTTTGCGCTCACTTCGAGCGTTGGATATCTCGAACCGTTCATCAAGAGTGAGAATGACGCTGCCCAGGCATTCGTGCTTGCCGCGGCCGAGCGTCTTACTCGCAAAGGCTTTGTGGCATCCGGGATAGCCGTGGAAGGATACCCCGGAACCAGCATCGTTGAAGAGGCTGACCAATGGGGCGCCGACCTTGTCATGGTGGGCTCGCATGGACACAGCGGCTTCGTTCGATTCCTGTTGGGCAGCATCGCCAAAGCCGTTGTGCAGAATGCTAGTTGCTCCGTCGAGATTGTGCGCTATCACGGAGACGACCAGACTCGGAAGTCCGAGTCCGCACCCTCGGCGCCTGAAGCTCTCAGATTATTACTCGCTACCGATGGCTCGGAGTATTCACAGGCGGCGGCACATTCAATAGCCTCGCGTCCCTGGCCCGCCGGGAGTCAAATAAGGATCGTCAGTGTCATTGAGCCGGTGATGCCGGCGTCGGATCCGTGGTTCGCCTCGGGTGCCCTTATTGACAAGGTAAGAGAAGAGACCGCGAGCAAATCCCGTGATGCCGTTGAAGCGGCGCGGGAAATCATATCCCGCGCAGGTATCACGATCGAAACAATCGTCCTTGATGGAAGCCCGAAGAAACGAATCGTCGAAGAAGCAAGAGACTGGCGTGCGAACCTGATTGTTGTCGGCTCTCACGGCCGGCGAGGCGTTTTGCGGTACCTGCTCGGAAGTGTCTCCGAAGCCGTTGCAATGCATGCGCATTGTTCGGTAGAAGTGATTCGAGATCGCTCCCTGCTCGGCGCGGCTTAGCAATCGCTTCGCCTTGTGTCATCGGTGGACATTGAGAGTAAATCCTGTGGCAACGTGCAGAGTTGTCAGATCAAGCAGACCTTAGTGTCACACCGAAAGTCTCAGGAGTCCGCGCGAGAATTGATTGCCACGAAGCCGACACTATCATCGCTCCAAGAGGCTTCATCTGGTAATCGCGACTCTTCATCCGTCATCAATCCTGCGCGCGCCGGACCAGTCAAAAAGGAGCGAGTTCGACAGATTTGTCGAGGACTTGAAAAAAGTTTCGCGTGTGTTGGCGGATGAAGGCGAGGATTGAAGCAATGCAGCGAATGGTGCACACATCCTCGTGCCACTCAACGCCAGAGCTCAGTGATCGAGAAGGATTCGCAAAGCCTCGTTGATATCCTGCATTCGAAAGGGCTTCGATAACGCGAAGTCAACACAACTGGTTTCACCGGCACGTTCGTAAGCTCTCTCTGCGCCATAGCCGCTCATCAGCACCACCTTCATCTCGGGCTTTCGCGACTTTATTTCGGCGGCTGTGGTTACACCGTCCGTCTTTGGCATCGCGAGATCGGTGAATACGATGTCGAAATCCTGATTATCGATCATCAGCAAGGCTTCTCCTGCGCTATCGGCTGTCAATACGGTGTGACCCTTCTGCGCGAGGATAGCGGCAAGCACACGGCGAACCGGCTCCTCGTCGTCGACGATCAGTATGCGTGAGATGGGCACGGCAGTGAAGCGCAACTGGTTAGCAGCAAGAGCGCTCTCGGAACTGACGTGCGGCAAGAAGATGGCAAAGGTAGTGCCGCGGCTGGGCTGACTATCGACCTCAATCCGGCCGCCATGCCGCTCGATAACCCGATAGCTCTCACTCAGTCCCATTCCCAACCCGGACGTGCCCTTTGTTGTATAGAATGGGTCGAAGATATGGCGCATCGTTTCTTCGGTCATTCCCATGCCGGAATCGGTGATGCTAACGCGAACGGTCGTATCGTCCGCCGATGCGTTTATGATGATTGAGCCACCGACTATCATCGCATCAAGCGCGTTCAGAATAATGTTGACGAATACTTCTCTTAATTCGGAAGGTTCGCCGTTGATGAGTAGTTCTTCTTCGGTGTTCCATTCGAGCTGAACCTCGTATTTGATTCCCGCGGCTTCAGCATCATCTCGCCATCGCGGGCGCGTGATATCGATGGCATCTCGAACAATGTCCGAGAGGCGCATTCTCATGAAATCATCCTTGCGGTGACTGCCGCGTGAGAAATTCTGAATGCGCTCAACCATTCGCGCGGCATCTTTCGCGGATTTTTCGACTACGTTCAAATACTTTTCAACCGGTGTATCTTTGACTTTGGGAAGAGCTAGTTGCGTGTAGCCAATGACCGCCGCGAGAGCGTTGTTGAAATTGTGCGCGACACCGGAGGCGAGCTGGCCAAGCGCGCGCAGCTTCTCGGCCTGCTGCGCCCGGTCGCTTTCGCGATAACGCTCGGTCATATCGCGTGCAACGAGAATGGCTCCCGCGAGCGTTTTCTGCTCATTGAAAATCGGAGAAGCGGTTAGCGATAAATAAGCGCGGCTGCCGTCCGGCTTTGTGTACCACAGCCGCAAGTCAGCCACTCGATGTTCACGCATCGCGATGTTTCCCGGCAGATCTGAAACTGGAATCGGCTGATCCGCCTCGTCTGTGAACCGCCCGACCGCCAGGCTGGAGTCCGAGTCATCGCGCATTTCCTCAAATGTAAATCCGAATATCAACTGTGCCTGGCGATTTGCACGCACCACCTGCATGGTTTCGTCCCATATGAGCAATCCCTCGGCCATCTGCTCGACGATCACGTCCAGACTCATCCTCTCGCGTTCGGCTGCTTCGCGTGCTCGATTGAGTTCGGTTTGATCATCCGCTGGTACCTTGGCATTGCGCCCTTGCCTCGGAGCACGGGTCTGGTTGCGGGAATTCTCTTTCGTTGGTTTTGTTTTCATGGCACGTGGCAATGGCTTGTGAGGGGAAATCACGGATCATTGCTGCAAGGTGAGGGCAGGGCGAATTCGACAACAACCTACCATCGTTTCGGGGATCAAACCAGACTTTTCAGCGAATATGATCCAAGCCCTGGGTATGCCTTTTTGTGAAGTCGTGATGTACGATTACTCTTTCGGCAAGCGAAGATCAACGCCTTAACGGTATAGTGTTAAGGAGAAAGAGTTGAGGAGAATCAGAAGATGGGCGAGGAGTTTCAAAGCGATCACGATTTTGCGCTGCGGGCGGAGGACTTTGCATCCGAGCGCGAGTATAAACTGCACTGTCTGCGGCATTCGACTTCACATTTGATGGCGGCGGCGGTTCAGCAAATTTTTCCGGATGTTAAATTTGGAATCGGTCCTCCGATCAAGAACGGCTTCTACTATGACATGCAGTTGCCGCGTCCGTTGACGCCTGACGATCTTGTTGAGATCGAGAGTCGAATGCGCGCGATTGCGAAAGAGGGCCGTGAGTTTCAGCGCGAGACGTGGAACAAAGAGAAGGCTACGGAATTCTTTGGATCACGCGATCAAAATTTCAAGATTGAGTTGATCAACGGGATTCCGGGTGACACCGTGTCCACCTACGCAATAGGTGACTTCACCGATCTATGCGCCGGTCCGCACGTGCGGCGCACGAGCGAGTGCAAGCACTTCAAGCTTACGTCCATCGCCGGCGCGTACTGGCGCGGCAGCGAGAAGAACCCGATGCTTCAGCGCATCTACGGCACGGTGTGGCCGACGAAGGTCGAGCTGGATGAGTATCTTCACAACATCGAAGAAGCAAAACGGCGCGATCATCGCAAGGTCGGCCGCGAACTCGAATTGTTCATGACTCACGAGTGGGCCCCGGGCGCGCCTTTCTGGCTGCCAAAGGGCACGGTGATTTATCACACGCTTCAGGAAACGATCAGGCGAATGCTGGCAAACAACGGCTACGTCGAGGTCAAGGCGCCGCTCCTGTTCAGTGAGAACCTGTTCAAGACTTCCGGTCATTGGTCGCACTATCAGGAAAACATGTTCATCGTCCACGAAGATGAAACGGACTTCGCTCTCAAGCCGATGAACTGCCCGGGGCACATGCTTATCTTTGGCGCAAAGCGTCGAAGCTATCGCGAGCTTCCGCTGCGGCTCTCCGAGCAGAGCGTGCTGCATCGTAACGAGCGCGCCGGGGTGCTTGCGGGACTTACGCGCGTTCGGCAATTCCAACAGGATGATGCGCATTTGTTTATCACCGAGGATCAGATCGGTGAGGAAGTGAATCGACTGCTCGCATTGGTTGCGCGCGTGTACCGAGCATTCGGAATGTCTTATCGATTCACTTTGAGTGTGCGCGGCGATGATCCGGGCAAGTACATGGGAGAACCCGAAGTGTGGGATCGCGCCGAGAAACTGTTGGCCGAAGCGTTGGAAGCGAATCAACTCGAATACACCGTCGAAAAGGGCGAGGCGAATTTCTACGGACCAAAGATCGATCAAATGGTCCAGGATTCTTTGAAGCGCGAGCACCAGCTTGGAACGATTCAGCTCGACTTTCAGTTGCCGCGCAACTTCGGACTCACTTACGTCAACGAGCATAACGCCGAGTCGATTCCGGTAGTAATTCATCGCGCGATCTACGGCTCGCTTGAACGGTTCATCGGTATTCTGATCGAGCACTACGCCGGCGCGTTCCCGATTTGGCTGGCGCCCGTTCAAGCGAAGGTTCTGTCGATCTCGGAAAAGACCATCGACTACGCTCGCGAGGTCTACGACCGTCTTGCAGCAGAAGGCGTGCGAGTTGAATTGGACATCCGTGACGATAAGATCGGCGCAAAGATTCGCGACGCACAACTCGAGAAGGTTCCTTATATGCTGGTGACCGGCGCCAAAGAGGCCGAGGCGCGCGCGGTTGCCGTGCGCTCGCGCGAAAAGGGCGACGAAGGCGCTGTTCCGCTTGACGAGTTTGTCGTGCGGATTAAGGCCGAAGCGAGCTTTGATTACTAGGTGACAGGTGACAGGGAATAGGTGCCAGGTGATAGGAAGAGGGACCTGTAACCTGTCACTTGTCCCCTGTCCCCTCTAACCTCTCCGTTCCCTCTTATGACCGAGGTTCTCAAGCTAGACTCTGCGCGCCCGCAACAGGAAGCAATCGAACGTGCAGCCTCTATCATTCGCGACGGAGGGCTTGTCGCTTTTCCTACTGAGACGGTCTACGGCCTGGGTGCGGATGCAATGAACGAGAATGCGGTGCGCAAGATTTTCGAGGCTAAGGGCCGGCCCGCCGACAACCCATGCATCGTTCACGTCGCCGGCCGTGAAATGCTCGATCGCGTCGCCGGCGATGTGCCTGGAAAGGCGGAGCGTCTGATTGAGAAGTTCTGGCCCGGCCCGCTGACTCTGGTGCTTGACCGCAAGGTGGAAGTCGCGGCGTCGGTATCAGCAGGTTTATCGACGGTGGCGGTGAGAATGCCGAGTGACCAGATCGCGCTCGAGTTGATACGAGCCGCGAGCACTCCCATTGCCGCGCCAAGCGCCAACGTATCGGGAAGCCCCAGCCCGACGACGGCTGCGCACGTGCTAGAAGATCTCGACGGGCGAATCGATTTGATTCTCGACGGGGGAGCTACGAACATCGGAATCGAATCAACGGTGCTCGATGTTACTTCTGAGCTGCCCATAATCTTGCGGCCCGGGTGGATAACGCAAGAGATGTTGAGCAATACGATTGGACCGATCGAGCATGAAGCCTCGGACGCAGAGTTGCAGCGTTCGCCGGGCACGCGTCACCGCCACTATAGCCCTCGCGCTCGAGTCATTTTGATCGAGCGCGGCTCGCCGGAGCTTATCGAGAGAGTATGCAGAGAAACCTTGAAGGAAGGAGCAGTCGGCTTCATCGGCCATACGCAAGTTGCCATTTCCAACGCGAGGTTCTACTCGATTCGGCTCTCGGACCGCGCTGAAGACTACGCGTATTCGATCTACGCGGCGCTCCGCGAGCTTGATTCGAAGAGCGCTCGCGCCATCGTCGTGGAAGGCATAGACGAACGCGGGGAGGGGGCGGCGGTGATGGATCGGCTTCGAAGGGCTGCTGCTGAGCGCATAGGTAACGGCGAGACATAGATTGCGTCGAGCGTCAGGCGCTTTGACCATTTCTCGCCGCGAATCTAGCATTCGCAAAAGGGCGTCCAGAGTATTTCGCATCCAGCGCGTTCAACCAAGTGCCGCACAAGACAGGCAGGAGGGAGAAAAATAATGCTTCAGTTTCCGATCAGACGTGGGCATGGGCCTTGCGCGCTTGCCGTATGCGCCCTTCTGCTTTTCGGTGCAGCCAGCTCGCTTGCTCAAGACGATTACGACAGACAACGAGCTCGTGCGATCTCGCTCTGCGATCAGAACAAGTTCGCCGAAGCGGTTCCGATCCTCGAAAAGCTCAACAAGACAAATCCAAAAGACGTCCTGGTCATCGAGAAACTCGCCCTGGCGCTGGTTGGTGTAGCGTCGGCTGAGGCGGATGAGTCAGCCCGCGTCAAGACCCTTCTTCGCGCGCGTAGTCTTGCGCTTCAAGCCAGGGAACTTGGCGATGACAGCAACCTGATAGCAGCCCTCCTCGAACGAATACCCGCTGACGGGAAGGCTCCCGAAGCGAAGTATTCTGAACACAAAGATGCCGACGAGGCGATGAAGCAGGCCGAGGGCGCTTACGCAAAGGGTGATTTTGCTGCGGCTATTGCCGGCTATCAGCGCGCGCTGGCGGCTGACCCGAAGCTGTACGAGGCCGCCGTTTTCATGGGCGACGTTTACTTTCAGATGAAGCAGGTAGAGAAGGCTGGCGAAGCATATTCGAAGGCGATCGCCATCGATCCTAACCGCGAAACTGCTTACCGCTATTGGGCGGATGTCTTAACCAAATCTCAGCGCTTGGCGGAAGCGCGAATGAGGCTTATCGACGCGATCGTCGCCGAGCCGTACAACAATGCGGTTTATCGAGGCGTAGGGCAATGGGCTCAGGTGGCAGGCGTCCGTCCAGCTCATCCTCAAATCAACGTTCCTGAGTTCAAGCGGGAGAACAAAGACACCAAGGCCTCTGTTAACATTGCGGTGAACGTTAACGAAACGGACGGCTCAAGCGCGTGGATGTGGTATAGCCTCAGTCGAGTTGCGTGGCTGGATGGCAAGAAGTTCGCCAGCGCTTACCCCTCCGAGAAGAACTATCGTCACAGCCTTGCGGAAGAGCTTGACGCGCTGCAAGCCGTGCTCGAAGCCGTCACCAGTCAGCAGAAGGCAGGCAAAATAAGAGGGCTCCATCCTCAGCTTGCCACCCTGATGAAGTTGAATCAGGCCCGTTTGCTGGAACCCTACATCTTGCTTGCGCGAGCGGACGAAGGTGTCGCTCAGGACTACGTCGCATATCGCTCTCAGCACCGCGATAAGATAGCTCAGTATCTAAGCAATCATGTGATACCTCCCGCGAATTGATCTTCCTGCCAACATTAGAGGAGGCCATGAAGTTTTGATAAGATCACCGAGGCGGCTCTCGTACAAGAACAGAGGCTCCCGCTCGTCTATGGACACCGATTCGATCCGCCGCGCCTCGGTTATGGCAGAACACCTCGAGAAGATTCTTAGAGCGATGGCCGAGCGAATAGAATAAGCCTGGGAGGATTAATGCAAGCTCTCAAGAAGCTTTCACTACTGGAAGATGGGCTGCAACTGGTCACAGATGAACCCGAGCCGCGCGTGGGTCATTCCGAAGTGAAGATCCGAGTCGAAGCGGCGTCGATCTGCGGCACCGATCAAAGCATCTACCAGATCACATCGAGGCCGGGCATGCGTGACGAGATGCTCAATTACAATGGCGGCGACGTGACGCGCTATCGTCCCATAGTCGCCGGCCACGAGTTCTGCGGCGAAGTAGTGGAAGTCGGCGAAGACGTTCATCCGGGCATCGCGCGAGTCGGCGACTACGTGACCGCCGAGATGCACATTTTTTGCGGACACTGCCAGCAGTGCGCGACCGGACAGCGGCACATCTGCAAAAACATTCGCGTGAAGGGCGTGCATCTGGACGGCGCATTTGCCGATTACGTCGTTGTTCCCGCCAGCAACCTTGTTAACCTCGAACGCTTCGGCGGACGCGAGGTAATTCCACCGCGCTTCGGCGCTTTTCTGGACGCGCTCGGAAACGCAGTGCACACGGTGATGGAAGGCAGAGTCGAAGGCAAGACGGTCGCGATACTCGGTTGCGGCGCGCAGGGCTTGATGTCAACTGCGGTCGCAAGGACGTTGGGCGCCGCGCGAATCTATATCACTGACTTCTCGAATCCAACGGGCTTTGACGCACGCCATCTCGCAAAGCGATTCGAGACTGCGACGCAGCTCGGAGCGGATTTCTGCTTCGACACCAACGAAGAAGCCGCGCCTGGTCAACAGAGCGAGATGCTTCAGCGAGCCCGAGACGAACACGGCGGGGGCGTCGACGTGGTGCTCGAGATGTCCGGGGCCGAGGCCGCGTACAACGACGCGGGCACTATAGTGAAAAACGGAGGTCAGATTCTGTTGCTAGGGATTCCGTCTCGGCCGCTGCGCTCATATGATTTCGGAAAGTATGCAGTATGGAAAGGCGTGACGATTCGAGGCATCTTCGGCCGGCGGTTATTCGAAACCTGGTACGCAATGCTGGATCTGCTTGCATCGGAGAAGTCGGGATTGAAAGCACGGCTCGAGAAGATCATCGCCGAGGAGGTCGTGCCGCTTTCGGATTTCGAGCGAGGCTTCGAGCGTGTGCGCAATCACGAGGCGGTGAAGCTGCTGCTCAAGCCGTGACCAAAAGAAAGAAGTGAAATATGCCGATATTCGAATACATCTGTAAGGGATGTGATCAAAGATTTGAGAAGCTGGTTCAAGGATCGTCTACGATTGAATGCCCGGCATGCAGTAGCAACAGGCTGGAGAAACAACTCTCAGTTTTTGCGCCGGGGAAAGCTTCAGGCTCGTTTGAAACCAACTCGCAGCCGAGACTTTGCGGGTCGTGCGGTGATCCGCGAGGACCCGGCTCGTGCTCAATCAACTGAGAGACTCACAATAATCCAGCAAGAAGGCTCTTATGAATCCGAATGAACTCTATTCAACGCTCGATCGCGAACTTGAAAGCATCAAGGAAGCGAAGACTTTCAAGTACGAGGTTCCACTCGAGAGCGAGCAGGGCGGGGAAGTGACGGTCGACGGCCACAAGGTTGTGATGCTCGCATCGAACAACTATCTCGGGCTCTCGAATCATCCGCGCATCAAAGCTGCCGCGCATCGCGGGCTCGATGAGTGGGGCTACGGAATGGCGTCGGTGCGGTTCCTTTGCGGAACTGAACCGATTCACTTCGAGCTTGAACAACGAATCGCAAAATTCGTCGGGTGCGAATCCGCGATCCTTCATTCGTCATGCTTCGCGGCGAACGAGGCTTTTTTCACCGCGTTGCTGGCGAATGACTTCGGACAGACTGACTATCAGGACGTGATCTACAGCGACCAGCTCAATCACGCCAGCATCATTGACGGAGTTCGTCTTGCCCGCGCGGTCGCCAAGCAGACGGTCTCGCGGCTGTATCGCAACGGCGACGTAAACCATTTGCGAGAAATGCTCGAAGAAGACCGCGGTAAGAATTATCGCATCAAGATCATCGCGACCGACGGCGTCTTCTCGATGGAAGGCTTGCTGGCGCCGCTGGCCGAGCTTCGAAGTCTGGCGACTGAGCACCACGCGCTGCTTTTTGTCGATGAGTCTCATGCGACCGGCGCTTTAGGCAAGACAGGACGCGGCGCCGTCGAAGAACTCGGCGTGTTCGGACAGGTGGACGTGATCACCGGGACATTCGGCAAAGCGCTGGGCGGCGCTTCGGGCGGCTTCATCGCTGGACGCACGCCACTGATCGAGTTCCTTCGTCAGAAGTCGCGGCCTTACACCTTCTCAAACACGATGCCGCCCTCGGTCGTAGTCGGCTCGATCGAAGCGATAACGATGATCGAGGAAGATCCTTCGATCGTGAACCAGCTTCGCGAGAACACCTCCTACTTCCGGCGCCGAATCGTCGAGCTTGGATTCAGGATCATCGAAGGACGTCACCCGATAGTTCCGGTGATGCTCGGCGAAGCGGCGATGGCGCAGGACATGAGCCAGGAGCTTTTGAAAGAGGGTGTGTACGTGAAAGGCCTGTGGTATCCGGTTGTGCCGAAGGGCGAGGCTCGACTTCGCGCTCAAATCTCAGCGGCTCATACTCGTGAAGACCTCGATCGAGCGCTTGGTGCGTTTGATAAGGTGGGACGAAAGCTTGGGGTGATCTAAGGGGATGATTGTTAGAGTACATTGGTGACGATGTTTCCTTAACAGAGGTTGAAGATGAATTCCACAGACGAACCCCGACAAGAAGCGGTGCGGACGTTCGACCCTCGTGAGGCTGATGCCCAATACAGGCCGTTTCCGTCCTTCGAAGCATGGTCTGGAGCGTCGGCTGTTGACTCGCCTAGGTGGGAGCGGTACGCGGAAATTATTCGTGAGTCGAAAAGCACCTCGCCCGATCTACTCGCGCGTGCGCTTGAGGCAGTTAAGAGGGCTGCCGCTTGGGACACCGGCGCGATCGAAGGGCTGTACGAAACAGACCGCGGCTTCACTCTGACGGTTGCGATGGAAGTCGCTACGTTGGAAACGCTGGCTGAACAGAAAGGCGAAGAGGCTCGACGTTTGTTTGAATCTCAACTAAAGGCGTACGACTACGTTCTCGACTTCGCGACGCAAACGATTCCCATCGCGGAGGCCTGGGTTCGCGAACTTCACAAAGTAGTATGCGAGTCACAGGATACGTATGAAGTTCAAACTCCGATTGGTAAGCAGCGCCACCCGTTGCCGAAGGGAGAATACAAGCGCAGTCCAAACCACGTCGTACAGCGTGATGGTTCGATCCATTCTTGGGCGCCGGTCGACTCGACGCCACAGGAGATGCATAGGTTGTGTGAAGAGCTTCGGAGCGATGACTTCAATGCGGCGCACCCAGTCATGCAAGCGGCCTACGCACACTATGCTTTCGTTTCGATCCACCCATTTGCCGATGGCAACGGTCGAGTCGCACGGGCGCTCGCGTCTGTATTTACTTATCGAGCGGAATCGATTCCACTATTGATTTTGCGCGAGAACGCCTCGTACCTACCAGCACTCGAGAGTGCTGACCGCGGCAACTACCAAGTGTTCGTCGACTTCATTCTTGAAAGGGCGCTCGATGCGATTAAGCTCGCTGAAGAGAGTCTCCGGACAGCGAGCGCGCCCTCCGTGCAGAATAAGCTTGCCGACTTAAAGTCGCTTTATGTGACTAGGGGAGGATACACACACGCAGAAGTTGATGGCGCCGGCTACAGATTCATGGAAATCTTTCAGGAAGAAATCAACCGCCAGATGCAGGACGCCATCGAGAAAATGAGGGATAGCGCAGGCAAGAGCCAGTTGAGCTTCGAAGCCCCAGTTCAACTTGTAGGCTATGAGAATACGAGAACAACGTCTCGCTGGCCTATTTCTGATGGTCCACGGAAACTGCATCTGATGATAACGTCGGCATCCCCGGCAAATGCCCAGGTGGACCGCACATACGGGCTAGAAGTGCCAAGGGACTGTGGCCGCGAAGATGATTTGATAATTCAGAATCTTGCCACACACGAGCTGTTGGAAGCTCGCGTAACAGAACTGATTCCCGTACCTAGCGCCGCACTCCAAATGAGAGTCTCGATGGCGGTCGAGCGAATCCTCGGAGAGGCATTAGCCGAAATGCATTTACGAGCGGAGGAAATGCTCCGAGGCCGAGGTTATTAAGCTCGAATAGCAATGCGCGTAGAGAAGTCTGGTGGCGTTACCGATTGCGCTTGCTGTTAGCACGAGCAACTACCTCAGGGCGCCGCTTCAAAAGTTTGAATCAAGCACATGTACGTCCCGGGCTACGATGATTGGGGAATTCCCAGCTATCTCTCTAGAAACTTCGTCGCTTTTCTTGTCGTTTAATCAAAGTCTATCCGTTCAGATATCGACAAGCCGGCCTCAACGCCGGCCCTGAAGTGTGCCTCAACGAATTCTCCCAATAAGGAGTAACACATGGATTTCAATCGCTGCTTGCGTGGCATGCTTGCCGTTCTGGTTCTCACTTTGTTAGGCACGGTCACCGCTTTCGGTGCGAAAGCGGCTAACGGGAAAAAAATTGAATTCTCAACCGAATCAAAAGAAGCCAAAGAATACGTCGCGCAGATCGTCAATCGGGTCGAAACGTTTCAATTCGGTCCCGATGTGACCGCGCTTGCGAAGAAGTCAGTGGACGCCGATCCTAACTTTGCATTTGGTTACTATCTGCTCGCCACCACGTCGCCCACACCCGAAGATGTAAAGAAGTACAGCGACAAAGCGGTCGAGCTTGCGAAGAACGCTTCGGATGGCGAGCGCCGTTACATCGAAGCCGTGCTTCTCACTCGCGCGCAAAAGCCCAACGAGGCTCTGCCGATCTTTTTGGATCTCGCAAAGGCTTACCCCAATGATCGAATGGTCCGTATGCTGCTCGGCCAGGTGTATACGAACCTCAACAAGCTCGACGAAGCCAGGGCCGCATTCGCCGAAGCGGTGAAACTCGACGGCAGCACGCCGCGTGTCTACACGTTTCTGGGAAACGTGGAATTGCTGAAGGGCAACTACGAGAAGGCGATTGAGCTTTTCAACACGTCGCTGGCTAAGCAGGTAAAGGGAAGCGCGCCGTTCGGTCCCAATTACGGGCTTGCGTTCGCGTTTGTTTATAAAGGCGACATTCCGAAAGCAGTGAAGACGCTGGAAGGCTACGCTGCCGATTATCAGACTTCGAAGCAGCAACAGAACTTCCCCGCTGTATTTATCTGGAATTCGATTGCTCGATTGCATCTCGAATATGGCAAGAGCGAAGACGCTCTTAAGGCATACGAGAAGGGCTATGACACAATTCCCGGCAGCAACCTGGATGAGATGCAAAAGAAGATATGGCTCGGCCGATTGCATCATGGAAAAGCGCGCACGCTTGCGAAGATGGGCAAGCGCGACGAGGCCTGGAAAGAAGCCGAGGTGATCAAGAAGATGATCGACGAAGGCGGCAAAGACGGCGAGCCGTTTGTGCCCGCGTATCACTATCTGGCCGGCTACATAAAGCTTGAAGCTGGCGAGTACGCGCCGGCGATCGAGCATCTGAAGCAATCCGACCTGACTGATCCCTTCCGCAAACTGCTGCTCGCGCGAGCTTATGAAAAGAGCGGCGACGCGGCGAACGCCCAAAGGCTCTACAAGGAGATAACCGAGTTCAATCAGCTTACGTTTGAGCGCGCCCTTTCGTATCCGGAAGCCAAAAAGAAATTAAAGGCTTAAGGAACGAGGATGGGATGCACATGCTTGGAAGGGCGGCTCCGCGAGCCGTCCTTCGCTTTCATGCTCTCCGTTTGAAAATCGCTTTCCTGCCGAATAGACTACTGATCCAGTGAAACGTTTCTTCAGCACAACAGTACTGATCGGCGTCATCGCACTGGTAAGTCTCCCGGCCGTCTCACAATCTCTCAAGATCTCATTCACGCAATTCAAACTCGATAACGGGCTACGCGTGATTCTGTGTGTAGACCACTCGGTGCCCGTTGTGGCTGTCGCGGTTTACTACGACGTCGGCTCGCGCAACGAGGCGAAGGGCCGAAGCGGGTTCGCTCACCTGTTTGAGCATATGATGTTTCAAGGCTCGCGAAACATTAGAAAGGCCGAGCACTTCAAGTTCGTCGAGAGCAACGGCGGTGTAATGAATGCCACGACGCACGCCGACTATACGAATTACTATGACTTTCTGCCGTCCAATCAGCTTGCGCTTGCGCTGTGGCTCGAGAGCGATCGCATGCGGTCACTGCGAATCACGCCGGCGAACTTGAAGAATCAGAAGGAAGCAGTAAAGGAAGAAAAGCGGTTGAGCTACGACAACCAGGCATACTGGCCCGCGTTGCTCAAGATGGACGAGATGGTGTTTCGCAATTGGGCGAACGCGCATCCGACGATCGGCTCGATGGAGGATCTGGACGCGGCGACGGTCGCGGATGTCAGCAAGTTCTTCGCGACTTACTACACGCCCAACAATGCCGTGCTCGTCATCTCGGGCGACATCGATCCGTCTGAAACCGAAGTGTTGGTGCGGCGGTATTTCGGCTCGATTCCGCGGCACGAGGCGCCTCCCAAGGTTGATGTCTCGGAAACTTTCGGCGTCGCGCGGAGAAGCGCGGTGATTGAAGACGCGCAAGCCAAGACCCCTGCGATCGCGATGGCCTGGAAGATTCCCGCTCGCTCGTCGCCGGACTTTTACGCGATAGATCTCCTCGAATCGATCTTGTGCGATGGCGCAAGCGGGCGGCTCTATCAAAGGCTCGTCAAGGACAAGGCAGTTTCACTTGAAGTGCAGGGTTCGATGGAGGAACGCCGCGGCCCCGGCCAAATGTCCGTGCTCACGATTCACAAGCCAGAGGTCAAGAGCGAGGATGTGCAGTCGATAATCGAGGCAGAGATCGAGCGCATCAAGAAAGAGGGCGTCGGCGCGGACGAGTTAGGCAAAGCGAAGAACCAGTACCGGCTGAGCCGCTTCGCTACGGGATCAGAGGGTGAATACTCGAGTCTTCAGACGTCGCTCGGGCGGGCGATGGCGCTCGGAGAGAGCGCGATGTTCGACGGCGATCCGTCATTCATCAACACTGAAATGGAGCGGTACGAATCGGTGACCGCCGAGAACATTCGCGATGCTGCCCGGAAATATTTTGTAGCCGATAACACGGCGGTGCTGTTTATTCGGCCCGCTCGGCAGAAGACCGGCACAGGAGGGCGCTGACCCTTGGCAATCTTTGCTCGAAAAGCGCGCTCCGGGCGGCGCAAACCGCTCGCGATGTTTTTCCTTGCATTGCTTGTCGCGCTTTCAGGCTCGATCGAGAGCGATGTCATTGCGCAAAAGCGCCGGCCGGCCAGCGATTCAGAAGCATGGCGGAGAGTCCCACCAAAACCGGGCAGCCCGCGTCCGCTAAAACTTCCGCTGGCGCGCGAGGTCGAACTAGCCAATGGACTCAAGCTGGTGTTCGTCGAGGACCACCGCACGCCGATGGTCACGGTGCTTGTTGGAATCCCGCTTCAGCTTCAGCCCTTCAAAGATATCAATGCCTTGAATAATCAGGCGGCTCTTGCGGAAGCCGCCGCGGATCTTCTCACCGAGGGCGCAGGCTCGCGAACGAGCGAAGAACTAGCGCGCGAAATCGAAACGCTCGGGGGACGAATCTCCTCAACGGCTAACGATGATTATGCCGAGGTTGTCGGCTCTGTCGTCGCCGAGAACGTCGAGCGAATGATGAGTATGCTCGCCGACGTTGTGATCCGCCCGAGCTTTCCTGAAAACGAAGTCGCGCTGCACAAACGAAACCGGATTCAGAATCTGGTGGTTCAGCGGCAGGATCCCGCATACCTTGCGAGTGAGCAATTCGATCGCGTGGTGTTCGGTTTACATCCGTACGCAATCGCTTCTCCCAGCCCGGCTTCAATTGAAGCGCTCAATCGCGAAAAAATCGAGCAGTTCTATCGTTCTCACTTTGAACCCCGGGGCTCAGTCGTGGTGATCGCGGGCGATTTCAACCTGGACCGCATTAGTGAGATGGCGCGTACGCTATTTAGCCACTGGAAGGAAACCAGCGAGCGCGAATCAGCCTCGGAGCAGGCGTCTCATCAGTTTCCTCATCCGGAGCTGCGGCGAGTCTACCTGATCGATCGTCCTGGCTCAGAGCAGGCGGACATTCGCATCGGGGGTCTTGGGATCACGCGAGGTCATCCCGACTACTTTCCGCTGTTGGTGACTAACGCGATCCTCGGCGCTGGAACAAACTCGCGGCTGTTCATGAATATTCGCGAGCGCAAGGGTTTCGCATATGACGTGTATAGCGCGGTTGATGCAATGCGCTATGGCGGGACGGTTGTTGGCGGAGCCCAGACCCGCTCAGAGGTCGTTGGCCCGGCTATCAAAGAAGTGCTCTCCGAATTCGATCGACTGGGCCGAATGAGAGTCACGCCGAGCGAGCTCCAGGGTGCGAAGAACTACTTGAATGGACTCTTTTCACTTGCCCTCTCGACCGAGGGCGGCGTCACCGAACGAATAGCGCAAAAGTATTTGTTAGAGCTTGGTAGTAACTATCTTGAGTCGTATCGAACGAGGATCGAGTCAGTCACACCGGAGCAGGTTCAACAAGCCGCCCGCAAGTATCTCAGCATCGAACGGCCCGCAATAGTAATTGTCGGTGATGCGTCGAAGCTAAAGAATCAACTTGAGACGATCGGGCGGGTGGAGGTGTTGAGTATTGAAGGCAAGCCCACCAGGCCTGTCCAGCAGTAGTAAGTAAGAATCAAAAAGATTTAATAAGAGGTTGGCGGAGGGGACAGGATTCGAACCTGCAAGGGCTTTCGCCCGGCGGTTTTCAAGACCGCTTCCTTACCATTAGGATACCCCTCCTCGAGAAGGCGCACTCAGTATAGGCGACTGTTGTTTGTGCTTTCAAGATCGGTCCCGCCGGCGAACCAAGTGGTGTTTCGAGTTGAACTGACCAACTGATACAAGGAAAAAAAATAACGGAAGGAAAAACCCGGGCGGGTAGTCCCTTCCGTTTTCTGCGTCCCTTCAATGGTTGTGTCCCTCAACCATTGAAGAAGAGGAGGTTATTTGACAGCCACAATCCAAATTCCCTCATGGTTGCCGAGTTGGACGGACTATACCAAACGTGAGCGTGCGTGGGAATTGGACGCCCCAGCAAAAGCAAAGAAGAGTATCTTAGTTAAACTTTGCCGAACTTTGGTTTCCAGCGCTGCATAAACTCCTATATTCCATCAATTAAATCAGATAGGTGAATGCGATTCTTTTAACACTTGCGTGAGAAAGAGCGCGTGATTCGATGAGTTCGATAAGCGATTCTCGCGCTTGCACCCAGAATGAAGGCACTTGCCCGCAGAGAGTGTGCAGGTTGAGTACGTCAACAAATCTCCCGAAGGGTCAGCAGCTCATGTGCTTGGATTGCGAGGGATGTATACAGTCTTCCCAATACCGCTACATTGTTCCCGGGAGGAACCTGCCAATTACCAGGGCGCCATTTGCTCAGTCGTCTGGCCTGCACGGTTAACTCGTGTGGTTGGGTTTTTTGATCCGAGCCGATATGAGATTCAGGCGCTGGCACATGCGTCGCATAGTCAGGTTGGTGTGTCGAGCTTGACGATGGCGACAGAAATTACAATGTCTGGCCGGCTCGGCGAATCGAAGAAGCGGTGATGAATTTCCGGTACGCTGACGAACATGCAGGCCTCGTTTTGTCTTGCGAGACCTGTCGTTTACCCCGGTTTCAAATGAGGCAATGATGACATTGCGGATTGCGGATTTTTCAGACCACGGAATGCGGAAACGCACTTGGAAGTCATTGAACTTCCTGGACCGCAATCCGCAATTATCAACGCGAGCGAAAGGATTAGTCCCACGCGTTCAATCTACGACGATTTCTTGTCCGCCTTCACGATGGGCAATCGAAAGTGCGCGATCCTTATAAGGTTCCACTGCTCGCCGGTATGCTGCCGGCGGCAACTGAAGGAGCACGGGCGTCAACCTGATCAACCAGTTTGATTCCAGTGACTGATTCCGAATATCGGACCTGAACCTGGATACGAGGTGACACCACCTCACGGCAAGCAAACATAGGATTGCTCGCTATTGATCCGAAAAACCCCTCCACCATTTACGCTGCCGGGAGGGATGTCAACACCGCTGATAGGAACTTCAAGAGTACCGATGGCGGGAAGACCTGGAAACCAATGGGCCGAATCTCGGAGAATTTAGTGGCAACGTTTGCAATCGATCCAAACAACTCGTCCATTGTTTATGCCGGGATCGGCTTCTCCGCCTTCGCACTGGGCACAGATGCTTTCGTTGCGAAGATCAATCCTACGGGCGCGGCTCTCGTGTACTCAACGTATCTCGGTGGTACAGGTGACGACGCCGGGAAGTCCATAGCGGTAGATGCGCAGGGAAACGCTTATCTCACCGGTCAAACCGTCGTCTGAGGATTTCCTGATCTAGAACTCCCTCCAACCGCTGAAGTCAGGCGGTCCGGTGGCCTACGATGCTTTCCTCACAAAACTCGATCCTTCGGGTGCTCCCATCTTCTCCAGTTATCTCGGCGGGAGCGGCCACGACGATGCCCGGGCAATAGCCTTAGACCGCGCCGGAGGATTGTACATAGTGGGCGGTACGGATTCAGATGATTATCCAACGGCGAATCCCATCCAAGGGACTCACAACGGGCGCTTCGTCAATGGCTTTGTCACGAAGCTTGTTGATCTCGCGGGTAACAGCGCGCACTCTCTCAGGCAAGGCTGGCGTTAAGGTTGATTCCCAATTCCTGACCGCTTGTCACTAATTTCAAGGGCCTTCATCCGTCGATAAAGATGTGACCGGTCGATGCCCAGAGCTTCGGCCGTCCGCGTGATATTGCCGTCGCATTCGGCCAGCTTGCGAAGGATGTAGTTGCGCTCGTAAGCTTCGCGGCCTTCGCGGTATGAAGTGAAGTTGTAGCGCGGCGGCATCTTCACTCCCTCCGCGGTTCCGAGTGGGGGCAAATCCTCGGACGCGATTTCGGCTCTTGCAGTCATTATCACAACTCGCTCGATTGTGTTTCGAAGCTCGCGCACGTTGCCCGGCCAGTCATACTCGCTCAATTGATTGAGCGCGCCGTCGGTGAACAATTTCGGCAAGCGGTTGTAGTGAGCCGAGTACTTTCGATTGAAGTAATCAGTCAGCAGTGGCACATCCTCGCGGCGCTCGCGAAGCGGAGGCACTTCGAACGGAATCACGTTGAGGCGATAAAACAGGTCGGGGCGAAACTGGCCGCGCTCGATCTCTTCGTCCAATCGCTTGTTGGTGGCTGCAATGATCCTGACGTCGACTCGAACCGTGGTGTTTGAACCAAGCGGCTCAAATCGCTGTTCTTCAAGAACTCGAAGAACCTTCGATTGGACTCTCAGACTCATATCGCCGACTTCGTCGAGCAGCAACGTTCCGCCGTCGGCTTGTTCGAACTTGCCTCGCTTTGCCAGGGTTGCGCCGGTGAACGCGCCTTTGGTGTGACCGAACAATTCGGACTCGATCAACTCCTCGGGGATCGCAGCGCAGTTGAGCTCGACGAATGGCATCGCGGCTCGCGGCGATTGATGATGAATCGCGCGCGCGGCCAGTTCCTTGCCCGTGCCCGATTCGCCGTAGATCAATATGCGTCCGTTGGTGGGCGCGGCGACGAGAATCTGCTGACGAAGAGCGCGGATGGGCACGCTTTCGCCGACCATCGCGTTTTCATCGTCAAGCTGTTCGCGAAGTCTGAGGTTGTCGGCTTCGAGTTGGCGTTGGCGAAGCGCGTTCCGAACTGCGAGCACCGTGCGATCAATTTGAAGAGGTTTCTCAATAAAATCCAACGCGCCAAGCCGGGTCGCTCGCACGGCGGTTTCTATGCTGCCGTGCCCGCTAATCATGATCACCGCGGTGTCCGGGTAAGCGGCTCTCAGACGTTCGAGCGTTTCCATCCCGTCGATTCCCGGCAGCCACACATCGAGCAGCACGCAACTAAACAGACGCCGCTCGAACAGCGAGAGACACTCCTCGCCCGACGCAACCGCTTCGACTGACAAGCCCTCGTCTTCGAGCACGCCCGCCAGCGAACTGCGTATTCCCTCTTCATCGTCTACGATAAGAACCGAGTTGGGCATAGGGATTGAAACGTGATGAGTGAAACGTGATGCGTGAAGCGTGAAACGTGATTAGGATGATCGAGCATTCCGGTCACGCATCACGTTTCACGCATCACTTTTTCACGCATCACTCATCACGTTTCACTCTTCACGTTTCACTCTTCACTCTTCGCTCCTCTTTGGCGGCAGGCCCAGAAGGGCAGACTCAAACTGATCGATGTCTAATCTCAACATTCCGCCTGCATCGGAGAAAACTTCCTTTTGACGTTTTCGCCGCTTCAAGAAAATAGTTGTACCGAACACTGCGCCTCCGGTAAGCACGGTCAGCAATATCAATCCCAGCAAACCGAACGTCGAGAGCAGCATCTCGGCGGCCTTCTGCGCGCGGAACGGATCGTTTGTCGGCCACAACGGATTCCGAAGCCACTTCACAGTGTACGGATATTCGATCGAGGCTATCAGCGACTCCGCAAGCTCGCGATCACGAACTCCGAGCGCCGCCACGATGTAGTTACCCGTGCGCTTGATGATTAACCGATTTCGTTCCTCTTCCGGCAGCGTCGAAGCATAGTCTTCAGCACGCGTCATTGCATCGGTGGCGAATTGTGGCGTGTGATACTCGACAATCACCAGCTTCAAGTTTGAATCAGATGTGGTGGTTGGCGCGCCGTTAGCCGATAACGTTGATGCTGCGGAAGGCGTCGGCTGAACGTATTCGCCGAGAACCGCTTCAGTGTCGCCGGCGAATTCGAAAATATCTCGGCCGTGCTCGGCATAAGAGTTAAGCGATTCGGGACCGAGGAAATAAACTTCGCTTCCCGGCACTCGTGATTTTGTGGGCAGGTAATCGAGAAGCGGCGGCCGCGAGACCGCAGCGCTGGTTGATGAGATGGACTCGGCTACCGCTCTAGCGAGAGTTTCATGGGCAGGTGATTCTCCGCGAGCTGACCTCGAGCTCGCGCTCCCAACTCGAACGAAGAAGTTGCCTTTCCAGAATGTGACCGAGCCACCGATGCGCGCGCCACCGGAACCCAAATCTATCGCGGCCGATTTGTTCGCGATCCCTCCGGTGTTGTAAGCGAACAACCCGAAAGCCGCGAACTGATTCCTTGTCTCGAAAATGTCTGCTCGTGTTCCCGCGTACTCGCGCGAAGCGGCCGAAGCGACGAGGTATTCGCGATAAGCTTGTGCTTTGTCCGCCACAAGCTCAGAGAGCTGGTCCAGAGCTACGACGCTAGCCGGCCCGGTTGCTTTCACGCCCGCGAGCGAATCGGGCAACAGGCGCTCGATTGCGCTCGCCGCGAGCGGCGTCACCGGCGGCGCGCTTGCTTGCTTCTCCGGCGGAGCTTGAGCATTGATCGCAAGCGGCGCGAGCAAAATAACAATCATCAGCGCGAGCCGCACTTTGGCAAACGAGGTTATTTCTTTTTTTAAACGATCCATAGGTAAACTTAGACCCCGCCGGCGCCGGCTTAGTTCCTGCGCCGCAACTGCGCCAATATCATGTTCGTGTAGCGGTCCGGATGATGAATATCGTCGAGGATGATCTTGCCGGCTTCCGCCGCGCTGTCGATTTCGATATCCCCGAGATTCAGAAATCGCTGCCACACCGACGCCGTCACCGTAACATCCTGAATGTTACGCAGCGGTATGTTTCGCATTGTCTTGGCGATTATTCCGTAACGCATTTCGAGCTTGTGATTAGTCAGCGTATACACCTCGCGCTTTCTTTGAATGTGATGATAGATGGGATTTGCGAAAGAGAGCAGCCCGACACCGAGTATCACAAGGAAAGCGACTTGCCCGCTGACTCTGCTTGCGAGCAGTCCCATCAACGCCGCTGCCGCGATCAGGACCAACGCCGCGATGACGTAGCGCACGACTACAAATATCATTGTCGGCCTGAGAGTAAACATCACCTTCTCATCCGGATCGTCCGTAAGCGCGGCGCCGTCCTGAACGGCGACTGGCGCTATTGTCTGTGTGCCGCAGCTATTGCAAAAGCGGCTGCCCTCCGGGACCGTCTGACCGCACTTGTTACAGAACATGTCGTCACCTGCGAGCTGGATTTTGTTTCGAGCCAGATCAAATCTTAGCACATCAACCGCCGGGCATCTAAAGTGCGCCAGCCGTATGATTCGCAGCTTGACGCGCCGTGCACGCGGCGTAGAATTGATCAACCCCCTCGGTCCGCTTATGCAAGACTACATCGATCGCTTCAGTGATTATCTCAAGTATCAGCGCAACGCGTCCGTGCATACGCTGCGTAACTACCTCAGTGACCTCGATCAGTTTTACGACTATCTTTGCCCGAAGAATTCCGAGGGGGAACGACCCGCCATCGACATTCGAGACATCGATCACATCACTATTCGCGAGTACATGGCGATGCTCTACAAAGAGAATCGTAAGAAGTCGTCGATAGCGCGAAAACTCGCAACCCTTCGGACGTTTTTCAAGTTTCTCTGCCGCGAACAGATACTCGAACTGAATCCCGCCCGATTGGTTTCAAGTCCGCGGTTGGAGAAGAGGCTTCCAAAAGTTATTTCAGTTGATGAAGTCGTTCACTTCATCGAGACGCCCGACACCGACACCGCGCTTGGAACGCGAGATCGCGCGATACTGGAACTGCTGTACGCCACCGGCTGCCGGGTGTCGGAAGTCGCCGGAATGAATCTCGAAGACATCGACTTCAAGCACGAGACGATTCGCGTTCGAGGCAAAGGACGCAAGGAGCGCTTCGTGCCGTTTGGATCGAAGGCAAAGGAAGCGCTTACGGCGTACCTGGAGATTCGAGGCGGGCTGCTCGCCGAAGCGCCCGAGCATAAACGCGGCGGGAAAGCGCTGTTGCTCAATTATCAGGGCACTCGGATCACGACTCGTTCGATTGGGCGGCTGGTCGAAAAGTATGTTCTTCAATGCGCTCTTACTCATGACATCAGTCCGCATTCGCTGCGGCATTCAGTAGCAACTCACTTGCTGTCTGCTGGAGCCGACTTGCGCGCGATTCAAGAGTTGTTGGGGCACGCTCGCCTGTCTACCACACAGATTTACACTCACGTATCGATCGACAAATTGATGCAGGTCTACGACAAGGCTCATCCTCGGGCCGGGACCGGCCACACCTCCTAGCTTGACGCTTGCCTTTTCGTGCTTGTAGAAGTCGTTTCATGACCGCTCAACAACCACAACGCCTCTCTCTGCCTGGACTCGATGTCAGTGACTACCGTATCGAAGCCGCCGATCGGATTATGACACCGGCCCTCGCCATCTATCCCGGCATTGTTGATTCGAATATCGACATTACTCTGCGCCTGTTGGGTGGTGACGCGAATCGCTGGCGTCCCCACGTCAAGACCGCGAAGCTTGGATTCATAATGCGACGGCTTGCGGAACGTGGCATCGAGAACTTCAAGTGCTCAACCTCGCTCGAGTTGTCCACCGCGTGTGAGAACGGCGCCGCGGATGTGGTCGTCGCGTATCCGTTGGTTGGCGCGAATGCTCGGCGCGTGAAAGAAATTGCGGAACAGTTTCGCGAAGTAAGAATCTCCGCGCTCGTCGAATGCGAGGAACAGATTTCAGCGTGGCGGGGAAGCGCGATCGGATTGTTTATCGACGTCAACCCCGGCATGAATCGAACGGGTATTCCGGAAGAGCGAGCCGCTGAGATAGTTCAACTGGCGCGAGCTATCCAGGGATCGCGCCAGATCTTTCGCGGGTTGCACTACTATGACGGACACCTTTCGTCGCTGGATCTCGCTGAGCGCGAGCGGGTCGCGCACCTTGGTTACGATCACTTAATGCGGATCGTCAACGCGTTCGGACAGGCGGGCATCCCAATCGCGGAAGTGATCACCGCGGGCACCCCGGCTTTTCCTTGTTCGCTTTCCTATGGTGGATTCACGGATGCGGCGTTCGTTCATCGCGTCTCGCCGGGGACTATCGTGTACAACGATTGTTCGAGTCTCGTTCAGCTTCCACTCGAGTATGGTTACCGGCCGGCTGCTGTCGTCGTTTCGACGGTTGTCTCGCGGCCATCGCCGGGCCGCTTCACTTGCGACGCGGGACACAAAACTGTTTCGGCCGACGCCGGAGTGCCCACGTGTGCAGTGCTGGGCGAGCCGGGCTACTCGCCGTCAAAGCCGAGCGAGGAACATCTGCCAATAGATGTTATGGAGGGTTTAGGGCCGGCGATCGGTGATCTGCTTTACTTGCTGCCGCGTCACATCTGTCCGACCGTTAATAACTTCGATCATGCGGTGCTCGTGACCGGCGGGAGAATTGTCAACATTGAGCGCGTTACAGCGCGAGGGCGAGAGGCTCCGATGGTGAATAGGTGAGGTGAGAAAGGGGACGTTCCTTGGGTTCACGGAGCATTGAGAATCAGACGGCCGAACCTCACTTGCTCGTAACCGCAGCGGGGATCGACTTGCCAGCGTTGTTTTGTCGCTTGTAGTAATCCGAGATATAGCCTCTCATCCCGAACTCCATCCAACTCAGTCCGTGTTTTTGAGCCTCAGCCGTGGCGCGCTCGGCGGTCCATCCTTCGTGGCCGATTCGATAGACTGCCACCATCGTTCCGGTCCTGTCTGAACCGCGCTTGCAATGTATGAAGACTGGTTGATTAGCGGGATCATCCATAAGCGCAAGCACCCGCGCAACCTGTTCATCAGCCGGAGCGCTGAGTCCCGGCATCGACACACCGAAGTACTTCAAACCAGCCGCCTCCGCAGCCTTTTGCTCCTGTCGAGAGAGATCGTCCTCGCCTCGGAGATTTATGACTGACTTGATGCCTAGCTCCGACAGTCTCTTCATACCGCCGTCGAGAGGTTGTCCCCCGCGATACAGCTTTTCGCTGACCTGGTGGAAGTTCGGAAGCTCTTTGTAGGTTGCCGCGCTCTGAGCCAGGCTCGTCGAGACGAGCAGCGCCAGTACGCAGACAGATGCACTTAATCTGCTTCTTCGATTTGTCATTTTGTTACTTCAGACGGAATCGTTTGATGATTCCGATTGTGCTAGTGGTTGCTAGTGTTGACCACGACACCCTTCGATTCGATGTTCGAGTAGTAGTCGTAGACAAAACGCTTCAGCGGGCTGTGCCCGAAACCGTAATCGAAATCGTATTGCTTCATTTCAAGGAAAGCCTTGTCGGCATTCCAACCGTCATGGCTGAGACGATAAATCGCAGTCATTGCGCCAGTGCGATGCCGGCCGCCGCGGCAGTGGATGAACACGGGCTGGTTTGCCGGGTCGTTGACGATCTTCAGGAATTGCTCAGCCTGCTCGATGGCGGGGCTGCTCTTGTCGCTCATCCCGATGCGAAAGAATTTCATGCCTTGCGCTTCAACAAGGCTCTTCTCATCGCTCTCGCCGTCTTTTTGAAGATCGATGATTGTTTTCACACCCATCGCTGCAAGGTCCGCATAGTCTCTCGAGCTGGGTTGAGCGCCGCGATAAAACTTTTCGTTCACGCAACCGAAATTTTTGATTTGAATCTTTTGAGACTTATCGCTCTGAGCGGCTTGCGCCACCGTGAATACCGTTAAAGCCAGGCTGACAACCGTGATTGTGTGACGAGGTGAGAGTCGGAACGCGCGCATCAGTATCTCCTTAAACCCACTACCCTTATTCGATTTCCAGCGTATGCCAAGCATGATACCTTGGTCAGCGAGGAGCCGCAACGAAAAAAATGTTGCAAAAGTGTTTTGAAAAAACGGCGAAGGAGATATGAAATGAGCGACAAGGAAATGCTCAAAGAACGCGCGCGAGACTTCTTCGCCGCGCTGCAGGACGAAATATGCGCGGCGCTTGAGAAAATGGACGGTGGCGCGCGATTCCGCGAAGACCTCTGGACGCGTGATGAAGGCGGCGGCGGACGAACGCGAGTGATGGAAGGCGGCGCGCTGTTTGAGAAAGCCGGCGTGAATTTTTCCGAAGTGTACGGGCGATTCGACGAAGCCTTCGCCGCGAAACTGCCAGTCGGCCAAGGCGCCAAGTTCTTCGCAACCGGCGTCTCGCTCGTTCTGCATCCGTTGAATCCGATGGTCCCCACGGTTCACGCAAACTTCCGCTACCTTGAAAGAGGCTTGAGTGGGTGGTTTGGAGGCGGTACCGATCTGACGCCTTACTATCCTGACATCGAGGACGCAATTCATTTTCACAAGACGTTGAAAGACGCGTGCGATAAGTTCGACCCGTGGTATTACCCGCGATTCAAGAAATGGTGTGACGAGTATTTCTTCATCAAGCACCGAAATGAAGCGCGTGGAGTTGGCGGGATATTCTTCGACTATCTGACGGGCAAGCACGCGGACGAACCCCTCGCACCCGACGACGAGCGACAAGGTGCCGATCCCGGAATCGAATCCGTTTTTGAATTCGTTCAAGGCGTCGGACGGTCTTTTCTTCCTGCCTATCTTCCAATCGCCGAGCGGCGCAGAACCGAACCCTATACGGACCGCGAACGTGAGTTTCAATTGATTCGCCGCGGGCGCTATGTCGAGTTCAATCTCATCTATGATCGCGGCACGCACTTCGGATTGCAGACGGGGGGCAGGACCGAATCAATACTGATGTCACTGCCGCCAATGGTACGCTGGCAATACGACTATCAACCGGAACCCGGCTCTCGCGAGGCCGAAGCGTGGGAGTTTTTCCATCCGAGGGATTGGTTACACCCTGGTGAGTGAACCGAGGTGTCCGTGGTGGCGAGCTTGTCTCTCTCAAAGTCGTTCAACCACGCGATCCATGCAAAACGGAATTGACAGCATTCTTGTCGCTTGTTAGAAGACTGCCTTGGGTCTTGCGACTTTCGGCAGTCTCGTCACAAGAAAGCGAGAAAAGATTATGGCTTCAAAGGCATTCACCATCTTGAAATGTTGCGTTGTAGCATTGGCACTCAGCGCGTTGTCGTTAACCGCGGTTCAATCAAATCAAGAGCCCGGCAAAGTTGATTTTCGCCGCGATGTCCAGCCGCTCTTGAGACAGTACTGCATAAGCTGTCACGGACCGAAACAGCAGATGAACGCGTTTCGTCTTGACCGCCGCCGCGATGCGATGAGGGGCGGGACCATCCCGGTTATCGCGCCGGGCAATAGTCAGGGGAGCAGGTTCTATCTCAAGCTGATCGGAAGCCAGTACGGTCCGCAGATGCCTCCGACCGGAGCCCTGCGACCTGAACAAATCGCGATACTGAAAGCCTGGATCGATCAGGGCGCCGAGTGGCCCGACGACGTATCAGGAGAAGAACCGTCGCCGCTACCCGATCCGAAGGCGCTGCCGATAATGAAAGCGCTGCGCGAAGGCGATAAGCCGGCTTTCAAGCGGCTCGCGCTTCAGCAACCAAAAGCCGGAAACCTGCGCGGGCCCGGCGGCACAACACCGCTGATGCAAGCCGCGCTGTACGGAGACGCCGAATCGGTTCGGTTGTTGCTGGACAACGGCGCGGATCCGAACATTCGCAATGAAGCCGGAGCGACGGCGTTGATGTGGGCGGTGAACGATCTCGAGAAAACGCGGCTGCTGCTGGATCGCGGAGCCGACGTGAATGCGCGCTCCGAAGACAGCCGCACCGCGCTGCTGATCGCGGCGGGACGGTTTGGCTGTCGCGACGTTGTGAAGCTGTTGCTCGACCGCGGCGCGGACGTAAACGCGAAATCGCCCGGGCTTGGCTTAGAGATGACACCGCTCGCTGAGGCGGCACGGCTCCCGGACGAAGCGCTTCTGCGGTTGCTCCTCGAGCGAGGCGCCGACTTAAAAGCTGCCGGACCCGGCCCGCTTGCGTACGCACAATACGCGCAGTGCGACAAGTGTATCGAGGTGCTGACCGAGGGCGCCCCTCCCGAATTGATTAGCATGGGCGCGTTCTTTGGCGCGCCGCCGAACCTCGACGCGACGGCCATGACTCGCTGGCTCGCGCGAGGCGCGGACATCAACGCAAAAGACCCCGGAGGCAACACGCTTCTGATGCTGGCCGCCAGCTCGGACTCGCTTCCGGTCGAGGCGGTCAAGACTCTGATCGACCGCGGATGTGACATTAACGCCAAAAATGCCGAAGGAAGATCGGCGATGGATTTTGCCAGGCTTAGAGGCGCAACACCGGTTGTCGATCTACTGACAAAAGCCGGGGCGAAAGAAGCCTCGCCGTTCAAGCTCCCGTCCGTAAATCCGAAACCTGCAGGTTCACCTCGCGAAGCAATCACGAGAAGCCTGCCGCTGCTTCAGAAATCGGATTCTATTTTCCTTCAGAAGTCCGGCTGTGTGTCGTGTCACAACAATACGTTTACGGCGATGACAATTGCGGCCGTGCGCAAAAGCGGGCTCTCTTGTGATGAGCAGCTCGCGGGCAATCACGTGAAGAAGATCGCGGCTTACATCGAGAACTGGCGAGAGCGGGCCTTGCAGGGCGTCGGCATACCCGGAGACTCGGACACCGTCGGGTACATACTGCAAGGCCTGGCAGCGGGGAATCACCCCGCGGATGAAGCTACGGACGCGATGGCTCGATTCGTCAGAGGCCAGCAGTATCCGGACGGAGGATGGCGAATCTTCGCACACCGGCCGCCGATCGAATCCAGCAACATCGAAGTCACCGCAGTTTCGATGAGAGCTCTTCAGCTCTACGGCCCGAAAGCTCATCGCGCGGAGTATCAAGCGGCTGTTAAGCTCGCAACTGATTGGCTGATCAAAGTCCGGCCACAAACAACTGAGGACCGCGCTTTTCAATTGTTCGGTTTGCGATGGGCCGGTGTGAGCTCCAAACAGGCGATTGTGCAGAAGGGCGTGCGAGGCCTTCTCGCGAAGCAGCGGCCCGACGGCGGGTGGTCTCAACTCCCTTCGCTTGCGAGCGACGCCTATGCGACGGGCCAGGCTTTGGTGGCTTTGAGAGAGGCGGGGCTGCCGGCAACGGATCCGGCTTACAGGAGAGGGATCGCGTTTCTTCTCAAGACGCAACTCGAAGACGGATCGTGGTATGTGAAGAGCCGGTCCATGCCGTTCCAGCCATTCTTCGAGAGTGGCTTTCCTCACGGACACGATCAATGGGTTTCGATGGCCGCAAGCAACTGGGCGACAACAGCGCTGGCGTTGAGCGTGAGTCGATGAATGTCCACCTGATTGGCTGAAACCGAATGTGAACGCGTCCGTTGTTCGGCTTGCCGGTGAATGCTAGATTATTAACGCGATCATCATTTGAGGAGCAGCTATGGCGGCACGCAAACGAAAAGAGTACGGCGAGTATATTGTCTCAGACTCGAAGATCTGCGGCGGGGACTTAACCTTCAAGGGCACGCGTCTGCTGGTGAAGGATGTTCTTCACTACGTTGCGAAGGGTAAGGATTGGAATTGGATTTCCAAAGCGTACGATGGAAGGCTCAGTCACGAGGCGATTGCGGAAGCCGTTGAGTTGGCCCGTGAGGCGTTGGTCGCAAGCACCGAGAAGCGGCGGCGGGCAGCTTGATTGTGCTTGATGAGAACCTGGATGTCTGGCAGCGGCGAAAGCTTGAGCGCTGGGGCATTCGCTTTCGACGCGTCGGTGGCGACATCGGGCGCTTCGGAATGGACGATTACGACGAGATCATCCGGCTACTTCACTCCCTTCGCCGTCCGACTTTCTTCACACGCGATAAAGATTTTTACCAGCGATGGCTGAGCCATCATGGCTACTGCCTGGTCTACCTTGACGTTGGACCCGAGCATGCGGCGGAGTTCATTCGACGTTTCTTGCGACATCGCAGCTTTCGCACCCAAGCTCAACGGATGGGAAAAGTAGTTCGAGTCCATCAGGCCGGCGTGACCGTCTGGCAAGCAGGTATGGGCGAAGGACAAGAGATCGCTTGGTGACCACTTTGAAGGATAAAGCGTTCGATCAAGAATATTTGAGCGCGAAACGGGCGGCGGCCAGAGCCGAGATAAATGAGTCGCGTGCGAAGTCCGCACGCTATGATCGCCGGACGAATCGAATAGTCGTGGAACTGCGAAGCGGTGCAACTTTCATGTTTCCGGCTGAGTTAGCGCAGGGGCTGGCGGGAGCAGCACCGAAGGATCTGGCCGAGGTGAAGGTAACACCTTCGGGCGCCGGGCTTCGATGGCCGACTCTGGACGCCGACTTCAGCTTACCGAACCTCTTAGCCGGGGAGTTCGGATCGAAGAGTTGGACGGCAAAGTTGGGCGAAAGAAACTCACATAGGCATAGCACGGAAGAAGCCCAACATCGCAGAAGCACCCGAAGATCGAGAGCGTAACAACTCTATCCATTCATTCTCGATTTAGGCTGCTGGCATTCGTGCGGTCCTTCGACGAAGCCACTCGCTCGACTTGCGACATCACCCGCAAAAGATTCTCTCCCAGGAATTTCTTGATGTCCGCGTCCGAATAGCCGCGCTTCATCAATTCATAAGTAAGAGTCGGAAGCTTCGAGATGTCTTCCATTCCTTCCGGCAAGCCCGTGAAGGGAACGCCGTCGAAATCTGAACCGATTCCGATGTGATCGATCCCGGCAACCTTCACGATGTGATCAATGTGATCCATCAATACTGATAGCGGGGTCTTTCCCGGATCATTTGCCTTGCGCCACGCTTCGATTTCATCCTGAACACGCTTCGGATCGTTTGGGTACTTTGCCCGCAACTCGTCTTCCAGGGTACGCGACCGCAGCGCGAGTTCCGCTTTGCGAGGATCGAGAAAGCCATCGTAGAAGTTGACCATCACCACTCCGCCGTTCTTAGCCACCGCCCGAAGCATGTCATCGCTCATGTTGCGCGGATGATTTGCAATCGCTCGCGCCGAAGAGTGCGAAGCGATGACCGGCACGCGCGTCGTCGCGATCACGTCGTAGAAAGTCTTGTCGGCCACGTGAGAAATATCGACCATCATTCCAATGCGATTCATCTCGCGAATCACATCGCGGCCAAGATCCGTAAGCCCGTTGTGATGAGCCACGCTCGTATTGTTGATGTCACCTTCCGAATCCGCCCAGTCGTTTGTGTTGGTGTGTGTCAGCGTCATGTATCGCACGCCGAGTTTGTAAAACATCCGCAGCGCCGGGAGGCTGTCCTCGATTGCGTGGCCGCCTTCGATTCCCATGAGCGCCGCGATCTTGCCGCTCCTGACGATGCGGCGAATGTCGGCGGCCGTTGAAGCGGCTTCAAGCGATTCGGGATGACGCCGAATCTGTTCCTTCACCACGCCGATGACGTCGAGTGCTCGTCGCGCGGCGCCTCCGCCTTCCGAGGGCTTCTTGTTCACGAACTCTTTTCCGACATACACGGCGAAGAACTCGGCTCCGAGCCCGCCTGCTTTCATTCGACGCAGATCGGTGTGAGTTTTGATCTTCGCGTTCGGATCGTCGCCGTGCATCGCAAGATCAAACCCATCGTCGAGCAGCGGCGAGGTGATGTCGTTGTGAGTATCGATGACTATCGACTGTCGATGAAGTCTCTCGGCGCGCGCACGAAGCGCGTTGTCCCCGCCCGATTGCCCTGATGCGGCGCGCTTTGATGATGGCGCTTTGCGTTGCGCTGAAGCTGCATCATCCGCTGTGATTAGTCCTGCTGTTAGCAGAGCGACGGCCAGACACATCGCCGATGAAAGTTTGAGAGAGAGTATTCGCATGATCGAGAGTCCTCACGTGTCGGAATTGTGGTGGTCTAAAAAGGCGTTGCGTAGTCAGAATACTACTTCGCAGTGTAGTATCCGCGTCGCGCGCGCACCTGAAGCCCCGGGCGTTTTACTTCCACTCGAATTGCCTTGAACGTACCCGACTTTGCTTCGCTCTTGCTGTAATACGTCAGAACAAACTGCGCTCGAACTTCTGCCGCAAGACGCTTGTAGATCTCGTCAAGATCGCGCGTCTCTTTCCGCTGGTCTTCGTAGATCGGCGGAAAAAAAGCGCGGCCGCCGGTGTCCTCGCACATGGTTTTCAAAACGAACTCGCCCGCAAGATCCTGAACGCTTGCCGAAGGCGCGACGCCCGTTGAGTGCACGCCGTAGATCACCGCGTCTGACTTCTGCACTTCGGTGAGCGCCTTCGCCAACGAAGACGTCGAGACTGTATCCGTTCCGTCGGAGAGAACGACCATCACGTGACGCCCTTCGGCGGGGCGCAGATATTTGGCCGCGGCGATCATCGCGTCATAGAGAGCAGTAGCTCCCTGTGGTTTGAGCTGACCGAGCCCGCTGACCAGCCGGTCTACGTCTGACGTGAATTGCAATTCGATTGTTGCGTCAGTCGAGACGCTCATCAATGCCGCCTGATCCCCGGGGCGCATTACGTTCTTAAAGAACTGAGCCGCTGCGCGCTGTTCGAAGTCAAAGCGATGCCGAATCGAACTCGATGTGTCGAACAAGAAGATCAGCCGCAGCGGAATCTGTCCCTCGCGATAGAAGCCCGCGATGTCCTGCGCCGCGTCATCCTCGAACAAGTCGAAGTCTTTCTGAGTGAGATCGTTTACCTGATTCCCGCTTGAATCGGTGACGGATGTAATGACCGTGACCAAATCTGCTTTGAGCTTGAGTGGTTTTTCGTCCTGCGGTTCGTCTCCCACGCGGCGCGGACGAGTATCATCCGAAGGCGGCTGAACGGGACGTTGTCCCTGTGAATGCGACGGCGCTTGAGGCTTTGGCGGTGGCGGTATCGGACGCCCGGATTGCGAGAAGGCAAGCGGTAAAACAAAAAAAGCCAGTAGGAAAAGCGAGGGGGCGACGCGGCGACGGTGCGACGGGGCGATCCCGGGCAATCGCCGATTCGCCCCGTCCCCCCCTCGCCCCCTCGCTCTGTCTCCCTCAATACTCATATCGTCGCTTCCGAAACCGCAGACTTCGAAAGATAACTCGCGCGCCACTGTTCAAAGTCCTTCAATGCAAGCTCGACTTGAAAACGCCGCCGATCAACCTTTCGTTTCAATCTTCGCCGATCCGCTTCTTCGAGCGGCGGCAGTAACGCAAACGTGATGTTCATCGGCTGAAAATTCTTCGTGTCCGCGTTGGCGATGTAGTTCGTCAAGCCCCCCATGGCAGTGCGCCGCGGCGGCGCTTCGGGCGCGCGGCCGCGCGCGAGTTCAGCCGCGTGTACGCCCGCCATGAATCCCGTTGCCATCGCTTCGATGTATCCCTCGACTCCCGAAATCTGTCCCGCGAAAAGAACGCGCGGATCACTTCGCATTTGCAACGTCTCTCGGAGCACCGCCGGTGCGCAGATAAAAGTGTTGCGATGAATCTGACCGAAGCGCATGAACTCAGCCTGCTCGAGCCCGGGGATCAAACGCAGCACTCGTTTTTGTTCGCCGAACTTCAGATGGTTTTGGAAACCGACGAGGTTGTAGCTGTCGGCCAGCAAGTTTTCCTGGCGAAGCTGCACAACCGCCCACGGCTGCCGCCCGTCTCGCGGATCGCGCAGCCCAACCGGTTTCATTGGCCCGTATCGCAAGGTGTCACGACCCCGCCGCGCGAGTTCTTCGATAGGCAAACACGCTTCGAAGTACATCGTCTTCTCGAATTCGTGCAATGCGACGGACTCGGCTGTCGTCAGCGCGTCGTAAAATCTATCGTACTCTTCTTCGTTGAACGGGCAGTTCAAGTAATCGTCGCCTCCCTTGTCATAACGCGCCGCGCGAAACGCGATGCTTGTATCAATCGACTCGGCATCGACGACCGGTGAGATTGCGTCGTAGAAGTAGAGGTTCCCCGACCCGGTCAATCGCGTAATCTGCTCGGAGAGCGCGGGCGACGTGAGCGGTCCCGTCGCAATCACGACCGGTCCTTCGGAAGGCAGCGTTTGTATCTCTTCGCGAATGATTTCTATTAACGGGTGTGCGGCGATGCGGCGAGTGACTTCTTCGGCGAAGCGCTCGCGATCGACGGCCAACGCCGCTCCCGCAGGCACGGCGGTCTGATGAGCAACGCTGATGAGCAACGATCCGCCGCGACGCAACTCTTCTTTGAGAAGATAAGGCGCGGTGCCCGGCTCATCGGACTTGAGAGAGTTCGAGCAGACGATTTCGGCGAGGTTGTCGGATTGATGAGCAGGTGTCGGCCGCGCGGGACGCATCTCGTACAAGCGAACTCTTATCCCGCGCTCGGCGGCTTGCCAGGCGGCTTCGGTGCCCGCGAGACCTCCGCCGATGATTGTTACCTGCGAATCATTGTGCATTAGTGCTGTTCTTGGATCGTTATCGCGAGAATCTTAGCATCCGCTTGTTGGACCTATCAAACTTTGCGTCTGCGCGCTGATGCTCATCCGCATGCTTGTAAGGGCGGCCCTCTGTGGCCGCCCCTCGCTGAAAGACGCAGGTGAGCCAGGTCCATCTATCGTTATGCTAGAATTTCGCCGTGAACCGGGACCGAATCAAGAAGCTGCTCGAGCAAGTACAGGCGGGCCGGGTCAACGTCGACGAAGCGATCGACAAAATGACGAGCCTGCCTTATGAGGATCTATCGTTCGCGCGAGTGGATCATCACCGTGATCTGCGACTGGGATTCCCTGAAGTGATCCTCGGACAAGGCAAGACCACCGAGCAGATCATTCAGATTGCCGAACGCATTCTCACCAACAGTTCGAATCTGCTCATCTCTCGAACAACCGAAGAAGTCTTTGCGGCGGTTCGTCACATAGCACAAGACGCCGAGTTTCATGTCGAAGCTCGAATGATTTCGGTAGTCCGAGATCGAACAGAGCGCGGTGACGGAACGATCGCGATCATATCCGCGGGCACATCGGACGTACCCGTCGCCGAAGAAGCCGCGGTCACCGCGACTGCGATGGGTAATCGAGTCTCGCGAATCTACGATGTCGGAGTCGCGGGCATCCATCGATTGTTTGGAGCGCGGCCGGAGTTCGAATCGGCTCGCGTGATTATTGTAGTCGCGGGCATGGAAGGCGCGTTGCCGTCGGTGGTCGGCGGGATCGTGTCAGTCCCCGTGATCGCGGTGCCGACGAGCATCGGCTACGGAGCGTCGTTCGATGGACTGGCGGCGTTGCTGGGGATGTTGAACTCGTGCGCTTCGAATGTGACGGTGGTGAATATCGATAATGGATTTGGCGCGGGGTTTGTTGCCAGTCTTATTAATCGAAGGAGGGAGTCAGCAGTCCGTAGTCCGTAGTTAGTACCCTCGGTCAGACTGTCGCTACACTGATCACGGACTACGGACTACGGACTACGGACTACGGACTACGGACTACTGACTACTGACTACTGAGTACCTAGTTTCGCCTTCACCAAATCGCTCAAAGCCTTTCCATCGATGGTCTTACCTTCAAGCCTCGCACGGACAGCTTTCATAACCGCGCCCATGTCCTTCATCGACGAAGCTGCAACTTCCGCGAGCGATTCATCGACGGCCCGCGAGATTTCTTCATCACTCGCCGACGCCGGGAGATAGCTCTGAATGATGAGCGCCTCTCGTTCTTCCTTCTGAGCAAGCTCCTCGCGATTACCGGCTCGAAACTGCTCGGCCGCGTCCCGGCGCTGTTTGAGCAACGTGTTGAGGACTTTCATCGCCTCGGCGTCGTCCACTTCGCCGGGCAAGTCGGTCTCCCGAAGCTTGAGCGCAGTCTTTATCATTCGAATAGCGCTGAGGCGTTCCGCTTCCTTTGCTTTCATCGCTTCGGTCAGGTCGCGATTTATTTGATCGACGATTGGCATTGCAGAAGTATACGAAGCGTTCCGGTTTATTGACAATCTACACGCTCAAACGTAACCTCTTTTCTTGAACGTTAACTCTCCCCCAAACGTTTGAGTGGGCAGCTATGAATCAACCAATCTATCCGGGCATTCTTCCCGAAGACGATCCGAATATCGAAGTCACTTATCCCGAGGACCCGTCCGCGTCGCCGGGGCTGTGGGCTGAAGTCAAATCAATAACTCGCGACATAATCTTCGCCGCGGTGATGGCCGTGCTGATCGTCGTGTTCGTCGTGCAGCCCGTCAAAGTCGAAGGCACATCGATGCAACCGCGTCTCGAAAACGACGAGCGCATCTTCGTCAATAAGTTTGATTACACCTTTTGGGGCATCGAGCGTGGCGACATAGTCGTGTTCTGGTATCCGGAAGACCCAACGAAATCTTTTATCAAGAGAGTGATCGGGTTGCCGGGCGAGAGCATAGATATGGACGCGACCGGACACGTAACGATCAACGGCCGGCCAATCGAAGAACCTTACCTGGCGCCCGAACGAAATCAGGCTGCTCGCGCACGTTGGAACCAGGTGGATGGCAAAATCAAGTACGTCAAGCCTCATTATTATTTCGTGATGGGCGACAATCGCGATGCGTCAAATGACAGCCGCTCGTGGGGACTCGTGCCCGAGAAGTACATCTACGGCAAGGCCATGTTCAGATATTGGCCGCTGCCGCGCGCAGGCACTTTAACCGGCACCGTCGATGTCGATGACGAACGGTAACCAGGAAAATGATGAATGATGAATGCGAAATGATGAACAGCGATCTTCCATTCAACCATTCATCACTCATTATTCATCGTTCATAAATTCCCTCAAATGCGTTCCAGGCTCACGCCTCTTTTCAAGATCTTCTACAATCCGCAGCAGGCCATGGCTGAAATCGCGGCCGGGACACCGTATGTCGTGGGCGCGCTGCTCGCGTTGCTTGCGACTTTCGCTTACTACGAATTGCTGAGCGGCACTCTCGCAAAAATGATTGCGCTGATGAGCCGCGATCGCTCCATGGGTCTCGCCGGGCCGATACTCTTTTTTGTTTTTCACGTAGTCGTTGGAATGCTCGGACACATTTCACCGATCCTGTTTCTCGTGGTGGTGTTTGTCCCCGCGTGCTTGCTGGCCACAAGCGTCATTCACAGGCGAGCGAGTTTCTCGGTGCTGCTGCGGCAAGAGTACGCGCCGCTTACGAGTTGCGCGCTGTACGCGTGGGCCGCGGGGCATTTCGTGATGGTCATACCGGCGCTCTTTCTGTTCGATCGCAGCGGGCCCAATGTTGATGCGCTCGAAGCCGCGCTGAGACTGGTGCCGATACCATATTTTGTTTTCCTGATCGTGCTAGGCGCGCAAGCGGTGCTTCGCGTTGGGTACGGAGGGGCTACGGGTGTTGTCGCGCTGGGATCGCTGTCGTTGTTGGCGCTGCCGCTATTGCCAAGATTGTCGTTCATACTCACATCGCCGTTCCTGTTGATTCTGATCATCATCCTCTTAAGAAATTTCCTGGGTGATATGGCGAGCGCCCACCGAGCGCGTGAAGACTTCAAACGCAACCTCGAAGCCTCGACGTTGAATCCCGCCGATGCGTCGGCGCATTACAATCTTGGATTGATCTATCAACAGCGCCGGCAGTACGAGGAAGCGAAATCAAGCTTCGCGCGCGCGATTGAGATCGATCCGGACGAAACGGACGCACACTATCAACTGGGCCGCATCGCGCGCGAGCAAGGCCGGCTCGCGGATGCGATCAGTCATTTCGATGCGGTCGTCAGTCGCAATCCCGAGCACAGCCAAAGCGAAGCCTGGCGCGAAATCGGTTGGACTTATTTTCAGGCAGCACAGTACGAAGATGCTCGGGTAGCGTTCGAGCGATTCATCGACAAGCGTCCGTCTGATGCGGAAGCGCGATATCGATATGGACTGACGCTTCATCAACTGGGTAGGTATGATGATGCGGCGGCCGAGATGCGAGCTTGCATAGAAGCGGTGCGAACTTCACCTGCATACAAGTATCGAGCTGAGAAACATTGGGCAAGTGAAGCCCAGGCGTTCTTGAAGTCGCAGGGCGTTGTTGCAAGTGAGCGATGACTGATCACAAGGGGAACTAATTGAACGCAATTCTGGCACTTGAAGATGGGCGAATCTGGCGAGGCCGCGGTTTTGGCGCCGAGGCCGAGGCCGCCGGCGAAGTCGTGTTCAACACCTCGATGACCGGCTATCAGGAAATCCTCACCGATCCTTCCTATTGCGGACAGATCGTGACGATGACCTATCCGCTGATCGGCAACTACGGCACTAACGATGAAGACCCCGAGTCGCGACGCGTGTTCGCCGAAGGCTTGATCGTGCGAGAACTGTCGCGCGCTTATTCGAATTGGCGAGCCGGCGATTCTCTCGATCACTATTTGAAGGACGCCGGTGTACCCGGGATTTCAGATATCGATACGCGATCGCTCGTGCGCCACATTCGCGAGCGAGGCTCGATGCGCGGATGTCTTTCGACTCTCGTAAACGACGAGCACTCGGTCATTGAACGCGCGCGGAAGGCCCCGGCGATGGTTGGGCTTGATCTCGCTTCCGTGGTCACGTGCAAAGAACCTTATGTGTGGAAGGACGGGCAAGCGTCGGCGTACGGCTCGCCGAGTTTGTTACACCCAACAACGAACGGCGAGCATCGTTTTCATGTCGTCGCTTACGATTTTGGATTGAAGCACAACAGCCTTCGCAATCTCGCGGCGCTTGGTTGCAAGGTCACGATCGTACCGGCGCACACGACTGCCGAGGACGTGACTGCGATGAAACCCGACGGTGTGTGGTTATCAAACGGCCCCGGTGATCCGGAACCGCTGACTGATATCGTTGAGAATATAAGAAAACTGATCGGGCGTTATCCGATATTTGGGATTTGCCTGGGGCATCAACTGATGGGGCTCGCGTTCGGAGGGCGCACTTACAAGCTGCCGTTTGGGCATCACGGGGGGAATCACCCGGTCAAGGATCTGCTCACGGGACGCGTAGAGATTACGGCGCAAAATCACGGATTCGCGGTTGATGCCGACTCGCTGCCCGCTGATTGTGAGATCACGCACATCAATTTGAATGACAACACTGTGGAGGGGCTTCGACATCGGAGCTTGCCGGTCTACTCGGTGCAGTATCATCCCGAGGCCGGCCCTGGCCCGCATGATCCATCGCATCTCTTCGAAGAATTCGTTCAATCAATGGAGCAAAATTGAAAGGGAAGCTAAGTGCTCGAAGTCAGGCGTATAGAGTACAGGCTTTAGCCTGGTAGTGCGATCAAGAGAGTCGCATTGAAAAGACCAAGCTAACTACCCAACTCCTTCGTCAGAATCAAGCACAATCCTTTAACTCTTGAAGGTTTGTTCAGTCAGCGCTCGGGCTCGCCTGCTCTTTTCAAGACATCTCTTTTTCAATGCTACTACCAGGCTAAAGCCTGTACTCTGAACGCCCGAGACTTGATTTCACTTCCGCCACCGAAGTTCCTTTTCATCGAATAATCTTTGCCAGTCGATCCGGGTGAAGATCCAAACGATCAGCAGACCAAAGATTTGTGTGGCAATGAAGTAAAACCCAAAGAATGATTTCGATTTAACCGCGTCGTACGAAAGCATTCCAGCGATGCCCGAAGCAGTGAAGGCCCAAAATCCGTAACTCACTGTCCGCCCGAGCAAGAACGGTATCGCAATCAGCTTCAGCTTGAGCGCAGTCAGCCCATACGCAATGAATAAGTGATTCGAGGGCAACGGACTGAAAGCATAAAACAAGAACAATCCGAACGTGAGCCTGGTGTTGCTCTCCAACCTCGTTCTGACGACGTCAATGTTCTTTCGGGTTTCTTCGCGGATCAATTTTTGTCTCACGATGACGTTGGAGAGCTTCGCCAGAAGCAGCCTTCCGAGCGTTGCGGCTACAGCCGCAAGAATCGCCAAAATAACGATGTTCGAACTGAACCTCACCGCGATAAACGAGACAACCGACCACGTTGGCGGAGCAAACGCAGGCATCACGTTCAAAAGAAAAACCACCAGAAAGATGATCAGAAAAACAAATGCGGTGTGCAATAACTCGTGCATTATCTCTACGCCTTACCGCAACACTATCACAACACGTTTGGAGCAGGCATAAGCGGCAACCCGTGCGACTATCAGCGAATCCAACGATTGGCTTCAGATTCTCGAAGCGATTCATTAACAACGAGCAAGGGGGACGGTTTCACCGGCACAACTATGACAAATCTACTAAAGCGTACCATCCTGCGAGCGAGCGTGCTCGCGATTTCAATCAACGTTATCGCCGCGGTTCCTGCCGTGGCATCGTCGAAGAGCTCAACCTTTCCGGCGATTCGCATAAAGAACTTTGGCAAGATGGATGATCGCTTTTATCGAGGCGCGCAGCCGAGTGAAAGCGACTACAAGGATCTGGCCGCGCTGGGAATCAAGACGGTTATCGACTTGCGCGATGATCCTACGAGCTACGAGAAACGGGACGCCGAAAGCGCCGGAATGCATTACGTCAACATTCCGATGAGCGATTCGAGCCGCCCGAGCGATGCGCAAATAGAACAGTTTTTGAAACTGGCGAACGATCCCGCCACTGGCCCCTTCTACGTACACTGCGCGGGTGGCCGTCATCGCACCGGAGTGATGGGCGCGGTTTATCGAATGAATAACTATGGATGGGGCTTCGATCAGGCGTACAAAGAAATGAAGGACTATGACTTCTACACGCGCTGGGGACACGGATCGCTGAAGGATTATGTGCAGGACTACTACGGACATATGAAGTCGATCGAAGTATCGACGGGTCATTCAACGGGTGCCAACCGCTAACGGCACCGCACGATTGCAGTTCAATTGAAAGCCGCCGCTTTGGCGGCTTTCGTGTTTTCTGCAGCTTTCAACGCGCACTCAAGCAATTCATCCGCGGTGATTGGTGAACCTAAGTTGCGAGTCCATCGAACCGGCACTTATAATCCACACTGACCCAAGGCGGGCTGAAACTACAAAGTGCCCCGGATCGTACACAAGTGTCTACCAGCATGAGAACGGTAAATCTCAACGGAATATTCCCTCCCGTAACCACACCATTCACCGGCCGCGGCGATGTCGATTATGACGCGCTGGCTTCGAATATTTCGCGCTACAACGAATCTTCACTGGCGGGTTATGTGGCGTTAGGCTCGAACGGCGAAGTGGTTCATCTGGACAGAGATGAGCGTCGCAATGTCATCGCCACCATCAAGCGCGCGGCTACAACCAAGCACACGATTGTCGCCGGTGTTAATGAGCTTTCGACTCACGCGGCGATCGACGGAACAAAAGCTGCGGCTGACTGCGGCGCTGACGCGGCGCTGGTCATCACTCCCTATTACTACAAATCGTCGATGACTCAGGAAGCATTCACGTGGCACTTCACCGAAGTCGCCGATCACTCGCCGATTCCCGTCTTGATCTACAACGTTCCGGCAAACACCGGTGTGGTAATTGATTCAGCAACTATAGCGGGATTAGCGTCTCACCAGAACATCATCGGCGTGAAAGACAGCGCCGGTAACATGGCGGCGATATCGGAAACGATTAGCTTGTCGCCGGCTGGATTTTCAGTGATGGCCGGCAACGGCGGCATGCTTTACCCCGCGCTCTCGATGGGAGCCTCGGGCGCAGTGCTGGCGTTAGCGTGCGCGGCGCCGCGCGCGTGTTGCGAGTTGTACGATGCGGTGAAAGCAAATGACCACTCTAGGGCGCGTGAGCTTCAGCATCGGGTTGCACCGCTCTCGCATATCGTCACCGCGGGCTTAGGCGTGCCGGGACTCAAGGCCGCAATGAATTTCCTCGGGCTGAAAGGCGGTGCGCCGCGCGCTCCATTGCACGCGTTGAGCGAAGCAGACACGCAACGGGTCAAGGCGGTGATCCGCAAGACTGGACTCTTCCCTGAAATCGAGTGAGAAAGTGATACGTGAGGAGTGATGCCTGATCGGAGGATCAAAGAGGATCACTGGTCAATAATCACGATTCAGAATCAGAACTATGTCTTCGGAATGTGAAAACCTGGAAGCCGCCGCAAACTCGTTAACCGACGCGTTGCGTTTCACTGATATTCCGCGAACGACAAGTCTGTTCAACGATTTTCTGTACGACTATCAAAAGGTCGCGCAGTTTTATGCCAACTATGGGCGCTCGGTTGAACCGCTTGCCGATCACGCGCGCAGGGTCGGCGTGCAGACGTTCGATCGCAAGCGCGTGCCCGATGCCCTCGATCGAATCAACCGGCGGGCGGGCTCACCCGAACTCACCTTCAAGCACATCGACATGCTGCGGCACGAGGGTTCGGTTGCAATCGTGACCGGGCAGCAAGCGGGTTTGTTCACGGGTCCGCTGTACACGATTCACAAAGCGCTGACGGTGATCAAGCTCGCCGCTTGCCTGCGCGATCAGGGCATCGAGGCGGTGCCGGTCTTTTGGATCGCCAGCGAAGACCACGACTATGAAGAAGTCAATCACACGAAGATGGTTGATCGCGAAGGTCAACTGAAAACGGTGCGTTACGCCGGCTGCGGGCAAAAGGACGATGTGCCCGTAGGCAGCGTCGCGCTTTGCGAAGGAATCAATCAAACGATCGACGAATTCGTCGCGCAGCTCGCCGCGTCGGAATTCGTTCCACAGATCGCGAGTGATTTGCGTGAGAGCTACGCTGACGGCGCCGGCTTCGCGGAAGCGTTCGCGAAATTGATGGCAAGAATCTTCCGCGAACACGGCGTCGTGCTGCTCGATCCGCTCGACGAGGAACTGAAACAGGTTGCGGCGCCGCTCTACAGCCAGGCAGTCGAAAAATCGAGCGAGATCGCAGCCGCGCTTGTGAAGCGCAGCCGGGAAATCGAAGAGGCCGGTTATCACGCGCAGATACACACGTCAGATGATATGGTGCCGCTGTTCATTATGGATGATGGCCGGCGCAAGGCTCTCGCTCAGCATGGCGGACGCTTCACCGTCAAAGGCTCGGATCGTACATTTGGATTGGAGGAGCTGACCGAGCTGGCTCGCGTATGTCCGAACTGCTTCAGCCCGAACGTGACGATGAGACCCGTGGTGCAGGATTATTTATTACCGACGGCGGCATACATCGGCGGGCCCGCGGAAATCGCTTACTTCGCGCAGGTGAGGGCCGTCTACGAAGTGCTTGGCCGGCAACGACCGTGTGTCTTGCCGCGCGCGAGCTTCACAATCATAGAAGGCCGTCACCAGAAGACGATGAAGAAGTATGGTCTCGAGCTGCGCGACTTTTTCGACGGATTGCATCCGGCGGTCACGAAAGTCGTCGAACAGAGTCTGGATCGAGGTACGACCGCGGCCTTCGCCGAAACCGAGCGCGTGCTGAATGAGCATCTGGACCGACTTGGCTCGGCGCTTCAAAAGGCCGATCCAACGATGACGGACCCGCTTAAGACGGCCCGCGCGAAGATGCTCTATCAGATTGAACATCTGCGCACCCGGTTTATCCACTCGAGCGCGCATCGCGAACAGACTGTGTATCGGCAGGTGGAACGCGCGTTCACTACTTTGTTCCCGGACAAGAATCTTCAGGAGCGCGAACTAAACGTCTACTATTTCCTCTCTCGTTACGGCCCCAGTTTGATCAGGGAGTTGTTGGACGCGGCCGAGATCGGATTCTCGAATCATAAGCTCGTGTACCTCGGCGGTGTCGCCTCTCAAGTGGTAAACGCGATATCGTAAGCGTCACGGCGCGTGTCTCATAACTTGCCGTTGGCTGATGGCGCAAGCTACACTCTTGCGCCGTGGAAGAAAAAATCCAGCACACCGAAGTGAATCAGGTGACAGAATGAAATTTGTCAGTCTTGTTGTCTTGTTGTTTTTGATCTGCGGGTCGGTGAGTGCCACCCAGGCGAAGCGCACCAGACAAGGCAAGCCCGCAGCGCGCGGCGCCGAGCAGGTGCTGAAGGACCTCGAGAATCAATGGAACGAAGCGTATAAGAACGGCGACAAAGGAACGCTCGATCGCATACTCGACGCCCAGTTCGTATTCACCGACGATGACGCGAACGTTTTCAACAAGACTCAATATCTTGATGCCATATCGCGCGTCAAAATCGAATCATATCGCCTCGATGACCTGACCGTGCGAGTGCGCGGAACGACCGGCATCGTCGCGGGCCGATGGACCGGCAAGTTCGCTACCGATGGAAAAGAAACAAGCGCGGTGATCAGATTCACCGACACGTTTTCGAAGCAGCTCGGCGGCTGGCGAGTTGTCGCATCACAGGAAACTCGTCTCGGCAATTCAAACGCGGCTGCTGGAGTCGAAATGACCACAAGTACAGGATTGAAAATCACAGACATCGTTGTTGGCGCCGGCGCAAGCCCACAGACAGGGCAAATGGTCACCGTTCATTACACCGGGACTCTCGAGAACGGAACCAAGTTCGACAGCTCGCTCGATCGAGGCCAGCCGTTTATCTTTCAAATCGGAATGGGCCGGGTCATAAAAGGCTGGGACGAAGGCGTCATGACAATGAAAGTCGGCGGCAAGCGCAAGCTGGTAATTCCGCCCGAGCTGGGTTACGGCGCGAGGGGCGCGGGAGGGGTCATCCCGCCAAACGCAACGCTGATCTTCGAAGTGGAACTACTGTACGTGAAGTAACCATCGCGTCGCGGTGCGCGCCGCAAGGCGAGTCGATCACGTGAAACCGGCGGCATTATGTCGAAGGAGCACAAGCACGATTCCCCTCACAGCCGGGGCAGCAACCGGCGCCGCCTTGCAGCCGTTCTCGCGTTGACGCTCGCCTACATGCTCGCCGAGGTTATCGGCGGCTTTCTGACAAACTCACTCGCGCTGCTTTCAGACGCCGGCCACATGCTCGCCGATGTTGCGTCGCTGGTGCTCGCTCTGTTCGCGATCGGATTCGCGACTCGCCCAGTCAATCCGAAAAAGACCTACGGTTATTACCGGATGGAAATACTGGCTGCGCTTGCGAACGGCGCCGCGCTGGTTGTCATAGCTCTGTTGATCTCCTACGAAGCATTTCATCGATTCAAAATACCGGAAGAAGTAAAAGGCGCCGAGGTCACTTTCATAGCTTTCGGCGGGCTTGTGGTGAACATCATCAGCGCGTTCGTGTTGCACTCGGCTTCAGAAGAAAACCTGAATATGCGCGGCGCATTTTTGCACGTGATTGGAGACGCGCTGGGTTCGGTGGGCGCGATTCTGGCGGGCGCGTTGATCTGGCTGTGGGGATGGACGCTTGCCGATCCTGTGATCAGCGTCGTGATGTGCCTTTTGATCATCTACAGCTCGTGGCAGCTTATTCGCGAATCGGTGAATGTGCTGCTCGAAGGCACGCCGTCGCACATAAGCATCCGAGCGTTAGTCGAGGAGATGCATGCAGTCCCCGGAGTTGCCAGCGTTCACGATCTTCACGTGTGGACCATCAGTTCGGGGATGGAAGCGCTTTCCGCTCACGTGACGATCGAGCCCGACGCTTCGCATCGAACGATACTCGAGGCGCTTCAGGAGCGGCTGCGTTCAGAGTTCAACATCGGCCACCTGACTATTCAAATTGAATCATCGGACGAGGCGGACAGCGGCAAGTTGTATCAGATCATGCGGCGAGGCGAAGCGGGGTCATCTGCGAAGAGTTAACGATACAAGCCCCGCAGACCATCCTTTTTGTGTTCCGGCAGAATGATCAAAACGATCCAAGCCAATACTCTGCAACCCTCGAACTCGGACAGGCCGCGCGCCTTTATTTCAAGCGTTGCCGTTCCCGTTGCGATTCTGATGCTGGGCACAGGAAGCGCCTGTCTGTACTTTTGGGGTCGCGATCTGCACCGCTTCACTCAGTGGGTTGCTGCGTACCTGTTTCTGTTCATCGGGCAGCTCGCGTTCTATTCTCTCGCGTGCGTTATTGTGTTTCGCTGGTCCGGCGCCGCAACACGCATATCAAAATTGGCGACGCTCGCGGCGATAGTCTTCTTCGCGATCGCCTTTCGCGCAATGCTGGTTCCTCAAAGGCCTTACTTGTCGGCCGATGTGTATCGTTACGTGTGGGACGGTCACGTCCAGGCTTCCGGAGTGAATCCTTATCGCTATGCCCCGGGCGATCCGGAGTTGACCGCTCTTCGTGATGATGTGATCTATCCAAGCATCAGCGATGAAGATCAACGCTGGTTATCGCCTTACCCTCCGGCTGCCCAGATGGTTTTTGCATTGGTGTCGCTCGTGCGGCCAATGAGCGTGACGGCGGTCAAGGCTGCAATGTCATCGTTCGATCTGATTGCGGTGTTGCTCGTTATGGTGGTACTCGCAAGGAGCGGGATCGATCCGGCGCGAGCGATCATCTTTGCGTGGCACCCGCTTGTAATTTTCGAGAGCGCTCACAGCGGACACGTAGAAGCCGTGTTCATTGCATTCCTCATGCTGGCACTCTTCGCCTGGTCGCGCCGGAAGCACGCGTTGACCGGATTCGCATTGGCGATCGCAACGTTGACTAAATTCTATCCCGTTATCCTGCTTCCCGCATTTCTTATCGCGGCTGAAGACGATGCGATCAAGGCCAAGGCGCCGGGGAAGCGACGGATTTTCGCCGGACTTCTTCATAAGCGAAACCTGACGATGCTCGCGGCATTTGCAGTCACGTTGGCGCTTGCATACGCGCCTTATCTCGGCGCGGGCCGCAACCTTTTCGGCTTCCTGCGCGCGTACGTCCAGGAAGAAGGTTTCATCCAGACCGGCGCGAGATACTTCTTACTCGACGCGCTTCGACAAGTCCTGCCGGTTCCAACAATGGTATTCCTGGTTTTCGGCGCCGGGTGTTTGATTACGGTCGCGGCGTTACAGATGATCAAGGTGAAGCGCGATGCGTTGGATGTGTCGCGCGCCGCAATGATTCTGATTGGAACTTACCTGCTTCTGACTACGCCGAGATACGCGTGGTATTACATGTGGCTGGTACCGTTCCTGTGCTTCGCGCCAAGACTGGGATGGATGTATATGGCTTGCGCGTCGGTGCTGTTGTATCTGGTGTGGTATACGCCGCTCGTTTATCCGGACGTGCCGCTCTGGCTGGGAGCTGCGATCTTCATACCGGTTCTCGCGATGCTGGTGTGGCAGTCGCGGTACGCGGACCACCCGGAGCGGTTTTCAGAGGCAGCTTCACCTTGATAACGAAAGTTTCTTGCGCTAGAAACGAATCGTTCCTGAATGAGAGGAGCGCGTGAATTGTCAGCATCAACCGAATGCTTCAATTTCAATTTCGCCGACCGGCCGCTTGAAGGCCGCGTTGTGCTCGTGGCCGGCGCGACCGGCGGTCTTGGAAGCGCAACGGTCGCGCTCCTGTGCCGCGAAGGCGCGGTTGTTATCGCAGGTTACAGACAGGATCGAGAACGAGCCGAGGCCCTGAAACGGGCCGTGGAAGCCAATTACAAGGGCACGGTCCATCTGGAGGCGGGCGACATCTCGGATCCGCGCGTGCGCACTCAATATGTTGAAACGGCGGACGCGATTGGAGACGGGCTCTACGGTATGGTCTGTTTCACAGGCGATCCGGCGCGTGTTAAGTTCGATGATGTGGTCGCCGAGGATCTTCACGATTCGCTGGAAAAGAACTACGTCGCCCCCGTCTTGCTCGCGCGCGAAGCAGGAGCGCGCATCTTAAGACGACGCAATGAAGGCGCGATTGTGTTGCTGTCCACCATGCAAGCCATTGCGCCATTCGAATCGAGCATCAACTACGCGGGAGGTAAGACGGCCCTGATCCAGGCTGCACGTATAATGGCCAAGCAGTGGGGCGGACCAGCGGGCGTGCGTGTTAACGTCATCGCGCCCGGAGTCAATCGCGCGGGCATGGCGTTGAAGTCGATTGAGTCGGGGAAGTACGGCTTCTACCTGGAGCAGAAGATCATTTCCCGTTTCGGCAAACCCGAAGACGTTGCGCGCGTAGTCAGACTGCTGCTCGAGCCCGACAACTACATCACCGGCCAGGTGATCACGGTCGACGGCGGACTGACGCTTCGGCGCGATCGAGGATAGAATGCTCTTCACCGGCCCGCACGATTACTTCAATCGAGACTACGTTCGCGAGTGGACCGAATCGGCGAACCTCAAGCGCCCGTTTCGTGTGCTCTTCCTCGAAGCCTTTGCCAGGGAACTGCGGCGAGTCGAAGGCGCGAGGGTTTTGGATCTTGGCGCGGGACCCGGGTTCCTTGCGGAGCATCTTTTAGCTCGATGTGATATTGAATCGTATGATCTTTTGGATTTTTCACCGCATATGCTCGAGTTGGCTCGCGACCGCCTTGCTCAATTTGACGGGAAGGTTTCGTTTCATCAAAAGAGTTTTTTGGAAGACGGTTGGTGGAAGAAGTTGCGAGCGCCCTATGACGTTGTGGTTTCGATGCAGGCGGTGCACGAGCTTCGTGACACCGCTCGAATACTTGGGCTCTATCGTGACGCGGGATTCATACTGAGAAGCGAAGGACTCATCCTTGTCGCGGATGAGATCGTTGAAGAGATCGACGACGATGTGCCTTTTCACACGGCGGAGGGCCATCTATCCGCGCTCGGGGAAGCGGGTTTTGAGGATGCGCATCAGGTTCTTCAGATCGGCGACCTGGCAATGTTTATTGGGAGATGGTGTCAACAGACTTATGAACAATAGAAGAGTCGTCCGCGGCATAGCGATAATTCTTGTCAGCGTTTTTTCGTTGAGCGCTCAGCAAGCTAAGCCTCAGCAAGTGGCACTCACGGCGGACATCGAAGCCGCGCTAGCTAATATTTCTTCCGATTCGATGCGCGGTCACTTATCGTTCATCGCTTCCGACGCGCTCGAAGGGCGCAATACGCCCTCACCCGGTCTCGACATCGCCGCCGAGTACATCGCGGCTCAGTTTCGACGCGCGAAGCTCGAACCCGCGGGCGATCAGGACTACTTTCAAACGGCGAACTTCGCAGTTTCAGAAACTCCGATGGACGCCTTTGAACTGAAGCTGAAGTCCGGACCCGAGACAATCAGCGTCTCAAAAAATCAGGTGAGCTTTAACATCGACCGGGAGCTGAAAGTCTCGGCGCCGGTTTTCAAGATTGACTATTCGGATAAAACCGCTTTGACTCAACTCAAGCCTGAACAGATCGAAGGCAGGGCCGTGCTCACTGAGATACCAGACCTGCGACGCGTTGAAGAATCACGCAGGATGGAGACGTACCAGACGTACGAACAGTTCCTCGGAAAGATGACTGAGCTGAAGGCGGCGCTGGTTCTCTCGATCGATCGAACCAGCAATTCGGGAAGCGGAGGAGGCCAGGGACGACTCATCGATCCGGAAAACAGAGGTTCAGTGCCGCAGTTTCTGAGGATTCCACAGATAAACGTTCAGGATCCAAAAGTCGCCAAGCTGCAGGACGAGTCGAAAGCGGGGCTTACAACCGCGCAACTGTCGCTAGCCATTGCGGCGCCCGCGGAACGGCCGGTGCGCTTGCGAAACGTCATCGGAGTATTGCGAGGCTCGGACCCCGTTTTGAAAGACACCTATGTGCTGGTGACTGCGCATTACGATCATGTGGGCGTGCGCCGCGAGATGACCGGCGACAATATCTTCAACGGAGCGAACGATGACGGCAGCGGAACCGTGTCGGTGATTGAAATCGCATCGGCGCTTGCATCGCTGAAACAGCGTCCAAAGAGAAGCATTGTGTTCATGACTTTCTTCGGCGAGGAGAAGGGTCTGCTGGGCTCGCGTTACTACGGCAGGCATCCGGTGTTTCCGATTTCGAGCACAGTCGCCGATGTGAATCTGGAACAGGTGGGGCGGACGGACAGCAGCGAAGGCCCGCAGATCGCCAACGCGACGCTGACAGGATTCGACTACTCGGACATGGGCCCGATCTTTAAAGCCGCCGGCGAAAAGACGGGCATCACTGTTTATAAGCACGAACAGAACAGCGATTCATTCTTCGCGCGCAGCGACAATCAAGCGCTGGCGGATCAGGGCGTGCCCGCGCACACGCTGTGTACCGCGTTCGTCTATCCGGATTATCACGGAGCCGGCGATCACTGGGAGAAAATCGACTACGCCAACATGGCAAAGGTCGATCGCATGGTAGCGCTCGCGCTGACGATGATTGCCAACAACCCTGAAGCGCCAAAGTGGAATGAAAGTAACCCGAAGACTTCGCGTTATGTTAAGGCGTGGTCTGATCATCACGGAAAGTGAAGTCGCATGAAAACTGAATCAAACGCATCACAGACGCCAGTTGGTCTGGCGCAGCTTCGATACGCGCTAATCGTCATTCCCGGACGGCTCGCGGCGATTGCGCGCGAGCGAGCCGCAACCAGGCCCTCGCCTGATGCGTGGTCGGCGAATGAAGAACTCGGCCATCTGATCGATTCCGCGGCGAACAATCATCAGCGAATTGTGAGGGCGCAACTCGAAGACAACCTGGCGCTCGCGGGATACGACGGTGATCGATGGGTTGCGCTGCACGGCTATCAGCTACGCGAGTGGACCGAACTGATCGCGTTGTGGAGAGCCGCAAACGCGCATCTTCTCTCTGCCGTCGAGGCCGCGCCGGAATCGGCGTGGGGGCACACACTGAGCATCGATGCTTCGGAGCCCATCACGCTCGGATTCCTGGTTAACGATTACGTCGCGCACATGGTCAATCATCTTCGGCACATTGGAATCGAAGTAGATGATGTACTGGCGATCTCGTCAATCGATTTGCCATCGATCTATCCTGAGAGACCGGCGCCGGTTGATCACTCGATTAGCGAGTTGATGCGGCGGCGCTGGAGCGCGCGCGCGTTCGAAGCCGCACGGCCGGTTGAACGCGAGAAGCTTCTGACCTTGCTTGAAGCTGCCCGATGGTCGCCATCGTGTTTCAACGACCAACCGCGATACTTTCTTGTGTTCGATGGCGCAGATCAAGAAGCGCTGGCGAAGGCGCGAGCGTGTCTGACGCCGGGGAATGCGTGGGCGATTGAGGCTCCGGTGTTGATGCTTTCAGTCGCGCGCGAGACTTTCGAAAAGAACGGCAAGCCGAATCGATGGGCGCAGCACGATGTTGGATTAGCTACTGAGAATCTTCTGCTGGAAGCGATTGAGCTGGGGTTGGCCGCGCATCCGATGGCGGGCTACGACGCGGAGCTGGCGCGAAGCGAATTCAAGATTCCCGAGGGCTACACCCCTATCGCGATGATTGCGATAGGCTATCCTTATCGCGGCAAGCTTGAAGACCTCGATGAAAAACTTCGAGGCAAGGAACTCGCGCCGCGCGAACGGAAGCAGATCGGTGAGATAGCCTTCAACGGAACCTGGGGCCGCTCATTTTGAACGCGTCTTTTGCAAGTCAGCGACGGCGGTTTCGAGTTTAGCAAGACGCGCGGCGACCTCTTCGCGCGACAGGCCGCCGGTTGCAAACTCGATCGTCTTCACGCCGGTGTTAGTCACACTCAGTTTAATGCATCGCAGAAGCAGATTTCAGGAACGCAATCCCGTAGGGATGGCCTGTCTGTAGTAGCGTCGCCGCGGTTGGTCTTTGTAACTCCTTTAGGAGTTACAGTAACTCCTTTAGGAGTTACTCCTTTAGGAGTGACCTGTGTTCCCGCAAAGAGGTGACACCTAAAGGAGTCAGGCATCGTCGCCGTGCTGGTTCTATAGACAGCGCCCATGATCCTGTGGATCGCCACAACCAGGATGAAAATTGCGCCTCGGCGTTGAATCAACAACTTAGCCGCCTATTTTCATAGCA
>Ga0207653_10000130_pt1 | contig 53391 bp, 53 predicted proteins | sample KBSK5251metaG_FD_184341 | JGI IMG/M metagenome (GOLD analysis project Ga0207653, IMG submission 184341) | Corn, switchgrass and miscanthus rhizosphere microbial communities from Kellogg Biological Station, Michigan, USA - KBS K5-25-1 metaG... | ecosystem: Host-associated > Plants > Roots >... | reverse complement strand
GGCAAGCCGCCAGCCTAACTCTCGCCGTCGGTTCAATTCGTGTTTCCATCCACTTTTGCAGCAAAGTCCTTCAGCGGCATGTCCCGAATCCCGCCAATCTGATATCATCCGCCGTCGTTCGAAAGTAGAGCAGTTTAAATGTGGCACGCGCATCTTGCGCGTCAGTTTCACGGGCGAGCCCCCGTGCCACGTCGCCAGACTGAACTACTACTGAATACCGCCCCGGTTCGCACTCAGCGATGAAACACAAACTGTTTGGATTGCTGCGCCGCATTGGCTTTCTGATCCTTGTTGTTTGGACAGTAGTCTCGCTGGTCACTCTTTTAATTGAACTGGTGCCCGGTGACCCCGCCGCGGCCGTGCTGGGAGAACAAGCAACGCCTGAACAGTTGGCTCAATTTAGAGCTAAGCACGGCCTCGATCGCCCGGCTTTCTTTTTTGGTTTCCCTGAAGACAGTAACGGCCAGCGTCACTTTCGCTGGTACGGTCTCAGTAATCGCTACGACGACTACTGGATCGCGCTCCTGCACGGCGACCTGGGCAAATCGTTTAGAACCGAACAACCTGTCACTCAGCTAATCTTCCAACGCTATCCGGCCACCATCGAATTGGCCATCGCGGCGATGCTGATTGCCACTTCGATCGCGATTCCGCTGGGCGTCGTCGCTGGAAAGAATCGTGGCACCTTGTTGGATAATTCCTTGTCGGTTATCGCGCTCATCGGAATTAGTCTGCCCGGGTTCGTCATTGGGCCAATGATGGTGTACGTCTTCGCCGTAAAACTTAAATGGCTGCCCGCCTACGGGCGGGAAGGATTGCAAAGTCTGATCCTGCCGGCAGTCACGCTCGGTGCAGCGCTGTCAGCAATTCTAACCAGAATGGTGCGCTCATCTGTGATCGAAGAATTGGGTGAAGGATACGTTCGCACCGCTCGCGCGAAGGGTTTGAGCGAGCGCGCCGTGGTCTACAAGCATGTGCTCAAGAATGGATTAATTCCAGTTGTGACGGTGCTGGGCTTGCAACTCGGTATCCTGCTGGCCGGCGCCATCATCACCGAAAAGATTTTCGGATGGCCCGGTTTGGGTTTGTTGCTGGTCGAGGACGGCATCGGCAAGCGAGATTACCGCATCGTCCAGGGCTGCGTTTTGGCCATCAGCACAACCTACATCATCGCAAATGCGCTGACTGATATGTTGTATCGCCGGCTCGATCCGAGGATTCGAGTTTCGTAGTCTTAGCTCTTCGCCCTTTGCTCATGGCTCTATCATGAATCGTCTCGCCATTATCGGAGTTGTGATCGTCGTAATCTTTGTCCTGGTGGCGATCCTGGCGCCATGGATCGCTCACTACGACGTCGGCACGACAAACTTAGCGATGCGTTACATGCCGCCTTCGGCAGCGCATTGGTTCGGCACGGACTCGACTGGGCGCGACATCTTTTCGCGCGTTGTATTTGGCGCGCGCATCTCGCTCGAAGTTGGGCTCGTAGTCGTCACCGTATCAGCGTTAGTCGGAACGATCATTGGCGCCATCGCCGGTTACTACAGTGGTTGGGTTGATTCAATCCTCTCGGGATACCTGTTCAATGTATTTCTCGCCTTTCCGGGACTACTGCTGGCAATAGCCCTGGTTGCTTTTCTCGGCGCCGGTCTCAACAAATTAATTTTGGCGCTGTGCATTATCGGCTGGGTTGGATACGCGCGTCTGATTCGTGCGCAGGTGCTGAAGGTTCGCGAATATGATTTTGTGCAAGCGGCGCGAGCGCTGGGCGCCGGCGACTTTCGCATTCTGTTTATTCACATTTTGCCGAATGCGATCCAGCCCTTGATCGTGCAGGCAAGTTTAGGAATGGCCGGCGCAGTCTTGTCCGAAGCATCGCTTTCATTTCTCGGTCTCGGAGTTCCACCTCCGGCCCCTTCGTGGGGTGTGATGATTGAAGAAGCGCGCGACTTGTCCACGCTGCAGGCAGCACCTCACGCCTTAATCTTTCCGGGCCTGGCGATCGCTTTGACAGTCCTGGCATTCAACTTCATAGGCGATGGACTGCGCGAGTATCTCGATCCTCGACAGCGGCGCCGCTAGTTCGTCACCATGGTCGAATCCAAGAGCACGCCCGTTGCAATCGCGGTTGATCGTCTCTGCCAAACCTACCCGGTTTCATTTCTGCGGCTTAAGAAATTACTACGCCGAAAGTTTAAGCCTCCGGTCGAAGCGCTGCGCGGCGTTTCGTTCGACATTCGCGAAGGTGAGATCTTTGGGCTGATTGGGCCTAACGGCGCGGGCAAGACTACCCTCACGAAAATCATTGCCACCCTGATTCAACCAACATCAGGCCGCGTCGCCGTTAAGGGCCACGACACAGTCAGCGACGACCAAAGCGTGCGCCGCAACGTCGGGCTCGCCGGCGCCGAAGAGCGAAGTTTTTATTGGCGACTGACGGCCGAACAAAACCTTTTGTTCTTTGCCCGCTTACATGGATTAGGAAATCGAAACGCTCAGCGACGGCTCGCGGAACTGTTCGAACTGCTTGACCTGCAAGAAGTTGCGCGACGCCGTTTTGCCGAACTTTCAACCGGTAACAAGCAACGGCTGGCAGTTGCTCGCGCCCTTCTGGCCGCGCCACCGGTGCTGTTGCTTGACGAACCAACACGTTCCCTCGATCCAATCGCCGCAGCGCGAATGCGTTTGACAATCAAGTCCCTTTCGCAAACGGACAACTCTACGATTTTTCTGACTTCACATAATCTGCCTGAGGTTGAGGAGCTTTGCGATCGCGTCGCCGTCATCAGCAAAGGCGAGATTCGCGCGCTCGACACGCCGCAAAATCTACGGGCAATGCACACGGCCGAAGAACGCGTGGCCATCAGATTCGCCGGATTGAGCCCAGCCGAGGCTGAACAAGTCATCAGCAAGTCATTTGGCCCGCATTCCCTTTTGATTGAAGTTGGTTCGCGGCCGGACGAGTCGGTGATCAAATTTACGCGAGCCTTGAACGATGAATTGCTCGACAGGATTTTGCGCGTGTTGCAAAACGCCGGCGCGGTAGTGCGAGCCGTTGAGACTGAGCGCGCAACGCTTCTGGATGTCCTGGAGAGTTACGAGCAAAACTGATGATTCTCCTTCTACGTCGCATCTGGGCTTTCGTCGTGCGTGACTGGCGTGTGCAAATCAGTTATCGCATGCAGTTCTTTCTGCGCGTCCTTTCAATTCTGATAATCGTCACAACGCTTTTCTTTATCTCGAAAATCTTTCCCGGATCTGCCGATCCCAGATTTGTTCAATGGCATGATCCGCTGCCGGCCTGGCTGACTGGACTGGCGGTGCTGAATTACTTCATGACGGGATTCTCGAGTCTGGCAAACGCAATCCGGCAAGAGCAGGTCCAGGGCACACTCGAAAGTGTCTTGATGACTCCGATAGGCGTCCCGACGGTGATCGTCGCAAGTTCGGCCTGGGACTTTGTGCAGGCTACGCTCTTCTCGTCTCTTTACCTGCTGTTCGGGTGGTTATTTTTCGATGTTCATTATCGCGGGAGCTTTCTGCTGGCGCTGCTCTTCCTGGTCCTCACTACGGTCGTCCTTTCGTGCCTGGGAATTTTGTCCGCCAGTTTCGCGATGGTTTTCAAACGCGGTGATCCCTTCGGCGTCTTCCTTGGAACGGGGTCGGCTTTATTTTCCGGTGTGTTTTTCCCCACGCAGCTCATCAGCCAATACGCCGGGGAAGGCGTGGCCAAGGTCTCGCGCATACTTCCCCCGACCTATGGGTTGGACGGAATTCGCCGCGTTCTGATTGAAGGCCAGGGCTTCGCTGAAGTGCGCGAACCGTTGGTCGTATTGCTGATCTTTTTGGCTGTTTTACTTCCGTTATCGCTGTGGGTATTCAACCGCGCTGTGCGGCGAGCTAAGCGCGAAGGGAGTTTGATTCAATATTGAGACTCGGTACGCACGCCTCCGGCGTGCTCAATCGAAAGGTAATCGCCTTTTGTCCAGGCACACCGGAGATGTGCGTACCGATTACTGCTTCGCGATTGTCGGCGTCGTCGTGTAGCTATCTCGCGCCCTTACGACAAGATTTGGATATCGTACGCGAACTTTAATTGATCGTTCGGTGCCTGCTGACGAAGTCTCTTTCGGATAGTAGCCGAGACTGTACTGCACTCCGAGCTCGGAAGTGATCGCTTCAAACGCCGGTCCGACTTCTCTCAAATCGTCCGCTTTGTAAAAACGACCGCCGGTCTTCTCAGCCAGGGTGCGCAGGTATGGTTCACTGGTGGCGTAGCCTTTGAGCAATCTCTGCTCAACTTTGCGGCGGGCTTTTTCATTCTTGATGAAGCTCAAACGCTGCGGCAGTTGCGGCAGCGTGTTGTATTGCACCGTATAGATCAAAACATCCTGTTCCGCGATTTCAGCGATCGTGCTCTGCAAAGTAGCGGCACTGTTTTGATCGACGCCGTCAGTCATTAACACAATCGCTTTGCGTCCCGGGACCTGGGCCATTTTTTTCAGCGTAAAAGCAACCGCATCGTAGAGGACCGTGCCGTCGGTCACGGCCGGAATATGCAGTTTCGACTGGCGAATAGCGCGAACGTCAGCCACTTCGGTAAGCAAGTTGATTTTTCCGTCGAACGTAACCGCCATCATGCGGTCGCTGAAACGCAAACGGCTGACGAAAGTGTTGGCCGCCGCCCGAATTTGATCCAGTTGATATTTCGTCGAACCGCTCATGTCGAGCATTAACGCCACCGTGAACGGCTTCTCGACCGACATGAAATAGGAGAGATTCTGTTCGACGCCATTCTCGTAAATAACGAAATCTTCTTTGCGCAGATTCGCAACATAGCGGCCGTCGCGGTCCAACACTATCGCAGGCACCGTAACGAGCGCCGCCGCACCCGGCTGCCGACCGGCTGAAGTTTGAGATTGGTCCTGATTTTCAGGCACCGCAGTCGTCGAACGTAAGACAGGCGGTTTACGCCCCGGATCGGACGATTGGCCGCTGACTGACAGGGCGCATGCGATTAAGATTAAGCCAATAGCAAAAGCGGACTCGGGACGTCTGATCATAGTTTTTAGCCTCAGGTTCCTGTAACAGATGAACAAAACGACGAAACGCGGCCATATTTCAGCGTGGCCTAACCACTTACTGATTGCCTAAGGCTTCTCATTCGTAAGCTTTTCTGTGGCCCAGGCGTTTACGCCCGGGTGAGAAACTGCAGGCGCGATTTAAAGCCCCATTAATGGGGCTTTTGAAACTGCTGCGTTAATTCCCCAGGCGTGAACGCCGGGGCTACGGAAAAGTCATTCATCAGCAAACTATGGGCTTCCCTTTACCCTTTCTGCTTTTACCCTTAACCTGTCTTTCGTGTTTCGAATCATTCGATACGTCTTCTACGCGTTTACCGGTCTGGTTTTGGGCGGTCTCATATTTGAGGCTGTGATGCTGCCGCGCGCCGCGGATCTACGCGATCAGAATCCCGCCACCACTTCGATGATTGAGACGCGCGTTCGTGAAGCCGAACGTAACGGCAACCAGCCGAAGCGTGTGCAAATCTGGGTTCCTCTGGAAAAGATTTCGCCCCAACTGCAGCGTGCGGTGCTGGCCGGCGAAGACTCAAACTTTGCCTTCCATCACGGCTTTGACTACGAGGCTATTCAGAAGGCCTGGGATCAGGCGCAGAAGGAAGCTGACAAAGCGGCGAAACAAGAGGGTGAGAACGATTCCTGGCTGCCTAACATGCCGGATTTCAAGCGGGGCGCGTCCACGATCTCGCAACAGCTCGCGAAGAATCTTTATCTGTCGAGCGAGCGTTCGTTTTTCCGCAAAGGCCAGGAAGCAATCATCACCTATTTCATGGAGCGAAATCTTTCGAAGAAGCGAATCCTTGAAATCTACCTGAATGTGATCGAGTGGGGCGACGGCATCTATGGCGCAGAGGCTGCGTCGCAATATTATTTTCACAAACCGGCAGCGAATCTAAACGTCCGCGAAGGCGCGTTTCTTTCGGCGATGATTCCCAATCCGCGCACTGTTTTCAATCCGCAAGTAAATCCGAAGCGCGTGGCTCGCCGGCAAAGAATTATTCTGCGGTTGATGCCGAGTGTGAAGATGCCTCAGGGAACCGGCTGACGATTCAAACGCGGGATGATTGGAGCTCGCGGTTTTGCGCCGACGCTAACCAGCGGCCGAAGCTGTGGGCCTGGAGGAAAATCAGCAGTGTAACTGCAAACAAAAGGGCGGGCTTCATATTCAACTGAGCTTTACAGTGGAGGTTGACAACAAAGCCCAGCGATTTGTTCGCCTCACAATAAGAAATCTGCCTGTGCCGATTTCTTGTTCCGAGTCTCTGGCTATTTCTTCCGTCTCAGTTTTACGTGTATCTCGGTCAACATATCCGATCCGATGTAAAGTTTGATCTCGTACGGATCGTATCCATCGGCGGACACTCGGAAAGTGTAGTCGCCATAAGGTATGTCCTTGAGCGAATACTTACCGTCATTCTCAGCTTTGGTGCTTAGTCGAACGGACTTCAGGCGATCATTATTTTGATCTCCGATCAATTCCACCAGCGCGCCGGCGAGGCCGTTTGTATTTGAGTCAGCAAAGACAAAACCGTTCATCCAGCTGCGACCGGACTGAGCGACTGCTGTCTGGGCCAAAGTCGATAGCGCGACCGTCAGCAGAACGAGTCGACAAGCAACAGTTGCGGTTACTCGCATACCGGAACGATGCTCCTTTCACTCTGATGGTTGAACCGGCGACTTACGCTCTAACTTGACGTTAATGAGTTATCTGACGTTACTGAGTTATCTTAAACGAATTGAGAAACTGATTGCCAAGAGATTCACTGCCGGCTCGGGTTAAGGCGAAAGCCAGGATAATCTGACGTTCTTCGCCGATGCGCTTCGTAAACACACGAACCGTCCCTGAGAAAACATCGCCCGAAATGCTGAATTGCTTGCCGACATAGTCCGCGAGCTTCATTTCGCGAACAGGTTTCACAGATAACTGGCCCACGGTTCCCGATTTCCTCGCGCCGTCGTTCATTCCGGCAATCATGCTTTGAACTGTTTGATCAAGGACGGACGCATCGTCACGATTGTCATTCGGGCCTTTACTGGAAACTACAGTCAGAAACACCTGGTCGCTACCGGCTGCGAGAAGTTCATAGTTTACCGGCCGCCCCTGACCATCTGCGGCCGTTGCAGAATTGTGAACGGCATTGCTCGGGACCAGGACCGAGAAGTGCCCCAACGGCGATTCAAAGTTTGTCCAGCGACTGAAGCTGCCATTTTCGACAATCGGCCTGCCGTTAGAGCCACCATTAGACGCACTCGCGGACGAGTTGCGACTCATGGCGCTGCTGATCATTAAGTCCTGGTTCGATAACACCGTGTCGCGTGTTCGGACCTTTGAGTTTGAGAGTGACCCATAGCTTCGTTTGGTGCTTTCGGCTTTCTCCTGCTGCATTCGGCGATACTCCCAAGGAGCTACCGGTGATTCGTCGTGCCAAAGACCTCGCTTTTCGGCGCGGGCAGCTTGCTCGCACTGGGTATAAAGGTCGCGATCGCCTTCGGTCAGTTCGTAGTCGGTTTCATGATCGTACCAGGCGACGCCGTCGCGCAGCATCTGCGACCCGATGTCAATTCCATTGAGAAAGACTCGGGCCTCGAGATAATGATCCGTAAGATGGGTGTAATCAACCAGCACTGTTTGGTCGAACACGAGCGCTTTAAGGTGGTCTCTCGCAGCTTCGGAAAAAGGCTGACCGGCTTCCGGAGGCAAGATTGCCTTCAGCCTTATTCGAACCGATCGACTGGTATTGCTTACAACGAGGGTGTTGCCTGAGGGTACTGAGGTGACTTTGGCCTGCAGCGTTGCGGCAGCGGCAACAGCGGAAAAACAAATCAAGACAGCAAGAGCCGTGAGCAGCTTAGTTATAGAATTCATGATGTGAATACCTTTGGTGCGGGATGGTGGAGATCTGTCTGGCGAGGGGATAAATCAGACGGTGAATTCTTTTGCCAACATGAGCTCGGCTTTTCGCAGCTCATACCGTCCGCGGCCGATGTTCCCATCCGGCGAAAGGGCCAGGACCGCGAAATAGTCCTTGCTGAAAAAGCGCATTACGAAGGTGACCTTGTCGTGAGCAACGACGAGTTCGCGCAACTCACCCAGATTCAAATCGTTTCCGGAGCGGCCGGCGCTGCGGATCAGCGAAGTTAATTCAGCGGCAGCCACATCCAAATTCGCGAGTGAACCGTCTTCGGTGAAAAACTTTTCAACTGATAACCCGTCGACGCCCATAATCAAGGCGCCCAGGCCTCCATCAGTTTTTTCTACGATGGTTTGAAGTGTTTCCTTGAACATTACGATCTCTCAGGGTTGAAAGCGATGTGGCGCAAGTTAACAACTTGCGCCACATGAATCAAGCGAAACTTGTTACCAGTTTAGTCAGGCCGTTGCCCGCTTACAGCTCCAGGTCGGGCAGTTCCACTTGCTGGCCCAGCCGGACTGGTCGGCGCACCCAAAACATTGGGCTGCGGACTAGTCGGCTGCGCCGGAGATTTCTCAGGCTGTTGCATCTCATTCGGCGTCGACGTATTGGTCTGCGGATTGCCAAGCGGTACCGGCTGCGGCACGCTGGTCGAACGCGGACCAGAACTCGGCGTCGTCGAAGTCGGACGGCCAAAGTAATCGGGACGATAAATGTGCGGAGTGATGAAGAACAGAATTTCGGTCGAGCTCTTCGTCACCAGTTTACGTTTGAAGAGATTGCCGATAATCGGAATGCTCGCCACGCCGGGGGTACGCTGTCTCTGGGTTGCATCCTGATCGGCCAGCACACCGCCCATAACGGTCGTGCCACCATCCGGAACCAACACTTCAGACTGCATGCGCTGGGTGTCGATGCCCGGGACCCCACCGACGGCGATGCCGGTGTTGACGGTGTTGTTTTCAATCGTGACGCGTAAGACCACTGTTCCTGCGTCGGTGATTTGCGGCGTGATTGAAAGACGAAGCGGGACCGACACGAACGTCGTGGTCACCACCGCGGTACCGCCGGCGGCTTGTGTCGTCTGCACCGGAATTTGAGATCCGCTTTCAATCTGGGCCGGTCGATTGTTCAGAGCAGTGATGCGTGGAGTAGCAACTGTTTTGACCTCGCCGCGATTCTCAGCGGCGCTGACCAGCAAGCTGATTTGGGCGGTACCGATTAGGCCGGTCGTCAGGCCAATCACTGTATTCGCAGCAGCAGCCCGCAGGTCATTCGTCGGCATCGTAGTATTACCCAAGCCACCGAACACACTGTAAGGGTTAGGGCCCGAAGTCAACCCTGAACTCGAACCGCTTCCACTGCCACCACTACCGCCACTGCCACCGCTGCCCGATCCGCTTCCGCTCGTACCAACTGCGGGTAACGTCGAGATGTTGCCAAGACTACCGCGATTGAGACCGATTACACCCATAGACAACTGCGCGCCGAGGTCGCGGCTGAAGTTGCGCTGCGCGATGACGATGCGAGTTTCGATTTCCACCTGGGGTTCCGGCTGGTCCAGAATCGCCACCAACTGACGAATCGAATCGATGTTCTCCTTGACGTCCGTGATGATCAGGGTATTGCTCCGACCTTCAACTTCAACCGAGCCCAGACGGGACAGACGACGCTTAATGATGGGCAGCAAACCTTGATCGCCGCCGCCACCCGTCAGATCACCGCCAGCGCCGCCACTGTAGCTCAGATTCGTCGAGCCGCCGGCAAAGGCGCTCGTCGAGCCCGCGGTTTGGGCCAGGGTACCCGAAGCTCTCGCATAATTCAGGCGAATGAACTCAGTCACCAGCGGAGAATTGCTAAGCTGCGCGTCCTTAATAATTCGCTGCGTCTCGGCTTCTTTAGCCAAAGTGTCGCTCGTCGCCACGCGCAAAATGTTTCCGCTGACGTCGACGCCCAACTTGTTCGCGCGCAGGACCGCGTCGAGAGCGTAATTCCACGGCACGTCCTGAACGTTTACAGTTACCGGCACCGCTCCCACCGAACTATCGATGACGAAGTTGATGCCGTACTGTTCGGTAATGTAGTTCAGGATGTCGCGGACGTCGGCGTTGACCACATTCAAATTGATCGGCTCGCCGACGAATCCTGACTGGCCGTAGCGCCGGCCTTCAGTCCCCTGCGTCGTCATGTTGTCCTTTGCCGGCGAGCTCGCCGAGTTTGACGCCACAGGAGTTGGTGAAGGATCCGGCTGGGCGGGCATCATGGTGCGAGCCGCGCGCGCCGACTTTCGCGTCGTTTTGGCAGAGGCCGCTACCGCGAAAGCGAAACTATTGAGAGACAAGCCGGCGACGCACGCGAGGGCGCAGGTTCTGACGGCAACATTCTTAAAGTGCTTAGGCATTGATTCCCTCCTCAGGGATTGGCTGGACCACCGTCACGCGCTTGCTCGAAATGCCTTTATCAAACATTCAGAGCGCGGCCGCACTACGCGGAAGTTCAGCCTGTTGTCAAAAAAGAGAACGAAGGGCTTCGTTCAGGGGTTCGGCCGTAGCTGAGAGCGACGGCTCGAAAACTTTGCTTACTGCTTTTCCGGAGTTCCCGGCTTTGCGGCTGCAGCAGCCGGCGCATCGGCCGGAGAGGCTTTGGCCGCGGACTGGGTTGAGGTCATCGCTTCGATTGGGCTCGGCGCGCGCAGAGGCTTTAGCTCAACGGATTTTTCCTTGCGTCCGTCGGTCCAAACGATGTCACGGCGAAACACCAAACGGCCTTCTTCGATCGCTACTAGTTGGCCGTCGAAAAACGATTCGCCAGGATAAACCACATAGGAGAGTTTGGGAGTAAGCGGCGTCGCCTCGACCATTGCCGACCAACCGCGTGGGGTGCGAAAGATGCCGGTGACTTGAACCTCGCTCAGCAATAACGCCGTCGTTGGCTTGGGCGCCGCGACGTGCGCATTGGCGGCAGCCGCCTTCTGGGCGCGGTAACGTTCGATCCGCGCTTGAATTGATGGTGGCTCTAACTTAGAAGCCGCCCCTTTCGCAGGTTTGATCACCGGCTGAAATTTCTTGAAGGGATCACGGGCAGAAGATTTTTCGTTGACAGGCTTAACTTCGGCCTTATCCTGGGCCGCGACGTCGAACGCCGCAGCACTCATCGCCGTAAGAGTTAACGCGGCCGTAAGCCCGATTCGAATTGCTTTTTTGTAGTCCATCATCGTCTTTCCTGAATCAAAGGAAGTAGGGTCTGTCTAGTTTCTAGGCGCCGGTGCAACCGCTTGTTGGACCGTCTGAGTTGTCGTCGTTGCAGGATTCGCGGTCGAGTTCGGCGCCGCGTTTGTCTTCGACTGGTTTCCACCTTGCTTCTGCAAGTTTTCGCTGGACGCGTAGTACGCGGTCAAATCAAACCGTGCTTCCACAGTCTTCGCGGAAGCCTGGTTGTCCAACTGCTTGATCTCGAAATTGCTGATCGAGACAATGCGCTGATAATGTGCCATTTGATCGAAGAACGATCGCAGGCCGGCAAATGAACTTTGGACCGAAACATCAATCTTCTTGCCGCTATAAAAGTCCTGCTGCATGTCGTCTTTCGGCGAGAATTTTCGTAGGGACAAACCTGTAGATCTGGCGCGATCCTGGATGCCCTCCAAAACCTTGGTCAATTCGCGCTGCTCGGGTAACAACGCTTTCAGCTCTTCCAGTTCTTCCTGCTTGTTCTTGTAAGCGGCGCGGAATTCGCTCAGGCGTTGCGACGCAATCTGTGCTTCGGCATTAGCCTTTTGCAGCATAGCGATTTGATCCTGTAAGCCCTTGGTTTCTTTCCGCTTACCACTGGTGACCAAGTACCAGAAGCCGCCGTAAACGACGAGGGCGAGCGCTGAAAAAATACTCAGGCGCACGTACCAGGGAAGGTTGTTCATGTTTCCGATCTTCATAATTTTTCCTGTCGCTGAATTTCTTTTTGAGGTCAATTACGAGCGGCAACGGTATTCGTCGGCGCGGTTGCGGCCTGGTTGCTTGAGCTTTGCGGAGCCTTGCCCGTAGCGTAGTTGCACTTGATTGTGAACGAGACCACTTCGGGGAGCTGAACTCCCGCTGACGCAAGTGCCGGAACCGCTGCCATGCTCTTCCCTGCCGCAAGGGTCTCCCTTTGGGTTTCGATGTTCAGATTCGTAAACAAACCTGATGAGAACTCCATGCTCTGACCGAATCGGGTGACTGCGGCTTCGTTCGGAGACTCACCCTTGATGACAATCTCCGATTCTTTCTGCTCGACGCTTTTCAGATAAAGTCCAGGCACGCTGTCGAAGCGGGCCTTGATTTCGGCAAGTACTCCGCCCGGACCCTGCTGCGACGCCCGCAATTTCTGAATTGCGTCGATGCGGAAGTTGATGTCGGCCATCTTCTTCTCAAGGTCCGCCTGTTCGCGTTTAACCAGGTTCATTTGCTCGTTAATGCTCTTCTGTTTTGCGAGTTCCTTGGTGGCCGCCGTGTGCTGAGCGTTCGCACTGACATAGTCGTATCCAACACCCAGAACCAGAAGCGCCAGGACAGTAAGAGCCAGCAGGAAAGTCTGCGTGCGCGTACTTGAAACTTTGTCCTCGACAAACGCTACCGTTGCCGGCCGGTCAGTTATAGATTCTAGAAGATTTATTTTGATCACCGCGCGTCAACTCCTCTCAGCGCTAATCCGACTGCGATTGCCATCTCGGGAACGATTTCGCGCATGTATTCCGGATCGAAACCGCGAGAATCGATCTTGATTTTCTTAAAGGGATCGAATATCTCGACGGGGATCTCAAACTGTTTTGATAGAAAGTCGATCAGACCAGCCAGTTTTGAACCACCGCCGGAAACCAGTATTTTCTCGACCGCCGAGCTACCGTCCTCTACAGTTGCGCGGTAGAAATCCATCGTCTTCTGAATCTCGAGCGCGAGGATGTCTGAAACTGTTTCCAAAATCGGGGCGGTCTCTACGTTGTCACTGCCATCCGGCAAAGGCATACCACGCTTTACCTGTTCGGCCTGCTCAAAGGTCAAGCCCAATTCTTTTTGCAGTAACGAGGTGTACTGATTGCCGCCAAAAGAAGCGTCGCGAGTGAAGACCGACCGGTTGCCGTTCAATATGTTGATGTTGGTCGTCGAGGCCCCGATATTGAGCAGCGCTACAACTTCACCCGGCTGCGGGTCGTAGTTCAGTTCGTAACAATTCTGGAGTGCAAAGGCATCAACATCGATCACTGCCGGCTGCTTGCCTGCGAGTTGGATCGCCTGCTTCAGATTCGCAACCTTGTCGCGCTTGCAGGCGGCCATCAAGACGTGAATCGCATCGTCAGTGCTATCGGTAACGTGATAGTCAAGATTCACATCCGTGATATCAAAAGGTATGTGTTCTTCGGCATGCCACGCGAATGATTCCTGGAGTTCTTCCTGGCTCATTTGCGGCAGGACGATATTTTTTACGATCACCGAGTGGCCGTTGACACCGGCCGCAACCTTCGTCGTTTTGATCTTATGCTCGTTGAAAATGTTTCCGATCGCGTTCGATACGGCATTCAACTCCATAATTTGCCCGTCGACGACCGAGTCAGGCTGCAGACTTTCGTATCCAAGGCTAACCAGCTGAAAGTCGCCGTTCTTGCCTTGTAACTCGACTGCTTTGACACTGCTAGATCCAATGTCAACGCCGACCATGGACTTGTTAGTACGTTTGAACATCATCAATTGCTCCTGGCTGTTTTGAACATCAAAAGGCGTTGCCGCCGTATGCGAGCCCGCGCGCGCCGCGCACGAGCCAAGCCGGGACGCACGAATGTAATCCGGCGGGAATAGCTTGCATTCTTCGTCATGGGGTTTTCCAAACTGATTCTTTTGAAAGGCTCGATTCGGTGAAAGGCGGGGCAATCACTTCGGCGGGTGTGTCGTGCTCAGCGACAGGCGAAAAGAACTGACGCCCATAAGGTAAAAGGTCTGAGCCACCACGGCCATCCTCAGGCTACAACACACGGTTAAATATTGTCAACACCATTTTCTTTTGTTGTACATCGATGGCCAGGCGGACTGGTCGATCAGTCTTTCCCGCAACGAAACTTCCCAAGCTCTCTCGGGTTTTAAGCGCAACCGCTGGTTTGGACTGTCTAAGAAGTGATTTGATGTTAGGGCACTCAAACGTTTAGGATGCCTCCATTGATTAACCGTCGCCGCGCAGGAATCATCATCGTTGCTCTGTTTTCCGGGCTTTCGGCTGTTTGGATCTATTGGAACCGCCCCCAGAAGACGGACCTGTCTCAATTCGCGCCGACGGACGCCTTGGCCTTTGTCGAAGCCAATGATCTCGGCATAGTCATCACCGGAATCGAGCAGACCAGCGCATGGCAGGCCCTGGCGGCACCCATTGGCGCGCCTTCAAGGATCTCACCCGGTCGTTGGTGGATTACGTTGGCTCGGTGGACAGGTATCGGCTCGACTGACGCTATTCTTTTCGCCCGCTCACAGGTAGCCGTGGTTTTCTCAGGAGCCGAAGGAAACCAAGCGGGGAACACGCTCACAATCAAACCGCTAACAACATTCATCGTCGAGACACACACATCTCAAAGGCGTATGAGACCTGCGGTCGAGCGTCATCTGGAAGATCTTGCGCGGCGTATTTATAAGGATCCGATTTTCCTCAGAAAGACCATTGAGAATAGCGAGTTCATGGAGTGGACCTCTGCCGACGGCACACACCAGATCGTTTTTGCTTTTCTCGACACAGCTGTGATTGTCGGGAACGACGAGACTTCTGTGTTGCATTCGATTCGAGCGCGCGTGGGGAACGGAACCTCGCTTCGTGACGTCGCCGAATTCAAGGACGTCCGCAACCGAACGCATTCATCGGACGCAGCGGTCTTCGGTTTTGTGTCTCAGGCCGGGATCAAGTCTTTGCTACAAGCTTACGCTCTTTATCGAAGTGATGCGTCCGCCGACGCGATGACCGGAGCGCGCATTTTTGCGGACACTCTCAGCGGGATAGTTAAGAACGCGGGTTGGGCAGCCAGCTTTCGCGACGGAATGGTTGAGGATCGATGTTCAGTTGGTCTTGCGGACGGCGTGGCAAATAAACTGCGGAGCAGCGTCGTTCCCGATCGAGGCCCTGACCTGGCCAATCTTCAATTTGTTCCCATCGACGTTCACTCCGTTTCTTTATATCAATTACACGACAGTGTCAGCTTCTGGTCTGAACTGAACGCAGCGGTTTCATCGCACGCTGACTTGATTGGCGCAATCGCGGCTCGCCCAATGTTGAAGAGCCTCCTCAAATCCTATGGGGTCGATGACCCAGACGCCTTTTCGCGCGCGATCGGGACGCGCCTCCAAACGATCAAGATTGAAGAGAATTCGCCTTCGGTTATGGTCGCTGAGTCCTTCGACCGCCAGGCGCTGCGTAATCTCGCGATGCGACGCCTTGGCCAGAACCCAAAAAGCGAAAAACTTGGTGACGCCGAGTTACTTCTGTCGTCGACTGATAACTGGGCTGCTGCATTCGTCAACAACTACTTCCTGATTGGTCCATTGGATCTGGTTCGACGTTGTCTGTTAGCGCAATCGTCGGGCCCATTGCTTTCGACCACCGAGCAGTTCCGCAAGTCGCAAAGCCACGTAGACGTATCGCTACCAATAGCTGCGCTGACTTTTACCAGGGACGAGCAAGCGACCATTTCGTTTATCGAAATTTTTGCACATCAGCAGCGCTCGGCTTTTGCGACGACAGGACCTGAGATCGATCAGGCAATTAAACGTCTACCCATGGCACTCAGCGCAACCGTGCTCGGCGACTCGAGCATTGAATGGAGCGCCCGCTCATCTTTCGGCCTGGGCGGATCCCTTGCTGCACAACTCTTCCCGCAGGATTACAAGTGAAGCTACGAAGCCTGCTGATCGCAACTTTCAATAAGGGCAAGCTTCAGGAGCTCCGCCAATTGCTCGCCAAGCACTCTTTCGTGATTTCCGACCTCGAGAGCTTCTCGTCCGTTCAGCCAATCCCGGAAACCGGTGAAACCTTTATTGAGAATGCTTCTCTTAAAGCTTCAGGCTATGCAAAGCAAACCGGGCTTCTCACTTTGGCGGACGATTCTGGCCTGGAGGTAGATGCGTTGAATGGAGCTCCAGGTGTTTTGTCGGCGCGTTATGGTCGCGAAGGAGCCTCCGACTCGGAGCGAACCGCCAAATTATTGTCAGAGCTATCGCATGTGCAAGGAGCCACTCGTACTGCTCGATTCGTTTCGGTAATAGCAATCGCCGACGAAAACGGACGAATCATCAATGTCTCGATAGGTAGCTGCGAGGGCCAAATTGCCGAAGCGCCCCGGGGAACCAATGGTTTCGGCTATGATCCTGTGTTCATACCGGACGGATTCGACCAGACATTTGCAGAGCTTCAAACGGAAGTGAAAAACGGGATTAGTCACCGGGCCTGCGCGCTGTCAGGCGCCGCCGAATTTCTGCGAAGCTTGACCACGCCTTAAGACGATGGCTAGAATGGCGAGTCTTTCCACGCAGTAGCGAACAGGACGGGGCGTAGCACAGCCTGGTAGTGCGCTCGGTTTGGGACCGAGAGGTCGGAGGTTCGAATCCTCTCGCCCCGACCATTTTCTTGATGCCGCTCTTTCTCTTAACGACCTCTTGGCTGGTCGCTAAGGCCCTCCCGGCAACCTTAAAGTAGGACTTGAACCTCCCTCAACCGAAAAATTTTCCGCGAAATGGCCGAAAAAGTGCGAATTTAAGCAGACTTTATACGTTGTCTGTGGTATATGTGGCTGGATTAGTTTTCCCATTTCGTTGAATTCTTGGAGGTAGCACACCACACATGGCGACCAGTACGGCAGCGGGCAAGAAGCGGATGACCCAGTCCGACGTAATCAATCACTTCGCGGAGCGGACGGGAATGAAGCGCGCCCAGGTCAAACAGCTATTTGAAGACATTGCCAATTTGGCGACTAACGAGGTCAAAACAAACGGGGAGTTTGTACTGCCCGGTTTCGGAAAGCTCGTTAGATCCGAGAGAAAAGCCCGTGAAGGCCGGAATCCGGCGACGGGCGAAACGATTCAGATTCCAGCAAAAACGACGCTGAAATTCCGGGTCGGCAAGGCTATGAAAGACTCTGTTTTGCCTCGCAAATAGCCTGCGTTTTTTCGCTGAAAATCTGTTTTTCGCGATGGTATCGGAGCGTCGGTGAAGTGTCCTCAGGACTCGGCTTCGCCGGCGCTTTCCTTTTTCTGGTCGATTTGTAAGAAGAATCCCCGGCCTCATCGAGCCCGCACAGAAAAGTGACACAAAATAATTCTGGCATTTAGGAGGACGTGTGTTATAGTTTCCCGTTCTGCTGGTACAGTTCAGGCTATCTATACCCCCTCTCTTGGGCTGGTACTCTGCGAATTGGTCCGAAAGCGCAAGGAGTTTGCATCCTGCTGGGCTTGGGACTGCATCTAAAGTAGTGAACTGAAAAGTTGATTGATTATTTAATAAGGAGACTGAGCAAATCGTGAATCTTTACAAAGGCCTGCCGCTGGCTGAGCGGCTTCAGAGAATTGATCACATCCAAGCAAGACGTTTTTCGAAATTGACGGGAACCGCCGGCGAAATTGCTACCGAAGGGATCATTCGTCATCTCGCAGCGTGCGACCGGATGGATGTGAACCCGGACATTTCTGCTGTTAGAGAGATCATTGATGACGCTCTCAACGGACGCCGTGTATATGCCGAGGCGGCCGAAATTACTCGCGCCGCATAAGCTTACTCTTTCTTTATCAAGAACGAGGCTGCCGGATTGTCCGGCAGCCTTTTATTTTTTGAACTGAGATTTTGGAGCGATCTTTCCGCCGTGCTAACATCCCGCAAAACCATGCCGCGCTCCCGTAGCTCAGCGGATAGAGCATCTGCCTTCTAAGCAGAGGGTCGCAGGTTCGAGTCCTGCCGGGGGCACCAGTTCTCTTGGTCCTTATTGATCGTCCTCACTGCGATTTCCCGAAGGCCTTTGACCCGCAGGCCGATCTCGTCCAGCATTCAGATTGTCGTAATTCAACGCGGCATTGAAGATTAGGAAAAAGCTCCCCTGAGTCTGATGTCGCCACATCGGATTGTTAGCAAACATAACTACATGCCCATTGCCGACTGGCACATCGACGACAGCCGGCGCATTCGCCAGTTCCGTGCCTCCAGCCAGCATTCCGCTGATCAGCAGCTTCTTCTCGTCGGATGCAAACCTGAGGACGATTCGCGGACGCATCGCAGGCGGCGTAAAGAACGCGCCTTGCTGAAGCCTCTGCTCCTGGGTCAACTGTTCGCCCGGTTGGCGTGAGGGCGCCGGCGCTGCCTGCGGCATTGCCTGGACGATATCGGGATCCGTTAGCGTCCCCCGACCTGAAGCGCGGCCAGTCCCACCGCCGCCGCCACCTTCGCCACCTCCGCCGCCAAAGCCACCTCCGCCGCCGCCGGCGGCTACCTGAAATAGTGGCGCCTGATTGAAATAGATGGGCAAAGTTTCCGCGTATCCATAAGCAATTGGACTTCGCCGATCGGCGAAGGTCGCTTCATAGACCGACCCTCGCGCCTGAAGCTGTCTCGCATCCTGGATCGCCACGCCGCTGGTGATGCCGTAATCGATCGGAAGCCGCACACAGTTTGTGATCGGAATGAACAGCCCGCCTCCTTCGACGAACTTTTGCAAATTAACTACGCCGGCGAGCCCCATGCCGCCGCGAATGTCGTCGCTCTGATCCGGACTAAGCGCCATGTTAGGCGTCACGTCGCTTCCCTTCCACGGAATGGGCGCGCCGCGCATCGGTATTCCACTGACGATGGCCTGCGCCGATCCCCCAACCGGCGGAAAAATAATCACATCGAATTTCTCGCGGAGATTCGGAGTGTTCCGAATCACCTGGTCGGAAATGTATGTGTAAGGAACCTGCAGCCGGTCGAATTCGATCCGGAACCACCCGTCATTTTGGGTATTGGTCCAGGTGTGCAGAATTGCGATTCGCGGCACCGCGAGCAAATGAGTTTTTATTTCCGGCAGCTTATCAACCGCAATCGCCTTAAGACCTGAATCGGCAACGGGCCCAGTCAACAGTTGTTTCAGGTCACCCGGATTGTCGGATGCTTTAATGATGAACGATCCGGCGTTGAATTTCTGGCCGGCTGCTTCGAAAGCTTCTTCCGCGGCTGCGATCTTCAAATCTTTCAGCTTGAAGCGCAAAGTCATCAAGGTATTTTCAGCGTTGTGATTAATCACATAAGCGGACGGAGCCGCAGCCGTCACCACGCTCCCGGTAACTTTCGCATCGCGAGTCAGTAACGTCATCGGCGTTTGCAGGACAGTCTTGTCGGTCACGCGAACTGTTTTCACGTTGCGGAGTGCGCCCAGCGTCCATCCGGTGTCGTCGTAAGGTCGCGGATCGTTGACGTTGTAGTACTGCGTGTCCAGCAACATGTCCGCCATGCGCGAGTAGGGCTGGTCCATACGTATGACGTACGAGCCGGCGGGAAACTTCTGATCTTTAACAGTGGTTTCCTTGTCCGTAACATGAACTTCGACACCCATCAGGCGCAGCAGATTCATCATGTCTGCGGCCTCGACGATTCGACTTTGATCTGAAGGAATAACCCAAGCCGCCGGCCCTTCGTTGCCGGCTTTGGCAACCGACCGCTTGCTCTTCAAATAGAAATTCTTGAGAAAACGATCCTTGTTGTTCGACACAAAGTTCATCGCCAGCAGAATCGCCGATTCCTGCATGTTGATGTTGTTGCGAAGCGACCACTTCACGCGCGGCTGCGGCGGGTTCGGACGGAACCAGTCACGTTGCGCCTGGGCTCCTACGGTGCGATCGAGAGTGTCCGCCACGCTGTTTCCGAAAGTCTCGTAGAAACGACCAATCGAATTGTGCCCGTTGGCGACATAGAACATGTAGTTGGGCGCCCAGCCGTCATAGAAGCCGTGAGTCCAAACGCCGGGCACGCCGCGCTTCGTCATCTCTTCGATTTCGTGATAGGCGAGCAGGTTCCATTCATCAACGACAATCGGATCGAGCCACGCGTTGTATGGTCCAGTGCCGGTTGAGGTGTACAGAAACGGCACCGATTCATGAAGATCATGAAGAACGGTCGGATGAAAATCGAGAAAAGTCGCCATCTGATTACGGGATAAAGCCAAAGCCATTCCCAACCCATCTCGATTGTTGTCGTGCGCGACGTATTTGCCCCAATAAACCAGCGGCGGGGTATTCTTATCAGGATTAGCTTTGCGATAGTTGTAGGTGTCAACCATCATGTCGCGACCATCGACTTCGAGGGCCGGCGTAATCAGAACGATTACGTTCTTGCGGATGGCTTGAATGAAAGGACTCTCTTCGACCGCGATGCGATAGGCGAGTTCCATCAACATCTCAGGCGAGCCGGTCTCGGGCGAGTGAATCGATCCCGACGCCCAGTAGAACGCTTTTCCCTCGCCAATTAATTTCTCGGCGTCGACGTCCGTGATCTTCCGGGGGTCGGCGAGCTTCGCAGTAATCTCTTTGTATCGATCGAGCTTTGAAATCAACGCCTCGTCGCCAACCGCGATCAGTAACTGCTCTTTCCCTTCCTCACTCTTTTCCGGCGCCGTGAACACGCGCACGCGCTGCGTCGTCTTTTCCAACTCCCGATAGTAGCGATACAAATCTTTCGTGTAGGTCAGGTGACCCGGTGTGCCAATTTCATAGCCAAGAATCTTGTCGGGCGAAGGGACCTTGTCGGAGGCCGGCAAGTGATCGACCAACTCAGTCATGAAGTAAGACTCGGTCGTATATTCCTTGACCTTGGCAGCATACGCGGCGTTGTTTGCCGATGAAGCTGCCTTTGCATCAGCTTTAGTCTTGGAAGTCGGATGTGCAGTCTTCTGCTTTCCGGCCTTCTGTGCATGGACACCAACGGACGATTGCCAAACGGCAACCGGCAGGGTCAAAGAAAACAAACCGACGGCTACTAAACGGAGAGACGATCTAATTTTCATGGCTCACTTCCAAAGGAAAGGATTCAGCAGACGTGCGAAGAATACTGCAATGCGGGCAAAGAGCAAAGGGCAAAAGAGCAAGGGGCAAAGGGCTAAGCGCAAAGGGTCGGTCAGGCCTTCACTCTTTGCTCTTTCCTCTGCTCTTTTGCCGCCTTGCCGCTTGCGCTTTGCGGCAACTGTGGTGTAAACAGTTCTAAAGAGATTATTTTGATCTGACCACTCCCAGACGATTTATGGCGGCTATAGTTCAGTTGGTTAGAACGCCTGACTGTGGCTCAGGAGGTCGTCGGTTCGAACCCGACTAGCCGCCCCAGATATTCCGCTTAGCAAACCAGAATTCAAATCCTATAACTACCATTCACGCAAGGCCAACAGTCTTAAAATGACGATTTAGTCATGAATCTTGCTGCCTCAAATGTGTTGACGTGCCAACAGACTAGCAGTATCCTTCGCGCATTGTCTGAACCGCTAGCCCACGAGCCGCAACCCGGCAAACTCGTGCTTTAGCTTCCCATGAACCGTCCGATCCCCCACTAAAAGGCGGTGCTTCATGCGCGTAAACTCCAGCATTAACCACTCAAACGGCGAACGAATTGGCTTTTTCCTGCTCGTGGCTTTTATTGGGACTCTTGTTTGGTCGCTTCTTTCCAGATGATCGATATGTCTGGATGGATCAATGCGGGGGGTTTGCAATTCAAAGAAGGCAGCATCGAAGTATTTCATCTGGGAGAAGATTTGGTTCTCGGCGCCCAGGTCTATCTCCAGGATCAAAATCAAAGTCTCGGTTTCGATGAAAAACTGGTGGAGACGAAGACCTTCAAATCGACGCGGCTGGACGGGCTTTGGTGGTTGCCGTCGCAAAAAGGTCAGGTGCTGCTGGCGCTTTCAAACAATTCTGATTCGCCGGTGACAGCCTCCATAGACTCAAAAGGACGCACCCCGCAACGCGACGGGCAGGAAGTTGTCGCTCTCGCGGCGCATGAAACGCGTCTGCTTGATGTTCAAGCTAGCAATAGGAAGCGTTATTGCGTCTACCTTGAGCGTGAGTGGCAGCGGCAATCAAGTGTTTCGAGTGCCGATGTGGGATATCTATGGCTTGCGCAGTTCAACCGGTGGATATCCGTGGCGAATCGATGGCAATTCGTCCACGATGGTTTACGTGAAAAACTCTGCCGATAACCAGCAGCATTATTTTATGAACGTACATTTTGACGGGGGCGGTGATTATCAAATCGGGAGAAAGACAATCGAGGCCGGAGAAACGGTTGCCTTTGATCTTCGCAAACTGCGCGACGAGCAGGTGCCGGATATTCATGGAGAGAGAATCCCCTCAACGGTAAGCAGCGGCCAGGTTCATTGGACCAAAACTGGAATGGAACCGGGAGTCCTCATTGGCCGCTCTGAACAGGTAGATACCGGGTTGGGAATCAGCAGCAATTACGCATGCGCGAATTGTTGCGATGACAGCGCCAGAAATGGACGGATAGTTCCGAACAGCGCCACCAGTGACGCGGGCCAGACCTACAACTTTGTCGCCATGGACGATCTGCAGGATTGCTACGGCGGAAGCTATCCTCAGGAAATCTACGCGGCCTCCTGGAGCAGCAGTAATGAGAATGTTGCGACCGTGAGCGTCGGGCAAGCAACAGCGCAAGTCGCAGGGACCACCACCATCACCGCCGACTTCTATGACACCCAACACGTCGTGGTTTTGTGCGGACCTTTTGGGAACCCGCCCGGATTTGGAGGGGATTGTTGCGACCCGAGACAACAACACTTCACACCAACGACGACCCCACATTGACAGCATCTCGCCCGCTGCCTCGGCGGTAGGACATCCCGTTACGGCTACCCTTTCCGGTAAAGGATTCGCTTCCGGTGCCAGCATTAGTGCAGGTTCCGGAGTAACCATCAGCGAGATCAATGTAAGTAAAGAAAGGCTGACTTGAGGTGAAATTTCTAATTGCCGTAAGCTTGTTAATATGCGGGTTCTTCTTAGCCCCGGCGAGTCCACTGTCTGCACCCCAGCAGGTAACGACTCCCTCGCTTAGAGGCCGAGTCTTGTACCCAAACGGCAAGGTCGCGCCAGGCGCTGTCGTACTCGCGTTCAAGCAAGACCAAATGACTGGTCGTATCTTGACAGGTAACTCGGACAATCAAGGTCGATTCATCTTCCCGGCGTTGGAAAGAGGAATAGAGTATTCGCTCTGCGCCTCAAAACAGGATGATGGTTATCTGAATCCTTACATGCTTCCCTTTGGTCTGTCCACAGGAGGCCAGTGCAAGAAGGTGGTGGCGGGCGCAGTATTCGAAGTCGACCTTACACTGGCCCCCAAGAGTGGATCACTCGAGGGTCAGGTTCGAGATGCGAAGAATGGGAACCCAATTCAAAACGGGAATGCCATAGTCTATCGGCCACTGAAGCTCCTGGGTGGGCAATGGAGACTCGTCAATCCACGAGAGGCCACCTGGGTACCTACGGCCGAGGCTACTCTTGACGGCAGCGGACACTTCAGGATCTCAGGTCTTCCCAGAGGAACTTATTTTCTAAGAGTGGAAATTCAAGGCCGCAAACCCTGGTATTTTAAGAACCAACTGTCTGACATTGCCGCCCAGCCACTTCTTATACAGGGGGGCCTTACCACGAAGGTTGTCGTGTCTATGTGAGGCCGCAAGATTCCTTTCTTGGATTGGAGCAATCGGTATCGACTGATCGATCACTGACAAACCAGCATACTCTCCTCGTGTCCTATCTTGACCGGCTTGTCGCATTTGTAATTCTCCTCGGATTCAATCCATAATCCAGCCATGCCAGACGCACAAAGAACAGCTACACATTCTCAAACATATCTAGTTGATGCTGATAGTTTCACCTTCGAAACTCTAGAGCAGGAAAACGGCCAGGCGACCGTAATTCGCTTCCCAATTGACGAGTCGCGGTATTATGCTGGCGACGTAGTTTTAGTTTTGTCCGGCACGGACATTCATTTTCACGGCATGATTGGCAGGACGGCCGACGGTTATGCAATCGCAACCGATAATCGAGGATCGCTCCTGCCGGCAACGGTTCAATAGGACGATGTAGCTCGAGCTGTCAGCTTGTGCTCGATGATCAGAAAACCATCTGCCCGCAAACTGACAGTTTGCGTTACTGCGGGAGGTAAGTATGAAGCGCCTTCTATTATTAGCCGTCCCCACCCTCCTGGTATTTGCGGCCAGTGTGCCCGCTCAACGTTCCGACTCCGCCAAAAAATATGTGAAGCACGGGTTGGAACGCTTCGCCAAGAACGACATTGCCGGAGCGATTGCCGATTACGACCGCGCCATCGGCATCGATCCAAAACTGGCCGACGCGTATCTGAATCGTGGCAAGGCGAAACGGGCGGCCGGCGACCTGGACGGCGCCATTGCCGATTACGAAACGATGGCCGAACTCGACATGAGCATGGCCCTCAACAATCGGGACATCACCCAGGCTTATCTAAACCGTGGCTACATCAGATCCAACCACATGGATTTGGATGGCGCGCTGGCCGATTTCGATAAGGCCATACAGTTCGACCCCAACGATGCTGATGCCTACTTCAAACGTGGGCGAGCTTTCCTCATCGTCGGCAACGCTAAATTCGCGATTGCCGATTTCGACAAGAGCATCTCAATCGACGATCGCAACCCATTGGTTTATGCCGAACGCGGCTTCGCTCGCCAATCACAGGGAGAGAGCAATGCAGCTCAGAAGGACTTTGAGCGCGGACTGAAGTTGAACAATGATTTGCGTTTGATGCTGGACATGCATTTGCTCGAACTGCAAATGCAAATCAAAGAGATGCAACGGCGCCAGGCCGCTTTGAAAAAGAATATCGCCTGACCTATCTGGTGTAACCTGTCGGATGACGGATCTCCACATCGCGTTCCAGCGGTTTTATATCCAATTTGTGAAAACCCTTTTTCGTATGAGTTGAAAGATAGGTCAACGCGATCTGCTTTTCGAATAGCGCGTTCATTTCTTTCAGGAAAGGGTCGAAGCTAACCGGAGCCCCGGTGCCCTGAAAAAATGCTCGCCCGCCTGTCTCGCTCGAGAGCCGTTCCAGACAACTCTGTCCGTTCAGATTGAGATTTTGACCGGATGAGACTACCGACGGCACAAAGATCGCATAGATCGCCACGCTCCGCCGTTGAGCCTCAGTAATCGCGCGCTGCAAATCCAAACTCTGGCCAGGGCTGGAGCTGTCGACGCCGCGTGAAACATCCAGGCCGTCGCTAATGACGATCATCGCGCGCCGCCCCAGCGGCTGTGAATCAAACCGGCGCAGCCCCTCAATAATCTCGATATAAGGATTGAAAGGACTGGCGCTCGCCAGACCGAGCGGCACCCGCACACCCTGGGCCACTTTCTCTAACTCGTTCGTGAATTTGCGTCGCACTTCGAGCGAGCCCTGATGAATGTATGCGATCATCACGCGCGATCCGCCTGGTTGCTTGCGGATGAATTCGGCGATGGTCCGCGCTTCGACTGACGCTGACGAAACCAGATCGTCCTGAAAAAGGATGGCCAGGGTGAGGGGGCTTTCCTGGGAAGTGCGTTGAGACAGAATAGTCTGCATGTCGCCGTCTTCGCGCAGCAGATAATCGACAATACGCATCTCAACCGGCTTTGAATCACGTATCCGAATTGTGACCGGCACGGTCATCGGTTTGGCCGGTCCGCGCTGTCTTCCATCCTGACCACCCACTGAAGCGACGAGCGAAAGTCCACAAAGGATCGCCGCGATTATGAACTTGAGCCTGCTGACTTTGATCATCGCTCTCCTCAAAATTGGTTGGGCCTGATGATAGTACAACGGCTTTGCCGGGCAAAACCGCGCCGACTGGCAGCCGGTTCCGGCTGGCCTGACGTTCACCGGGCGAGTATCATTCAAAATTTGTGAAAGACGAATTATCCATCGAGGTTCTCGGCGAACGCTCGGGCAAGCTTACCGCCCGTGAAAAAAGGATCGCCCGCGTCTGGAAAACTGCGCCCTGGCTCGCTCTGGCTGGCGTAACTGTGACACCTCCAGCCGTGCTTCTGCTGGCCTATTTGCTTTCCGGTTTCTCGCCGCTTTTCCTTGTTTTTGCGCTCACATCGGTGCCTTTTGCGCTAATTGCGGCGATTATCGTGACGCTGGTTCTGCTCGTTTTTCGGCGACAATGGGCGCGGGATTTCCGCGACCGTCTTGCATCTGATGGCGTTACTGCCGATGAAGTTGGATTCTTTCTTTCCGAGCTTACCGGCGGCGAGCGCAAGGCCCTGCGAGAAATGGAGGCCCGACAGCCCTTGCTGGCGGATGCTTATCGAGAAACGTTGGCGCTACGCCTGAACGCGTCGCGCCTGACTGCCAGCGCCCGACGAGATTTGCTCCAGGTGGAAAGACGCATCAACCGCGCCCGGTATTTGAATGCTCCGGACACTTCAGTGCTTCTGGAAGAGCTGGGGCAAGACCGAACACGTCTGGAGAAACTAAAGCAGGAAGGCGCGTCACGGCGTGCTGAGGCTGAAGCCCGACTGCAAATGATCGAAGCTGCCGCCAGCCGGGGCGCCAGCTGGGCTGAGACAAACTATATGCTCCAGCGCCTGGATGAAGGACGGAAGAATTTACCTTTGGGTTTGGAAAACGAACGCGCCCGTCAACAATTGCGTGAAGACACGGAAGAACTAAGAAAAGAACTCACACCTTGATCGGTACGCACGCGTCCCGGGTGCTTTTTTGTCCGCCAACGCATCGCCGTTCTGAAAACGTTCCATGCTATGCTCATGCTGAAAGCGAGCGCGACATGGACGATAATCAAAAGACAGCGACCCTCCATTTTGCCGATAATGAATTCTTCATCGGGGTAACTCCTTCAGGTCATGCTCAGGTAGTTGAAACCAATTCGGCCCGCAGCACCGCGGCTAGTCCAATGGAGTTATTGCTGCTCGCTTTGGGTGGCTGCACCGGCGTTGACGTGATTTCAATTCTGAAGAAAAAGCGGCAACAGGTGACGGATTATCGCATCGAAGTAAGTGGTGAGCGGCGCGAGGAATTTCCGAAGCGCTTCACGAAGCTTTTGGTCAAGCACATTGTGCGCGGACACAATGTCACCGAACAGGCTGTAGCCAGAGCTATCGAGCTCTCTGAAACGAAGTATTGCAGCGTCGCCGCGACCTTACGGCCCGGCGTGGAAATTGTAACGAGTTATGAAATTATCGAAGACGAACAAACAGAAGCAAAGGCTTGACGCTCTTTTGCCGGCGGTCATCATCGGGCTCTGCTTCATATCTTTTTCCGCGAGTGTCTATTCCCAGAGCACCTCAGACGCGTCGCTCAATGCCGTCCGCGCCAGCGATCAAATGGATCGCGCGGCGAAAGGAATGGCGCAGGTTACCGCGGCTGAACACATGCGTCGCGCCGCAGTCTACATGGCCAATCGAGCCTTCGCGCCCGCGCGCGAACATTGGCAGGCCGTCCTTGATAATTATCCGAACGACGTGAATGTTCCGGCTGCCTTGTATGGCTTTGCCAGATCGCTTTATCAGGAGCGTAGTTACGAAGAAGCCCGCAAAATGTACGAGCGCGTGGCTCACGATTATCCGGAAACAAAAGAAGGCCGCGAAGGAGCGAACTTCGCTGCGTCGTCGTTGCTGAGAATGGGAAAAGGAGCCGAGGCGGCCGCGCGTTACGAGCAATACATCAACAGGTATCCAAACGGCGAGCGCCTCGACACGGCGCACTTGAATAGTATCGATGGTTATCGGGAAGCCCGCCGGCCGCAGGATGCAATCATCTGGATCGATCGCACCCGCCAGAGATTCGCCGGCACGCCGACCGAAACCGCCGCGATTTTTGCGCGGCTCAGGTTGGACATCGCGCTCGGCGATTGGAACCATGCGGTGCTGAGCGCGGACGAGCTACTGCAGAAGCCGATTCCCAAAGATTCCAACACGAGCGCCGACGAAGTGCTTTATTTGAAAGCTCATGCGCTGGAGCGCGGCGGGCGCACGCAGGATGCGATTCGCTTCTTTTCAATGATCCCCGACAGCGTCGACTCGTACTACGGCGGACTGGCAACAACCCGGCTGGCGGCAATCAATGATTCAGGAGCGCAACAACGGGCGAATGAACGCGCCGCGGCGGTTCGATCCACGATTGAACGAGCGATTGCCAATTACCCGGCGGCGTACGCTGCGCAGGTAGCGCGCGAAGCAAAAAAACGTGGGTTGGATCCGCGTCTGGTCCTGGCGATTATGAAGCAGGAAAGTCAGTTCAAGCCGAATGCGAAATCGCCAGCGGCTGCTCGTGGTCTGCTGCAGTTGACCAGCGATGCGGCGCAGAAATACGCAGGTCGCGCCGGTCTGAAAATCACCGATGAAGGACTTTATCAACCAGCGACAAACATAGCTGTCGGAACCGAATACATTGCCGAACTGTCGCGCATGTTTGCTGGGTTACCGGAAGCGATCGCCGCTTCCTACAATGGCGGCGAAGACAACGTCGCGCGCTGGCTGGGCCGTTCGAACCAAAGCGACGCCGGCGTGTTCGCCGCCGAAGTTGGATTCACTGAGTCGAAGGGTTACGTGTTCAAAGTCATGTCCTTTTACCGCGCCTATCGACAGCTTTACGATTCAAATCTGAATCGACGCTAAGAGCAAAGGGCTAAGAGCAAAGCGCAAAGAGTAAGGGCATAGTGAACGAGCCCTTTTGTTCTCTTCGCCCTGCCCTTCGCCCTTCGCTCTTTGCCCTTCGCCGCCTACGGCTGTGGGCAATACTTCGGCTCAAATCCTTTCGCGCCTTCACGCCGATCTAAAACGTCTGGTCTCGGGTACGGTCGCGGGATGATTCCCAGTCTCACCAGTGATGCGCGATATTCGTAACGAATCGAGACTTCACCAACCGCGCGCGGTTCCAGATCCATCTTGATCCACTGAACACTGTTCGAGACTGATCGCCCAATACCGGTCGCCGCCGATTCATCATCCGGCGGCGGATAACCCGGAAGACTCTTTGGCCTCGCCGCATCACGCGAAGTTTCGGCACGAGAAGATCCGGTATTTGTTTCGGGCTCGCGCACTCTGTCATCCTTGCTGCTGGAAGGCGCACCCGACTGGCCGGGCGTGACCGGCATTACGGTAATCGGGCGGCGCTCGCGGAAGAACACAGCGGAAATGAGTCCCACGTTCGCGGGCTGGCCCAACTTCGTCGCGTAAGAATCGCGCTCAGTGGTGAAGTAAAAACGACGCGCATTCTCAGAACTCATCTGCCAGCCTCGTACGTGAATGGTTCCGTACGGCTCGATCACCCACTTGCGCGCATCCCAGGCGCTGGAGTGCCGAGCGTCGATCGTGTTAAGACCGTCAACCGCCAGCGCCACTGCGACTCGCGACGCCGAGGGATTATGGATCCTCAACTCATACTCAGCATTTTCAAACGCTTCGATGTAATGCCGGCCGCGCGCCGCGTATTCGGTCGCCGTCATGCCGTTAATCAGCACCTCGACCGAGAATCCGCCGTCAGTGGCGGCCGGTTCGACCTCCAACGGCTCAGTATTGATTTCAGCTTCGGCTGCCGCGCGCGGCGACCCGAAATTGGAAATTGCAGCGATCAGCATGACCACTGCCAGCATTACGCCGAATCCGGCCAACGCTTTTTTCAACATTGTCTGGCTCTCCTTCCAATGAAATAGACTACGACCTGTCAGCCATTGAACGGGTTTCGGGGCCCGTTCTTGCAACCATGAGCAAATAATTGTCGTAAATCGCATTTGAATAGGTGGCACGCGCATCTTGCGCGTGATTCACGGGCGGGGCGCCCGTGCCACCTCAAAACTGAGCCGTCGCCTCAGTTGCAAACTATTTTGGATTTCCGGTTGGCTGGGGTAGAATGCCGCTCGTTTTTATCCGACCGCGACTTGACGCGGGATACCGGCTGGGTTTCAATAACTTTAGAATCACCTAAATTGGAATAATAAATGGCTGAATACGTACTTACCGCGACCAAGACCCAGGCGCGCGCTGGCTCTTTTTACGATCGCATCGAACGCGCTTACGATCTCACCTTCAAATTAAATGGCTACGGAAAGTCGCTGGATAAATACTTCGAGCAACATCCGCTGCCGGTATCTGAAAACGCCAGAGTACTTGATGCCGGTTGTGGCACCGGGACTCTGACACTCGCGTTGTTGCGAACGCTGCGGGTGCCCGTGAAATTGACGGCGATTGACCTCTCTTCTTCGGTCATATCCACTGCCCGCAAGTACGTCAGCAAAGACAATCCAAACGAACAGGAAGTGCGCTTCGCGCAAGGCAACGTTATGGCGCTGCCTTTTGCTGACGAGACTTTTGACGTGGTGGTGACCAGTGGCGTTCTGGAGTACTTGCCACTCGAAGAAGGCTTTACGGAGTTGGCGAGGGTGATTGCTCCGGGCGGCTACTTTTTGCACCTGCCGATGCGCCCGTCGGTGGCCACTCGATTTCTGGAATTACTTTTCAGGTTCAAGACCCATCCACCTGAAGAACTCTCAGAGACTACCGATCGACATTTTCAAGTCGTTAGCCACTATCGCTTCCCGCCGTCCCAGGTTATTGGCTGGAGCAAGACCGCGGTGCTGGCGCATAAAATCTAGGTAAGTGTCAGAAGCCCGACCGTCAGGGAGGGCTACTTTCACAACAGGAGCACTTCCTGACGGTCGGGCTTCTGACACGCCTCGCTACGGAGTTTATTTCACCGGCACTAACCTCAGAATCCGATCATCATCCGCGGCCGCGTTTCCTCGTCCATCGCGATTCGAAGTCGAAAAGTAAATAAATCCGTCCGGTCCCTCGGCGATATCGCGGATGCGACCGTACTTGTGTTCCAAAAGGTTCTCCTGGCTGACGACTTGTCTCCCGTTGGTGACGACGCGAATGATTCGTTCACCTCGCAGGCAGCCAAAAAAGAAATTGCCTTTGAAGGCCGAAAGCTGTGAGCCTCGATAAAACATTCCGCTCGCAGGCGCGCAGGCCGGCGTGTATTCAAGCACCGGCGACTCCATTCCTGACTGCGTCGCGCGATGATGAATGACCGGCCAACCGTAATTTTTTCCGCTCTCGATGATGTTCACTTCGTCGCCGCCGCCCGGACCGTCAAAACCGCTCGGCCCATGTTCCGTCTCCCATAAAAGGTTCGTACCAGGTTGGAAATCGATCCCCTGCGCGTTACGGCTGCCGTAGGCCCAAATCTCAGGTCGCGCGTTGGCCTTTCCGACGAATGGATTATCCGCCGGCACCGTGCCGTCGTCGTTGAGGCGCAGAATCTTGCCCGCAATCGAATTTAGTTGCTGCGCAAGTTCGCGATCGGTTGCATCGCCCGTCGTTATGTAGAGCTTGCCGTCCGGTCCAAATCTCAGACGGCAACCTGCATGAAATTGCGCCGCAGGAATACTTTCGATAATGACTTTGCGATCGGTTAAGCCGTCCGGCGTTTCGCGGTAACGCACGACCCGAACCTGTGTCCCACCCGAATTGTAGGCGTATGAAAGATAGAGAAAATGATTTGACGCGAACTGTGGGTGCAAAGCGAGGCTCATTAATCCGCTTTCGCCGCGCGGCTCGACATCCGGGACCACAAATAAAGGCTGCGGCCGCAGCTTGCCGTTCTCGTAAACGCGCACACGCCCCGGCCGCTCAGTAAATAGCATGCGGCCATCCGGCGCCCAGACGATCGACCAGACCACTTCCAGGTTTGGAATAACAGTTTCGACTTTGAATGTGCTTTGAGATTGTGGCGAGGTTTCAACTTCACCAGCGCCGCGGCCCGGTGGTGGAGAACTGCACGCGAGCGCCAGAAGAGAAACCAAAAATACGATGGCAACCATGTTTGATTTCATTTCGGAAGTTAGACGGGTATGCGGTTTCAATGCTTTCATTTTCTTCGCGCCCTTAGTCAGCCTGCTCGCTCCAGAGGAGCGAAATGTCTATAGAACGGAAGGTGGAAAAGACTCGGAGCTCATTTAGGAGCGAAAGGTCTCATGGCGCTTCTAAAGGAGCTCTGGGAGATGTTTTGATTCTGGTCTCTATAGACATTGGGCGCCTAACGGCGCTTCCGATACCTACTGGCTGATGTACTCATGCAGCAGCTTTAATTCATCGCCCTGCTCGCTCAGTTCCACGCGCAGCAGGTCACGCATCGACAGCATGCCGACCCATTTATCGCCGTCAACGACCGGCAAGTGTCGCGTCCCGATCTTTTCCATTCGTTCCAGCGCCTGGTGCGGCGTTTCGTCGCAGCTGATCACCGCGCGCAGCGGGCTCGCAACCTCGCCGAGTTTCAGCTCCGCCGGATCGCGGCGCGGCACAATAACGCGGTTCAGGATATCGCGCTCGGAAAAGACTCCGGTCAACTTCCCTTCCTCGTCGAGGACGCAAACCGCGCCGATCCTTCTCTGCGCCATGAACTCGGCGGCTTCGAGCACGCTCGCGGATTCCTTCAAAGAGTACGGCTTACGATCGCGGATGACATCTCGAATAAACATCGTCGTGCCCTCCTGCTGAATGGACTGTTCGAGTGGCGACATTATACAAACATCTCGTGCGTGCTGTCTCTAGCAGACTGTTGCGAATCCGTTGTGAGTACAAAATTCGCGGGCACCAAACTAAGTCACCCCCGCTGCTTTCGCGACCATCTCAATGGCCCTCACCACGGCGTCGGGTCGAACAAGCGGAAGCTGATGGCCCGCTTTCCTGAGGACGTGCAGCTTCGCATGTGGCAGCGCTTCGGCCAGGCGGAATGCGTTTTCATCTGCCGGAACAATTAAGTCTGAGTCTCCCGTCACGATAGCGACGGGAAGGCGAAGGTCCGCATAGCGCGGGGAGAATCTGGACAGCGAGGCATTGAGCAGAGCGTCGTCGATTGAATACCACTTCACCTTTCCGGGCCGTGTCCATTCTGCCAGGGTTCGCCGCAAATAACGTTTTGGAATCTTATCAGGGGCGAAAGCCCTCGCGAGTTCATTTCTCACCAGCCGTGCCGATAGCAACGGAGTGAACAAGGTGTTAAGGATGTCGCCGATCACAGGCCAGGCCGGCACTCTGCTCAGAAAAGAGACACCGTCATCGCTTTCGTACGCGGCAGGCGCCAACAATACAAGACCCGAAACATCGTCCGCATAAGAGAGTGCGTAAATCAAAGCCAGCGCGCCGCCCCATGAATGCCCGACCAGGATTGGACGCTCCACGCCCAACTGACCGAGCGCCGAGTTCAACATCCGTGCTTGAACTTCAGGTGTCACGTTCCCGTTTTGGTTAGAGCGATCGCTGTGGCCGTGCCCGGGACGATCAAATGCAAAGGCGCAAAACCGCGTAGGCAACTGAGAGTACAACCTTGTCCAGTCCTGGCAGGAACCGGGATTGCCGTGGATCAGAACAACCGGATGACCACTTCCTCTGATCACAAAATGCAGACTTGAGCCATCCACTTCCAAGAATCTTGATTCTGCCTGCGGGTAGCTATGAGCGACGCGCGAAGCGACAAAAGCCTGCTTCAGTTTTCTGGTAACGCTCATGAAATGGACGGCCTGAACTCGGAGGGGGCGTATTCGTTTGCTCGAGAGTTTAGACGAATTGGAGTTACCGTTGGTTACTGGGTGAGCAAGGAGTTATTCCTTAGCGTCACCGCGAAGGACTCTTAAGGCCCGACGCGTCAGCAACTGAGTCAGCCCGCCCGGCACCAGGGCACGGACGATTGCATGACCCACTCGCGGAGGAATGGCGACGCCTCTCTGATGCAAAACGTATTCGCTCTCCCACCTGCTGGGAACGAACCTGCCTTTGAACTGACGCAAACCGGCAAAGTTGTAGAAGCCACCAAGTCTACTCGCGGCAATTTCCAAACCCCGGGCCACGCGACGATTCTCCGTGGGAATATCATCAGGACCATCAACAGCCAACGGCGCGGTGCCTAACGTGGCCTGGATCGCTCCTTCGTCTTTAAGCCGCTTCAGTACCTCAGCTACCAGCAGTGTCGCCATCCCGTTCGGGGCGGTTGGTTCTCGGATTACGTCCTCAAGATACCATCCTTGACGGAGCGGAATCTGGCTCGCGGCAAGAAAGCCAACCAGTCTTCCGGCCACGCGAGCAGTGAAATACCTCTTGTGCTCAAAATGCAGGAAAGGATCGAGGGCGATCAGCCAGCCAAATGTCGTGGCCGAACGACGCGAACGCAACCAGCTCAGGCAGAGTCGTGCGGTTTCATCTCTTAGTCTCGCGTCGAAGTCCTCGGGCGCTTCTTCGATCTCAACTCCGGCGCGACGCGCTTGATTGACGCCCGCCCGCAATTTTTTCGCACATTCACCACGTGGATTCCAACTCTGCAGATCGAAATATGGCGCTGCTCCAACCTTTACAGCGGCAAAATCCGAAGGCGCGACCAGCCTGGCAAATTCGGAGGTCGCCGGCACAAATGCCACCACACGATTCCGCTTCCTCGCAAACGCTGAAAACTGTCGGGCCAGCTCGGCTCTCTCTTCCAGAGGCGCCAGTGGATCACCTGCGGCCAGCCAGACTCGGCCAAACTCGCCATAAATCACGGCGCCGTCAATGTCCGGCGTCGACCAACGCAAAGCTCCCGGGGCGATGCTGACCAATGAATGGGCGTTGTAACCGTAGAGAGAATGCAGGCGTAGTAAATCGCCGGTTGGATCTGGCAGGCGCTTCCGCCGCCGAGCAGTTAACGCGGCATCGATACGGCTCTTCATGTATCGGGCGCCGTATCCAGCGCCGCCGCCCGCGGCTATCCACCACAGGTCATGAATCGGTATAGGCATGGGGGCGGTTACTTTTTAGATTATTGCCTCGGTCGGCGTCAATCCGACAGATTAGAGGGCTGCCGATGAGTTTTGGTTTCCAATCGATTGTTGATTGATGATTGGCCAGCAAAGAATGGATCAATGGGAGGAAACTAACCAGCGTTGAAGCGCCAACGCCTTCACCCAAATAACGAACGTTGGGCCGTCGGACGCCGGAAGGTTTGGCGATCCGAATGATAGTCGCTGCCGACGCGATGCTCATTAAATCCGAGACGTTTGGCGTAGACGTTGAAGAGTTTTTCCTGCGCTTCCCAGTACTGGCCTTTGCCGCGCATGCGCTCGCCAAACTTGCTCGAATTGAGTTTGCCGCCGCGGGCTTCGCGAATTCTGTTGAGAATTCGATCGGCTTTGGTCGGGAGTTTCTCGCGCAGGCGTTGTTCAAAGTAGGGAGCGACGCTGCCCGGCAGGCGCAGCATGTTGATGAAGGCCTTCGTCGCGCCGCAACACTTTGCGCGCTGCAACAGACGAGGGATATCAGTCGTCAGCCCGGGAATTGTCGGCGCAATTCCAATCCCGACCTGGATTCCGGCATCGGCCAACTCTTTCATCGCGGCGAAACGCGCATTCGGCGACGGCGCAAACGGCTCGAGCGCGCGCGCAATGTCGTAATCGTCGAAAGGGATCGAAAAATAGACTCCCAGGCTGGCTTCGAGCGAAAGCCTCCGGAGAACGTCGATGTCGCGGCGAATCAAAGCCGACTTCGTTACAATGCCTACCGGATTACGAAATTCAGCGCAGACTTCCAGACAGGCTCGCGTCAGTTTGTAGTTCGCTTCGAGCGGCACGTAAGGATCGGACGTGAAGGAAAAGACGATGTGTTCGCCTTTCCATGAAGGCTTCATCAGCTCTTTACGCAGGAGCTCCGGCGCGCGGACCTTGACCACAATCTTTCTTTCGAAATCAGTCCCGGCGCCAAAATCCAGATACTCATGCGTGGGCCGGCTGAAACAATAGGTGCAGCCATGCACACAGCCGCGATAGCAATTGATGGAATGATCGAAAGCAACGTCGGGGCTGTCATTGCTGCTGATGATGGTGCGGGTTTCCGTCTCTTCATAGACTTCGATTTTTGCGGCCGGCGGTTCGCCGATCCACTCGACGGAATGAGTAAGCCAGGGATTTGGCGGGTTGACGACGTAGCGCATGCTTGCAACTCTGTCTTATCGATGCAACACAGCATACACGCGTCGGATTAGAGTTTCAAGTTTTATGGGGTAGTGGGCGTGATCGACATAACGGGTCAGTACCGGGAGCGGTAGCGACCGGGTCGCCCTGATTGCAATAGCAGAGATATCAGGACGTTTACCCGGTCGCTACCGCTCCCGGTACTGACCTCATCTGTCGATCGTGAACGATGCTCCCCCAACAAATCGTCGTTGACAAAACCAGCGTAAGCCGATAGAAGAACGAGGACACGTTCGAGGAACCCCTGGCCCGAAAGAAGGAACGACATGCGCGATGAAGATGTAATTGCTCTGGTGGTAATGCTGGTTATCGGTGTAGTCGCCCTCGCCGTCTATGTCGGCCTGATCGTCTTGGGAGTCAATATCGCGAAACGAAAGAACCGCTCGCCCCACTGGATGTGGTTCGCAATTCATCCGATGGGATTATTGATTACTCTGATCGTAATGGCCTGCCTGCCTCCGCTCAGACGTTGCCCAAACTGTGGGCAGGCTTCGAATCAACACGCTCGTCTTTGCGGATTCTGCGGATACGACCACGCGATGGTCCAGGGAGGATACGCGCCGCCGCAGGGAGCTTATGTGCCCCCGCAAAGGTATTGAACTTCAGTCTTTCGAAAAAACCAGCTGAGATAGATCGGCTTGACGGGAACGTCTCGCTTGCCGGCAACCGAGACGGTTGCGCGCCAGTCCTTTCACTCACTGGTTCGGCCTGATCGCGAGAAAAGCTGTATCGCCTCGTCGATTAATTAGCAGCAGCGCAGGTTTGTCTCCATTCTTTTCAATCGCGGCGCGTAATTCATCGGCCGATCGAACCGGTTGACGATTCACCTCCTGAATCACATCGCCTCGGCGAATGCCTGCGGCGCCGGCTGGACCCGTAGGATCGGCGGAATCAACGACTACGCCCTCGGTACCAGATCTCAGGCCGAGTTCCTGCGCGAGTTCCGGCGTCAAAGGCTCGACACTAATTCCCAGCTTCCCGGCACCGCCCTTCGAGTTTGGCGCGCCTTCATTTTGATTTTCGGATTGCGCAGTTTCCGGATTGAATTCGCCCAGTGTCGCACGAATCTTCTGTTCCTTATTGTCGCGTAGAATGGTCAGCGTCACTTCACTGCCGGGCGCGTTACTCGCCACGCGATTACGAAACGCGTTGGTATCGCTAACGGCCGTGTCGTTGATGGCGGTGATTATGTCGCCGCGACGGATGCCCGCCTTCTCGGCCGCGCTGTCCGGTTGAACAGAATTCACGATCACGCCTTTCGCCTCAGGCATCCCCATGCTGGCCGCCAGATCCGTGGTCACTCGCGAAACGACGATACCGAGTTGACCACGACGGACTTTTCCGTTCTTGACCAATTGATCCATGACCGTGCGCGCCATGTTTGACGGAATTGCGAATCCGATTCCAATGTTGCCGCCGCCGGCGCCCGGCACGATTTGCGAGTTGATACCGATCAATTCCCCGATCGTGTTGATGAGTGCGCCGCCCGAGTTTCCCCGGTTGATTGGGGCGTCGGTTTGCAGAAAGTCTTCGAAGCTGCCGCTGCCGGGACTACCTTGCGGGCTTGATCTTCCTTTCGCGCTGATGATTCCCATCGTCACCGTTTGGCCGATGCCGAGCGGGTTGCCAATTGCCAGCGCCACATCGCCGACCCGAACTTTGTCAGAGTCACCCGGGGTCATAAATGTCAGGCCGCTCGCATTCACTTTCAGCAATGCGAGATCGCTCGGCGGGTCCGTGCCAATCAGTTTCGCCTCGAATGTACGGCCATCATTTAAATCAACCTTGATGTCCTGCGCGCCGTCGATGACATGATGGTTGGTGAGAATGTAACCATCAGTGCTGACGATTACTCCCGAGCCAAGCGCGCGCTCAAGCGACTCCTGCGGCTGTTGCTGACCGCGGTCGCCAAACAATCCATCAAAAAAAGGAAACTGCTGGGCATTACGCACGCGCTTGTTTGCGCGGATCGTAATCACAGCGGGAGATACTTTACCCACCAGGTCCGCGTACGAATTCTGCGGCAGCGTGTCGGGCACCGGAGCAAAATTCAGCGCCGGGTTGCTGGCGTTTCGCCGGCACGCAACTGACGACAAACCAAAAGCCAGTACGGCGATCAGACACATCGCCGCCAATTTAGCCTTTGAACGAACGATATTATTTGAAGAACTTTTTGAATCCATGACCCTCTCCAAACCAAATCCATTAATTCTGAAAACTATGTATGGCGTAATTCTAGCAGAAGAGGTTTGGAGGGAGACAAGCGGTCGTGTCAGGAGGCCGTGGCTAATTTCGTCGTAGGATTTTTCTCTAGCCCAGGCGTTTTACGCCTGGGTCAGAGACAGCGAGCGCTTTGAAAGCCCCATTAATGGGGCTTTTGAAACTATCAGCTATCGTTCCCCAGGCGTAAACGCCTGGGCTACGGAAAAGTCTCAAATTGGGGCCTACCCGTGAGAACTGCTGGCGAAAGCGACGGGATCATCCACGACCCCCTGTTCTTCTGGGTTGTCGAAATGATCCGCTCGCTATCGCTCGCGGTTCTGACACCGCTAATTCAGGTCGTCGATTTGCAGACCAATGGGACTGGCGCCGGCGCCTTTGAGACTGTCGAGGACGCGAACCACGTCGGCATAAGGAAGTGCGCGCGGGGCTTTGATGAAGACGGTTTTTTCGACCCGCACGCTGTCGGGCAGATCAGGTCGGTCGCGCAGTTCATCACGATACGTGTGGTTGTGCATGCGCTCTTGAAATAAGCTGGAAAGAGTTGTACTCAACTTGACCGTGTCATAAATCGATCCCATGTCGCCTGTGCGGTTTAGCATTAGAGTGCGGTCGCTTTTGATCGTCACCACCAGTGTTTTGGGATTCGGATCTACCGGAGCGTCTCGATCAGGCTGAGATGGAACACTTGTCAAAAACCTCGAAGGTTTCAAAGGGGCGGCCACCATGAAAATTATCAACATCACCAGCAGCACATCGATTAGTGGCGTCACATTGATGTTGGGCCTGGCGTGACCAGCGGACACACGTGGATTGTAGTCAGCGCGAATGCTGTTGCTCATGATGACGACCTCCTCGGCGATGAATTAGACATCATCGCCAGGCTAATTGTTCCGCGTGTGCGGCCCGACCACGATGATTTCTTTTTCAGAGATATAATGCCAGCAGATCAGAACCATGGACGTACAGCCTTACTTAGATCGAATCGAGTACAGCGGGCCGCTCGAGCCGCATTTTGAAATGCTCAGACAGCTTCACCTTGCGCACCTGCTGCATGTGCCATTCGAAAATCTAAGCATTCATTCTCATGAACCAATTGTGCTCAACGACACGGCCTTGTTTGAAAAGATCGTGACCCGCCGGCGCGGAGGCTTCTGTTACGAGTTAAATGGATTGTTTGCGGCGTTGCTGCGCGAACTCGGTTTCGAGGTGGCGATGCTCTCGGCGCAGGTGGCCGGCAACCAGGATGAATTCAGTCGCGACTTCGATCACATGACGTTAATGGTTGCGGTGAATGGTGAGCGATGGCTGGCGGATGTCGGATTTGGCGATTCATTCATTGAGCCGTTACGACTCGTCGCAGGTGCCGAACATGAACAACGAGAGAACCGATACCGGCTGGTCAGCGATATACAGGAACGTCTGGTTTTGCAGCAAGCTCTAAGAAATGAGGACTGGAAACCGCAGTATCGATTCTCGCTGCAACCTTATCAATACTCCGACTATGCAGAGATGTGTAGGTATCATCAAACTTCTCCGGAATCACATTTCACGCAGAAAAGAATTTGCTCACGGCTCACACCTCGGGGCCGAATTACTCTCAGCGACATGCGCTTTATCATCACCGAAGATGGCCTGCGCGATGACCGGCTGGTTCGGGACAAGCAGGAATACGCCGAGCTGCTAAATGATCAGTTTGGAATTGTGATGTGAGGGAAGCGTAGCGTCCGTAACAGCTTCAAATGAACGGGATCAAACAATAGCGGAAAGAACTGGCCGGCCATTCTCTCTCCGGCGGAAATCGGAGGCACACCTGCTAACAAAGCTTCATTCGAAGCGGAACATACTCCGTCGCGAAACACGTTGATGACCGCTCCTCGCCGCGGGCGATCGCTACGATTCTCGTATGAACCGTGGACCATCAGTGGATGATGGAATGAACACTCGCCTGCTTTCAATTCGATGGGAATGGGTTTGAATTGATCTTTCTGTTCGGAAGTCAAAACATTTTGGATTGCGTGCATGTCATCGGCCAGGCCGGTGATCGGCAGGAGTTTCCAGCGATGACTGCCCGGTACGTAGTGAACGCAACCGTTTTCGCGCGTCGAATCGTCGAGTCCGATCCAGCATGAGAGATGCGCCATCGGTTGCGTCCGCGTCCAGTAAGAATAGTCCTGATGCCACGCCACCACTCCGCCATGCTGCGCCGGTTTGCAAAAGAGTTGATCATGCCAAAAGCGCACCGCCCCATCGAGTAGTTGCGACGCAGGCATGACAAACGCCGGGTTCCAGAGCAAATCGTGAAAACCCGGTGCAATTCGCCACGCGCCGAGCGCATGAAACAAAACCGTCGAAGGATCCGTCGATTCGTTTGAATGAAATTCGTAGAAGAGTTCGTGGCCGCGATGATTTGGATCAATTAGCTGCGCAAGTTCAGCGCGCAATGCCTCGATCTGTTCGTCATTCAGCGCGCGAATACCGGCGAGATAGCCGTTGGCGTGAAAGAAATCAATTTGATCGCTGGAGAGTCGGAATTGATTCCAATCGTCAGAACGCAGAGACGACTTGAAAAGATTAGTGATCGGTTTGTGACGTTCAGATAGATCGAGAATCATGGCGCGACTTGCGAAGCGGATCGTGTCAGAACCGGGAGCGACAGCGACCGGATCAAAACAACACGAATTAAACGATCATTTTCGGCCGCTTCGTGTGAATTTGGGTTTCCTCAGACACAGATTTTGCCAGCCGACGCCGCACCATGATCCGGTCGCTATCGCTCCCGGTTCTGACACGGCCGCTACTTCACTGGCACCAGCCCGTCAATCACCACGCGCGCCACAGTTGGAATGATTTCGCGTTCGCCGGCGTGATCAGTCGTGAATGTAACCAGCACAAACTTCGCGCCATTCGGCAATTCAATATAGGCCGCATCATGTCGGGTCGTGCTGGTCCAACCCGCCTTAGACCAAAGCTTCGCACCGGTCATTCCCTGCAGAGCAATTCCGGTGAAGCCGTGACCCTGATCATCTTTGTCTTTCGAGTCGCCGCTGAAATCTCGCTTCAGCAATTCCATCATCTGCGCGCTGCGCGCCTGGTTGACGGCCCGGCCAGTGGCAATCTCGGCCAGCAGACGCGCGGTCGCGTCAGTTGTCAGCTTGTTGCGATTCTCGCCATTGGGCCCGCGCGAAACTCGCTCCCGACCGTAAGCGTCTTCGCAAAAAGTTTTCTGATTGACGTTGATGTTGGTGTAACCCATCGACGAGTAGTATCGATTTACCGCGTTGCGCTTGTCCTGCCACTGCTCCATCTCTTTCGGGGGCAGTTCGAAACCGCCCGTCGTCTGGGTCAGGACGTCGAGCACGTACTGGGTCGCTTCATTCGACGAATCGACAATCATGTCGCGCACGGCCCGCTTCAACTCATCAGTCTCCTGAATCTTTTTGTCTTCCAGCCAACGATGCACGGCGCCGAAGTAGAAGAGTTTCACCACGCTGGCCGGATAGACACGCTCGTTTCCGCGGAAGCTCGCCGTGACTGGATGTTGAGGATCGCGCAGATCGATCAAAGTGATCGATAGTTGAGATTCAGTCAGCTTCTTGTCAGCAAATTTTGCGAGAGTCGTCCGCGCGGCGTCGTTTACCAGTGCCTGAAGCGAGGCGGCGCGGGAAGAATCGGCTGAGGTGAAAGAACTCCGTTGCTGCCCTCCTGCTGAGGGCGCCGAGATCGTCAGCATCGCGATCAAAATCGCCGACAGACAAAACCTATTCTTCATTCCCAACCTTCTTTTGCCGGGACAAGATCAGATAGACGGGCAGACCGAACACGATGAAAATCAGGCTCGCCAACGGCGGCGCCTTCAAAGATTCGGCCAGGGCCGAGAGTGGATGGCCTGCGAAAAACAATCCTATCGTGGCGCTCATGTCGGCCCGCGAATCCCAGGCTATCCGACTTAAGAGCCAGCCAACTACCACCAGGTAAACGATGGGCACAAACGGATAACCCCAGGTGCGATAAGGCCGGGGATCGTCCGGTTGGCGATGTCGAAAGATGAACACTGATCCGGCGACGAAGGCGTAAAAGAGGGTCAAGGCAAAAACCGCAGCATCCGTCAGTTGATCGTAAGAACCTGACAACGCCAGGACGCTCGACCAGATTCCCAGAACTACCAAAGATCGAATCGGCACGTGGGTGCGCGGCGAAAGTTTCGCGAGACCTTTGAAGAACAAACGATCGCGCGCCATCGCGTACGGGACTCGCGAAGTGGCGAGAATCGAAGCATGCAATGCGCCAAACGAAGACGTCATCATGGCCGCAGCCATCAGCGTCAGAGCAATTGCGCCCAACAAACGTCTTACGACTTCGGCTGCAACCGGTAATGATGCAGGCACGCTCGCGACTTCAGTCGGAGTCAGCACGTGGTAGTAGCCGATGTTCACCAGCAAATAAAGTCCCATTACGATGAACATGCTGATGATCAAGCCCAGCGGCAGATTGCGTCCCGGATTTTTTACTTCGCCCGCAAGAAAACTGAGATTGTTCCAACCGTCATAGGCCCACAGCGCGCCCAACATCGCTGCGGCGAATCCGGCAAAGCCTCCGCCTACGATCGCGACGCCTTCGCAGGTCCCGCCGACGTTCGCCTGAGACAGGTGGGACCAATCGCCATTGGTATAGAAAAACGCGCCCAGACCTACGGCGATTAAGAGCAGGACTTTGATGGAAGTAAGAAAGGTCGCCACGCCGCCGCTGAAAGTTATTGCCCCGCAGTTGATGAGCACAGTGACGGCAATGGCTCCGAGCGCGACGAGCTGCAAACGTCCGAAAGGAACGTTGATGTATGGAATCGTGAAGAAGTTTTGATTCAGCGCGCCCTTCAAGAGCGCATTGAGAAAGATGGCGAAACCGACGGCGAGCGCCGCCGCAGATGCACTGCGCGCGATCGCAAACTGAGTCCAGCCGTAAATGAATCCCGAGAGACGTCCGTAAGCGTCGCGCATGATGCCGTACTCACCCGCCGCGCGTGGCTTCATCGCCAGGAGTTCCGCGTAGGTGAGCGCGCCGGCGAGCGAGAGCAAACCCGCAACCAACCAAACGGTTAGCGCCTTGCCCGGCGTGCCGACGTTACAGGTCATGACGCGGGCCTTTAGAAACACGCCCGTGCCGATAACGTTGGCGACGTTGACTGAGATTGCAGCGATCAGCCCCAGGCCGCGAACCAGTTGTCCGGCTGACGGTTTCGAGTTTTGAGTTTCGAGTTTCGAGTTCATTAGTTGGACGGTTACTGGCCGACGCCTCGAGAGCTATTTGCCCTTTGTCGCGCCCTTCACTCTAATCTCTGCCAGTTCCTTTAGGAATTCTTCACGATCTCGTGCCGCCTGATCGATTCGTTTGGTTCGTTGATTGACGTGGCGCTCACCTCTGAAATTCGAATTCTGAATCGACTGCGCCCAGGCTTTCAACTGTCGCGAACAACTCTCTGCTCTCTTCTTGAGCACGGCAATCTCTTTGTCGAGCGCTTGAAAACTTGGGATCCGTTCGAGAAGGCAAAGCATTGAACGAACTTCGCCGGCTGAACCGCGCGCGATGTACAGAAACACGAGCAACTCGTTGTTGGTGCCACGCTCAAAGCCTTCGGCAATGTTGTTGGAAACAGAGACGGCAGCGCGTTCGATTTGATCTCTGAGGCTTCTCCGTCTTCGCAATGGAGTCGATTCGCTCAAGGCATAGATTTCGACGGCCAGATCGATTGCGACATTCCACACCGGAAGATCTTCGAATCTCTTGTAGTTCATAAGAGTCACCTCGTGTTCGAAATGGAAAAGCCGCGAAACTATACTCGAAGAATTCCAGATTCAAGATTCCAAATTCAAGAACCCGACTGAAGAGAGTCGAGAGTTTTGACTTAGCTGATGTTGAATCTTGAATATCAAGGAAACTATTTGCGCTGGAATCTGGAATATCAAGGAAAATATTGCGTCTGGATTATTGAATCTGGAATTTTGAATCTTGAATTTTGGAATCTGGAACCTGACTACCAAACATCATTCATCAACAAATCCTCATACGTGTCCCGCTTCCTGATCAATTCAGCCTTGCCGCCTTCCCGCACCATCACCGCTGCCGGCAGCGGTCGCCCGTTATACGGAAACATTTGCGCAAGCGAATAGGCGCCGGAATTCAACAGCGCCAGCACCTCGCCCGGTTTCACGTCACGCGGCAACAAACGATAATCCGGCAAACGGCCATGACGCTCGATGTCAAAGTACACGTCGCCCGAATCGCACAAAGGCCCGGCCACTTTGTATTCCGCATCCGCCGGTTCGCACGCGCGCGAAGCTGAAACCAGGTGGTAGTACCACTTGTAATTGTTCATTGACAGAAGCAAGTTGTAGCCGGCGTCGGTCAGGAGCCACACGTCGTCCGTTTCCGGCCGGCGCTTGATGTTCTGAACCTTAGTGAGTACCACGCCGGTGTCGGCGATGATGCTGCGGCCCGGCTCGAGCAGGATCGTCACGTTTTCCAGAAGGTGTTCCGCTGCGGCGTCACGCGCGGATTCGCGGGCGACGCGCAACGCTTCGGTCAAAACAGCCGACGGCTCAAGATCGGCGCCGAGCATTTCGCGTTCATGTTCCGGAAGTTGGTCGGCCTGCGAACGATCGCGCAGATAATTCACCGGAATGCCGCCGCCGAGATTGATGTGCTCGAGAATCAGCCCCGTTTCGCGATGAATCGTCATCAAGTGGTTCCACATGCTCTTGAAGGCTTCCGCGAACGGCTCGACGTCGGGCGTCTGCGAACCGACGTGAATGTGAATCCCGCACACGTGAATGAGGTCGGGATGCTGCAAGCCGCGCCGAAATGCTTCCAGAACTTCCGAGGAGGAGATCCCAAACTTTGACGTCAACAGCGCTGTCTGCAACCCGAGATGCGAGCGCGTCCCGATCTCCGGAACCAGCCGCAGAGCGATGCGCGCCGGCGGTAAACCTGAATTCAGTTCTGCGCGCGCGCGCCGCACCGCATCTTCCACCAACTCGATTTCATAGATTGAATCGACATTGATCGAATAGATGCCGGCGCGCACTGCTTCATCCAACTCTTCGCTCGTCTTGCTGGTGCCGTTGAAGATGATCTGATCGGGCCGAAAGCCGGCGCGCAGCGCTTTAAATAATTCGCCGCCGCTGTTGACTTCAATGTCGATACCGGCATCGCGCACCACGCCGAGCACGGCCATGTTCGAGTTTGCTTTCGACGCATAGCAGAACTTGATCGGGCGATCGACCTGCTTCGCTGCGGCCTGCAATCGAGCGATGTTGCCGCCAATGCGCGCTTCAGAGAAAACAAAAAGCGGCGTGCCGTATTTGTACGTGAGCGCGGTCGCGTCGGCGCCGCTGATGAATAAATGATTGTTTTCGCGGGCTTCAAGAAAACCTGGAATAGTCCAGGCGGGCGCCGTGGTCATAGTTTGTGACATTTTGAATGAGTTATCCGTCTTCTCTGGGTCCTCTGTGGTGAACTGTCCGAGTGCATTTTTAACCACAGGGGGCACAGAGAAAATTACAACTGGGCGATCATCTCTCCCGGGTTCCAATAGGCCCAGACGTTCTGAATCTTGCCGTCTGAGTTTACTTCGAACACGTCGATACCTTCGAACTTTACTTCCTTGCCACTGTTGCTGGTTCCTTTGCCCGACCACCTGACCGCCGCGCCGTTCCCGGCGACGAAAATTGAATCTTCTTCCAGCGAGACGCTCTTAAAATTCTTGCAGATCGATTGAAAGAATTCGCGGAGGCCGGCGCGGCCGGTAATTGGCGCCGCGCCCATCGGATCGCAGGTGGCGCCGTCTTCGGCGAAATTATTTGCGAAGGCTTCGGCGTCCATCGCGCGAATGGCCAAAAAATATGCGCGCACCGCGCGCGAGATTCGATCCGGTGAAACCTGTGCACTCATGTGTTTGCTCCCAAGCGGTGAGGTCCTTTGGCTCGCTCCTTTTCGATTAAGACCCGGCGCAAAATCTTGCCCGAAAGCGATTTCGGAATCTGGTCGATGAATTCAAGCTCGCGAATTTTCTTGTGCGGCGCCACGCGTTCGGCCACGAAATCCATGATTTCTTCCGCCGTTGTTTCCCGTTTTGCGACCACAAAAGCCTTCGGAACTTCACCGGCCTCGTCATCGCGACAAGGAATTACTGCGGCGTCCGCCACTGCCGGATGGGTGAGCAGGATGGCCTCGAGTTCAGCAGGCGCCACCTGAAAACCTTTGTACTTGATCAGTTCCTTCACGCGATCGACGATGAAGAAGTGGCCTTCCTCATCCGCGTATCCGATGTCGCCCGTATGCAACCAATTATCCGAATCAATCGTGCGCGCAGTCGCTTCGTCATTGTTTAGATAACCCTTCATGATTTGCGGGCCGCGCACGCACAGCTCGCCTTCCTGATTAGGACCAAGCTCGTTGCCCGTACCCGGATCGACCAACTTACAATCGGTATTCGGCGCCGCCGTCCCGACTGAACCCATTTTCATCCTGGCCGGATCGGCCGGACTGCTGTGGGTGACGGGACTGGTTTCGGTCATGCCATAGCCCTGCCGAATTCCGCATCCGATGCGCTCGGTGCACTCACGCGAAAGGTCAGGCCCCAGCGGCGCCGCGCCTGAGAAAATCATTTTCAAACTCGACAGATCAAATTCATCGATCATCGGGTCTCGCGCCAGCTTCAGGACAATTGGCGGCACGACGTGCGAGAGCGTCACGCGATGTTTTTGAATCAGGCCCAGAAACTGTTCAAGATCGAACCGCGGCATGATCACGATCGTGGCGCCCAGGTGCAGCCCCATATTCAGCACGACCACCAGACCATAGATATGAAACAGCGGCAGAACGCAAAGCAGAATGTCGTCGCGATCAAAATAATCGAGTCCGTCCATCTGGCACATATTCGCCACCACATTGTGGTGCGTGAGCATCACGCCTTTGGCCAGGCCGGTTGTGCCGCTCGAATACGGCAGCGCCACCAGATCGTTCTTCGGATCAATCTCGACGTGCGGCACCACTCCATCGCTTTCGAGCAACGAAGCAAAAGGTATCGCGCCGTCTGCTTCACCGAAAACAAACAGCTCTTCGATATTGGCCTCGCGGGCGGCGGCAGTGGCGGTCTCGACGAATGCCGGTGTGGTTACGAGCAACTTCGCGCCCGCATTCTTCAGTTGAAAAGCCGCCTCTTCCGCAGTGTAAAGTGGGTTTACCGTCGTGTTGATTCCGCCGAGCATCGCGACCGCGTGAAAAGCGATCGCGTATTCGGGACAGTTGGTGCTGAAGATGCCAAAGACGTCGCCCTTCTTGAATCCTTTTTGAGACAAGCTCGCCGCGACGCGACGAACCGCGTCTTCAAGCTCTGCATAAGTAAAAGAGCGACCAGTCGGCCCATCAATCAGCGCCGTCTTATTTTTGATTTGAGTCGTAGAGTTGAAGATGAAGTCGGTCAACGAAACTTCAGGAATCGTCACCTCAGGGTATGGTCCGCGAAAAATCATATTAGTAAATTAAGTGGCACAGAGTTCAGTCGGTGAAAATTTAGGCGCACACAGGCTGAAGTCTGTGCCACACCGGCGTACTCCAAAAGAGCGGTCACTATACACGATTCTGCTGACCAAACGGCAGCAAAGATGTATATTGGCGCATCTTCCTATGAGCGCAGACAAAACAAAACTTAACGTAGTTTGCTTCGCCACCTTTTTTAAGGGCGGCGACTTCATGCGTACCTGCAAAGCCGAAGGGTGCAATGTCACCCTGGTCACCAAAGAAAAAATGCTCCAGGAAGATTGGCCGCGCGAGGCGATTGACGAAGTGTTCGCCTTGCCGAACGATGCGCCGGTCGAACTCTTCCTGGACCTGGTCGGCCACGTCAGCAAGACGAGAAAGCCTGACAGAATAGTGGCCCTGGAGGAATTTGATGTAGTCATCGCGGCCCTGGCGCGCGAGCATCTTTGCCTGTCCGGCATGAGCAGCTCCACGGCGAAGACTTTCCGCGACAAGTATGCAATGGCCGTCAACGCGCGCAATGCCGGGCTGACTGTTCCCGAGTTCGTGGCCGCCATCAATAACGATGAGATCAGCGAATATCTCACACGCATTCCCCCTCCCTGGGTTTTGAAGCCACGCTCTGATGTTTCCGCAATCGGCATTCGCAAAGTCGAAACCGCGGACGAAGTTTGGAAGGCCATCGAAGAGTTGAACCAGCGTGAGACGTTGCGCGAACGTGCTTCTTACCATGTGCTGGCGCAGTTCATCGCGGGCGAGGTCTATCACGTCGATTCGCTGGTGACTGACGGCCGCGTCGCGTTTGCGGGCGTCAACAAATACGGCCGGCCGCCGTTGCAAGTCGCGCACGGCGGCGGAGCTTACATCTCGCAGACGATTCCACATGAATCTGCTGAGAAGAAAAAACTTCTGGAAATCAATCGCCGGCTGATTAAAGCCATGAAGATGGAGACCGGCGCCACGCACGCTGAGTTCATCAAGAGCGAAGCCGACGGCGACTTTTATTTTCTGGAAATCGCGGCGCGCGTCGGCGGCGCATATATTGCGGACGTGCTCGAGGCCGCATCGGGAATCAATCTTTGGCGCGAATGGGCCAGGCTCGAGGTGGCGGATTCAAAAGCTCGACCACGTTTAAAGCCGCAAAAGGAACATGCCGGAATAATTCTCTCGCTGGCGCGGCAGGAATTTCCGGATACGTCTGCATATGACGATCCGGAAATCTGGTATCGAGTTAAGAAGAAGCATCATGCCGGGTTGATTGTTCGATCCAAAGACCACGCGCGCGTCAGCGAACTGCTGGATGATTACGGCCGTCGCTTCGCCGATGATTTCATCGCCGTGCTACCGCCGCTGGAGCGGCCGGAATAGTGTCAGAAGCCCGACCGTAAGGGAGGGCACGTTTCGCATCAGGTTAGTTTCGGCCATCAGGGTTCGTGTTCATGCCAACGCTGCCCTCCCTAACGGCCGGGCTTCTGACACGAATCAAATCAAACCAACTGGCGCGTTCGAGCGTCTAAGACTGCGTCTCCGCAATTTTCCAATCGCTTTCGTTCACTAATCGGAACACCCGGCATGAATAGACGAAATGTCCCTCGACGCCTGGCGTGGCGAAGTCTTTCTCTCTCGGCCGGCCTCTGCGCGTCGCTATTCTTCGCGCTTTCAATCATCCACGGTCAATCTCAGGAGCCCATCGAAACTATTAAGATCGACACGAACCTGATCAGTGTTCCGGTCATCGTGAGCGATCGGGAAAATCGTTATGTCCGTGATCTGAAGATTGAAGCCTTCCGCCTTTTTGACAATCAGGTCGAACAGAAAATTGCTTTCTTCGACACCGGCGAAGAGCCGCTGAATGTTGTGCTCATGCTCGACACCAGTTTGAGCACCAGTGGCGTAATCAAGGACATAAAGAAAGCTGCCAAAGCTTTCCTGAAAGAGTTGAGACCTCAGGATCGAGCGATGATCGTCACCTTCGATTGGCAGATGCAGAAGCTCACGACCCTGACCAGCAATAAAAAGGAACTCGAGTCAGGAATCAAAGACGCCAACGTTGGTAAATTCGCCGGGACCGTTTTGCACGACTCTCTGATGGACATCTCGAGCCGGGTGCTGCAACCAATCCGGGGCCGCAAAGCGATCATTCTTCTCAGTGATGGAAACGATCACGGCAGTGTCGTTACTCCCGAAGAACTGCTCAGGTCCGAGTCTGAAGCCGACGCGATGATTTATTCGATTTACTATCTGCCGGAAGCACTTCGTTTTCTCGGACCGCCGGGACCTCCGCCCTTTCCTTTTCCGCGACCATTTGATTCTGTCGCTCCGCAAAGGCCTCGCGGCCCGGGCGGCCGGCGGGGTGGTATGCGCGGACTGGGGTATGACGGTTTCGATCTGATGCAGAAACTTTCGGAAGTAACTGGTGGCCGCTTCTATCAGGGCGAAACGAAAAACTTGAAAGAGACTTTCACGCTGATAGCCGAAGAACTACGGCATCAATACCGGCTTGGCTTTTATCCTGACGAGCTGAAACGCGACGGCAGCGTGCACGCGTTGGCGGTAAAAGTGAACCTGCCGGATGTATCGGTACGATCGCGTCGCGAATACCTCGCTAAGTAACTTCCGCGACAGAGGAATCCGAAGGTTCTCTAACCGTCGAGCGTCAGAGCCTGGGATTAGTCGTGCGCTCACGAGGCAACCCCGAAGGCGTCTCGTGGGGAAAGTGCATTTCTCTGTGCATCCTCTGTGCTCCTCCGTGTCTGTGGCGAATTTACTAAAAAGACATTCACCACCGAGGCACAGAGTTCACACAGAGAACCACGGAGAAAGACAAAACGCATTTCCTGACCGACTCCGATGGGAATGCGCCCTCTCTGTTAAGTAGACCCAGAGGGGAAAAGCTTCGCGGTTAGCGGTCTGAACTCAAACGAATATCTCGTGGGCGTCAAAATCATTGAATCAGAAACAACCCTTTCTTCTTTACAAGCCTTCTCGCTTCTCGGACAATGCTCCGGTTCGTACTCATTGACTCGCATAAACCTGAATGACCAGCAAGCCACAATCCGACAATCAGCGAACGGCTGTCCCATCCAACTGGTACGAGAATTTTTTTCACGGCGTAACGCTGGATTTGTGGCGTCAGGCGATTCCGCCGAAACAAACAAAAGCTGAAGCAGATTTCCTGGTCAAAACCTTGCACTGCCAAGCGGGCGCGCATGTCCTCGATGTGCCGTGCGGAAATGGAAGGCTGGCGTTCGAGCTGGCTAAGCGTGGGCTGAGCGTCACGGGCATGGACATTTCGGAAGAGTTTATCGAGGAGGCGCAAGCATCAATCAGTAACATCGTTAACCCATCCGCTGACGCCGATGGTACTGACTCCGGAGCCTTCGCTACTAACTTCACCCTGCCCGACTTCATTCTGGGCGACAAGCGAGCGATTGAAGGCGAGCACGTCTATGACGGCGCTTACTGTTTCGGCAATAGTTTTGGCTTCCTCGAATATGACGACATGGAAAAGTTTCTCAAGGGGATGGCGCGCGCGCTAAAACCGGGCTCGCGTTTCGTCGTGGAAACAGCGATGGCCGCCGAATCTTTCTTGCCGGATTTTGAGGAACAGACCTGCCATCAAGTCGGCGATATCACCTTGATCACCAAAGAGCGCTACAACGCGACCGAGGGATGCATCGATAGCGAATACATTCTGGAGCGGGACGGACAATCCGAATCACGTTTGGCAAAGCATTGGATTTACACTGCGGCAGAGATTCAGCGAATGCTGCGCCGCGCCGGATTTGAGGTTCTCGATCTCTACGGCTCTCTCAAGTTCGAACCGTATAAGCTAGGCTCGCAGGAACTCTTCGTCGTGTCGGAAGCCCAACCGTAATGGCCCTGCCACTCTGATGCGCGGCAAGTCTGTGACTTGCCGAAAACACACCTATGAATTTGGCGGCCTATGACCGCGGGTCGGAGACCAAAGAGAAGAAGGTCGGTGACGGCAAGTCAAAGACTTGCCGCGCACCAGAGTGGCAGAGCCAATGCGACGGATCGCGACTTCCAGCATGAGTAAGTATCAACCCAACTTGGCCCTACCTCACGGTCGGGCTGCTGACACTTTTTGCAACGGCCAGACATCTACGGCGATCGATTCAGCGTAATGCAGCAGAGGTGCGCCTTTCGGCTGAGCAATTCCCAGGGACTCGATCATCGTCGATTGACATGAATCAACCGACGCGGCGCGCAACGGCCAGGGCTCATGGAAAATGCGCGAACGATAAAGGCCGCGCCGATGATACGAGTACAGGCAGTAACGCTCTGTCAGAAAGAATTCGATTGAATCCGGCGCAGCCTTTGGCAACGGTTCGCCGATCTCCCAACTCGCTTCCAACTTTGCCGGCGGAAGATTTTGAAATTGAAGGGAATCGAAATTCGCCGAAAACCTTTCTTCGGCAAAGAACTGTGCATAAGTCCTGGCGTCAGTCCGCATCGACGAATAATCGATCGTGTTCCCTCTCTGATTAAGGGTCATTCTCGCGTTGAAATACGGCAGACTGTAAAACGTTCGCGCGCCCCACACGGCCAGGCTGTTCGCTGCGTCCAGTGAAAAAAACCAGACTCCAGGCACTCCGTCGTAATGCACGTAGGTCCGCACATTCAATTCATGAAACGCGCTCGTGCCTGGTATCGGCGGCAGGAAAGACGCGCGAATTCCCCACATCGTGAAAGGCACGACGCCAATCCAAGCCTGACCTGCAAAGCTATCGATTGAAAGTTGCGAAGGTATCAGCGGCCGAATAATCTCCGGGTCAATCGGCCAGTGCATGAACAGAAGCTTCCCCCAGTTCTGATACATGAGAGGCAGCCCGCGTGGGCGCCTGCGAATGCTCAGGCGATCGTCGATCGAGGGTTCATGGCTCAAACTGTCCACGGCCTCCAGGTTTATTTGTTCAGGACCGGGTCATTCGGACCGGCAGGCTGGTCAGGATTGACATGGATTTCACGCGAGACCGAATCAAGATAGAAGTGCTTTGTGCCATCACGCGCGCTCACGGGATCAGCCTTAATCGTGTAACCGGCCGGCTCTGAGGTCACGCTCAAGGTCAGAACATAACCCGCGGTCGTAGCTGGTTCGGCGGAGAACCTAGAGCTGAGCAATTGCTCTTTGACCAACTGCTCAAAGGTGCCGTAGGTGCGTTGGTGGCTGTAGAAGTAATTTGCTTCGACGACTGCGATCGTTTTGAGATTTTGGATCGTGGCCGTTTCGTTTCCGATTTGATGCACGGCCTGCAAACTCGAGAAGGCCTTAACGAAAACGATTGCCGCCAAAACGAGGCCGACCAGCATCACGGCCACAATGACGAGAAAAAGTTTTTGGATGCCGGCAGACATGAGAAGCCTGGCTTTCAACAAGCTGCGTAGCAGCGTTCAGAGTACGCGGCGCCCTGTTCACCAATTCTCTGTCGCCGCTCCGCGGCTCGTCGAATCAACCGGAACGGCTTTGCTGCAAAAGTGGATGGAAACACGAATTGAACCGACGGCGAAAGTTAGGCTGGCGGCTTGCCGCGTCCCAGTGCGGTAAGGCTTGCCTTAC
>Ga0207653_10000129_pt1 | contig 53779 bp, 53 predicted proteins | sample KBSK5251metaG_FD_184341 | JGI IMG/M metagenome (GOLD analysis project Ga0207653, IMG submission 184341) | Corn, switchgrass and miscanthus rhizosphere microbial communities from Kellogg Biological Station, Michigan, USA - KBS K5-25-1 metaG... | ecosystem: Host-associated > Plants > Roots >... | reverse complement strand
CGTGCGGCGTACCGTGGCCTCGACCATCTCGAGGTAGCGCGCCGGCTGTTCGACCAGGTCGCCGTCGACTCGCTCCACGTCGGGCGCCGACTGCTCCAACGCTTGTCGCAGCGGCGCGCTCATGCGCTCGAGCGGGGCAATCGCGAATGCGCGCGAGCGCTCGCACGTCGTGTGGAGCACGCCTCCGGCGTCGCGGCGCCGGACCGCAGCGGCGATGTAGGCATTCACGACCTGCACCACGCCGTCATACGCGACGACGCTCCACCGCTCGATGCCATTGAGAAACGAGACGGTCTTCGGGATTCGGGGGGGGGGTTCGGGAATCGGGTGAACCTGCAGCTCCGAGTCCTCGACCAGATCCGCGTGTTCGCCGGGCTCAGCCTCGTCGCTCCGCCCGGCATTGGCGGGGACAGCGCCGGCGGCAACCAGCGCCTGCCACCAGTTCATGCGCTGTCTCGCATTTTCACGCCGACGACGAGGCCATCCCGCACCGGAATGATCGTGGCCACGAGCCGGCGATCTCGGGCCGCCAGCTCGTTGAACGCCCGGACACCCAGCGCGTTCGGAGACTGGTCGCTCAGGTCGAGGGCCGCGCCGTGGAAAAACGCATTGTCGCACAGGAGCAGTCCGCCGCGTCGCAGCAGTTTCATGCCCCAATCGAAGTACTTGGGCAGCGGGTCCTTGTCGGCGTCGATGAAGACCGCATCGAACCCGGGCGGCAGCGTCGGCAGGACATCGAGCGCCGAGCCTTCGATGAGCCGCACTCGGCCGTGGAGCCTGGCCATGTCGAACGCTTCGCGCGCCGCCTTCGCATGTTTCGGATCTTTTTCGATCGTCGTCAGCTCGCCGCCCGGAGGCAGCGCGCGCGCCAGCCACACGCCGCTGTAGCCGCCCAGCGCACCGATCTCCAGCACGCGCTTCGCCTGAATCGCGTGGAGCAAGACGTACAGCAGCTTCCCTTCCTCAGGTGAGACATTGATGGCCGGCAGGTTCAGGGCGGCGTGGCGGGCGCGGATCTTGGCGAGAATCGGGTCTTCTGCGGCGAACAGCTCAGTGACGTAGCGTTCGAAGCGATCGTCCACTACGCCGTGGCTTCGACGTTGGGGAAGGGCGGCACCTCCAGCAACCAGAGTCCGACGATGCGGGATTGCTTGTCCACCTCGACCAGCATGTGATCGGCGACGCGCACCACCGTCGCAGCGCGCTTGCTGCCGACGCGGATGTGAAAGACCGATTCCGTCTGGTTTTTGTCGACCGTCAGGGCGGTGTCGAGCTCTACGGCGGCGATGTCGGGCTGGGAGCGGCGCTGCGGGAACGTCACCTGTCCTTCTTTTGTCGCTTCCGGTGGCGCAAGTGAGGCGACCGTGCGCACGTCATCGGGCCACGTCACGACGTCGACGCCACGCAGGGCGCCGCCCGCGACGTCGATCACGACAAACGACCCGTCCGCGCCCTCGAGATCCACCGTCCCGTTCATCCCGTTCCCTTTCGGGACGCCTTTGCAGGCGACAGTCAGGATGTCCGTTTCAGGATCCCATCGGTACGTGACCTTGGGAAGTTTTCCGTTCAGTGGCTCGATGCGTGCTTCGACGTGCATCCGTTCTGCGCCTTCCCGCGTGAGTACGGCTCGCGTAATATAGCGGCACTATGGAACGACGCGAGTTTCTGTCGGTCACGGGCGGTGTGGCAATCGGCGCAACGGTTTGGACTCCCGGCGGTCGGGCGGTCGGGCGGTCACAAACTCCCACACTCGGTCCTCAAGTGTTCGCACAACGCATTGCTCGAGCTCAACAAGAGCTCAAAACGCGCAACCTCGACCTCCTCGTCGTCGAGCCGAGCACCAACTTCCAGTACTTCACGAGCTACAATCCCGGCCGCAGCGAGCGACTGATCCTGCTCATGATCCCCGCGACCGGCGCTCCGGTCATCGTGTGCCCGTCGTTCGAGGTGGAGCGCATCAAGCGCAACACCGTTATCGGCGATGCCCGTGGCTGGGAGGAGTCGGAGGATCCGTGGCTGCTCGTGGCGAAGGCCGCGCTGCAAATGAAACCGCGGGGCCGCGAGGGCGAGCTGGCTGTCGAGCCCACAACCTCCTACCAGAGCTACGTGCGTCTGACGACCAAGGTCCGGGGCTGGATTCCGCGCGACGGCACCGCGATCACCGAGCGCCTGCGGATCATCAAAGGTCCTGAAGAGATCGCATTGATCCGCCAGGCGATCGCGGCCACGGAGGCCTCGATCGCGGCGACGTTCTCGCAGCTCGCCGTCGGCATGTCGGAGCGCGACGTCGCCGCACTGCTGTCGCGGGAGATGGCGAGCCGCGGCTCACCGGGCGGCGGCCTCGTACAGTTCGGCCAGTCCAGCGCCCTGCCCCATGGCGGCCCGTCGGCTGGGCAGCTCGCACGCGAAACCGTCGTGCTCATTGACGCCGGCTCGCGGGTCGAGGGCTACACGTCGGACATCACGCGCACGATCTGGTTCGGCGACGCGCCGTCCGATGAGTTCAAGAAGGTCTACAACATCGTGCACGATGCGCAGACCGCGGTGATCGAGAGCGCGAAGCCAGGCGTGACCCAGTGCCAGCAGGTGGATCGGGCCGCCCGGAAGGTCATCACCGACGCGGGCTACGGGCAGTACTTCACCCATCGGTTGGGGCACGGCATGGGCATGGACGGCCACGAGCCGCCGTATATGGTGGAAGGCAACACCCTGCTGCTCGAGCCCGGCATCGTGTTTACCGATGAGCCGGGGATCTACCAGCTCGGCAAATTCGGCGTGCGCATCGAGGATGACTGTATGATGACTCCGACGGGGGTCGAAGTCCTCTCGCATCGTCCGGCGAAGCTCTAGTCTCCCAGCTTGCGTGCGAAGGCGACGATCCGATCGAGCGCTTGCTTGATCGAATCGGTCGCCGCGGCATAGGATAGCCGCACCCACCGATCGTCGCCGAAGGCGGCACCCGGCACGAGCGCGACGCCCGACTGCGTGATCAGCCGCGTGCAAAAATCCGTCCCCGTGATCTTGCCGAACGAATCCACTCTAAAGAAGAAGTAGAAGGCACCGAGGGGGTCGACGAATTCGACGCCCGGCAGATCCTGCCGGAACCGCGCGACGACCATGTCACGCCGCTTGCGGAACTCGGCGACCATGCGATTGACGTCCTGCTCGACGCGCTCATCGCCCAGCGCCGCGGCGGCAGCGAATTGCGCGGGATGATTGGCCCCAGTCGTCGTATGCGACTGCAGCGCGGCCATGGCTTTCGCCACCTTGGCGGGCGCGAGCGCGAAGCCGATCCGCCACCCCGTCATCGCGTACGTCTTGCTGACGCCCGTGATCAGCACGACGCGCTCGAGCAGGTCATCCGGGAGGTCGAGGAACGACGGCGCCGGGCCGGGCCCGTAGTGAATGCGCCGGTAGATTTCGTCCGCGATCACCCACACCTTCTTCGCCGCCGCCCACTGTGCGATCGCGCGGAGCTCGGCGTGCGTGTACACGGCGCCCGTCGGGTTGCAGGGCGAGCAGAGGATCAGCCCGGTCGCGCCCGGCAGCATCCGCTCCAAGTCTTTGACGCTCGCCTTGAGGCTCCACTCCGGATCACCCGCAATCATGACCGGCCGCGCGCGCGCGAGGTGCACGATCTGCGGATACGACACCCATGCAGGCGCCGGAATCGCGACGACGTCGCCCGGGCCGAACAGCGTGAAGCACGCGTTGAACAGCGATTGCTTGGAGCCGTTCGAGACGACGATGTGATCCGCGTTGACGGGCCGGCCGCCGGACAGCAGCGAGAGATGCGTCGCCGCCGCGGCACGCAGCTCGAGAATCCCTTCGTTGGCGGAGTAATGGGTCTTGCCGTCTTTGATCGCCCGAATGCCCGCTTCGGCGGGAATCTGCGGCGTCGGGAAATCGGGCTCGCCGGCGCCCAGGTCGATGACGTCTTCCCCCGCGGCCTTGCGGCGCTTCGCTTCCGCCGAAATCGCGATCGTCGCCGACGTCTCGAGATGCTGGAGGTTGGGGGACAGGCCGTCGGTCATCGCGGAATGGCTCCATGGCGTCTGAGAATCGTGATGGTGGAATCGACGGGGAGGGCGCGCACGAGGCCACGATAGCCCCGCACCGTCTCCGCCCGCAATAACGAATTGTAAATGGCTTCTTCGGTCGCGTCGATCGTTGCCTGGAATAGTCCGGACATCACGTCGTTGCGAACGACCTCAACGGAATCGGTTAGGCGGTTGGGCGGTTGGGCGGTTAGAGAGACACGCTGTGTTGAGAACGCGATGACATAATCACCGCTCCCGTTGCTCATCGAGCTGCCGGTACGTGCGAGGCCGGTGAGCGCGCGATTGGCCAGGCGCGTGAGTCGCAGATGATCGAGCGGCGCGTCGGTCGCGACGACCATGATGATCGACCCGTCGCCGTTGGTTGGCAGCGGCGCAGCATGCTGCGCCCCTCCTTTGATCTCGATGGGAACTCCATCGATTCGTAAATCGCCACCGAAGTTTGTTTGCACCAGCACGCCAACCGTCCAGCCGCCCCATTGCGCCGGGAGCTTGCGGCTCGACGTCCCGATCCCGCCTTTCCAGCCGAACGCGACCGTTCCCCGCCCCGCGCCCACCGCACCCTCGGCCACCGGACCTTCGGCGGCGCCGCGAATCGCGCTCAGCACGTCGGCCTCGGTGATCGGCCGCGCCCGGATGTTGTTCAAGAAACCGTCATTCGTCTCGCCCACCACCGGATTCGCGGAACGCACGTCTTCGTTGCCCGGCAGGCCCAGCAGCCATGTGAGCACCGCGTCGGCCGCGCGCGGCACGCACAGCGTGCAGGTCAACACGATCGGCGATTCGAGCTCGCCGAGCTCATTGACCTGCGTCGAGCCGGCGAGCTTGCCGAATCCGTTGCCCACCACGATGGCCGCCGGGACCTTCTCGCGGAACGGATTGCCGCCGTGTGGCAGAATCGCGGTGATGCCGGTGTTGATCGAGTCGCCACGCGCGATCGTGGTGTGACCCACACGCACGCCGGCGACGTCGGTGATGGCGTTGAGCGGACCGGTAGGCAGGGAGCCAACGACGATGCCGATTTCGCGGGCACGGGGTCGCGGCGACTGTGCCCCAAGTGAGGTGGCGATTAGAAGAAAGAGCGCCGGGACGTTAGCTTTCACTGCGCAAAAACTAGCATCCTTTGACAATCGAGGCTCGTGTGCGGCACGTCGTGTTGGTGATCCCTCCCGCGGTGGACCGCGCGGGAAAGGCCTGGGAGTTGATGGATGCCCGGGCAGTCATCGTGTGTGCGGACTATGAACAGGCCGCACTTTGGGCCGACGCCGCCCCTGCCGAGCTTCGCGCGCACGCCGTCACCGGCGTCGGGCGCACGGCCGCCCTTCTCAAGGAAGGACGGGTGGGTGTCCTCGCCGGATCTCCTGCCGACCTCGGCGCGTTGGTCGCGCGATCCGCGCTCAAACTCAGCACACTCGAGACGCTCGTCATTGCCTGGCCCGAATCGTTCTCCGCCGAGCTCGACACGCTCCTCGCTGAAGCGCCCGAAGCGCGGCGGGTGATTCTCAGCTGGGACCCGCGCGGCCTCACCGATTTCATCGAGCGCCATGCGCGCCGCGCTGAGATCCTCGGCGACATTCCACTCGACTCGGCGGGAAAGGCACTGGGACCGGTCGCGTCGGCGCGCTACGCGGTCGTGCCGGCCGCCCGCCGTGCCGTGGCGGTGCGCGATGTCCTCGATGCGGTGCGGTCAGTCCGGCCATACGTGTGGAAGGGTGGCGACGTCACGGCGCCGGCGGAGCTCCCCGATGCGGTCGTTGCCACGACGTTGCCCACGCGCGAGGAGTTCCGTACGCTTGCGGCCATCGCGCAACCGCTGGTGGTCGCCCTCGCGTCGCAGATCCCCTATCTCAAGTCGATCGCCTCGCTCTCGCCATTCTCCTTGCCGTCGCTCGCCGATCGCGCGCAGGATCGCAATGCGGCGTTGCGCGCGGAGATCTCGACACGGCTGACGCAGGGCGACGTTGACGCGGAGCTGGCCGTGCTGGCGCCGTTGTTCGAGGAGCATGATCCGGCGTTGGTGGCTGGAGCACTCTTGGCCATCAGCCGTCAGCCGTCGGCCGTCAGCCAGCCCTCGCCCATCGCGTCACCTCAGTCGGGCTGGGCGAAGGTTTTCGTGACCGTTGGAACGAAAGACCGCGCGAGCGCCAAAGACCTGGTCGGCGCGCTGATCAAGGAAGTTGGCCTGCAAAAGGGCCAGATTGGGAAAATCGATGTGCGGGAGACGTTTTCTTTGATCGAGGTATCGTCCGATGCTGCGGATCAGGCCGTGCGGCGTCTCTCGGGCGCCTCGATTCGAGGACGGAGAGTCAGCGCACGGCCTGATCGCGGATAGTGAAACTCATCGATGAATCTCGACTCTCCATAGAGCCGCTTTCGGAAAAGCGGCCCCCGGCCCCTGAGCCCGGTCGGACTCCCACCCAGCGATGAGTCCGGAGCGCGAGATCGCGAGTGCTCTTGCGATTGTAACCCTTTCGAGCGGTAGTCCCAACGGTCGCCCAACCAGTGCGGTCAGATTCAGCGGTGCATCAGACGGCGAGCGCCAGAGTATTGCGCTCTCGTAGCCAGGAGACGGCAATGTATTGATCGAGCTATAGCCGACGATTTCGCTACTGTCATTGATCGCGTACGCAATCCCCGAACCTCGCGGGTCGCCCATCAACGGTAGCGTCGGGAGCTCCACCATACCGTGCGCGGCGGTCCAGTAGAACGGTCGTTCTGGGTCGTCGCCAGTTACTCCGACAACCTCTCCCCGATTGTTCAGTCCATAGGCTCGGCTAATGTTGTAGATGCTGCCGAGGTCGATCATCCCTGTCGTTGGTTTCCACAGAAACGCATGCTCGACGCCGGCGGCCGTCCTTGCGCTTCCCGCAACCCAACCGGAATCATTGATCGCGTTCGCACAGCTGTAATCCCCACCAAGCGTTCCCGGATACACGGGCTCCGAGTCCGCACTCCACACGACCGCCTTCCATTGGCCGATCGGCGGAGCCTGGTAGCAACCAGCACTTTGCCCCGAACTGTTCAGCGCGTAAGCGATTCCCGGACCAAGCGTATCCACTCGTCCCGCGGGATCCCATTGCAGTGCGTAGTTATCGTCGTACGCATGTGAGTAATAACCCACAATGCGACCTGAGTCGTTGATGGCCACTGCAGCCGTGGTGGGTCCGATGATCGAATCTCCGGGGGGACCAACGTCGGCCGCTGCGACTCCGATCTCCCAGCGCGTCCCGCGATCCCAAACGGTTGGATCGCTCCACGAACGGCCGACGAGCACGCCGTTGTCATTCACCGAGCTCGACGCAGAGCTGATTCGGCTGGGAAGCGGCGGGAGCAGAAGCCGTGTGACTACTAGTGTGTCCGGTGCTCCACCCGGCTGTGCAGGTTCTGCGCAGGCGCTGCAGACCCCGCAGAACATCGCGGCTATCAACAGTGAGCGGATCATCGGTTGTCTTGCCTCGCTGTGCAGGCGACTCAGGCACCGTGCGTAGACCGTGTTCGACATATACACCGCACAAGGAAAGCGTTGCCATCCCAACAACGCCAACGGGCCATCCAGCGGGATGGCCCGTTTACTGACGGCAGATGGCTGACGGCTGATGGCTACTTTTTGTTGTTCACTGCCATCTTCAACTGCTTGCCTGCGCGGAATGCGGGCGCGATCGACGCCTTGATCTGAATGACGCCGCCCGTCTTGGGATTGCGACCCATTCTCGCCGCACGCTTGCGGGCCTCAAAATTACCAAAGCCGGTGATCTGCACCTTGGAGCCCTTCTTCAACTCTGTGGCGATGATGCCCTTGTCGTCGAAGAGGGCTTCGACGGTGCGCGTGGCATCGGCCTTCGACATCTTGGTTCGCATCGCCAGCGCGGAGGTGAGTTCAGCCTTGTTCACTGCGATCTCCTTGGTGGGGGGGCGCGGAAACCCGCATGAATACTGAAGAACTATGGGATATCCCCCGAAAATCCGCAAGTTTGCTGGGCTTTCTCGACCCACCCTGGTCCGACTTCGACCGCCCTCGACCGGCTTCGACCGCCCATTTCGACGTTGCCCCACACATCAGTTGCGGAGTAATGTGAGGGCCCATGTTCCAGCAACCCACGCGCCCAGGATGGATCGAAGTCATCTCGGGCGTGATGTTCAGCGGCAAGTCGGAGGAATTAATCCGCCGCGTGCGCCGCGCCGTCATCGCCCGCAAGCAGGTGCAAGTCTTTAAATCCCATCTAGATGCACGATATGCCGGGCTCTTCTCCGTTTCCTCGCACGACGGTGTGACCGTCGAAGCGGAGCCGGTCGATTGCGCCGACGAGATTTCCCGGCGAGTAAAGAAGGGCACCGAAGTCGTCGCCGTGGACGAGGCCCAGTTCCTCGACGACGGGATCGTCGACCTGGCGAACCGGCTCGCCGACCAGGGCGTCCGCGTGATCCTCGCCGGCACCGACGTCGACTTCCGCGGCCTGCCCTTCGGCCCCATGCCGACGCTCATGTGCGTGGCCGAGGTCGTCGACAAGTTCCAGGCGATCTGCGTGGTGTGCGGCGGACCCGCAACGCGCAATCAACGGCTCGTCAACGGAAAGCCGGCACTCTGGGACAGTCCGATCATCATGGTCGGCGGGCGCGAGTCGTATGAGGCACGGTGCCGGCATTGCCATCGGGTGCCGAGGCAGGATGAGGATCAGACTGCGCTTCTATAGCTAGCTTTTTCCCATGCTCAACATCGGCCTCACCGGCAACATCGCCTCGGGCAAGTCGACCGTGGTCGAGCTCTTCAAAACCTGGGGCGCGACCGTGATCGACGCCGACAGCCTCGCCCGTGAAGCGGAGGCGCCGGGAACCGCCGTCCTGGCCGCGATCGCGGCGCGCTTCGGCGCCGACGTACTCGCGCGCGGCGGCGGCCTGGACCGCGCCGCGTTGCGCGGGAAGGTCATGGGCGACAACGCCGCCCTCGCCGCGCTCAACGCGATCGTGCACCCCGCCGTGCAGCAACGCCGCCTCGAGCTGCAACGCGCCGCGGCGGAGCGCGGCGACGCCATCGTGATCAACGACATTCCTCTGCTCTTCGAAGTCGTCGATCCCACGCAGTTCGACGCGATTGTGCTGATCGACGCCCCGATCGCGCTGCGGCGGACGCGACTCCGGACCCTGCGCGGATTATCAAATGAAGAGGCCGATCGCATGATCGGCGCGCAGATGCCCGCCGAGCGCAAGCGGCCGCAGAGCCAGCACGTCATCGAGAACGCGGGGACACTGGCCGAGCTCGAGAAACAGGCCAAGAAGATTTTTCTCGAGCTCCGGCACCGGGCGGCGCGCGTGGGTGTGCAGAGTGAAGCTCCCGGGCAGAGGCTGTTGCTGTGCGCGCTCGATGCGAAAGACGGAGGCGCCCCGGTGTTACAGGCGATCGAGCGGCGCTACACCGATGCCGGGATGCGCGTCGAGCACACGACTGTGAAAACGTTGGCCAAGGCGCTGAAAGCAGGCCCCCCCCCGCTTTCCATCGTCGCCACCGCTGCGGCCGCGGATGGCGCGCGCACCGCCTGGGAGAACGCGGACCCGCCGCGCCCAAGCCGCCTCTATTATTTGTCGCCGGACCCTGATCCGATCGCCGTGCGTCTCGACTTGCGGCCGTGGGGTCAGCCGCGTGTCGCACTCAGCGAAGAAGATGGCGCAGGACTGGCGCCCCGAGCAGACCTGTTGTAGGCTCCCGTCCCATGTCCAGCATCCCCAAAGAACTGCGCTATACAAAGGATCACGAGTGGGTGCGCGAGAGCGCCGACCCGCAGGTCGTGGAAGTCGGCATCACCGACTATGCACAGGGCGAGCTGGGCGACGTCGTGTTCGTCGAGTTGCCCAAGGCGGCCGCGCAATTCAAACAGCACGACGTCTTCGGCACGATCGAGGCGGTCAAGGCGGTGTCGGAGCTGTACTTGCCCGTCGCCGGCACGATCGTCGAAGGCAATAAGGCGCTCGAGGGAGATCCGGCACTCGTGAACCGCGATCCCTACGGCAAAGGGTGGATGGTCAAGGTGAAGGTCACGAATACGAAAGAATTGGAGGGACTGCTCCGCGCTGACGCCTACGCGAAGCATGTTGGAGAGTGAAAGCGACATTCCACGGACACGCCTGTTTTGTGCTGGAACGGGACGGCAAGCGCGTCATCATTGATCCCTTCCTCACTGGCAACCCCGCCGCTGTCATCGGTCCCGACAAGCTGCCCCATCTCGACGCGATCCTGCTTTCTCATGGCCACGGCGACCACCTCGGCGATGCCGTCGCGCTCTCGCAAAAACACCAGGCAACGGTCGTCGCCACCTATGAGCTCGCGCAGTTCTGCGCCGATCAGGGCGCGACGAGTCACGGCATGCACATCGGCGGCGCGCACGATTTCCCCTTCGGCAAGGTGAAGCTCGTCCCGGCGTTCCATGGGGGCCGAGTGGAAGGCGACAAGACGGGCCGGTACACGACGAATCCGGCCGGCGTCGTCGTAACGATCGGTGGGAAGACGGTCTACCACACCGGGGACACGGGGCTGACGCTGGAGATGCAGCTTTTGGCCGGCCGCATCGACCTGATGCTGGTGCCCATCGGCGACAATTACACGATGGGCGTCGAGGATGCCGCCCGCGCCGTCGAGTTCGTGAAACCCAAAAGCGTTATTCCAATGCACTACAACACCTGGGATCTGATCAAAGCCGATCCCCAGGAATTCCGGCGGCTCGTGGGCAGCACGTCTGCCGTGACCATTTTGAAGCCCGGGGAGAGTCACACGCTCTCGTAAAATGGATATCACACGCGATCTCTTTCAGGACCGGCACATCGGGCCCTCACCCGAGGACCAGAGCGCGATGCTCGCGACGCTCGGCTACGACTCGCTCGATGCGTTCATCGATGCCGTCGTCCCCGCCGACATCAGGCTGCGCCAGCTGCGGACGCCCGAGGCGAAGACCGAGCAGGAAGCGCTCGAGGAGCTGCGGCTGCTCGCCGCGCAAAACCAGGTGTTCCGCTCCTACCTCGGCATGGGTTATCACGACTGTTTCACGCCGACGGTGATTCAACGGAACGTGCTGGAGAATCCCGGCTGGTACACGGCCTATACGCCCTACCAGGCGGAGATCGCGCAGGGCCGGCTCGAAGCGCTGCTCAACTTCCAGACTATGGTGTCCGATCTGACTGGGCTCGAGATCGCGAACGCGTCGCTGCTCGACGAAGGCACCGCGGCTGCCGAGGCCATGCATCTCACCGAGGCGGTCTCGAAGCACGAGGGGAAGCTCACCTATCTGGTGGATGTGAACTGCCACCCCCAGACGATCGCCGTCGTGCGCACGCGGGCCGCGGTGCGCGGGGTCGAAGTCGTTGTCGCCGATCCGGCCACGTTCAAGTTCCAGGGCAGCACGATCGGCGCACTGATCCAGTATCCGGCCACCGACGGCGCGATCCGGGACTACCGCCCGCTGTGCGAGGCCGCCCACGCCACAGGCGCCCTCGTCACCGTCGCAACCGATCTGCTCGCGCTCACTCTGCTCGCACCCCCCGGCGAGTGGGGCGCCGACATCGCCGTCGGCAATTCCCAGCGCTTCGGCGTGCCGCTCGGCTACGGCGGCCCCCACGCGGCGTTCTTCGCGACGCGTGATGAGTTCAAGCGCCATTTGCCCGGGCGCATCATCGGCGTTTCCAAGGATCGCGCCGGCCGCACCGGGCTGCGTATGGCGTTGCAGACGCGCGAGCAGCACATCCGCCGCGAGAAGGCAACGAGCAACGTCTGTACGGCCCAGGTCCTGCTGGCCGTCGTCGCCGCGATGTACGCCGTGTATCACGGTGCGGAAGGGCTGCGCCGGATAGCGCGACGCGTCCACGCGCACACGACGTCGCTCGCCGCCGCCCTGGGAAAGCTGGGCTACGAGGTCGTCCATCCGAACTACTTCGACACGCTCGCGATCGAAGTGCCGGCGGACGTCCTTCCGAAGATCATCGATGTGGCCAGGGCAAAACAGATCAACCTGCGCACACTGACACAGACGCGGATCGGCGTAGCCTTCGACGAGACCGTCACCGAGGCCGACGTCGCCGACGTGCTTGCCGCGTTCGCGGTCGGATCGGACAAGAGCGCCGCGGCGCGCGAGGCCAAGCCCGCGATCCCCGAAGCCCTGTCGCGCACCACGCCGTTCTGCACGCATCCGGTCTTCAACACACACCACTCCGAGACCGAGATGCTCCGTTATCTGAAGAAACTCGAAGACCGCGACCTGTCGCTCACGGCGGCGATGATTCCGCTCGGCTCGTGCACGATGAAGCTGAACGCGACCACCGAAATGATTCCCATCACGTGGCGCGGCTTCAACCGCCTGCATCCGTTTGCCCCGCGCCAGCAGGCTCAAGGGTATGCCAAGCTGTTTGCCCAGCTCGAGGAGTGGCTGGCCGAAATAACCGGGTTCGCGAAAGTCTCCTTACAACCGAATGCCGGATCGCAAGGAGAGTTTGCGGGGCTGCTCGTGATCAGGGCGTATCACCAGCATCGCGGCGAGGCGCATCGCACCACCTGTTTGATCCCGCAGTCGGCGCACGGCACTAACCCGGCCAGCGCGGTCATGGCGGGGATGCAGGTCGTCGTGGTCAAGACCGACGAGCACGGGAACATCGACGTCGCCGATCTCGAGGCCAAGGCAAAAGAGTACCAGGGAACGCTCGGCGCCCTGATGGTGACGTATCCGTCGACGCACGGGGTGTTCGAAGTCTCGATCAAGAAGGTCTGCAAGATCATCCATCAGTACGGCGGCCAGGTCTACATGGATGGCGCCAACATGAATGCGCAGGTCGGCCTGTGCCGCCCGGGCGACATCGGCGCCGACGTGTGCCACCTGAATCTCCACAAGACGTTCTGCATTCCGCACGGCGGCGGCGGCCCCGGCATGGGACCGATCGGCGTCGCGGAGCATTTGGCGCCGCATTTGCCGACGCATCCGGTGATCGACGTCGGCGTGCCGCTCGCCGCGAGCGCGGGCACCGTCTCGGCCGGTCCGTGGGGCAGCCCATCGATTCTGCCGATCTCGTGGGCGTACATCGCGATGATGGGGCGGGACGGCCTGACGTTGGCGACTAAAGTCGCCATCCTCAACGCCAACTACATCGCCAAGCGGCTCCAGGAAGGCGGCCACTACGAGCTGTTGTACGCCGGCCAGCACGGCCTCGTCGCGCACGAATGCATCATCGACACGCGCGGGTTCAAGGCGTCCGCCGGTATCGAGGTCGAGGACATCGCCAAGCGCCTGATCGATTACGGTTTCCATCCACCGACGGTCTCGTTCCCCGTCGCCGGTACCTTGATGGTGGAGCCGACGGAGAGCGAGCCGAAGGTCGAGCTCGACCGTTTCGTGGACGCGTTGATCGCGATCCGCGGCGAGATTCGCGAAATCGAGCGGGGCGAAGCCGATCGCGAGAACAATCTGCTGAAGAACGCGCCGCATCCGCTCGCCGATCTGCTGTCGGACAGCTGGGACCGCCCGTACGCGCGCGACCGCGCCGGCTTCCCGACCGCCGCGACGCGCGAGCACAAGGTGTGGCCGCCGATTGGCCGGATCGACGCGGCGTTTGGAGACCGCAACCTCGTGTGCACTTGTCCGCCGGTGGAAGCGTACGCGACGGTCTGACTGGACGGTGCTCGTCGACCCGGTCGGACGATCGGGTGTGAAAAACATGGCTGCAGACGAAGCGCTGCTCGATCGCGTCCTACGATCCGGCGGCGCTTTTCTGCGAATGTACCGGTGGGATCCTCCGACACTTTCGATCGGCCGAAATCAGCACGATGTGTTCGAGAACACTCCTGTCGTGCGCCGGCCCACCGGTGGGCAAGCGGTGTGGCACGAGCACGAAGTCACATACGCAGTCGCTGCCCCCATCGCGCGGTACGGCTCGCTTCGGAAGGCCTATTGCGAGATCCATACGCGACTCGCGCGCGCATTGCACTCGCTTGGCGTCGACGCGGTGCTCGCGCCGGCCCATCCGCCCATCCGCCCATCCACCCATCCGGCATCCTGCTTCGCGTCCTCCGTCGGCGGCGAGATCGTCGTTGGCGGCAAGAAGCTCGTGGGCTCCGCCCAAGTGCGAAAACGGGATGCCTTCCTCCAGCACGGATCGATCCTGCTCGATATCGCGCCAGCGCAATCGTTCAACGGGGGAACGACGTTGGCAGAGGTCCTCGGCCGAAAAGTGACATTCGGCGAAGTCGTGGACGCCATTATCAGTACCTGGAGCGATCTCAGGCCATCCCTTATTGCTTCTCTCGCGCCGTAGTGAAATGTTAAGCGCCATGCTACGGCGCTTCCATCTAACCCCGATCATCGTTCTCGCCGTCGCTGCGCTCGCCGGGTGTGAGCGCCGCGGCGGCTGCACCGGTCCCTACTGCGGGACGCTCATCGACGCTGCCGTCGCCGAGCCTGCCACCTTACTGCCGCCGTCCACCGAGGATATCGTCGCCAACGACATCGGCGAGCAGCTGTTCCTGAAGCTCGCCGACGTCGGGATGTCCACGAACACGGTGGGCGACGAGGACTTTCAGCCCCTGCTCGCGCAGAAATGGGAGTGGGACGGGCCGCTCACGCTCGTGTTCCACCTCGACCCGCGCGCGCGCTGGCAGGACGGGCAGCGCGTCACGGCCGCAGACGTGGAGTTCACGTTCGACGCCTATACCGATTCGACGGTGGGCTCGCCGTTTCGCCCCAAGCTCCACCGGATCGCGAGCGTGACCCAGCGCGATTCGCTGACAGCCGTCTTTCGGTTCAAGGAAAAATACCCCGAGATGTTTTACGACGCCGTCTACCACATGCGGGTCCTCCCGGCGCATCTGCTGCGCTCGGTGCCGCGGGACCAGTGGAGGACCGCACCGTTCGGCCGGCAACCTGTGGGCGACGGCCCGTATCGCTTCGTGCGCTGGCAGGCAGCGCAATCCATCGAGCTGGTCGCCGATTCGACGTTCTTTCTCGGCCGGCCGGGCATCCGGCGGCTCATCTGGCGGATCACCCCGAATCTCCAGGTGGCGGTTCAGCAGGTCATCGCCGGTGAGGCGGACGTTCGCGAGCAGCTGGTGACGCCGGACAACGTGGAGCGGGCCCGCGCCGCTCAGCAGTTGTCGCTCTACCCCTTCCGCGGCAGCGTCTACACGTATCTCGACTTCAACCTGCGCGCGAGCGACGACACGGCGAAGCCGCACCCGATCTTCGCGGATCGCACCCTGCGGCGCGCCCTCTCCATGGCGGTGGATCGCGCCAGTCTCGTGAAGAGCGCGCTGGGCGACCTCGGCAAGGTGCCTCCGGGCCCGATGTCGGAGTTGCTGGGGATTTGGGACCCCGACATCCGCCAGGTGCCCTACGACAGCGCGCTCGCTGCTCGCATCCTCAACGGCCAGGGCTGGCGCGATCACGACGGCGACGGGATCCGCGACAAGGACGGCCAACCGCTGGCGTTCCACATTCTCGTACCGACCTCGAGCGTGCTGAGACGCCAGTATGCGCGGCTCTTGCAAGAGCAGTTCCGCGCGATCGGCGTGCATGTCGAGATCGACGAGCTCGAGCCCTCGGTCGTCAGCCAGCGTGCGGCCACCGGCAAGTTCGACACCGTGATTCTGTCGCGGCAAAATGATCCGTCGCCAAGCTCGGGGATTGCCCAGAGCTGGACGCGCGCCGGGTTCGGCGGCTCGAACTTCGGCCGCTACTACAGCGCCGACTTCGAACAGCTCGTCGATCGCGCCGTGACGGCCACGTCGCGCGATCAGGCCCGGGCGCTGTGGCGCCGCGCAATGGAAACGTTGAACGCGGATGCGCCGGGCGTCTTCCTTTATGCGCTCCAAAACGTCGGCGCCGTGCACAAGCGCGTCGAGAACGTGCAATTCCGTCCCGACTCGTGGGCCGCGTTGCTGCGTACCTGGCGCATTCCGCCTGACCGGATGATCGATCGAGACCGCGTGGAGCGATAGGTGACGGGGGCGTGGCTCCTGCGGCGCCTCGTCGCATCCGTCGCGATCATCTTCGCCGTCGTCACGTTCATCTTCATTCTGATTCACGCCGCGCCCGGAAAGCCGTGCGCCGGGCAGAGCGAAAATGTGGATCCGGCGGTATGCGATCAGCTCAACCGGCAATTCGGGCTCGATCGACCTATTCCGGAACAGTACTGGCGCTACATCGTCGCGCTGGTCCACGGCAATCTCGGGTATTCGGTCTCGCTGCGTCGCCCCGTGGCGGATGCGATCGTCGAGACGATTCCCTTCACGCTGCAGCTCGCCGGTGCCGCATTGCTGCTCGATTTTCTGCTCGGGCTCGGGCTCGGCATCTATCAGGCGGGCCGAGTGAATCGGCTGCCCGACGTCATCATCGGGAACGCGACCCTCTTCATCTATTCTCTGCCCACCTTTTGGCTGGCGCTCCTCCTCCTCCTGATCTTCGGCGAAAAGCTGGGCTGGTTTCCGGTGGGCGGCGCAAGCGATCCCGTCCTCTGTGCCGTCGTGGATTCGCTGTACTGCCTGAAGGATCGCATCTGGCACCTGGTGTTGCCGGCAGCCACGCTCGGTCTGGTGGGGGCCGCGGGCACCGCGCGCTTTCAACGGGCCGCCATGCTGGATGTGGCGACACAGGACTACGTGCGGACCGCGCGCGCCAAGGGGCTTCCCGAACGGCGCGTCGTGTTGCGACATCAGCTCCGCAACGCCCTGCTTTCCTTTATTACGCGCTTCGGCCTCGCCTTCCCATTTCTGCTCACCGGCGCCGTCCTCATCGAAACGATCTTCGCCTGGCCCGGCATGGGGCGCCTCGCGTTCGACGCGATCCTGACGCGCGACTACTCCCTCGTGACCGCGACCGCACTCGTCGCGAGCACCATGGTGGTCGGCGGCAATCTGCTCGCCGACATTCTCCTGGGGTTGGCCGATCCGCGGCTGCGCGTCCGCGCCGGTGCCGATGTCGAGGCCCTGACCGCATGACGCTCGGCACCTGGTTCGCCCTGTTCATCGCCCTGGTGGCGGCCGCCGAGTTCGTGCGGGCCCTGCGCCGCCGCGCCATCCGTCAGGAACGCTGGCGCCGCTTCTTTCGCCACCGCACCACGACGTGGGGGCTCGGGATCCTGGCGTTCCTGATCATCGTGGCGCTGGCGGCACCCCTGATCGCACCGTTCGACCCGAACCGGCAGCTCGACATCGTACACCTCAAGAACCAGGCGCCCTCCTGGACATTCCTGTTCGGGACCGACGTGCTGAGTCGCGACGTGTGGAGCCGCACGGTCTACGGCGCGCGCGTGTCGCTCGGCATCGGCGCGCTGGGAGCGCTGCTCGCCGTCTCCCTGGGAACGCTCGTCGGCGCCCTCGCCGGCTATTACCAGCGCTGGGTCGATGCCGTCCTGATGCGCGGCGTCGACGTGGGCCTCGCCCTGCCCCGGATCTTCATCCTGTTGATGGCCGTGGCCCTGTGGGACGGGCTGCCGTTCGCGGCGCTCGTCCTCGCCATCGGCCTGACGTCGTGGTTCGGCACCAGCCGCCTCGTCCGCTCCGAAGTCCTGTCGCTGCGGCAGCGCGATTTCGTCGTGGCGGCGCGCGCCCTCGGCGCCGGCAGCGGCCGCGTTATCTTTCGCCACGTTCTGCCGAACGCCGCCGCCCCGATCATCGTGTCCGCCGCGCTGGGCGTCGGGAATGTGCTCTTGCTCGAAGCGTCGCTCTCGTTCCTCGGGATCGGCATCAAGCCGCCGGACCCGACCTGGGGCAACATGATTGCGGACAACGCGTCGAGCATCTACACGGCGGCGTGGTCGACACTCTTTCCGGGGCTCGCTATTTCCCTGGTCGTGATGTCCTTGAACGCAGTCGCGGACGGCGTGCGGGACGCGCTCGATCCGCGCGCGGACGCCCCATGACCACACCTGCGCCGGCCGTGCTGCTCCGCGTCTCGGGCCTCAAGACCTACTTCGTCACCGAGCAGGGTAAAGGAACGGCGCGCGCCGTCGACGACGTCTCGTTCGACCTCTACCCCGGCGAGACCTTGGGCATCGTCGGCGAATCGGGCTGCGGTAAGACCGTCACCTCGCTCTCGATTCTCCGCCTCGTGCCGGAGCCCCCCGGCCACATTCTCCCCGGCAGCCTGATCGAGTTCGAGGGCCGCAATCTCCTGGCCCTCCCGGCGCCCGAGCTGCGCGCGGTGCGTGGCAACCAGATCGCCATGATCTTTCAGGAGCCGATGACCTCCCTGAACCCCGTCTTCACCGTCGGGGATCAGATCGCCGAAGCCGCCATCATTCATCAGCAGCTGTCGCGCAGCGCCGCCCGCGCGCGGGCGATCGAGATGCTCCGTCTGGTCGGCATCCCCGACCCCGCCGAGCGCGTCGATCATTATCCGCATCAGCTCTCCGGCGGCATGCGCCAGCGCGTCATGATCGCGATGGCGCTCATCTGTCACCCCAAGGTGCTGATCGCGGACGAGCCGACGACCGCGCTCGACGTGACGATCCAGGCCCAGATCCTCGAGCTCCTCGACAACCTCCAGACCGAGTTCGGCATGGCCGTGCTGTTGATCACGCACGACCTCGGCGTGGTTGCCGGGCATGCCGATCGCGTCGTCGTCATGTATGCCGGCCGCGTCGTCGAAACCGCGCCGACCGACGCGTTGTTCGATCACCCGTCGCATCCCTACACCGAGGGGCTGCTCGCCGCGGTGCCGCGTATCGACGCGCCCCGTTCGCGCTTGCACGCGATTCCGGGCCAGGTGCCGGCGGCAACGGCCTGGCCGTCCGGCTGCCGGTTTCATCCGCGCTGCCCCTACGCCTGGGACAAATGCGCCGCCCAGGAGCCGCCGCTGCTCGAGACGGGAACACCAGGACACACCGCGCGCTGTTGGCTCGTCGCCGAGCCCGAGCGGCGGGTGGCAAAAAGATGACGCTCGTCGAGGTCCGGGATCTGGTGAAGTACTACGCCGGCGAACGCCGCTGGCTCGGCCTGGGACCCGCGCAGGCATCGGTGCGCGCGGTGGATGGTGTCAGTTTCGAGATCACGTCGGGCAAGACGCTCGGACTGGTCGGCGAGTCGGGCTCCGGAAAGACGACCGTCGGGCGGACCATGCTGCGCCTGCAGGAGCCGACATCAGGCAAAGTGCTGTTCGAAGGCAACGACGTGTTCGGGCTCGACGCCACGCGCCTGCGTGCGCTCAGGCGGCGCATGCAGATCGTCTTTCAGGACCCCTACAGCTCGCTCAATCCCCGCATGACGGTCGAAGAAACGCTGCGGGAGCCGTTGGAAATTCACGGGCTGAAGGGCGCCGTCTCCGCCCTGCTCGACGAGGTGGGGCTCGATGCGGCCTTCGCGAAGCGGTACCCACACGAGCTGTCCGGCGGCCAGCGGCAGCGCGTTGGCATCGCACGCGCGCTGTCGGTCGAGCCGCAGTTCGTGGTCTGTGACGAGCCGGTGAGCGCGCTCGACGTGTCGGTGCAGGCGCAGGTGCTCAATTTGCTTGCCGACCTGCAGGCCAAGCGCCGGCTGACGTATCTGTTCATCGCGCACGACCTCGCCGTCGTCCGTCACATCGCCGATGACGTCGCCGTGATGTACCTCGGCAAGATCGTGGAGCGCGCACCCGCGGCGGCGATTTACGCGCAGCCGCGGCATCCGTACTCACGCGCGTTGTTGTCGGCGGTGCCGGAGCCGAACCCCCGGGCGACGAAGCGCCGGATCGTGCTGTCCGGCGATATCCCGTCGCCCGCGCATCCGCCCTCCGGTTGTCCGTTCCATCCGCGCTGCCCGCATCCCAAGAAATCCGAGCGCTGCCGCACCGAGGCGCCGGCGCTGAGGCCCATCACGCCCGGTCATCTCGCAGCATGTCACTTCGCCGAAGAGCCGATGTGATCGTGGCCGCGGCGGGGCTGCTGGTGCTGGCGCAAACGCTCACGAACCTCGCGATCTTGCCGGCCGGGGCTGGGCTCCCGTCGGCGTGGAAGCTGAGCCGGATGCGAGACGTCCAGCCGCCGACGTACGAAGTCACGCGCTTGCATACGCTGCGCGTCACGGCGGTAGGCCAAGGGGGCACCGTGACCTACCGGCTGCGCAGTCCGATTGACGCTCCGCAATCGGGTCGGCACGGGACGTTGACGTGGCGCTGGCGCGCCGGCACACCGCTGCATGGCGCGGACCTCAAGCGGCGGACCGGCGACGACAGTCCGATCCGGGTCGTGATCACGTTCCAGGACGGCCGGACGATCGCGTACGCCTGGGGAAATCGTGAGGGCCGCGGCGAGAGTTTTGCGAGCTGGGCGGGGCGCAACCGGATGGTCGTCGTCTTGCAGCGCGCCGAGGACGCGGATGGCTCCTGGCACGAGGAGCGCCGCGATCCGTTCAGCGACTATCGCCGGCTGTGGAACAGCGCGCCGAAATCAATTGTGGCAGTCGGGGTGAGCAGTGATTCGGACGGGCTGAAGGTGCGGGCGGCGGGCGAGATCGGCGACATTACCTGGCTACGGCCGTAATGCAGGAATTTGGTTATGTGGTTTGAGCAGGTCCTATCAGTTTGATATACCCCGGGCTTGCGCCCGGGGTCAGAAAACCTGGACTCCAGTTGTCGGCTCATCGAGCATTCCAGATGTATGCGCACATCACCTGGCACACGTGGCGGCGTGTCGGGTGCATCGACGCGCGTGCTGCTCGCGAAGTGCGGATTGCTGTTGCGAGCGCCGGCAAGCAAACCGGTCTCCAAGTGATCAAGGGAGAGGTATTAGCGAATCACGTTCATCTCCTCGTAAGCTTTCGTCCGGATACCCGCCTCAGCGATTTCATGCGCCTGGCAAAATCGGTCGCCGCTACTCGAGCGAATCGCGTCGTTATGGGGTCGGTGCGGTGGGCGCGCGGCTACTATGTGGCTACGATTCACAAGAACGACTTGCCGCGCGTTCTTCGTTATATCGATCAGCAATTTCAACGACACCCCGATCTCATTCCGCGGCCACCGAGGTTCTCTGACCCCGGGCGCAAGCCCGGGGTCAACGAACAAGGGATCTGGCTCGACCTAACGGACACCTCCCATCAGCCGCTGAATCGGCCGTGTTAACAGCAGGAGAATGGCGGCCGCCAGGAACGTCGTAAGCGCCACAGCGCCAAACAGTGTCGGCAGCGGGAGCCGGTCAAAGAACCCGCCCGCAAATCCCGCGAGCTTGTTCCCCGTCGCAATCGACAAAAACCACACTCCCATCATCGAGCCCACGATACGCTTGGGCGCGAGCTTCGTGACGGTCGAGAGGCCGACGGGGCTCAGGCACAGCTCGCCGATCGTGTGGAGGAAGTAGAGCCCGACCAGCCACAACGGACTCACGAGCACTCCCTGCTGCTGCGCGACTTTGGCCGCCGGGACGATCAGCGCGAAGCCCAGTCCCACAAAGATTAGGCCGAGTGCGAACTTGACCGGACTGGAGGGCTGCCGCGGGCCGAGGCGGATCCAAAGCCACGCGAGCAGGGGCGCTAGCCCAAAGACCATGAAGAAAGAGTTCAGCGACTGATACCAGGTTGATGGGACGAGGAAGCCGAGAACGCGATTATCCGTGAGGCGGTCCGCGAACAGATTTAGACTTGACGCCGCCTGCTCGAATGCGCCCCAGAATATGGAAGAGAAAATGAAGAGGACGACGATCGCGCCGATGCGCTTCCACTCATCCGGGCTGAAGAGATTCACCAGCCAGCGCCACCACGAGCGGGGGCCGGCTAGCACGAATCGAATAAACCGCCGAAGCCACAACTCAGAGGAGGGCGTCTGTGGTCGTGGCCCAAGACGTGCGAGTGCAGGTTGGAGGCGTGGTCGACCCAGAACGTATTGAATCAAACCCGCGACCATTCCGACTCCCGCGCACAAAAACCCAACGTGCCATCCGACTCGTTGACCGAGCGTACCGCCGATGAGCGGGGCTGTTAGAGCACCGATGTTGATGCCCATGTAGAAAATGGAAAAACCGGCATCTCGGCGTTCATCGTCAGAATCGTACAAGCCCCCCACCATCGAACTGATGTTGGGTTTCAGGAGGCCCGTCCCGATCACGATCAGCCAGAGTCCCAAAAAGAATGTCGTGGTGCTTGGAAAGGCCATGCTGAAATGGCCAAGTGCAATGATGACCCCTCCAACGAAGACGCTGCGGTATTGGCCAAGAAAACGGTCAGCAATCCAGCCACCAGGGATCGATGCTGCATAGACGCCAAATCCATACCAGCCGACAATCGCGGTCGCGCGTTCGGTAGGAAAATTGAGACCGCCCTTGGCCACTGATGCGGTCATGAACAACACGAGCAGGGCTCGGAGCGTGTAGAAACTAAAGCGCTCCCACATTTCCGTGAAAAACAACGTCGACAAACCCCGCGGGTGCCCAAACCATCCGCGATCGGTCGCGCTCGACGTGGACACCAGCGGGTCAGCCATTGCGGTCCTTTCGTTCGAACAGGTCGTCTTGTTCGGCGGCGTCAGGATGCTCGGACGGCCGCAGCAGGGTGCCGAGCCGGCCTTCCCACTTCTCGACGTCGAAGTGGTGTTCGTTCTGCAGCGCGCGCCGGAGTATCGGCGAGAATTCGTGGAACGCCTCGAGCAGTTCGCGGGTCGCCTGTCGCAGCCCTTCGAGCTGGAAGCTCCCATCGGTCGCACCCATATCCTCGAGGATGCTCTGCTCGGTGCGCGAAGCCACGATCGGCTCCGCCTGCCCTTCGATGAAGACGTTGGTGCGCTGACCCGGTCCGCGCCCCTGATCGATCGGCGTCAAACCAAGAATGCGATCCGAGCGCCAGTACTTGCCGTAGCCTAAGAAGACCATCCGGCCTCGCTTCACATCCATAGGATTACCTCCGCGTACGCGGCGCTCGGTTCTTTCGAATATCGTCCAACGCAACGCGATCGATTTTGCCGTCCATCCGCACCCGCACGTCGTAGTTCTCCCAGTACATGAAGTTGGCGAGCGCGGTGAGAAAGGTCTCGTTGAGCGAGGGCTGGGGAGCGGTGAGCCACTTCTGCGGCTGATTCGCCGGCTCCGTCAGCAGAATTACTTCCAGCTCCTTCTGCAGCACCGGCGTGATAGGAATGAGATCCGCCGAATCGCTCGTGAAGAAATACAGCTTGTGCAGCGCGTACAGCCGCTGCAGCTCCTTGATCGGATCGGGCGCGTCATACACGCGGATGTCGATGTAGCGGTCGGTGCCGCCGAGGTACCCGCCCTTGGCGCGCACGACGAGCAGCGCCGCCGACTGCATGCCCCGCTTGTCCCCGCCACCCGCCTGCCCGGCGACCAGCGCCGCCAGCAGCCGATCGGCGAGCGAGCCGCGACTCCGCTCGAACGTCTCCGCCATGTTTCGGACCGTGGCGTCCGAAACCATGATGTTCGCCTGGGCGGCGTAGCCACGCCCGGTGATCATCTGCCCTTTGCCACCTACCTGACCGCCGCCCGTCCTTCCGCCCGCCCAATCAAACGTCGAGTCGCCCGTCCAACTCGCTGAGTTCCCGCGCGCGTCGACCATTCCGACCTGGCGCTGCGAGGGCTGGGGATCGGTGCGCATGATGATGCGCATCGCTTCGGGCGCGGTCGCCCCGCGCGCCAACAGCTCCAAACCTTTCTCCCCGTAGTCGGTGTTGCTCAGCGCCTGCGTCGCCACCGCCCCGACTCCCGCCTTCGCCCACGGTACCAGCCCACCGACGTTCGGGAACTTCGACTGGACGGCGATGCCGAGATCGCCGGTGACGGAATCGTAGGCGACGATGCTGTAGGTGTGAGCGCGTTTGAGAAAATCAGATGGTGGAGGTTGGGGAGATTGGTGGAGGATCTGAAAGAGAGAGAGCAGAAGCACGAGGCTATTCCTTTCTCATTTTCTTTTTCAGCTCTTCGAGCTGGCGTGCCGCGGCCGCTTCGCGCGCCGCCCGGTCCATGTCCGATTTCAGCAGCTCATCCTGCAAGTCCGTACCCTCGCGCGCCCCGCCCGCCTCCTCGATGTCGCGCCAGGCTCGCTCCGCACTCGGCTGCGCGGCCGCGGCCGCCTTGAGCTGCCCCTGCATGTCGTCCAACTCCCGCTGCGCGAGGCCAAGCTCCTCACGCTGCGCCGCGAGTTTACGCTCCAACACACCCAGCCGCTCGCGGTGTTTGGCGGCGAAGCGCTCGGCAATCGCAACGGTCTCCTGGTCCTGGATCTCGCCCGCAAGTCGGCCGCGGCGTTCGGCGTCTGCCAGGCGCTGTCGCTCGCTACTCACTTCGCGTTCTGTACGCGCGATCGCCTCCTGGACCTCGGCGACCGCTACCTTCGCATCGACCACCGCCTCACGCATCTGGCGCGCGAGCGTTCGCAGATCGGGGGTCGACGCCGCATCGAGGGCGGCGCGGAACGCGTCCCGCAGGCGCTCGAACAGGGATCAGCTCTTCCGGACAGTCTTGGCGAAAAAGTCGGAGAAGACGGGCTCCACCGCCCGCGAGCCGCATTCCGGGCAGGCGGGGCGAGGGTGGGCGGAATGCTCGGCCATGGTTTCGGTGTGGGAGAACAGCATGTCACACGCGGTACAGCGGTACTCGTACAATGGCATAGTGCAACGTTATTCCCGCGCAAAACCACGGTCAAGTTGACGCATCAGAGACCGGGCGCAAATTGCTGGCATGCGCAAGGCCTGGCTCGTGATCGTCGTCCTCGCCGCATGTGGCCGCGGTCTCGAACCGGAACCGATCTGCGCGCCCTCCCTGGTCGGGCTGTGCGGGACGGTCCATTTCTCGGGCACGATTCCCGACAGCACCGACAACGTTTTCGTCGCCGCGTACGTCACCTTCCCCCAGACCTGCAACGACCTCATCCAGAACCGCCGGCCCGTCATTCCCGGGTCTGTGCCTTACACCGACTCGATCGCTGCGTACAGCGTCGAGCTGACCCCCGGCGCCTATCACTGGGTCCTCGCGGTCTGGAAGAAGACCGGCAACCTCACGCTGACGGCCGCTGACACCGCGCTGCTGCGCGTCGCGGGCTACTACCGCGATCCCGCTGATTCCACCCAGGTCGGGATGGTCACCGTACCGAACGGCGCCGCCGCCGGCGACATCGACTTCCGAGTCAACTTCGACAGCCTGCGCCCCGCGACGGATTTCGTCACGTGCACCGCGCAATAGCCACGCTGCTGCTCGTCGCCGCGCCTCTCTCGGCGGCCGCTCAGGGCGTCCTGCGCGGCACAGTCCGCAGCACGCAGGGCGATCTGCTGGTGGGCGCGAGCATTGCGATTCCCGGCACGACGCTGTCGACACGCACCGATCGCCAGGGCATGTACCGCATCCTGCTCGTTCCCGCCGGCAGCGTGCGCGTCCACGCCGGCGCGATCGGACATGCGTTCGTGGACACGACCGTCGCCCTCACCGGCGGCGACTCGACGACGCTCGACTTCACGCTGCGGCCCGAGCCGCTCGCCCTCCCGCCCGTCGACGTCGTCAGCGACCGCGTGCCGCATTTCGGCGAGCGGCCGGCCACGACAGTCGCGCAGGTCAGCGAGCGCGACATCAGTCGCCGCGCCGTGACGACGGTGGATGAAGCGATCGATCACGTCGCGGGCGTGCAGTTCGTGAATGGCCAGGTGAACCTCCGCGGCTCGACGGGATACGTGCAGGGCCTGAACTCACGTGTGCTCATGACGGTCGACGGCGTCCCCATGAATCAGGGCGACCGCGGCGGAATCAACTGGGACCTGCTCTCGGTGGACGACATCGAGAGCGTTGAGATCCTGAAGGGTGCGGGCTCCTCGCTCTACGGGTCCGCGGCGTTCGGCGGCGTGGTGAACGTGACGACCCGCGACATCCCCACCGGCCTGCATACCCGCGTGCGACTCACCGGTGGGATGTACGCCGATCCGCCCCACGAGATCTGGAAGTTCCGCGACACGCCGGGACTCCTGGGCAGCGGAGACTTCGCGGCGTCGTACGGGACAGACACCTGGGGCGGGAGGATCTCCGCGGGCGACCGCCACTCGGATGGCTACCGCGAGCAGGATCAGGACGATCATCTGCATTTCGCCGGTAAAGCGCGGTGGCAGCCTTCGGTCAATACCCGCGTCGATGTGTCGGGCGCGTGGGCCGTTGATCGCTATGACGTGCCGCTGACCTGGTGCAGCCGCGGAAACTGCGACGATCGCGGTCAGGTGTTCCAGCCGTTCATGATCGACACCATCGACCGAGGCGCGCGCACCGACTCCCGCAAAGGCTATGTCGCGGCGCAGGTGCGGACGACCGTCTCACCCCAGTTCGCGTGGAGCGCGCGCGCCTCGTGGCTGCGCACGCATTTCGTGGATGTGCGGTACCCCACCTCCGAGTTCGGCGTCGGCGACCGCTTCGGCGCGGAGGGACGGATCGAGGCGCATCCGGCTCCCACGCGAACCGTGATCGTCGGCGTCGAGGCGACCTACTCCGACGTAACGAGCGACATCTTCGGCATTCACTCGCAGTCGGAATTCGCCGCCTACGGACAGAGTGAGCAGCAGGTCAGCGCGGTGCGCGTGAGCGGTGGGGCGCGGGTCGATTTCCTCGCCGTGGACGGTGGGTCGCTGACCGCCGTCGTCAGTCCCCGCGTCGCCGCGACGTTGAACGGGAAGGGTGCAGGAACCTGGCGCGCGTCCGTCGGGCGCGGGTTCCGCTCACCCACGATGGCGGAGCGGTTCGTGAGCACCACCGCCCTCGGGTTCCGCGTCATTCCAAACCCCACACTCCGGCCCGAGACGGGATGGTCCTTTGAGATCGGGCACACCAGCGCACCCATATTCCGGTTCATGCGGCTCGATGCCGCCGTGTTCTGGACCGAAGCCCGCGATCTGATCGAGCCACAGTTGCTGCGGTTTCCCCCCGACACCACGCTCCCGATCGACAGCGTGAAGATTCAGCTGCAGAACGTCGTGCGGGCGCGCATCGCCGGCATCGATGCCAGCGTGATCGCCGCGCCGATTCCCGACCGGCTCATCGCCACGCTCGGCTACACCTTCCTCGACACCCGGCGCCGTCTCGCCGGCGACACGACCGAAGGACCGCTCGCGTTCCGGCCGCGGCATCTTGTCACGCTCGGCGCCGACTACAGCATCGGCGCGGGCTCGGTGGGGGCGGACTTTCGGTACGTGAGCCGGCCGGAGAGCGTCGAGCTCGAGGGGTTCGTCGATTCCCGGCGGGTGGCGGTGAAGGTCCTGGATCTGCGCGCTGAATGGCGGCGCGGACCCGTCGAGCTGCGAGTTCTGGCCGCCAACGTGCTCAATTACATCTACAACCTGGTGCCGGAAACCCTCGCGCCGGTGCGAACCATCACCGTGACCGCTGTCTGGTCACATTAGCGTTAGATTTGCAGCCCATGACACGACCGACGTTGTCTCTCCTCTTGTTGCTGGCGACGGCGTGCGGCCGTGGGGGAGGCTCGCCCACCTGCGGCATCGCGGCGCTGGCGGGGCCAGGCCTCGTGACTTCGCAATTGACGAATGCCCGTGCCGTACTCACCGATCCTCCACGCGGCATCCCCGACTCCCTCCCCGCGCTCGTCATCCTCAAGTCGAACGAGCGGGGGGCGGTGATCGTCGGGCGCGACGCCGAGGGCAAGATCTCGATGCAGTTCCGAGGACCGGCGTTCCCAACCCGGGGCTATGGGCTGCTGGTCGTGGACGACACGTCGCAACGCGCCATGGGAGTGCTGGTCCTCGATCAAGAGGAGCCGCTGCGCCATCCGGCCATCGGCACCGTGATCGGCGGGAGCACGTCGTTGAACCTGTACGGTGTCCTCGTGGACTGGGCCAGCGTCAGCAATCCGCGCTGTCCCTTGTTTGGCGGCCCCGCGTCCGAAACGTCGTGAAACCGGCTCCCGCCGTTGCCGTGACGGCGCCCCGCCGCCTGGTCGATGGCCGCGAGCGCGTCACGCTGAACACCGCCTACGTTCGCGCGCTCGAAGGCGCCGGCCTTGTTCCCCTTGCCGTTCCGACGATGCTGGCGGCCGATCGCGCCGGCGCGGCCCTCGCTGCCGTGCGCGGGCTCGTGCTCACCGGTGGTGAAGACGTCGCGCCCGCACGCTACGGCGCGGCGCCGCATCCCCGCCTGGGCGATGTGGACCCCGTCCGCGACGCCGCCGAGCTGGCGTTGATCGCGGCCGCGCGGGCGCGGGGTCTCCCAATTCTCGCCATCTGCCGCGGCATTCAGATTCTCAACGTCGCCCTCGGCGGCACGCTCTATCAGGATCTCGACAGCGAAAGGCCGGGACCCGTGCCACACAATGATGAGACAGGCCGTCACCCCGTCCACGTCGAAGCGGGCTCGTTGCTCGAGCGTACGCTCGGCACGCGTTCGGCGAGCGTGAACAGCCGGCACCATCAGGCGATTCGCGATCTTGCGCCCGGTCTCAAGGCCGTCGCCTGGGCCGACGACGGCGTCATCGAGGGCGCGGAGCTCACCGCCGCAACGGAGCCGTGGATCGTGGCGGTCCAGTGGCACCCCGAGGATCTGACGGAACGCGCGCTGTTCGACGGGTTCGCGCGGGCGGTGGCATGACCGCGGCGTCTCACGCGTTCCCGTCGGCGGAGTGGGTCGCCGCGTACGGCGCGGCGATCAATGCGAGCGAGGATTATCGCACGGCATCGACCGAGTGGACGCATGGCGCCGTCGCGCTGGTCATGCCCGCGCAGCCGGGCATCGGCGTGCCCGAAGACGTCGCCATCCTGCTCGACCTCGAACGCGGTGTCTGTCGTACCGCGCAACTCGTGCCGCGGCAGGACGCGCAACAGGCCCCGTTCATCCTGACGGCCGAATACCGTTTCTGGAAGCAGATCATCAAGAAGGAGCTCGGCCCCATCGCCGGGATCATGCAGCGCAAGGTGGCGCTGCAGGGATCGCTGCCGATCGTGGTCCGGTTCATCAAGTCGGCCGAGGCGCTCGTCGACGCCGCCACGCGCGTGCCGACCCGTTTTCTCGACGAAGCAAAATGAACGCCTCGGTCGCCGAGATCCTGACGCGCCTCACCGCCTTGTCGCACGAGCTGGCGGGAGCGTTCCGTCCGGTGACCATCGTCGAGATCGTGGCACGCACGTTGACCGAGCAGCTGGCACCGGGCCGGTTGTCGGTGATGCTGCTCGACGTCGACACCAACGGGCTCCGTGTCGCCTACCACAACGGCCCCCGCCCCGCGACGACAGACGAGCCGCTGCTGCAGCTCGCGCTGCGCCGCGGGCCGATCGTCTTCCCCGACACGGTCGCAGCGCGCGCCGCCGAGCTGAGCGTCACAGTCGACAAGCCGGCGCCGGCCAGCTGGCTCGGCGTGCCGATCGTGGCGGGGACGCGCACCATCGGCGCGGTGGCGATGGAAGGCGACAGCAAGAACGCGATGGACGAGAACGCCCTCATGTTCGCGCGCGCGGTGCTCGCGCAGGCCGGCATCGCGCTCGAGAACGCCCGCCTGGTGGAGCTGCTCTCGAGCGGCAAGCGCGAGTGGGAGCAGACGGTGGACGCGTTCAACCAGGCGATCTGCTATGTGGATCCGCAGGGGGCCGTTCGGCGCGCCAATCGGATGTTCGCGGAGCTGATCAAACTTCCCGTCACGGCACTCCCCGGGCGGCCATGGTTGACCCTGCTGCCGCCGGCATGGGTGGATCCCGTTGCCCGCCTGCTCGCGCCGGACGGCGCCGGCGCGCCGATCGAGGTTCGGTCGGGCGACCGCATTCTGCTGGTGACGGCGATTCCCGCGGGCGAGCCCGGTGCCACCGTGCTCCTCTTTGAGGATCAAAGCGACAAGCGCCGCCTGCAGGAGCAGCTGCTCCAGTCCGAAAAGATGTCGGCCATCGGCCAGCTGATCGCCGGGGTCGCGCACGATCTCAACAACCCCCTCGCCTCGGTCGTCGGCTTCAGCGACCTGCTCGGGGAAGCGGCGGACGTCCCGCCGCGCCTCGCCGAGCCGCTCGCGGTGATCCGGCAGGAGGCGGAGCGTGCCTCGGCCATCGTCCGCAACCTGTTGTCGTTCGCGCGCCGCCAGGAAGGCGAGCGCCAGCTGCAATCGATCCGGCCGATCCTCGAGTCGACGCATCAGCTCCTCAAGAACCAGCTGCTCGCGGCGCGCATCGAGCTGACGCTCAGCTTCGAGCCAGGGTTGCCGGAAGTTCAGGTGCACGCGAATCAGATCAAGCAGGTATTCGTGAACATCATCAACAACGCGGCTCAGGCGATCGCGAGCACGCGCGCGAAGGAAGGCGGCGGCCGGATCGAGATCGCGACTAGGTGCGAGCCCGATGGGCTCTCGGTCAACGTCTCCGACAACGGCCCGGGCATTCCCGAGGCCGTCGCCCAGCACGTGTTCGAGCCGTTCTTCAGTACCAAGTCCGAGGGCGAAGGCACGGGCCTCGGCCTCTCGATCTGCCTCGGCATCGTCAAGGAGCACGGGGGCAACATGTCGGTCGACCCGGGCGGCGCAGGGAGTGGCCGTGGCGCGACGTTCACCGTCGAGCTGCCGACGGGCGTGCGCGGGGAGCGCACCTCGCTCGCCGGCGGAGCGGAGGCCGAACCTGCGCCCGCCGAACGGCAGGAGCCGCTCCGGGTGCTCGTCGTCGATGATGAACCGCACATCCTCCACTACATGCAGGCGACGCTCGAGAGCTGGGGACACGAGGTCGTGCTCGCGCAGGATGGCAGCCAGGCGCTGAAGCGCGCGCTGATGCAGCCGTTCGACCTGATCATCTGCGACTTGCGTATGCCCCGGCTCGGCGGGCGCGAGATGTTCCAGACGCTCGCGCGCATGCACCCGACGGTCGCGGACCGCATCATTTTTGCCACGGGCGACACGGTCCGCGGCGACACGCTGCAATTCCTCGAAGAGTTGGGCCGTCCCTTCCTGCAGAAGCCCTTCAAGCTCGATGCGCTGCGCCGTGTACTCGCCGGAGTGGAAAAAGCAGGGGCTAGGGGCTAGGGGCTTGCGCGTACTGCAGGTCGACTCGGGCCGGGAATGGCGCGGTGGCCAAAACCAGGTCCGGCTGCTGTGCCGCGAGTTCCACCACACGAGCGCAGTCGAGCAGCTTCTCCTCACCAGGCGAACTGGCGAATTGGCCAGGCGTGCCGCCGCGGAGGGCACGACCGTGCTCGGCACCGCGTGGGAGATCGCGCTCGACCCACGAGCGTGGTGGCAACTGCGGCGGACCATTTCGTCCTTCCAGCCGGACATCATCCACGCGCACGACAGTCACGCGCTTACACTGGCAGCCACGCTGGCGGGTAGCCGCACGCTCATTGCGGCGCGCCGCGTGGATTTTCATGTCGGGCGCTTTGGGGGGTGGCGCCGCGCCGACCGGATCATCGCGGTGTCGGACGCCGCCAAACAGGTCTTGGTCGGCGACGGCATCGCCGGGGACAAGATCACCGTGGTGCGCGACGGGATCGATCCTGAGGAAGTCCGGCGCGCCAGCCTGCCGCCGCTCGACATCCGCGCTCAGCTGGGCATCCCCGCTACCGCCCCGCTCGCCGTGAACGCCGCCGCGCTCGTGGCTCACAAGGATCATGCAACGCTGATCCAAGCGGCGGGGCATGCGCGAGCTCTCGCGCCCGATCTCCATTGGATCATCGCCGGTGAAGGGCCGCTGCGCGCCGCGTTGGCGGCGCAGATCGCGCGCCTCGAGCTCGGCGGATACGTGCACCTGCTAGGCTGGGTCGACCGCATCGAAGCCCTGATCGCCGCAGCCAGCGTGTTCGTCATGTCATCGAAGCAGGAAGGTCTTGGGAGCGTGATTCTCAACGCGCTGGCGCTGGGCCGGCCGGTCGTGGCGACCCGAGCAGGTGGAATCCCCGAAATCCTCCCTGCGGACGTGCTGGTTCCTCCCGGCGCCGCGGACGCAATGGCGAAGCGGGTGGTGGAAATGCTGCATCACCCGACGCCGGTCGCGTTCCCTCGGCGCTTCAGCGCCCACGCCATGGCACATGGAGTCTTGGCCGTCTATAGGGCCCTTCTCTAGATTGCAGGGCCATGATTTACGTCTGCGTGCCCGTCCACAACGAGGCCAGCACGGTCGGTCTCGTGCTCTGGAAGGTTCGTCAGGTTTTCACCGCTTTTCAGCGGGAATATCAGATCATTGCGTGCGACGACGCCTCGACCGACGCTACCGCCGAGGTCCTCGCGTCCTATGCGCGCGTCCTGCCCCTGACGGTGATCAAGCACCGCTCGCGCCTGGGATACGCGCGCAGCGTGGAAGAGCTGCTGCGGCTGGCGCTGCAACGCACCGATCGCCCCAAGCGCGACTGCGCGATCACGTTGCACGCCGACTTCGTCCATGCGCCCGAGACGATGGAAGAGATGGTCAAACGGCTCGAGTCGGGGGCGGACCTCGTGGTCGCTGAGCAGTATCGCGAACAAGGGACGCGCTCCTGGTCGGAGCGCTGGGCACGGCAGTGGGCACCTCGGCTGCTTCGCGTGGGCGGTGGCGTGAAGGACTCGATCTCCGGGTTCACCGCCCTGCGCCTGATCGTGCTGCGGCAGGCGACTCGTGGAGGGGATGCACCGCTCCTGACGACCGAGGGATGGGCCGCCAACGCCGAGCTGCTGGCACGCCTTGGTGCTCACGCTCGCCGCACCGAAGTCGTCCCGAGCGCCGCGCGCTACGACCTCAGGCAGCGGCCGTCCCGGTCCAGTCCCTGGCAACAGCTCCTCGGCGCCTGGCGCTCGCGTGGCCTGGTCAGCGCCGCGCGTAAAACCGCGGCGACGCTGCTCGTGTTGGCGTTGCTCGCGGCGGCGCAGGCTCTCGTCGCGCAGGATACCATCGTCTGCACGGGAAAAATCGTGTGCACCGGATCTCATCCGGCGCCGGCCGTGCCCTTCCCGGTGGGCGAGCGGCTCACGTTCGGTGCCAGGTACGGAATCTTCAGCGTGGGCAGCGCCACAATGGAAGTCATGGGACTCGACTCCGTGCGCGGCGTCGAGACTGTGCACATCCGATTTCGCATCACAGGCGGAGCCCTGTGGTACCATCTCGACCAAACGATCGAGTCGTGGGTGGGACGAAGCGACTTTCGCTCGCGCCGCTACTCATCGATTCAGGATGAGCGTGACCGCCATCGCGAGAATCGGTACGAGATCTATCCGGACTCCGGCTACTATCGTGAGGTCGGGCGCGACACCACGTTTGCCACGGTACTCGAGCCGCTCGACGACGCGGCTTTTCTCTATTGGATCCGGACGGTGCCGCTCGAGGTCGGGAAGAAGTACGAGTACGCGCGCTACTTTCGACCCGACCGCAACCCGGTGATCCTCGAAGTGCTGGGGCGCGAGCGGGTCGGCGTAGCGGGCAAGAAGTGGCGGGCAATTGTCGTACGCCCCAAGATTCCGCAGGGGCGTGGCATCTTCGCGGAGAAGTCGGAGACGCGGATCTGGCTATCGGACGATGCGCAACGCATCGTGCTCGCGATTCAGTCCAACTTCTCGTTCGGCCAGGTGACGCTGAAGCTCAAGGACTACGTGGTCCCCGGGGTGCCGCAGCCATGACCGATTACCGCGAAGCCGACTTTTCTCGGCTGAAGACGGTGCCCGTCGCCAAACGCCCCAACAAAGTCGATGCCTCGCTCCTCGCTCACCCTCCGCTGCCCTCGGATCGTTCGTTCAACGCCTTCATCGGCGCGTTGCCGTCCATCCTCGCCGCGCAGGATCTGCGCTACGTCGTAGACCAGATCGCTGCCGCAGCTGGGCGGCGCGCAATTATCGCGATGCTGGGCGGGCACGTGATCAAGGTGGGGCTCGGACCGCTGCTGATCGCGCTGATGCGCAAGCGCGCGATCACGGCGATCGCCATGAACGGCAGCGCGGCCATCCACGACTTCGAGCTGGCTGCTTACGGCGGCACGAGCGAGGACGTCGCGGCTGGGTTGGGTGACGGGACCTTTGGCATGGCGGAAGAGACAGGACGCGAAATGAACGCCGCGTTGGCGCGCGGCGCAAAGAGCGAGCAGGGCGCTGGTGAGGCGCTCGCGGAATATCTCCGCGCGCGCAAGGATCTCCCGGGCCGCGAGGTGTCAGTCCTATTCGCGTGCGCTGAGCTGAGCGTGCCGGTAACGGTCCACGCCGCGATCGGCGCGGAGATCATTCACCAGCATCCGACTGCCGATGGCGGCGTGATCGGTACCACGAGCCACCGCGACTTCAAGCGGCTCGCCGGTATCGTGCCCGGACTCGACGATGGGGGGGTGGTGCTGAATCTCGGCAGCGCCGTCGTGATGCCTGAAGTCTTTCTCAAGGCGCTGACGATCGCCAGGAACCTGAACGGTGGAAAGCCCAAAAACTTCACGGCGTGCGACTGCGACATGCAGCGGCACTATCGCCCGCGCGTGAATGTCGTGGAGCGGCCGACGTTGGCGGGAGGCCGGGGCATTCAACTCACAGGGCACCACGAAATCCTGTTTCCGCTGATTGCGTGGGCGGTGCTGGCGCGGTTGGAAACGACGTAGGGGCGCAGCATACTGCGCCCCTACTATGCTAGGAGGCTGGGCGCCCCTTGATCATGTCGCGGATGCGATCAGCGGTACGGGGACTGACGAGCCGTAGCGCGAGGTAGACGACGAAGCCGATGAACGCGAGCCACAGCACCGTCATCGCGAGACCAACCAGGCTCCCAAGGATACCAAAAACCAGCTTGAGACCGAGCCATGCGAGAACGGCGAGAATTGCGAACCCCAAAATGCTCCGGAACATGATTCCCTCCGTGGTTTCCGGTGCGTCTGCAGCGTACGCCTAAATGTCGCACAAAGTTTCGTCCTGTGAAGTCTTAGTCGCGGGCGGCGGGATCATCGGAGCCGCCTGCGCCCGGGCCGCGGCGTTGCGGGGCTTGCGGGTCGCCATCTGCGAGCCGGGTCCCGATCCGGCGGCGGCGTCGGCGGCCTCGGCCGGCATCCTGGGACCGCAGATCGAGCGCGCCGACGACGCCCTGCGTGCCCTGGGGCTCCGCGCCCGCGATCTCTACGAGAGGCTGGCGCCCGCACTGGCGGAGAGCACCGGCGTCGATATCGGGTTGTGGCGCGACGGGATCGCGTCCCTCGCATTCGACGAAGCCGAAGCCGAACGGCTTCGTGACACGGTCGCTCACCAGCGTCAGGCGGGACTGCGCTGCGACTGGCTCGAGCCGGAGGACGTGGCCGAGCGGTTCCCAGCTACCGCACCTTCTTTAGGCGCGATGTTCGCGCCGGAAGACGGTGCCGTGGACGCTCCGGCGCTCGCCCGCGCGCTCCTCGCCGATGCCAAACGCCTCGGTGTACGCACGTTCAACGCGCGGGTGATCCGCCTCACCACGATCCTCGGCCGCGCGACCGGCGTCGAGATTCCGGCCGGCAAAATCAGGGCCGAGCACGTGGTCATCGCCGCGGGCGCCTGGTCTCCACGCATCGATCACCTGCCCCGCACGCTGCCCGTCGAGCCGGTCCGTGGCCAGATGGCCGCTGCACCGTGGCCGGCAAACATGCCGCGTACGGTGCTGTACTACGACCACGGCTACGTCCTGGCGCGGAGCGGTGAAGCCATCTTCGGCAGCACGATGGAGCGCGTCGGTTTCGATGGCAACGTCACGCAGGCGGGTATCGCGGAGATCGTTGCCGGCGCAAAACGACTCCTCCCCGGTCTCCCGGACGTCCCAACCCGCACCTGGGCCGGGCTGCGTCCCATCACACCCGACGGACGTCCGATCGTCGGAGCCGATCCAGACGTGCGAGGGTTGTGGTACGCCACCGGCCACGGCCGGAACGGCGTGCTGCTCGCCGGCCTCACGGGCGAGATCATCGGAGACCTGGTGAGCACGGGCGCCACGGAAGTGGAGATTGCTTCTCTCGCCCCCGAGCGATTTACTTCCTAGATGTTCCGCAGTTGCGCGTTCTGTAACGCGGCGTTTGACGGTGATGGCGGCCCCTCAGGGCTTGGCGTCGGGCGGCGAATCGCTTTCGATGAATGGAAGGGGCGGCTGTGGGTCGTCTGCCCCCGTTGCAGTCGCTGGAATCTCACCCCCTTCGATGATCGCCTCGAACGTATCGAAGCCGTGGCGCGCTCCGCGAGCCTGGGACGGATCGCGGCGTCCACCGATCAGGTCGCGCTGATCCGCTGGGAGCGCTATGACTTCGTGCGCGTCGGCAAACCGCCGCGCGTCGAGCTGGCGACGTGGCGGTACGGCGAGCGGCTGCGCAATCGCCAGCGCGAGCGAATGAAAGTCGTGGTCCCCCTCACGGTCGCAGCCATCGGTCTCGGTATCGCCGCGAACGTGGCGGCGGGCGGCGGGTTCGGCGTGGTCGTGTGGAACGTGCACCGCCTGGCCGACTGGTTCTATCTACGGCTGGTGGGCGGCCGCAAAGTCACCTTGAGCGAGCCACCGATCTGCGCGCGGTGCGGCACGCTCATGCAGCTACGCGCTCGCCACGTGCAGCATTCGCGTATCGTCCCCGACCGCCACGCCGACATGGCTGTGGTACTGAGTTGTCCCAAGTGCCACGGCGAAGGCGCGCAGCTCACCGGCAGCGACGCGATTCACACGCTGCGGCAGGGCCTCACCTATCTGAACCTGAGGCGGGGTGGTCGCCGGCGAGCCGAGGATGCCGCGCGAGAGGTCGACCAGGCGGGCGGCCCCGATCGACTGGTGCGCGACATCGCGCATCGTGAGCTCACCCTGCGGTCACTCCGGGCCGAGCGCGGCCTCGCGCTCGAAATGGCGGTGGACGAGCGCGCCGAAGTCGAGGAGCTCGAGCGCCAATGGCGGGAAGCCGAGGAGATCGCCGACATCGCCGACGGGACTCTCGGAACGTCGACGGAAGTCGAAAACGAATTACGAAGGCTCAAGAACCGGGGTGGAGATCAACCGTCTGGTTGAAAAATGCCCTACCCCGTGCTCAAGGCACACACTATCTTCGACGTCCATGGCCCCCCCCGCCCCCCTTGTCCAGATTCAGCCCTCCATACCAGCAGAGCCGACCCGTAAGCCCTCCTGGCTAAAGGTGAAAGCTCCGGGGGGACCGACTTACGTGGCGCTCAAGCACATGATGCGCGACCTCAAGCTCCATACGGTCTGCGAGGAAGCGCATTGCCCGAACATCGGCGAGTGCTGGGAGCACAAGGCGGCCACCTTCATGATCCTGGGTGACGTCTGCACGCGGAATTGCGCCTACTGCGCCGTGGCCCACGGGACTCCAGCTCCGCTCGATGCCGGTGAGCCGCAGCGCCTGGCCGACGCCGTCCAGCAGATGGGACTGAAGCACGTCGTCATCACGAGCGTGGATCGCGACGACTTGCCAAACGGCGGCGCGGAAGTATTCGCGTCGTGTATCGCCGAGATTCGGCTGCGGCTGCCGCAGACGTCGGTCGAGGTCTTGATCCCCGATTTCAAGGGCAACCCCGAAGCACTCCGTCTCATCGTTGACGCTCGTCCCGACATCCTCAACCACAATCTCGAAACCATCGCTCGGCTGTATCGCATCGCACGTCCAGGCGGGCGTTATGACCGCGCGTTGGCGCTGCTCGATCGCGCGAAGCAGATGAACCCCGAGCTGCTCACCAAGTCGGGGGTTATCGTCGGGCTGGGCGAGGAATGGGACGAGCTGCTCGTTGCGCTCCGCGACCTGCACGCCGCGCACGTCGACATCGTCACCATTGGCCAATACCTGAGACCTTCCGACCAACATCTGCCGATTGCGCGCTGGTACACGCCGGACGAGTTCGCCGAGCTGAAGCGCTACGGTATGTCGCTGGGATTTCGTCACGTTGAATCGGGACCGCTGGTTCGCTCGAGCTATCACGCGTGGGAGCAAGTGGAGGCAGCCACCGCATGACCGCTACCGCTAGATCCGCGAAACCCGCCGCACCTTCATCCGCACCGCCACCCGAGCTGCATCTGAAAATGCTGCGGCAGATGCTGCTGATCCGGCGCTTCGAAGAACAGGCCGCGGAGGCATACGCGCTCGGCAAGATCGGCGGATTCTGCCATCTGTACATCGGCCAGGAGGCGGTTGCCGTCGGCGCGCTCGCGGCGCTGCGCGACGACGACTACGTCATCTGCTCCTATCGCGAGCACGGCCAGGCCCTGCTCAAGGGCATTTCCCCGAACGCCATCATGGCGGAGCTGTTCGGTAAGGCCACCGGCTGCTCGAAGGGCAAGGGCGGCTCGATGCACCTGTTCGACGCCTCGCGCGGCTTCATGGGCGGTCACGGGATCGTGGGCGGCCACATTCCCCTCGCCGCCGGCCTCGCGTTCGCCAGCAAATACCAGGGCAATGAAAAGGTCTGCGTCTGCTTCTTCGGCGAAGCCGCGGTCAACATCGGCGCCTTTCACGAAACGCTGAACATGGCGTCGGTCTGGAAGCTGCCGGTCATCTTCCTTTGTGAGAACAACCGCTACGGCATGGGCACGGCGTTCGAGCGCGTCGCCGCCGTGACCGATATCGTCGAGCATGCGTGCAGCTACGACATGGCCGCCGAGCTCGTGGACGGGATGAACGTGCTGACCATGTACGACGCCACACGGCGCGCAGTCGAGCGGGCGCGGAAGCAGAGCCATCCGACGCTCCTCGAGGTGCGCACGTACCGCTACATGGGCCACTCGATGTCCGACCCACTGCACGGCGTGTATCGCACGAAGGACGAAGTCGAAGAACAGAAAGCCCGCGATCCCATCGCGCAGCTCGCCGGCAAACTCAAGGAAGACGGCGTGATCGATCAGGCCGCGCTCGACGCGCTGGATGCGGAGATCCACGCAGAGGTCGAGGCGGCGGTGAAGTTCGCCGACGAGAGCCCGGATCCCGAACCCGGTGAGTTGTTCACCGACGTGCTGGTCGACTGATGGCGACACTCACCTACCGGGACGCCCTGAATCAGGCGCTGCGCGAAGAGATGCAGCGCGATCCCAACGTGTTCCTCATGGGCGAAGAAGTGGGCGTCTATCAAGGAGCGTACAAGGTCAGCCGGGGCCTGCTCGAGGAGTTCGGCGCCAAGCGCGTGGTCGATACGCCGATCGCCGAGCTCGGGTTTGCGGGAATCGGCGTTGGGGCAGCGATGGGCGGGCTGCGGCCGGTCATCGAGTTCATGACCTGGAACTTCGCGGTGCTGGCCCTCGATCAGATCGTCAACTCCGCCGCCAAGATGCTCTACATGTCGGGCGGCCAGATTCGGATGCCGATCGTGTTCCGCGGCCCGAACGGCGCGGCGCTCCAGCTCGGTTCGCAGCACTCGCAGGCGTGGGAAAGCTGGGTCGCGCACATCCCCGGCCTCAAGGTCGTGGCGCCGGCTACGCCCGCCGATGCCAAGGGGCTCCTCAAATCTGCCATCCGCGACAACAATCCCGTCATCGTCCTCGAAGGCGAGATGCTGTACAACATGAAGGGCGAGGTCCCGGACGGTGAGCACATCGTCCCGATCGGCCTCGCGGAGATCAAGCGTCCCGGTACCGACGTCACACTCGTCTGCCACTCCAAGACGCTGGCGGTGGCGTTGAAGGCGGCCGACCAGCTCGCCGAGCAAAACGTGTCGGCGGAAGTGCTCGATCTGCGCTCGATCAGGCCCCTCGACGAGGCGGCAATCCTCGAATCGGTCAAGAAGACCAACCGGGCGGTGGTCGTGGAAGAAGGATGGCCTCACGCCGGGATCGGCGCGCAGATCGTCGATCTCATCCAGCGCGACGCATTCGACGACCTCGACGCACCGGTCCAGCGCGTGACGCAGGCCGACGTGCCGATGCCATACAACAAGGTCCTCGAGCGCGCCGCCAAGGCTTCACCCGAGAAGGTCGTCGCCGCGGCGCGCCGCGTGCTCTACCTCGAGTAGGTCCGCTCATGGCTACCAAAGTGCACATGGAGGCGCTCTCGCCCACGATGGAGGAAGGGCGTCTCGTGAAGTGGAACAAGCACGAGGGCGACCCGGTGAAGTCGGGCGACACGCTGGCGGAGGTCGAGACCGACAAGGCCGTTATGGAGCTGGTCGCGCGCAGCGACGGGCAGTTGCTCAAAGTGCTCGTGCCCGAGGGCACCACCGTGCCGGTTGGGAATATCGTCGCGTGGATTGGGAAACCCGGGGAAAAAGTGGATGGAGCAGGGAGCACGGAGCAGGGCGCAGCGGCTCCGAAGGCCGGCCCGTCTCCTGCAGCCCCGGCCCCGAAGGCGCCGGCGCCGGCTCCGCTCGCCGCCCCTGCTGATGCGACCCGCGTGAAAGCGTCGCCACTGGCAAAGCGGATCGCGAAGGACGCCGGGGTGGATCTCAAACTGGTGCAAGGCTCTGGCCCGGGCGGACGCGTCATAAAGCGAGACGTGGAAGGTGGCGCAGCGCAGGTGCGCGCCGTCGCGGCTCCTGCTCAGAGCTCCGTGCTCCGTGCTCCCTCGGGTGCTGCCTACGAGGACATCGCCCTCACCCAGATCCGGAAAACGATCGCCAAGCGGCTGGCCGCGTCGATCGGCCCGATTCCGCATTTCTTCCTGACGACCGAGATCGACATGGAGCGCGCCGCCGAGGCGCGCGAAGCGCTCAACAAGCAGCTCGGCGAAACGGGCGGGAAGATTTCCTTCAACGACATTGTCATCAAGGCGGTGGCGCTGGCGCTCGTCCAGCATCGCGCCTGCAACGCCTGGTTCCAGGAAGATCACATCCGCTACTGGAACGAGGTGCACATCGGGATGGCGGTCGCAATCGAGGACGGGCTCATCACGCCGGTGATCCGCAACGCCGACATGAAGAGCCTGCGACAAATCGGCGAAGAGTCGCGTGAGCTGGCGGGGCGTGCTCGCACCCGGCGCCTCAAGCCGGAAGAGTACACCGGCGCGACGTTCAGCGTCTCGAACCTCGGCATGTTCGACATCGATCAATTCACCGCCGTCATCAATCCGCCCGAGGCCGGTATCGTCGCGATCGGCAGCATCGTCGCCAAGGCCGTGCCGGACGGCGATCGCGTCGTGGTGCGGCGGCGTCTGCGGGTGACGATGAGCTGCGACCACCGCGTCATCGACGGCGCGACCGGTGCGGCGTATCTCAAGACTCTGAAACAGATGCTCGAGAACCCGCTGGCCATGCTTCTCTAAGAGGAATCTTCGTGGCAAACTCGTTCGACGTGATCGTTCTCGGCGGTGGGCCGGCCGGCTACGTCTGCGCTATCCGCTGTGCGCAGCTCGGCCTCGCCACCGCTGTCATCGAGCAGGAGAAACTCGGCGGGGTGTGCGTGAACATCGGCTGCATCCCCACCAAGGCGCTGCTGCACTCCGCATACATCGCGAATCTTCTCAAGGAATCCAAGGACTTCGGCGTCGAGGCCGGTGACGTGAAAACGGACTACGGCGTCGCGATGAAGCGGTCGCGCCGGGTCGCCGACCAGAACTCGAAAGGCGTCGAGTTTCTGATGAAGAAGAACAAGATCACCGTCGTGAAGGGCACCGGGGTGCTGCAGCCCGGCAGGAAGGTGAAAGTGGGCAGCGACGTCTACGAGGCCAAGAAAGCAGTCGTGATCGCCACGGGCTCGCGCGTCAAAGGCATCCCGCAGATCGGTCTCGAGATCAACAAGACGACGGTCATCTCATCCGATGAAGCGCTGCTGATGGAGAAGATTCCGGCGACGCTCGCGATCGTCGGCGCCGGCGCGGTGGGCATGGAGTTCGCCGACATCTTCAGCGCGTTCGGCGTAAAGGTCACCGTGATCGAGGCGCTCCCGCGCATTCTGCCGCTCGAGGACGCCGAGGCGTCGGATACGCTCAGCAAGAGCTACCGGAAGCGCGGCATCGAGGTGATCGCCGGCGCGAAGGTCACCAAGGCCACCGTCGCCAAGGACAAGGTCACGCTCGACGTTGAGGCCGGTGGCGAGAAGAAACAGATCGTCGCGGCCGCCGTGCTGATGGCCGCCGGTCGGGCGGTAAATATCGAAAACATCGGCCTGAAGGAATGCGGCATCCAGCTGACGGAGCGTGGCTTCATCAAAGTGGACAAGAACCTGCAGACGAGCACGGCCGGTTATTACGCCATCGGTGACGTTGCGGGCCCCCCGATGCTCGCGCATAAGGGCAGCCGTGAAGGCGTCGTGGTCGCCGAGCTCATCGCGGGCCAGAAGCCGCATCCCATCAAGTACGACAACGTCCCCAGCGTGACCTACTGTCACCCCGAAGTGGCGAGTATTGGCCTGACGGAAGATCAGTGTAAAGAAAAGAAGCTCGACTACGTGGCCGGCAAGTTTCCGTTTTCCGCCAATGGCCGGGCGCGGGGCACGGGCGAGACTGAAGGCTTCGTGAAAATCCTGCGCGACAAGAAATACGGTGAGATCCTGGGCGCGCACATCGTCGGCGCCCATGCGTCCGAAATGATCCACGAGCTGGCCGTGGCGCGCGAGAACGAGTACACCGTGGAAGAGGTCGATCTCGCAATCCACGCCCATCCGACAATGTCCGAGGCCGTGGCCGAGGCTGCGCTCGATTCGCAGGGCCGCGTGCTCAACATTTGAGCGACGAAACGGTCAAAGACCCACTCGCCCTCGGGCTCGGCTCCCTCGCCGCGGGAGTCGGATTCGGCGGCGCCTGTCTCACGGCGGCGCAGATCGTCGCCTCCATTCTGCGCGGGGATCTCGAGCCGAGCGCCTATCATGAGACCGCCGCCGATCCCCTGCTCGCCGGGCTGATCGCCGCGGTCAGTGTCGGCGGCGTGGTCGCCTGGTACCGCGGCGGCGCCCTCGACAACCTCTGGCAGCGCGGCGTAATCGCGGTTCTGGGGGCCGTCGGGGCCATCCTGGTCGGATTCCTCGCCGCGCCGCTCGATCGCTTCTTCGGCGTCCTCGGAATAATCGTGTGGCTCCTGCTCAACGTTGCGTTCGGCATTCTGGCAACGCGCTGGGCGATTCGAGGGAAAGGGGAAGAGGGACCGGGGACGGGGACGGCATGAGCGAGCTCGAGGTCATTCAGGCAGGTACCGTTCCGTACGAAGAAGCCCTGACCTGGCAGCGTCAGCTCGCCGAGGACCGCATCGCCGGCCGGCTTGCTCACGACGTGCTGCTCCTCCTCGAGCATCCTCCCGTGGTCACAATGGGCCGTACTTCCCATGCCGCGCACCTGCTCCGGCCGCAGGGAATCGAGGTCTTCGAAGTCGAGCGCGGTGGCGACGTCACGTTTCACGGCCCGGGCCAGCTCGTCGGCTATCCGATTCTCGATCTCCACGCATACAAGCAGGACCTGCACTGGTATCTGCGCACGCTCGAGCAGGCGCTGATCGAAGCCCTCGGCATTCTCGGCATTCCCGCCGAGCGCAATCCGGGGCTCACTGGCGTTTGGACCCGCGGCAGGAAGATCGCGAGCATCGGCATTCATGTGAAGCAATGGGTGACGTGGCACGGCTTCGCGCTGAACGTGACGACGGATCTCGCCGATTTCGATCGCATCGTCCCATGCGGGATTCAGGGTGTGGAGATGACGACGGTAGAACGGGAAAGGGGACGGGGGACGGGGGATGGGCTGTGGGAGGAGAGTGTGGGGGCCGTGGTGAAGGGGTTCGAGACCACCTTCGGTGTTGATTCACTGCGCTTGAGCGCAGCGCCCGCCCGGGCCCACGCCTAGGCGTGGGAAATCCAAGGATTCCTCCAGGCCAAATCCAAACCACAAAATGGCCGGTCCTGCATTACGGCGATGTGCCCACCGTCGACACAACGAAATGGACGTTCACCGTTTCCGGAATGGTCGAGCGACCATTCTCTCTGACGTGGGCCGAGTTATTGGCTCTGCCGCGCAAGACCGTCCAGTGCGACATCCATTGCGTCACGACCTGGAGCCGGCTCGATAACGCCTTCGAAGGAGTCGCGGTCCAGGACATTCTGAACCGGGCGGGATTGAAGCAGGACGCGAAGTACTGTCTTGTCGTTGCCGAGCAGGGCTTCACCACAAACTTGCCGCTGTCCGATCTGAACCGCCCCGACAACCTCATCGCGCTCACCTGGGCGGGCGAGCCTTTGACTCCCGAACATGGCGGACCGGCGCGACTGCTGGTGCCGCATCTCTATTTCTGGAAGAGCGCAAAATGGGTGCGCGGGTTCGAGCTGCTTGATGAGGACCTGCCGGGGTTCTGGGAGCAGAACGGCTACCACATGCGGGGCGACCCCTGGAAGGAAGAGCGCTATGGGGGCCGTGGGCTGACGCAACACGAGATCAACAAGTTCCGCAACGCGAGTAAGAAACACCTCTAGGTGAGCAACGCCTCCACTTCATGAGCCGCTTCCTGTTGGAAGCGGCTCTCGTCATTCAGCTCGCGCGCCAGCGCACCGAGACTCTCACCCGCGCCGATTCCCTGCGCCGCCTGCCAGCGGCTGAGTGCGGCGCTCGCATCCTCCAAACGTTGCGCGAGCAGATCTCGGCCCCGCTTGCACCGCTCGAGTGCGTCATGCGAGCGAGGAGATGGGTGCGCCTCGAATGCATCGACGTGCACCTCGAGTGCAGAAAGCTGGCGGGCAGCTTCACATGCAGCCGAGACCAATGGGCCCGCCTGCGCCACTCGAGGAACCGCGTCCGCCCGGCGGAGCAAGTCGACGAGCAGGGTGCGGGCCTGGCCATCCGGGAGCTGGGCCAGCGTTTCGACGGCGACCGGATTCCATTCCGGCGTGCGGCGTCCGAAAACGGCGGCGGCGGCGAGGCCGGCCGCGACCAGCGGGCTCGTGATGAAGAGGACCGGGGTGGCAGCGAGGAATCCGGCAATGGTACCACCGACTACCACCGCGGCGAGCAGCGGCAGGATGTCACGGGGAACGGGAGCGCGCCACGCCACAGCCGCGGTCACTGCTCCACTCCCAACCGCGCGAGCGTTTCCCGCGCGCTCTGCGTCCATCCGTCTGCTTCGTGGTAGTACGTGAGGAAGGCCGCGAGATGCGTGCGGGCCAGCCCCGGCTGGTCGAGCGCGTACTCGGCCATGCCGGCGTGGTACAGCGCCATGTAATGATTGGGCCAATAGTCTACGACGAGTTCCATGATCGGCCCCGCCGAGCGATTGTCGCCCGCATCGGCGACCGGATGCGCCACCTCGAAGACGATGCCGGCCGCGCGATAGCGCTCCGCCTCGGGCAGGCGATCGATGACGGCGTGCGCGACGTCGAGCTGTCCACCCAGCGCGTAGCAGGCGGCGCTGTAGCCCTGCCCCTCCAACGTCGCCGGCGCGGGTCTCGCTTCCTGCGCCAGCTTGGCTTCGACAGCATTGCACTGCGGTTTGATGTTCGTGAACCACTCGACAGCGGGATCCCCAGAAGCAAGCGAGGGCTGCGCGGTGAAACCGTGAGGAGCTGTGTGGCGCAGCACGATCATCCCGCAGATCGCGAGATAACCGAAGCCGGTGAGATAGAGGGCTCTGTGCATGGCGGTTCAATAATGAAGGACGACCATCCCCGCCGGCTGTGCACAGGGTCACATGCCGCGTTGTGCTCCCAGCAGCTCGTAGAAGGTCCGGAAAACCTCGATTCCGTCCCAAAGCTGCTTCAAGTCAAGCTTTTCGTTCGGAGCGTGCAACCGGTCATCGGGAAGCCCGATGCCGGTGAGAATAACCGGAGCACCAGCTGAGGCGAGCGCCGGCACTACCGGGATCGACCCGCCGGCGCGCGCCGGCACGGTCCCCCGCCCGGTGACCTTCTTGAAGGCCTGATCGAGCAGCTGGAAAGGAAGACTGTCGACCTTGATCTGCGCTGGATCGGCGCCATGCAAAAACCGGACGCTGGCGGTGACGTGCTTCGGCGCCAGGCGTTTCACGGCGGCCGTGAGCTGGCGTTCGACCGTCGCGAGTTTCTGATTCGGCACGAGCCGCATGCTCACCTTGGCGGTCGCAGCCGCGGGAATCACGGTCTTGGCGCCTTCACCGGTGAAGCCGCCCAGAATGCCATGGATTTCGAAGGTTGGAAGCGCCCACAGCCGCTCGAGCACGGAGTACTTCTTCAGGCCGACAAGACCCTTCCCTTGTACGCGCTTATTCAGGAAGTCTTTCTCGTTGAACGGGAGCTTTTTCCACGCGGCGAGCTCCGCTTTGGACGGACGCTTCACCGCGGTATAAAAGCCGGGGATGTTGACCTTGCCGTCCGCGCCCTTCAGTCGCGTCAGGAGTCGCGCCAACTCTTCATGCGCATTCGGCGCGGCGCCGCCGTATTCGCCCGAGTGCAGATCGGTGTTGGACGTGCGAACGGTTATCTCCCCGTAGCAGAGACCGCGCAGGGTCGAATAGACCGCGGGCCAACCGGGCGCAACGTACGACATGTCCGCGACGACGACGGCGTCCGCGCGAACGCGCTGCGGCTCGCGCTTCAACAAATCGAACAGAACCTTCGAGCCGTACTCTTCCTCGCCCTCGATCAAGAACCGGAAATTGACCCTCGGGTTCTTGGAATCGATCGCCTTCAGCAGGCAGAAGACCTGCCCTTTATCGTCAGCCGAGCCACGCGCGAAGAGCTTGCCGTCGCGCTGGGTCGGCTCAAACGGCGGAGTCGTCCACTCGGCGAGCGGGTCGGGCGGCTGCACATCGTAGTGTCCGTAGATCAACAGTGTCGGCGCACCGGGAACGTCGGGACCTTTGCCCCAGACGACCGGATGCGTGTCGCTCCCGAGAAACGCGACGTCGTGACACCCGAGACGCCGCAGCTCCGCGGCGACCCACTCGGCGGCGGCACGGCAATCCTGGTTGTGTGCTGGCAATGTCGAAACGGAAGGAATCCGGAGAAACTCGTTCAGCTCGCGCAGCAATCGCTCTTGATCCATGGCGGCAGAAATGTAGACAGACGGGTCGCAGCTAGCCAGCGAGTGAGCCCCTAGTAGATTTGAGCGCCATGCGCACTACCGCATCGTACGACTTGTTCCCCGACGCGAGCAGCGAACGGGCGCTGGCGCGGGCGCGCTGGCTGGCGCGCGAGGGTCGGATGCGGGACGCGGAGTCGGCGTACGACGAGCTGCTGGCCACCAAGCCCGAAATCAAGGCATGCTGGGCCGAGTACTTCGAGCTGTTGCGCACGAGCGGCAGGGGCGAGGAAGCGTTGCAGCTCGCCGACCGCGCCCGCGCGGTGTTCGGCGAGACCGGATTCTCCTACACCCTGCGGGGCGCAGCGCTCACGGAGCTGGGGCGCTATCCGGAGGCTCTGGCGGAGCTCGAGCGTGCGGTGGAAGTCGACCCCGACCTCGCACTCGTCTGGCATGAGCTTGGGTACGCGGCGTGGAAGCTGGGCGATCGGAACCGGGCGTTGCTGGCGCTGGACCGCGCCTTTGCGCTCGAGCCGCATACCGACACGCTCAAGCTGCGCGGCCAGGTGCTGCGGGAAGCGGGCCGGTATCAGGCGGCGGAGGTCGCGTTCGAGGGTGCCGCCCAGGCGGCCGAGCATGCCGAGCAGCGCGCGGATGCGGAGCGCGAGATCGCGACGACGCGCCGGTATGGGGTCTACGCGCCCCGCCGGCCCGACGACCTGAGCGCGGCTGAGCGCTGGTTTGCCGATACCGGCAGCGTCGTTCTGGCCTCTACGCCCGGCCCTGTGGCGCCCAGCGATGAGACGATCGTCGCGACGTTCGCTGAAGTCGCGGCCAACGCCGCCTGGCAGTTCGGGCAGGTCATCCTCATCGGCCCGGAATTCCCGGCCGCCAACGACCTCGCCTACCGGCTCGGGGCGCCGCTCGTGACTCCGGCCGCGCTCGACACGGCGGTCTGTCCCCTGATCGTCGGCCTGCAACCGCTGCCTGCGGATCGCGCCTGGAACGGGCTTATCGCCAACGTGACCAGTGCGCAGATCGGTCTCGTGCTTGCGCTCGAGCATCCTGGCGACCCCGGCGGCATCGTCACCACCGACGTGGTCGGTGTGCTCACCGACGGAGCCGGGGACCAACGGAAGCGCCGGGAGCGCGCACCGAATCCCGTCCAGGCGCTGAGCGAAGCGCAAAGTCCCGGCGCCCGCCTGGCGGGCCGCCGCCTCCGCCCCAACTAGACCAGAGCCATGAGCGCCACTGAGCAATCCCCGCGTCCCAGTCGTGCGCCGATGTCCGGCCGTGCGATCGTCCAGAACCAGTTCGACCGCGCCGCCGACCTGATCAACCTCGAGTCGTACATGCGGAAGATTCTGATGTCACCGTTCCGCGAGGTGCAGGTCGAGGTGCCGGTGCGCATGGACGACGGACGGATCGAGGTGTTCACCGGCTATCGCATCCAGCACAACGGCGCGCGCGGGCCCTGCAAGGGCGGGATCCGCTATCACCCGGAAGCCGATCACGACGAGGTCCTGGGTCTCGCGACGATCATGACCTGGAAGACGGCGCTCATGGACATTCCCTTCGGAGGCGCCAAGGGCGGCGTCACGGTCGATCCGAAGAAGCTGTCCAAACTCGAGCTCGAGCGGCTGACGCGCCGGTTCACGCAGCGGATCGCCATCGTGCTCGGCCCCTACCGCGACATCCCGGCCCCCGACGTCAACACCAACGCACAAGTGATGGCCTGGATCCTCGACGAATACTCGAGCCGCCAGGGCTACACTCCCGCGGTCGTCACGGGGAAACCGGTATCGCTCGGCGGATCGCTGGGCCGCGAAGAAGCGACCGGTCGAGGCGTCATGTACGTGATGCAGGAGTACGCGCGCGACTTTGGCATTCCGCTCAAGGGCGGACGCGTCGTCATCCAGGGCTTTGGCAACGTCGGCAGTCACCTCGCCCGCCTGCTCGACACTGAAGCGAGCGCGAAAATCGTCGCGGTCAGTGCGGTGGAGGGTGGGGTGTCCAACGACAAAGGGCTCGACATTCCCGGACTCCTCGCGCACGTCGCACAAGGAAAGCCCGTGCCGGAATGGCCTGGCGGCAAACGGATCACGAATGAGGAGCTGTGGACCGTCCCGTGCGACTGGCTCGTGCCGGCCGCGCTGGGCGGTGTCATTACAAAGGAAGCGAACGCCAAGACCGTCGACTGCAAGGTCGTCGTCGAAGGCGCGAATGAGCCGACGACACCGACGGCCGATTCGATCCTCGAAGAGCGCGGCATTGCCGTCATCCCCGACTTCCTCGCCAACGCCGGCGGCGTGACGGTCAGCTACTACGAATGGGCGCAGAACCTCCAGCAGTACCGCTGGACGCACGAGCAGGTGAATCGCGAGCTCAAGGCCACCATTACGAAGGCCTATACGTCGGTACGGGATTTGGCCAAGGAGAAGGGGACGACGTTCAGGACGGCGGCGTACGGGATTGCGCTACAACGCGTGGCTGACGCTGAAAGGTTACGAGGGAACTAGTCTTCCACCTTCATGCCGGGACGAGAGTACAAGGCCTGGTAAGGGTCTCCAGCTTGTGTGAAGACGCGAATCTGGATCGCTCGGATCGTCTCGGCGATGTCCGCGTTGTTCTGCAGGTAAATCTCATCAAACAGGTTTAGATCCATCCGATAGAGTCGCGCGGCAATGATCACCGCGTTGTTGAGCGGCGCCTGCGCGAACCACCGCCAGTCGTACGTCTCGAGCGATTGCCCAACGGGGCCGCGGAACTGGTCCCGCGCCCAGCCGAACAACAACGTCCGCACCTGCTCCAGCCGCTCGCCTCCCAACGGCTCCGCGTAGGCCGAATCGAGCCGCCGGGCGAGCTCGGCATAGAAGACGTCGAGCGTGCGCTCGTCGCGCCAGCGAGCGGCGGCGCGCCGCGCATCGAGCGTGTCGCGCCGTGAACGGAAAAATGCCTCGGCGCCGCGATAACCGACGAAGCTGGCAAAGCTTTCATTGAACGGCGTCTGGCTCTTCACGTAAAGCGTGTTGTGCGCCAGCTCGTGCAGCACGGTGGCCACGAGCTCCATCGTGTCGCGGCTCATCGCCGTCGAGAACAGCGGGTCACTGAAGTAGCCCAACGTCGAGAATGCGCCGGAGGGGCGCAGGTAGACGTCGAGGCCCTGCGTCTCGAGCCGTTGCGCGTCACTGCGCGCCCGCGCCGCCTTGAAGAATCCTTTGTACGGGACGATCCCGACGATCGGATAGCGCCACGTGACCTCGCGCAACTTGTCGCGCCGGCTCGCCGACAGCACCAAGAGCAGCGTATCGCGGCCCACATCGACGTAGGACGTGTAGGTCTTTCCCACCGCCAGTCCGAGCGAGTCGGCCGCGTAGGCGCGCGCGGCCAGGACCAACGCGAGCCGCTGGCGGAGCGCCGCGGGCGACGCGGTGTCGGCGATCAGCTGGTCGATCGCGCGGCGCTTGAGCAGCAGCCGGCCCTCTTCGATGCCGGCGCGGGCGATGTAGCGCGCGTCCGCGCTGAAGAGCAGCATCAGCACGACCCCCGCGGCCGCCGCCCCCGCGGCGATCAGCGCGATGCGCTTCAGCAGGCGGCCCCAGTGCGGCCGCGCGCGCTCGGTCAGGGCGTCCATCGAAGTCCGACGCGATGCGTCCCGCCACCCAGGGCGTCATATGCCTGAAACGCGTAGTCCATCCCGAGCCGGCCAAGCACGATGCCGCCGCCGAACGTCCAACGGGACGCGTCGGTAACCGTCGGGCGGGTCGCATATCCGACGCGCCCCACCAGCCCGACCCCGCCCGTCACAACGCCGCCCTCGATGCCCTGGACGAGCACGGCGCTGTTGCCGCGCGTCCACTGGCCCTCGAGCGTGGTGAGGAGGCGAAAGGTGCCCTGGGGATCGGTGTAGTTGAGCGTCAGGCCCGCCCGGGTTCGCCGCGGCAGGAGCGCGCCGTTGCCGAGATCGCCGCCCAGATTCTGCACACTCACGCCGAACGCCATGATGTCGAAGACCGCGAGCGCCAGACCGACGTCACCGGCCCATGCATCACTGACCTCCGAGCCGATCTGCTGGCGATTGTATTTCCCCGTGAAACCGAGCGCCACAAAGCCACGGCGATAGACGAGCGACGTGGTTGCGAGCGCTTCGTAGGGATGGAACGACGCGCCGGTCGGCATGCCGCGCCGTCCGCCGGTCGCCGGGTCGGGAACGATCTCCGCCTCTGATCCGTAGTCGAGCGCCTGCGCGCCGAAACCCCACGTCCAGCGCTGCACACGGAGCGCGACGGCACCGCTCGATACGGCGCTCCCCGCCAGGTACGGCTCGTACGAACCTTCAATGCTGAGATGACGAATCGTGGCGATCCCTGCGGGGTTCGCGAACATCGCCCCCGCGTCGCCGACGAGCGCCGCGCCGGCGCCGCCGAGGGCGGCCGCACGGGTGGAGCCGGGGAGCATGGTGAGGATGGAGCCTTCGGACTGTGCAGCGAGCCGGTTAGACGGTTGGACGGTTAGGAGCGCACCCGCGATGCTAACCGTCCAGCCCACTAACCGTCCAACCTCTGTCTTCATTGCAGTCGAATCACATTCAGTCGCGGCACAAGCGCCGGGTTGATCATCGCACCGCTCGGCGTGCTGAAGCTGATCGTGAATCCGGGAGCGCCCGCAGTTTGGGTCGCCCGGTGATAGATCCCCGAGCCCGAGCGTAGTGTCCCCGCCAGGGCGACGTCACGCCCGGCACTGACGGTCGGCACAAGCGGGTAGAGCTTGGGGAACTGGGTGGAACGGCCGTTCAGGAAGGCATACACGGAGTGGAGGTTCCAGGAATCGTACTGGAGCTCGGGCGGCACGCCACCGCGATCGGTCACATAGATCGCCAGGGCCCAGCGTGTCGCTACCGTCGCGAACGGATCACCCGTCACCGTCGCGATGTTCTGCGCCCCGGTCTGCGACGTCCCGTCGAGGGCGCGCGTGAACGCATTCCAGTCGGCCATCGTGCCGCCGGCAGCGTACTTGTCGACGGTGTAGCGCACGAACAACCACGCCGCTCCCCGCTCCGGAAGCGACCCGATCCCCGCCGTCGGCAACAAGAAGTGTTTGCCGATCGAGTCCATGTACTCGTAGGCGTTTATCAAGTCGCCGGCATAAAAGAAGCACTCGGTAGTGCCGCTCGGACAGTCGGTCACCTGCGCGTCTGGTGACGCCGCGTAACTCCGTCCGCCCAGCTCTTCGGCATAGTGCGAGAGTCCCTCGTTCAACCACAGCACCTCGCCCGTGCCGCCACGCAGGAGCACGTGCTGATTGAAGCTGATCATGTGCTGGAACTCATGAATGAACGTCACAGGCACGAACTTCCGGACATCCGCGGCTGTGTGCGCACAACTGAGCGTTCCTGCGGGATCGGCAACGATGGAATAGAAGACCTCGCCCTTGTTCGACCGCGAATCGTTCTTGAATGCGGGATCGAGATCCGCGCCGAAGAAGAACCCCGCGATAAAGGCGCCGCCCTGCGCGTTGCACTCCTGGGCCGTCACCAGCTTGTTCACCGTTTTCGTCATCAGGACCAGGACCACCGAGTTCGAATCGATGTCCGACTCCCGCCCAAATGCCGCCGTGTCGACCGCGTACAGTCGCGAATCGAACAGCCTGGCGATGCTGTCGAGCGCGGTGGAATCGAGGCCGCCGGCCGGCGCCGTGGTATCGACGTAGATGACGACTTTGGAAGCAATCGCCCGCACGCGAGCGCCGACGCGGTCGAACCGCAAGCAGTGGGTGTCGGCGCACACCTGAAACGTTCGCGCGGTATTCATCCCGGGCGGGCTGCCCGCGGCGGAGAGATGCGGAAGGGCTTTGGCCGATGTCGTTTCGGGAGCAAAGCCCCACGACCGTCGCTCATCACCCAGCCGCAGATAGGTATGAAAGCGCTCCGCGGGGCTCAAATCGGCCAATTGCTGGGGCGTGGGCGCCGACGGTGCGGGCAGAATCGTATCGCCGCCCAGCCGGAAGGCCGTCGTCTGACCGGGAACGCCAGACGCAAACTGGGGAACCAGGAGGTATTCGGCAGGCAGGATCGGTGCTGACGGAAATACAAAGCACCCCGCAGCAGGGCCGGGGTCGATTGACACGTACTGGTTCACGCTGAGCGACACCGCCGCGTCAGCGGCGGTACAGGGCCGGAAGTGGGGCTCGGTGCTGCCGCTACACGCGGCTGCCGCTCCCGTCAACAACCACAGAATCCCCGCTTCCCACCGTCGCGCCGTTTCGAGCATTCGTCTCCCCGACACTCCCCCCCCCCACCGCCGCGCTATCTGTAGCCTCACCGGCGCGCCGCAGCACCCAGTTGAAGCAGATCGGCCCAGCCAGCTGGTGCACGCCAATCATCGCCACGAGCAGCGCTTCCAGCGTGACATTCCATTCCGGGAACGCGCGCCGTAACACCGCGGCGAGCGTGATTGCCAACCCGCCCTGAGAAACCAACCCCAGCCAGCCATAGTTGATCCACTCAGCGGAGACGGCTTGCTGCCCCTTCCCCGATCCGGCCCAACGGAGACCACCCCACAGGCCGGTAACCCGCAGTGCCACGAGGAGCAGCGCCCACGGCCACATATCGTCGAGCGCATCAAGCCGCAGATTGCTACCCGCGAGCGCGAAAAATACGACATAGACGGGTATCGCGCACCGTTTGAGCTCGGCTCGGACACGCGCGCTGTGCTCCGGTGCAACGTTCCGTAGCGCACATCCCGCCGCGAGGCCAAGCAACGCAGCATCCATGCCCGTCAGCCGCACCAGTTGCGCCACTACGAAGGCGAAAACGACGAGCATCCAGACCAGGTGCTGTTGGATCACCCGCAGGTACTGCGTAGTCGCCACACCCAACGCCACTCCGGCGACGATCGATCCACCGATGATCAGGAGCGCCTGTCCTGCCACGCCGGGCCGCACCGCGCCACCGCTCCCGAGCGGGAGCGCCAACGCGAGCACGACGACAAACAGCACCACGGCCGCGAGGTCCTGCAAGACGCTCACGTCCAGCATCGCACGAGAGAGCGCATCCCCCCCCCCCCCCCCCCCCCCCCCCCCCC
>Ga0207653_10000127_pt1 | contig 54235 bp, 45 predicted proteins | sample KBSK5251metaG_FD_184341 | JGI IMG/M metagenome (GOLD analysis project Ga0207653, IMG submission 184341) | Corn, switchgrass and miscanthus rhizosphere microbial communities from Kellogg Biological Station, Michigan, USA - KBS K5-25-1 metaG... | ecosystem: Host-associated > Plants > Roots >... | reverse complement strand
CGAGCTCGTCAAGAAGATCGAACAAGAAGAGCTCGCGAAGATCCGCACGACCGTTGGTGACGAGGTGTTCAAGTCGGGACGCTACGGCGAAGCGGCCTCCCTCTTCGAGGGCGTCGCGCTCTCACAGGACTTCGCGGAGTTCCTGACGATCCCGGGATACGAACGCCTCGATTAGCGCGTTCTGGTCGGTCGTCGGCTACGGCATCGGTTCTGAGTTCTCTTGTGCTGCCTCCCGCGGGCATCTGGCTGTGGCGCCGTCGACGTACTCGGGAGGATTCATGCCAGCCGCGGGCGGCGCGGGGCGGCATGAACACAAATCAGCCACCGCGCGTTCGTTTCGGTGTACTGCGTGGGGAAGTCCGCGTGCGTCTTGTCGGAGTCTTACGTGGCTTCCGGGGCCCGGACCCCACGGTGGCCTTCACTGGCACGGTGACCACAGTCCCCACATTGGGCTTGACTGGCACGGACTCTAGGATGGGCGTCACCAGCACGGGTGGCGTGAGTTTCTCGGTCATCAGATAGATGAATATCTCAAGATCGCCAGCGCGTTGCGGATCTCGGTCACCGACAAGCAGCTCGCGGCCGGTAACGGGACCGAAGACGCCGAGGTGCTCGGCATTTAGATACACAATCTCCTTCCTACCCTTGCCAAAGATCAGGGGTGAGCGCAGGCGAATGCGACACAGGATGCGCTGCGGCGTCGCAGCGACCCAGTGGACCTTGGTACTCGGGTTGATCTTCTGGCCCCACTGGTGGATCGGGGCACTCGCTATGAACTTCTGCGCGTGATTCGAGGGACGCCACATCAGTCCTGGGTTCCCGCTCGCCCGCTTCTCCAGAGTCAAAGTAGCTGTCCCATCGAGTCTGAACCGCTGGAACGCGAAGGACGAGTACATTTCACCACCCGATGCGTCCGACCAATACAAACGGTCCGCATCGGTCGTGGGGTATGGGAGATCGAGCTCAACTTCAACGATCGGGTCGAACTCCTTCGGGCTAATGGTGAGTGATACGTCACTCTCGAACCCGAATGCGATACCGCCGAGGAAACTGTCGTAGCGAACCTCCAGCGCATTCAGGATCATCTTCTCTTTGATGAGCTCGATCGACGACTTTGCGGTGGAATCGAAAAGGGTGATCGACCTCAACAGGACTGAGTCCGCCTTCTCGTCGATCTGCGAGCAAAGAACGTCGAGCGCCGTCTGAACGTTGTCGACCCCGGCCAGATGCGTGCACTGGCCTGGCGCGTAGCCGGTGTGCGCGGCCGTCTCGAAGACCGCGTTGAACACGATCGGCGGCTTACTGGTCGCCGTGGGACTCATCACTAGCGCGGCCTGGATCTGATGAAGGGCGAGCCGCTTCGAACCGTCGATCGACCAGGTGACCTCCGCAAGCCCGTCGTCCGTCGTCGGGGTGTCGATCGAGGTAGTGCCGTTGCACGTCGAACCGTTGATGAGACACGAACCGCCCGTCGGTCCGACGAATGACCAACGCACGAACGCACGGGGGACCGGCGTCTCGCCACGCATCACGGCGACGCGTGCCTTCGCGGGTAGCTGGAACATACCCGAACCCGGCGGAAGCTGAAGCGCTGGGTCCGCAAATATTGCCTGGCCATCGCCGCCGCGATAGAGCAATGCGCGGTCGCTGAGTGTCGCAAACGGGATGCGGCAGTCCTCTGTACTGGACGTACCAGGTGCCGTCACCGCCGCGAGTGGCGCATAGCGGACTTCCGGACCATGCGGCGACATCGCGTCCGGGACGCCGCCGGTCTTGGGCCAGTCCGTGGAGCCCTCGGCCCGCGCGGCGCAGTTCCAGTAGTCGCCCCGACGGAATGTGCCCGCGCCCAGCTTGATCGAGAGCCCGTCTCCGAGGGGGATCTCCGCCGAAAGGGCCGCACCGCTTGGCGCAGATACGGTGGCGACTCCCGAGCCGTCCGGGAATGCGTCCCACAGCCTGAGGAACCACGTCCCGTCGCCCGCTGCGCCGATAGCGGCGATCTCGGCCGCCGTCGCGTCGAGCACGACGCGGTCGTCGTCGGCGAACGCCACCGGGAACAATCGCTCGTTGGCGAGCGCGGCACGCGGATCGACGTCGTCGTGGATGGAGACGATCTCGGCATACTGCCCTGGCGCAAACCAGTTGCGGGGGTCGAGTGCCGGTGGGACGACCTTGATCTCCGCGTTCGTGATCGTGTCGATGCGAACCATGGCGCTCGCGTTGCGATGCGAGACCTTGATCTTAAGGTTGTGCAGGCCGAAACGAGGACCATCAACGATCGGAAACGCTGCATTGGCGACGCCGCCATGTACCTCGAATCGGAAGCACAGGTTCTCGAGACGCGTATATCCGCCCCCAGGCGTGAGCGAGCACGGGTCCGTTGACGGCGTGGCCGCCTGCTCGAAAAGCGTGAGCGTGCCCGTGGAGGGCGCGGCGAGCGCCTGCCACCCCGGCTTCGACGCGATCGTGGCGCACGTGACGACTCCGCCGCCCGTGATGTCGAACGGGAACACCTGCCAATCGATGAGCGCGCGGCCCGACGCCTGCGCGTCGCCGAGGGCAGGGTCAGCGAGCTTCGGCTCCTCGACCGGATCGATGTGCCTCACAAGAGCCTTGAGGGCGATGGCCCTGGGTGTGGTCAGCGTGCTGCCGGTTCTCGGGTGCGGCTGCGTCTGAAGCTTGCAGTCGTCGGCGTTCTCGAGCAGCCAGCCGTCGAGATAGCCGCGTCCCGCTTTGATATCGAAATTCGCAAGTGCGCCGTCGGGCACTGTGAAGCCGTCGTTGCCGGCGGGCACGAGCACCCGCCCCGGCGATCCCAGGCTGTCGCGTGTCTCAATCTCGATCCGTTCGAGCTGGTGGCGCGACTGCTGATCGAAATCGGTGTCGAGCAGCACCTGCCCCTGGCGCGCGACGACTGCGCGCGGACGCCGCTTCTCCTTGATGGGGATCCTGGTCCGTGTGGCGTCATTTCGAATTGTCATGGTCGATCCCTCCTCAGCGCCACTGCGCTCGAACGCGTGTCGTCGATGACTCCGGCCTCGAGGCCGAAAGGCACGTAATCGTCGAAGAGGCTGGTCAGGTTGGCCACGCGCAGGCCCTCCGCGGCCGCCGAGAACGCCCCCATCTCGGTGTCGTGTTCGCCGCCGAGCCTGATCGCGTCGCGCGTCAAGGCATGGAGCATTCCGACGGCTGGTTCGTCGAGTGACGTGTCGAGAAAGACCGGCGTGAAGCCAAGCGCCGCGGTGGCGATCTCCGACGGAGTCAGCGGACTTCCTTTCTTCTCTTCAGCGGCCGCGATGCCCAGGTCGGGCTGGCAGCGGAACCGTCGCGGGGTCGTCGAACCGGTCGCGACCCAGCTGTAACGCACGCAGCCCGACTGCCGCCGCGTGACGGCCGCCGGACCCGTGAAGATCACATTGGTCGCCTCAAGCGACTTGAACATGCTCGTTCCGAAGACAGTGACGTCTTTCAGGTGCGCGTCCAGGCTCGACGCGGAGACCGCCGTGCCCACGGCGCCATCGGTCGAGACGATCGAGTCTGTGATGACGATCGAACCGGTCGAGGGACCGCTCCCGAAGTCGAGGTTGATGCGCCCGACGATGGAACGATCGATGGCAATCTCGGCGCCCTCAAGGGCGGCAGTCGTCGATATCGCCGTGGTGCCGGGGGCGCGGACCGTGCAGTGGCGAACGAGCAGTCGCGATACCGCGCGCGCTGCGAGTGACACACCGCCGGTCAGCTCGAGGCCGTCGAGTACGAGAACGCCCGGCCGACCGCCGCCGGGCGCTGAAGCCTTCGACACGCGCAGCGGCGCGTCCACCGTGAAACGCCGATCGCGCCGGACGACGTATCCTCGGCGCTGCGGGTCGTCCGGGACGCCAGCCTTGACGAGCTTGGCCCGCCACTGCGCGCTGACGATGTGGAGCTCGGAGCCCGGATGAACCTCAACAGGGATGTTCGCCGCAGAGCCGGCCGCACCTTCGAGGTCGCAGCGCACGAGCACGATCAGGCCGCGCTTCCCGACGCCATTCGCCGTCGCCCACTCCGACAGGGCCGCATCGAGGCTCTGGACGCGCCGGACGTTCGCGCTCGAGGCTCCGGACGCCGGCTTCGTCGCATCGACGATGCGGACGAAGTGGACGAGGGTGGCCGTGTCGGTGATGTCGAAAGGCACCTCGTCGGTGTTCCGATCCTGCGGACCCGCACCGACCGGACGCGCGATACCCGTTCCGTAGGCAACCCGCACTTCGGCGATGGCGGCGCCGCCGGTCGGCTGGGCCACGATCAGGCGGCCGGTCACCGGATCGAATCCGCACCGGATCGGACTGGTGCCGGTGTGAGGAACCGGCGCGGTCGCGCCGCCCGTGAACCACTTGTGCGTCTTCGACGCCGCGGGCCGCGCCCCCGGCGCTGTCGGGAAGGCATCGAGATTGGCGATCTGTATTTCCGCGGGCGCGACCCTCGTGAAGGTGCTGGCGCCGGTCGCGCGGAAGAATATGGTGAACGGATAGCCTGTCGCATCGAACCACGGCGTGTCGCCGACCAGCGGCGCACGACCTTCGAGCGCGGCGTGGCGCAGTTCCTCGGTCTCCAGGTGCAGGGGCAGCCGGCGCAACCGGTCACGGAGATCGGTGTCCATGACTCGGTCGGCGTCGGTCTGTGACCGCCGATCCGGGTTGAACAGCCGCAGCGGCCGTCCGGGCTGTGCGGCGAGCTGGAAGTACCCCGGATCCTGAGTGGCACCGCGCGGCCATGGCCGTGCGACCGGAACGCCGGCGACGGCATCGAAGCTGAGCACCGCCTCGATGTTCGGCGCGGGAAAGTACGGGACCACAGGCCGCAGCACATGGACACCGACGTGCAGAATGTGATGTCGCCCGCCCGCGCGCGCGATCGATCGCACGTCAAGCAGGCGCGGCAGGATGTCGAACGCCGTCGCGCTTCGGGCCCTGGTCAATCCGGGAGCGAGGCTCGCCGTGCCGGGTCTCTCGGGGCGGACGTCGATCAAATGCTGGAGGCGCGACAGTCGAAGGAAGTACTCGACCGCTACCGCGCCGAACCCTCCGACGTCTGCCGACAGCGCTTCGAGCACGCGTGCGGTCCCCTTGCCGCGGCGATAGCGCACGGTGTTGGCGATGAAAGTCCGAGCACTCACGCCCGCGCCGGGCGGTAGGGGACGCAACGGTTCCGACGCCACGAGCGCCGCGAGATCCGCGAGCGCCTGCTCGGGCGCAGTTTCGACGAACATGGAGTCGTACAGCGCGTCGATCCCGCGGTCGATCTCGACCATGCCGCCCGCCAACACACGAACGAGCCCCTTTAAGGCCCAACCGTTCGCCGCATCGACGCTGCGAACGTGCGCGGGAAGCAGCGCGTAGAGGCTGTCGGTGGCCGCATCCACGCGTGCCTGCGACAAGGCGATCACGGCAGCATCTCCGCGAACTTCACGGCGTCCGCATCGATCGACAGCAGACCCGCCTCGACGAACGCGCCGTCGTCGTCGATCGCGGGAGCCGGGCATGGCAGCCGGCCTTGGTCCTCGGCCGGGCCGTCGGGAATGACGAATTCGGTCAGGCGCGCGGCGACGACGCCTTCCACGTCGTGCACCGCAGCGAGCACAGCGCTGCGATGCAGAGCCTCACCGAACCTTCGAGCCCCGCGGCCAAAGCGCAGAGCGAGCGTGGTTCGCACCCCGTTCTCGACATTGGCGCGCCGGAGCATGGGATCGATCGCGAGAGCGACGGTGACCTGCGCAGCCAGATCCTTGAAGCCCGCGACACGTATGGTCCGCCCGGGGACGGTCACCTTGACGAGGGCCTTCTTCAGAGCGTCGATCAAATCAACGCCCGGCGAGACCAGCGTCGTCGTCGCGATTGTCAAGCACACGACCTTGCGCAGCCCGACCTGCAGCTCGGTGGCGAGCGCCTTTCCGACCCCGCGGTACGTGCGCACGAAGGCCTCGAAGTCGGCGAGCGACACGACGCGGTCCAGCGTGCGGATCGACTGCGGCGCTGCCGTCCGCATGTCATCGATGGTCTCCGCGTCGCTTCCGCCATCGGCGGCGACCAGATTGGTGACGCTCCTGACTCCAAGCACCGGCGTCATGACAGTCGTGATGCGGCCTGCCGCGAGATTGCCGGCAGTGCCTCCGCCGTTCCGATACACGGCGGTGACGTTGTGCGCGCCGCTTGGCAGCCGCCCAGCGAACTGGACCGACGATCTCTCCTCGCGCCCCGTCGTCACCGCGTATACGCGATCCTCGCTGCCCAGTCCGAACAACGTGGGCGCTTCGGTGTACAGCCTGTCCCCGACGCGAACTTCGATGGCTGGGGCGTAGCCGCGCGCGTTCTCGGCGGGTACGTAGGCCAGAGGTGAGCGCTTCAGCGTGAAGCGCGGCGACGGGTTGGCCGCGGCGCCGGAGCCGATCACCTCCGGCCCCGTTGCCGGCGTGTCGCCGTGTGACGCCCCAACAGCGTTGGCGCACAACGAGAGCGTCGTCGACCGGAACTTGTTCGCGACGTGATCTTCGAACACGAGCTCCGTGTTGTTGCCGGCAGGCGCCGACGACTTCAGGATGGCGACCTCCGCGATCCGAGGTCCTCGTTCGGATGTGGACGTGAATTGCTCGCCCGACAAAACGATGCGACGGCCGACCGGGAGACTGACGCGTCCCTGGACGGTGATGCGATCGGAAGGCGTGCCAGGCAGCGAGACGTCCTTGTTGACGACCAACAGGGTCTCGCGGTCCGTCTCGATGTAGATGGCCGTCTCGCGAACCTTGTCCTTGTACCCACCGTCGTCGAGGTCAATGCCCTCGACGTCGATCTCCGTGACCTTGGCCGAAAGGCCGAACCCTCTCCTGCTGTGCTCCACCGCGCTCTTGATCCGGCCCAACTGCACCTTCGTGCCGGCGACGAACACTACGAGACGATCCGCCATCGCGTCGGGGTAGACCGCATCGAGATCGACCGTGCCTCCCTGACTCCTCACCGCGATCTGCATCTTCAGGTCCTTCCAGTCCACCGACATCTTGTCCTGGAAGTCAGCTCGCACCGTTTTCGTCATCAGGGCTAGGTCGGGCGCCGTGGCGCCGAAGGCTGAAGCGCGTTGTCCAAGAATGACGACTTGGTTCTTGAACGCGATGCCTCGCAGCGCCTCGAGCTGGAGCAAGCCGATCTGCGGTGTGAGATCGATGTCGGTGAACTGTGGAATGACATCGGGCTTCCGCGTGACCTTGGCGATGCGGGCGCAGAGCCACGACCGCGATGGCTGCTGCATCTGCGGCTCTAGGTAGACCAAGATGAGGTCGCCCGGCTTGGCTGTGGTGGATGCACCGGCGATCCTGATGCGTCTGGTGTCAGTCGTGACCCGGGGCACGTCCTCGACCTGTACCGGTGCGAGCTCGTTCCACTCGCCCCGAGCCTCGAAGGCGGCGTCGGTCTCGAAGATCTGCGGCTTCTCGTCCTGCTTTGGGACGGAAGCGACCTTCGTGCCTTTGGGAATCGTTGTCGCTTTGGGTGAGCCATCGAAAGCATCGATCGTGAACGCGAGCGTGGTCGTCGCGGCCAGCGCGGGACGCGGGTGATAGCCGAGCATCCGCGTCAGATCGACGAGGGCATCTCGATCCTCCGTGCGCCGGATCGATCCGTCATCGGAGAGCCGTGCGGCGTTCCACGCCAAGACGTGCAGCGCGCGCGCGACGGCGTCGATGAGGGCGATGGCGGGATCGTCGTCATCACGTGTGCCGAGCCGTTCGAGCGGACGTTTTCCATCGACCTCAGTCGAAGAGATCCGGGACAGCAGGCGCTCCTTGATCGCGCCGTGGCGGAAGAGACGCGGGTCGGCGACGGCCTCCCCCAGTGGCCGGGTGCTGCACGTGAGGCACGTCCCGCAGGTGCAATCTGTGGCGGGTCCGCTCACCGGCCACCCCCCATCGCGAGCACGAGGCGCCCTCTCTCCGGGAAGTTCGCGTCGTCTTCGAGCTGGAGCACTTCGAAGTCGCCTGGCCGCATCACACCGTCGGCTAGCTCGGTCTGCGGCAACCGACCCAAGCGTTGGAATTTCCGTGGCGTCACGCTATGAACGCCCTCAACAGCCATCACCGCGGCGATGAGGCGCGACAGATACAACGGAGTCCCGAAGGTGAAGTTGTCCGGGTGGAAGAAGCCCGGCGCTCTGCTCGCACCCCCCGACGGCCGCAGTGCGTCGCGGACGCGCGTCGCGACCGCGCTCCGTAGCTCGTCCGGGGTGGCGCACACCAGCAGCTCGATGTCGAGGGGCGCCGCGACCGCGCCTCTCAGCGCGACGTCGAAGCCCATGACGCGGTAGCGCTCCATGTGGCCCAGCAGCGCGCGCCGGAAGTTGTCGTCCAGCGGCGCGCCGCCGTTGCGATCGACGTAAACGAGGATCGTGTGCCAGGCGCCGGTCCAGCGCGCTATGGCATCGGCGTTAGCCGCGTCGGCGTGCCGCTTCGCCGTTTCGGCGTAGTCGGCCGCTGTGACCGCGCGCTCCTGGCGCCGGAATGCCTGTGGCGCGGCGATGCGGATCGCGGTGACGTGCTCCGGTGCGGCGCCCCCGCGCGCCGGCAGCGGGTTCGTGACCGCGAGGCTGGCGCCCTGCTGCGCGAGTGGCAGAACGACATGCGCCAGAGCCTCGCGACCGATGGTGCCGATTGGTCCGACCCCGAAGCGGCCGCGCGGCACGAGCACCGTCCCCGATGCCGGGGGCAGACCGTTGATGCGATCGCCGAAGCGGACCAACGCGCGTCCGTCGATCGCCGTCTCGACGACGAAGTCACGCGAGAAAGGACCGCTCTCGAGCAGGTCCCGTCGCGCCGTCCACGTCGCGAAGTCGTCCTCGAGCGCGAACGCAGGCGAGGAGCGCGCTGGATCGACGCGCGCCAGGGCGTTCGCGGAGAGCATGGGTTGCGCCTGCAGATCGACCGGCTCGATGCGCGCGAGGTCCGTCCGATCGAGCAGCGGCCGCCAGGGCTCGTCGTCGATCGGTGCCGGAGGCGAAAGCGTCGGGCGCAGCGCCTCGACGTCAGCGTCGGGCAGGCCGAGCATCGCCGCGGGCGGAAGCGAGGCCCCGTGGTCTGCAAGGACGATGTTCGCGGCCGCCTCAGCGCAGACGATCGAGGGAGAGCTGCTGACTGCGTCCTGCACCCGCGATTGGATGACGAGGTCGAAGGGCAGGGCGTCTTGCTCGCCCCACTCGACGGTCACGAGACTCTGCGTCGGCGGACTCAGAACGTCGCTCGCCGCGGTTACGCGCGTCAGGCGCACGACGTGCCTGCGGTCGGGTCGCGCGTCGTCGCGATCGCCGGTCGTGGGAGAGACGGTCTCCGTCAACAACAGGAGGTCGCCGGCCGCGAGCGCGTCCGCGCCGCCCCCGCTCCCATCCACGAGTGTCGCAGCGGTCGACCCCTTGGCCAGGCGACACTCCTCGTCGCTCCAAGTGTGGAACGCGATGTGGTTGCGCCACTGCCAGAGCGCGAGTGGCCCGATCGTTTCGAACACAATCGGCGATGCCGCGAGCAGGCTTCGGTATTCGGCCGCGGGAACGACGTCTCGCAGGCCGTCGGTCCGAACGAGCAGCGGAGTCGAGGCGGCCAGCACCGTGCCATCGGGAACGCCGCCGCCGATGTCGAACTCGAAACGAGCGAACACTCGCGCGCTCGCACCTTCGCTGAGCGGGTAGTCGACCAGTCGCGCATGACGGGCGAGGGAGGTCCGGCTTCGCGCCGTGAAGAGGAAGGCCTCGGTCCCGACCCAGTCGAGCCGGTAACTCTGCTGATCGGCCCGGTACGCAGCGGCCTCCACGAGAGTCGTCGTGAGGTCGACGGGGTCATCCTCTCGGAAGCTGGGAACCAACTCCGACAGCCGGTCGAGCATCTGGCGGCGGAAGCCCTGGTAGTCGCGCACCCGGTAGTCGAACCCGGGATCCGGCGGGACCTGGTCACCCGGAGCGTCGCATTCGGGCGCGCAGTCGAAGTCGCTCGGGCAGCCGCTCTTGAAGGAGAACTCCACGACGGCGAGCCGGACATCGATGAACGACGGCGGTGTCGCGCTGCCCGGACCCGCGACGATCGCAAGACGGTAGGTGGAGAAGTCGGTCGGTTGACCGCCGGGGACCGTGATCACGTACCGGTCGACCGTGCCTCCGCCGGGCTGCGCCACGATCGCTGGATCGATGGCCGGCGCTGGAAAGCGCACCCCGCCGGTGAGTGAGATGTTCGCGGCGGTCAACGCCGCGGCCGGCAGCTTCAGCGGCTTGACGAGGACCACGTGGATCTCCGTCGGAGCGGCGGTCGTCGCACCCGCATGGACCTCGATGTAGTCGATGCCGCTCACCTTCGGCGGCGCGGTTGTCGCGGCCAGCAGCGTGCGTCGGCGCTCGTCGCAGCAGCGGTATCGATCGACGCTCACGTCAGGTCCTTCCTCAACTGGAGCCGGCCGGCCGTCTTCGACGCCAGCGTCTCGTACGTCACGACCACTTCGAGCGCCGCGTCCTTGTCGTCGAACGCGACTGCCAGGTCGCTCAGCTCGAGCACGTGACCCAGCCACTGCGTTATCGCCGCCTGAAGCGTCGCCTGCAGTGCGATGGCGACCGGTCCATTCCCCGGGCCGAAGACCATCTGCATCACGGGGCTGCCCAGGTCCGGCCGCATAACGCGCTCGCCCGCCATCGTGAAGATGAGCAGCTCGAGCATCTGGCGGACGTGCGCATCACCGGCGTACGCAACGGTGGCGCTGCGGCCGGACGGCGCAGGTCGGAACGGAAACGTCAGACGGCTCATGTCGCGACCACTCGCGTCTGCGAGCCCGAGATTGTCGGCGGGCCGCCCGGGATCTGCTCCGCGGATAGGCAGAGGGCGACGCACGGATTGATAAGCATCGGCACGCCATTCGACGTCACGCGAGTCGCGCCCGCGATCCACTTGGTCGTCACGCAAGGCTGCATCTTGTTGCCGACCATGAAGAGGCAGCCCGCAACGAGACCCTGGTCGGTGAGCACGGCGGCGGGCATGCCGTTGAGCGACACGCGCGGACTTGCGACGACGATGCTGAGGACACCACTTCCGTGTGGGCAGCTCGCGGTCGCTCCGGCGTGAAGCACCGGTCCTGGCATTGCGATCGCTCCTACGTGACCTGGAGGGCGCCGTTGTTGATGATCACGGACGGTCCCGTCAATGCGATCGACGCGCCCTGTCCATTCGTGATGGTGATGCCCGCGGTGCCGATCGAGATGATCGCGCCGGTCGAGGTCTTGAGGAGCACCTGCTGCGCTGGGTTGTCCGACAACGTGATGCTCGTGCCGGTCGTTGTCTGCAGATGGATGTTCGGCGACACGGGCGTCGCGCCCGCGAGCGCTTGCTGAGGGAATCCCATCGCGTCGGGATAGAACGCCCCACTCCAGATCGGGTAATCGGGATCGCCGGCTTCGAATTCCACCCACACCAGCGAACCCATGGGCGGAAGAGCCACGACGCCTGCGGCCTTTCCGGCGAACATGAACGCCGGCATCGCCCAGGTCGATGGGAACATTCCATAGCGATCCCCGAGCTGGACCTGGACCCTGCCCTGCTGCTGTGGGTCGAGGTTGTTCAGGACCGTCGCACGGTACTTGCCGTAAAAGCGCGGACCCGTACTCATACGGGGACCGCCGGCAGGTTGGAGATAAGGCCGTCGCGCGAGAGCTGGAACGATTGCTTCCAGCTTCCGCGGCCGAGCGTATGGGTGACCGAACGAACGAAATACAACCCGTCGTTTGCCAGGCCGGCGCCGCGCACACCGATCAGCGTTCGGGAATCGATCGGTCGGCCGTAGCGCGTCAGATCGATCGATCCGCTCGCCGACACGGGGTCGGCACCACCGCGGCCGGCGAGCAGCGCCATCAGCACTTCCGGCATCTTGAGCTTCTCCGTTTCGAGCAGCTTCAGCTTTGTGGGCACGAGCGGCCTAGCGCTCAGCGGCGGTTTGAGGAGCCCGATGTCCGGCACGGGCACCGGCACGGAGAACCCCGCGATCTTGACGTGCGCGTACGTCAAGGTCGCGGCATTGCCATCGGCACCGAACGTGATCGTGTCGAGGTTGCTCGCGTGGTCCATATCGACAGTCAGCGCGGGCTGAGGCACGCCCACGCGGATCTGTGGCCCCCAGTACGCGGTGTTGGCCCCAGGCGCCGGACCGGGAGCTACGTAGAACTCGTACCCAGCGTCCTTGGCGAGCTTGTCCGCATACTGGAAATCCGTGCCTTGCTGCTGCGGGTACTTCTCCGTCGGCGAATCAGTCGACTGGAAGATCGACGGGACCGGCTGCGGGATGACGCCGAACATGGCGTACTTCGCCATCATCAGCGCCACGCGGGCGAAGGGCGGCATCGCCGGGAACGGAAAGCCGGTGAAGTCGATCAGGTCCATGTAGCCGCTTACGTCCTCGCCGGTGATCGTCAGCCGGTTCTCGCCGGGATGCGCGGAAGCGACGACGTCGTGCCTCTTGATCGGACCGTCGGCAAGCACCTTCGGAACGCCGTTCAACGTAGCGACGAGGATCACGCGGATCAGCGGATCGAAGAAGCCCGCCGGCAGCAGCTTGGTCGCGATAGGCGACGTCTTCGAGTACGAGAACACGATCTGGAATCCCGATCGCTGCCCGACGGCACTCGTGACCTGCGCACTCTCCAGCGCCTCCACGACCGCGACGGGCGCGGGCGCAACCGCCACGGGACCCATGAGTAGGGTCAGCGTCACGCCCTTAAGCGTCGGCATCTTGAGCGACCTCCAGAGGCAGGGGGATCACCAAGAGACGTCCATCTGGTTTCGTGGCGACGGCCGGCTCCGCTACACCGTTGGCGTCGCAGATGCGCCAGTACTGCTCTGGATCTCCGAATGCGGACGCCGCGACGTTGTCGATGCGGCTGTCCTTCTCGGTGCGATAGCGGTCGAGCACGCGATAGCGCTCGATCGCCGGGATTATCCTCCGGCCGACGAACGTTTCCTCCGTCCCATCGGCGGCGGTCGTCTTGCGCAAGGGGACGTTGTGGTAGCGGCTGTTCGGCGGGAAGTCGCCGCTCACGGTGCCCCCCTGACTCCGAGCGACTGGAGGGCGGGTGGCTTGCGCGTCGCGAGCTTCTCCCGCCGCTTGGCGCTGGCCATGAACATTTCGGCGCCTTTGGTGCCGAACGCGAGATCGTCGATCGATAGCGCGCGCAGTCCGAGGCTCACGCGCGCGCGGATCGGATTGAGCTGCGTGTCGAACGCCTCCTCGACGACCGAGAACTCGGTGATGCGGACCGGGATAGTGCGATTCGTTCCGAGCACGAGAAGTACGAGTGGCGACGGCATCGGCAGCACCTCGAGTGTGCCGGTCAGCGCCATGCGATTGGCGGCGTCTATGTCGGCGGTGGCGGGGCTGATGATCGTCTCGAGCTCCGCGAGCTCCGGTCCGATGCCGCTCCGGACCGTTTCGAGGTTCTGGGCTGGTTTCTCGAGCCGGTCTGTCGCGTCGAGCTCAATCTCGATCTTGATCGTCTCAACCGGCGGGCCGACGAGACGCAGCCCTTCGAGCCGGTCGCCCGCATCAATCTTGGCGCCGCGTGGTGTCAGCGAGCGACTGACGGTGTCCGGGTTGTACTGAAAGACGACGGATCGCAGGACGGTCTTGCCCTCGGCATCCATGAGGATGAAGCCACCCATGAGCGTCTTGGGTGAGCCCGGAAAGGTCGTCATTTGTCGGTGGCCTTTCCCTCGCGTAGCAGGTCCTTGACGAGATCGAGCGGGTCCAGGTCCTTGGGTTCGAGTGAGACCTGCGACAGGCTCGGCAGGGTGATCTCGCCGCCCTTGCCGTAGGCGATCTTGCCGAGTGTCAGCGTGAGCTCGGGGCCGAGCTTCTTCTCGATGGCCGCGACGTTGTACGTCCAGGTGTGCGACCAGATGCCCCACGCCGCCGAGAGCTCGGCCATCAGATCGACCTTGAGCTTCGCGATCAGCTGACCCTTCACGTACGCCTCGGCGGAGAACGTGAACGCGTACGACTCGTACGCCGCGTCGACGCCGAGGACCGCTTCGGCCTGAAGGCGGAGCGTCGGTGTCACCTCGATGCCGCCCTTCGCCCCGACGGCGCCCAGCGCAACTTCGACACCGATGTAGGCGCCGAACGTGCCGTAGATCTCGCCGTACGCGGGAACGACCAGCTTGCCCTTGAGGTTCGCCTTGATCTTGGGGTCGTCTTCGAGCGGGTACAGCTCCCCCGTGAACACCACGCCTTTCAACATCACCGGGCCGACGCCGTAGCCCAAGCCCGCCGACACTTTGATCTGGCCGAACGCGGTCACCGCAGGAACGGGTGTTGGGATGCTGAACTTGACGCCGGCACCCTTGATGAATGTCAGCTTGCCGCCGGCGGGCGCCGGCCACATCTTCGTCAGCGGAATGTCGGCGAGTGCGACCTCGCCGAGCACCTTCAGGCGCCCGGCCGGCGTCAGCTCGATGCCGAGCGTGGGACGGATGTCTTTCGTGAGCTGGTAGGCGATGCTTCCCTTGCCCGAGAAACGTCCGTCGTCGGCGTACGTCAGAAGGATCTTGCCGGTGGCCTTGTCCGACTTGACCTCGACGTCGGCTTTGCCGCTGAACTTGCCCTCGTCGTCACCGTCCTTGCGTCGATAGGTGACGGTCATCTTCGAGTCGATGCCTCTCCACTTGATGTCGGCGTGGCCGATCATCTCGAGGGTCTCTTTCTCGTAGGTACCTTTGAGCTCGACCCGGTCGACGAGTGGCAGCGGCTTCTCGACCGTGACGGCGCCCCGGTAGCTCACGCTGGCGCCGTTCCATCCGACAGTCAGGTTGAGATTCGCGTTGCGAACGGTGGTGCTGATGTTGCCCTCGCCGTAAGGACGGAACGCCCCCTTTTCCTCCTTGAACCCGAGCTTTACCGTCGTGGTCGACTTCGGGATCGACGCGCTTGTCGCCGCGAGCTCGCCGGACCAACCGGTATCGCCGCGGTAGGAGACCTGACCCTTCGCGTCCTTGATCCCGGGGATGGAGCCGCCGGGCTCGAGCGTCCCGGTCGCGACGAAGCTCCCACCCTCTTCGGTCGCGGTGATCTTGCCAAGCACGACCGGCTTGCCCTTCGGTCCGACCTCGAGGTCGAGCGTGCCCTTGGGCTTGAACTTGACCAGGTCGATGCTCACGCTCCCGCTGGTGAACCGGAAGATCGACGCGACGGGCTTCATGAACGCGCTCGAGTTGATCGCGGCGGTGTCGATGTCCTGCACCAGCACGAGCGTGTCCGGGCCAAACGTCACCTTGAGGTCGCCGAGGAACCTCACCGAGGGAGTGATCACGCCCTCGCCCGTGAAGTTGTTCGACTCGTCGACCGCGAGCTTGGTGAGCTTCCCCTTGCTCAGATAGGGGTAGTAGAAGGGAATGTCCTTGTTCTTGACCTTGTCGAGCTCGAGCTTGCGCACTTCGCTCGCCACGGCCTTTTCGGCGGCCGATGCGCCTGCTGATGGATCGGCCGTTGGCGGCGGCGGAGCGATGGTCGCGGTCAGCGTTATGTTCTTGTCGCCCTTGAGCATCGGCTTCGACGCGAGCTCCGCCTCGACCGTATCGGTGCCCTTCGTCGGACTGCTCCCAGCGCCGCGCTTGTACTCGACGAGCTTCATCCCGGGAATGAGGCGCCGCACCGACGCGTCGATGGGCGTGGCTCCGGTGGCACGTGCGCGAATGACCTCGCTGGCGCCACCCGCGACCATCTGGATCGGCGTGCCCTCGCCCTTCTTCATCACCTCTTCCGAGCCCTTGACCTTGCCCGCTCGGAGCAGCATCTCGACCTCGTAGCTGCCGTCCTCCACGTCCTCGGGCACCGTCGCGTCCTTGAAGCGGATCTGCAGCTGCCTTACGAACTTGCGATTCGGCTCGAGGATGCGCTTGGTCTCGTCGACCATCGCCGCGTAGGTCTTGCGCCCCGACTCCTGGTTCTTGTCGGAGACCAGCAGCTGCAAGTTTCCGGGCACGCTCGTTCCACCGATCTGCTTCTCGACGATGTGGTCGATGTCGCAGCCGGCGGCGGTGAGCGTCCCGGCATTCGCGAACCCCGAGACGATCTTCTTGACCTCCGGTTTGTCCGCGACCGCTTTCACCTGGGGGTCAGCCGCTGCCGCGTCGCGTATCGCCTTGCCGAGCTCCTTCAAGCTCTTGAAGCCGTAGTTGTTCAGCCAGAAGTCCTTGTAGCTGTCACCCGGCTTCTCCATGTACGCCTTGATCGCCTTGCCCTCGAAGATCGGCGAGAAGATCAGGCGGTTCTCTGACGCCATGGCGGTGTATGCCTTCTGAACCCACGGTCCCTTGCCCTTCGGCTTCGGCAAGGTGAGCAGCGGCAGTGACACGATCATCGTCGTCGCGCCGTGTCCCTTCGGCGTCTCTTCGATCAGTTCGACGTCGCCGGGAAGGTCGGTGGCGGATCCAACCGCTTCCGATGCTCCGGCGGGGGGCGCGGCAGGAGGGACGCCGTTCGAGCGGAAGATCGCATGACGACCGATGTGCCTGAGCCCCGACGCCGTGCGGCCGGCCGTGACGTCGAGCGCGGCGCGATCCGCCTGCGACTCGAGCTCGGCATCGGTAGCGGTCGGGATCCCGCGGTCGGCCTTCATCTGGATGCCGCCCTGCTGCACGCTGTGCGCGACCTCGTGAGCGATGAGTGCGCGCCCGGGTGAGGTCTCCGGACGGTACGCGCCCTCGCCGAACACCAAGTGATCCCCGGCGGCGTAAGCGCGGCTGCCCAGGGACCGCGCGTTGTCGTGCGCCCGCGCGTCGTCATGCACGCGAATGTTCGAGAGGTCGCGGCCGAAGCCCGCCTCCATCGCGCTGCGTGTTCCGGCGTCGAGCGGCCGGCCCGCGTCCACGATCGCAGGGGCCGCAGCGCTGCCACCGGGACCGAGCGTCGAGCGTCGTTGCGCGAGGATGGCCGACGAGGACGGCGTGGCGACACGGACGGCGCGGCGCGCGGAATCGGATTCGCGCTGGAGGGCAAGCGTCCTCACCGCTTCCTCGACACGTGCTCCGCGACGGCCTTCGAGATCTGGCCGGCGACGTCGTCGATGGGACGCTGGCGACCGAGCTCTTCCTGATGCGGCGTTGCGCGGAGCCGCGCGAATGCGCGTTCGAGCGCCTCGGACATCCCGTCGGCCATGCGCCGCGCCTCGATCGGCGAGGTGGCGGTGATCGAGACATTGCGGATCATCACGCGAACCGCTCGGTCGTCGAAGAACGGGGCGTTCACGAGAGCGTGCCCCAGTTGATCGTCGGCATCGGCTGGTCGTGCTTGCGCAGTTCGTCAGCGAGCTCCGCGGCGATGCGACGGCCGTCGATGCGTCCGCCGCCCTCGGCCGCGAGGAATGCCGCGCCGAGGGCGACGTTTCTGATGCTTCCACCAGTAAGCGGGAGAGCCGCCAGCGCCCGCCAGTCCACGAGATCCACAGGCGCTGCTTGGGGGAACGCCTGCTGCCACATCCGCAGACGCTCGTCTTCGGTGGGCAGCGGGAAGTCGATCGCGAAGCGGAAGCGACGCAGGAACGCCGGATCGATCGCTTGCCGCATGTTCGTTGTGACCACCGTGAAGCCGCGGAACGCCTCGATGCGTTGCAGCAGATCGCCGATCTCCGCGTTGATGTGTCGATCGGTCGCGTGGCCGACCGTACCGCGCGTGCCCCAGATCGCGTCGCCCTCGTTCCAGATCATCACCGCGCCTGATTTTTCAGCGAGGTCGAAGGCAGCCGCGATGTTCTTGGACGTCTCGCCTATGTACTGGCTGATGATCTGACTCAGGTCGATGACGAGCATCCGGAGGTCGAGCGACGAGGCCAGGACTTCGGCAGCCATCGTCTTGCCGGTCCCACTCGGCCCCGCGAATAGAGCCGCGACCCCGCGCCCGCGACTGCCCATGCGCTCGCCAAACCCCCAGTCGTCCATCACGGTGGTCGCGTGACGGACGTGCATCTCGACGCGCCGTAGCGCCGCTTCGATGGCAGGCGCAAGGATGATGTCTCTCCACTGGTACGCGGGTTCGACGACCGATACGCCTGGCACTGGTACGGTCGGCGAGACGTGACCCGCGGCGTGCCAGAGGATCCGCGTCGCCTCGCTTGACCCCTCCGCAGCGTCGATCTCGTCCCTGACCCGCGCGCAGACGGCGTCGATCTCGGCGGGGTTGAGCCTGAACTGCGAGGCCACGCGCGCGGCCCCGTTACCCACCTTGCGCGCGCGCGCGGATCCCAGCGCGCGCCGCCAGCGGTCCGCCGCGGTGGCCGTCGTCGCCGAGACGTCTGGCAGGATGCGAATGCCGCGGATGAATTCGGTCACCGGCCGGCGTCCCGCGATCACGACGTGCCCCGCGATGCGGTCGACGAAGTCGGCGATCGCCAGACCACTTCGGTCGTCGGCTGCCACGATCAATGCGCCGCCGTCGAGCGCGGCGTCGCGGCTCCACATCCGCGCGATCCGGTCGCGCGCGTCCGGATCCTCAGGGATGCTCGCGGCCGGCATGAGGTGAGGTTCGAGGCCGAGCGCACCAAGACTTGCCGCCAAGATGGCCGGCTCGACGCTTCCCGCGAAGACGATCGGCGACAGTCGGTCTTCGCCGCGATCGACCAGCGCCGCTTTCAGCTGTCTAGCGAGGCTGTCGCTCGCGAGCGCCGGGTTCACGCGCACGCGCGCGATCCTGGTGACCACTTCGGGTTCCTCGGCCTGCGCGCCGCAGAATCGGTCCACAACGGGTTCGCGCAGCCAGATGCGGGCTTCGATGCGCAGCGCATCGGTCTCCACGGCGATGAGACCGAAGTGCCGCAAGGTCCCTGACGCTGCCAGAGCTTCGGCACGGAGATCGTGAATGAGTCGCTGCGCCAGCCACGCCGGCACGCCCTGACCACCACCACCAGCGGTCGCGGCTATTCTCCGCGCAACTGGCTCCGAAAGCGCCGCGGCGAACAGCAGGGCGAGGAGCGCGCTTTCAGCAGGCTCCAACGCGAAGCCCTCGACGACCCGTCGCAGAGGCAGCGTGCGGTCCGGTTCGCGGAGCCAGAGCGCGAGCGGATCGAATGCCACACCCTCCGTGCCGTTCGCATGCGCGTCCAGACCGGTGAGCGCCATCGTCTCGGCGAACGCGAGCAGGGCATCGTGAGGAGGCTGAAGGTGGGTGGTCACTGCCCTGGCTCGACGATGACGAGCACATCGTCATTGGCAGGGTCGGCAGCGGGGTCGACGACCGGGCGGCTGGCGATGACGACGCTGTCAACGGGTGTGGGAGCCGTGAACGTCTCACCCGGATCAAGGAACAGGGTCGTCACGAGGTAATAGGCGCACGGGCGGATCGGTGACTGGAACGCGGACCACAGCTTCGTCGACATGTCGACATCGAGAGGGTGCTGACTGATGGTGATCGACTCGGGCTGGTTGGCCGGATCGTGAAGGCGCTCGCCCGTTAGGCTGTCCATCAACCTTGTCGGATTGGCAGGGACAGCAATGGCACCGAGGATCTGCTGGATCATCGGTCGCGGCACGATGCCGTTTCGATGCAGCGCGGACATCCCGACGCCGAGGATCGCCTCGCGTTCGATGTCGCTGCCCAATGCGGCGAGCAGGTAATGGAGATCGAGCACGAGCGGGGCTTTGGCGGACCGGTTGCCCATTCCGTCGACGTGCGGGTCGTACATGTTGCGCCACGCGGGATTTGCCGACGCGTGGTGCATGAAGAGGATCAGGCTCGGCGGCTCGGAGGTCTGATTTCCCGACGAGGCGGGCGCGGGCCGTGGCGGTGGTTCGGTCGAAACCTTGGGAGGCGTGAAGCCCCCATAAGCGATCCTGAGCCGCGCCTCAATGATCGCCTTGAGCACGAAGGTCGTCGCCGGGATGGCGAAGTGCTCGCTCATCGCGGCGCCTCGGCGTAGCGCGCGAGATAGTCGCGCAGCGACGGCACCGTGCCGGTGTCACGGCGTCGCTCCGGCACGGGTTGAGCGACCCGCTCCGATTCGATCCGGATGTCGATGCGATCGATCTCAATGAGGAGGGAAGGCTCCAACCGATCCGACGCAGCCGGCGCCGGATCGGTGACGACGATGTGCGATTCGGCGACGAGCGACTGCGGAACGTCAGCGTGACCCTCATCAGCGCTGTCGATGTGGCCTTCGGACTCCAGCGCATCGCTGACGTCACGCGACGGAGTCGAGGCCGATGTCGCCGGCGAAGGCTCGACGTTCAGCTGCTCGCTCGCGATCGACTTCGTCACCACGTGCGTAGTCTCGAAACGGTGAACTTCGATCCGTTCGACCGTTGGTGACACGGTGGGCACAGCGTCGGCCCGCCCCTCTCGAGCGGGGACGATTGGCGACGCCCGCTCTTGGGCGCGCGGTTCCATGCTCGATGGCTCGACCATGCCGCCGGAGTCCTCGCGCTCGTCGTGTGGCGATGCGGATCTTGCATCGTTGGCCGGGCCATCCGATGCGCGCGCGGCCTGCGCTGTGGGCGCAGCCGGAGTCGGCGCCATCAGCGACGCTGGCGTCCCCGGCGAGACCTCGGCGTCCTCGTTCGTCACGATGAGATCGTCGATCGTCGAGTCGGGAGCCTCTGGCTCGTAGATCGAGCGAGGTCGGGGCGTCGCCGTGGCCGAGAGTCCCAACGCAGCCCGCCCGACCGCGTCCCAGAAGCCGCTCACGGTGTTCTCTTAGCCGCAAGCGGACGGGCGTGCGTACGTGTCGCGATCAAGTTGACGTATCGACGACGGCGGTCCGGTGGCAGCGAGAGGATTGTCTGCTCGTCCCAGCCGTATGCCGAGGCGATCGTGTCGACGTCGCGGTAGAGAGCGTCGACGACTCGATCGAGATCGCGGGCAACGAAGGCCGCCAGGTCGACCGTGGCCCGAAGCGGACGCTGGCAGCCGGCGCAGGTGATGTTGACGACAATGTTCGCGGCCGGGTCTCGCGCCTCGAACTCTCGACCAAGTCGTTCGGCGTCTGCCTCAGTCATCGTATCGAGATCACCCGCGATCCGGCATTGCTCAAGGACCACGCGACGAACGTCATGAACGCTCGAGGCGCGGCTCGCCGCCTCGATGTCGGCCATTCGAGGGAGCCTGAAACTGAGCCATTGTCCGCGGCACCTGACTCGGACTTGGGCGTCGGAGACGGACGCCGGCGACGCGAGGATCGCGTCGGCCGGGACGGTGACTTCGTTGTCGACATCACAGTGCGTGCACCTCACGCTCGCCTCGAGGGCGGCGTCGACCAACCCACGATGTAGGCCGAGCAGCCGCCGATTGCGCTCTCCCAACGTCTCGGCGCGAGACGCGTCGCCATCGACGGCCGAGAGGAGGGACGCCAGCCGTCGGTGGTCCGGCGCGCGCCCTCCCGTATTCCACACGCTCATCAGCTGGTCGGCCGAGCACGGGGCCACCGACGGCCTCAAGGTTCGGTGAAGCTCGGCTCTTTGGGCTCGACCACCGCATAATCGCGTTCCCAGCCCTCGTTCTCGAGCTTGAGTTTCGCGATCGCGACCGCATTCGCGTTCGCGTCGAGGTCCGGCATCGCTTGGAACTCGGACACCCAGCACCGATATACCTGGTACGAGACCACCGTCTGGCCTGCTTCGTTGAGCAGCTCGATGATGATGTCCTTGCGGAAGTCCGCGAGCGACGCTTCGCCTCCGGCAACCGAACCGTAGTTCCACACCTTGTTCGCCCACGATTCGAAGTCGGTGTCATGGGTAACGCCGCGTTCGAGCGTGATCGCGTCGTACTCGGTGCGGCCAGGGGCCTTGAGGCTGGTGGATGGATCGCCGCCCGAGCGATGCTTTATCGCCTCGGTCGTGCGCTTGAGCATCGAAACCTTCGACACGCCTGCGACGTAACGCCCGTCCCACTTGATCCGGAACTTGAAGTTCTTGTAGGGATCGAGCCGCTTTGCGTTGACCGAAAACTCTCCCATGTCCACACTCCTCAGACGGCCGGCTGGACAATCTGCCGCAGGCTGATCACCACAAACTCGGCCGGTTTCAGTGGCGCGAAGCCGATCACGATGTTGACGACGCCTTGATTGATGTCGTCTGGAGTCGTGGTGCTGGCGTCGCAAAGAACGAAATACGCTTCGCGCGACGACACGCCCTTGAACGCGCCTTGCCGGAACAGCCGGTACATGAAAGCCGTGACATTCATCCGCAGCTCGGACCACAGCTGTTCGCCGTTCGGTCTTTGAACGGCCCAGCGCAGGGCGTCGCTCAGACTCCTGAGGATGTAGCTCGCCGTTCGCCGGACCGGGATGTACTTCCACTCGCTGGCCATCGCGTTGGATCCGTCGACCGTGCGGGATCCGAAGTTCACCGTGCCGTAGATCGGGAACTGGCGAATGACGTTCAGCCCGAGCGGATTGAGGATGCCGTGTTCCTCGTCCGACACAACGATCGATGGGCCGTACACGCCGGCCAGTACCGCCTCGGTCCCTGCTGGGGCGGCCCACGGGCCGGACTGTGCGTCGATGCGGGCGAAGACGCCCGCGAGAGCGCCTGATGGTGGATGCGATCGGATGGCACCCGGCTCCAGCGGATCATCGACGCGGATGTTCGGGAAGAACGCGGCCCCATGGTTCGTCTGGAAAGTGAACTGGCCGGTCTTCCAGCCCTCCGCCGCGTCGACAGTGGTCACGTTAGGGAGCGGATCGATGATCACGAACGCATGCTTGTTCTTGCACACGCGTGCCGCCTCCGAATAGACGGTCATCGCGATGGTGTGGTGCAAAGCGTTCGGATCGTCTGCGGCGGGTCGCACGATGTCCGGCAGGCACAGGATGTTGAAGAAGGGATCGGGCGTGTCGAGGTCCGTGACCGCCTTCTTGAAGACGTCGCTGTCCGGCTGGCCGGGGGCAGGGCCGTCGGTGCCTGCCTCGGGCGTGCCGAATACCTGGCTGGTCGACGCATACGTGGCGCCGAGCTGATATCGCGAAGGATTGGACTCGACCTCGGTCAGGCCGTACACCGAGAGTAGCTTCGAGGCATTAGTGCCCGAGGACGGGTTTGCGATCGTTATCCGTGCATCGCCGACGCGGTTGTTGAGCTTCTTTGGTCCGGGCGGCGGCGCAGTACGAAGGCGGATGAAGGAGTCGAGACCTTCGACGAACGGCGCTCCCTCGATGGCGACCTCCTCCATCTTCTTGCTGGCGGCGGGATTGGCGCGGATCGTGTTGTTCACGGCATTGACAAGTGCGGTCACCAGCCCGAGGTTCGTCTCCGGCTGCGCCGAGTTGGCGGCGAACACATTGACTTCCAGGTCGCTGATGGAGGCCGCCGAGTCCTCCGTGCCGTCGGCCGCGAGCACGTGCACGGAGACGATCACCTTCACGTCCGCGTTGCCGAACGACCCGGCTGAGGGCGCCGTGCCGACCTTGTAGATGCTGGCGCTCGGCTGCGGCCCTGCCTTGTCGATCCCGACGACCTCAACCTTCACGAGCTTCGAGCCGGTCGCGGGGTCGTTCACGACATTAGGAGCAAAGCGCGCGTTGGTAGACGAGGTCGAGACGTTCCCGAAACGCTCGAGCCGACCGGTCAGGCGATCCAGGACGGTCAGGTTGAACCTCTTCTTGTCGGGCGCTGTGCCGAACGGATCGGCATTGATGCCGAACGCGTCGAAGTCGAGGAAGATGTCGTTGCTCGCCGCCCCGGAGCTCAGTGCAGTGAACTTGACCGATTCGGTGGTAGCGCCGTCGCGCTTGAAGGAGGACTTCGACGGCTTCGAACCTTTCGTCGGAACGCGGAGAACGAACGCTTCGCCACCGCCGTTCGCGAAGAAGTGCAACACGGAATAGGAGAGGCTGCTCATCTGGCTGAGCCCACCGAACTGGCGCTCGAAGTCACCGAAGTTCAGGACCCGGATGGGGCGATTGTCGATCCCTGATTTGGTTGGCCCAACAAACAACGCGATCGCTGTGGGCGCACCGCTGATCGTACGGACGCCGCTGGGAATCTCCCGCGTGTAGATGCCCGGATGCTTCAACTGCAGCATGGTTGGATCCTTTCCTCCGCTACCAGCCGCCGCGCTGACCGCGGCGTCGCTGAGCTACTGCGGATCGAGCTTCTCTGGATGCGAAAGACCACCGGCCTGGCGTCGGAGCGCTTCACGAAGGACGGCGCGGACCAGAGGCTCCAGCTGCGACCACTGAGTGAATCGACTGGCTTGCTCCGTCTGCACGTCGATGACCTCACCGTGGACGAAGTCAGCCCGATTCGTGACGAGGAGCCTCACCATTACCGCAATCTCCTGCCGATCAGCCAACTCATCGCCGTGGTCAGGCCTCGTCAATGCCGTCGTATCTCCTGCGTGGGCCATCGACGAACACGCTTGTACGGCAGTCGTCTCAGGACGGGCTCACGGGCCTCGCCCGTTTGGCTGGGCGTGCGATCAATCGCCGATGAAAGTGCAATGAGGTCTCGGTGAGGCGACGGTCAGGGCGCCAAGCTAGCTCACACTTCCGCAGGCGAATTGCGGATCAGCTCGAAGAGCTCGACCGTCGAAGGCTCAGGCTCGACCTGGAACTCGAGAGCGAGGATCGAACAGCACAGTCGGTACTGGCGCAGGGCCTGCGCCCGCATGGCCAAACGGACGTAACACCGCATCGCCATCCGGTGGGCGTCTTCGCGGCAGGGATCCTTTTCCATGAGCACGAGTGCGCTCGACAGCGCCCCGGAGTAGTTGCCGGAGCTGAAGTACTGGTCTGCGCGCCGACTCCAGAGCGACAGGTAACGCGCGCGCAAACGCTCGCGCTCGAGAATCTGGGAGACGTCAGTCGCGACCGCCAAGTCTCCGGTGTACAACCGGATCGCGCGTTCGTACTCATCCAATGCAGAGAGCGCCTCTCCACTGCGAGCGAATCGATCACCCTCATCGACCGCGGCTTCGAAACGCAGTGTGTCGACGGCCACGCCACTGCCGGAGTTGAGCCGGTATCGCCCGCTCACTTTGATGATCGGAGATGCGCCCTCAAGCGCGTCGCCGACCGTTCGATGGACCGTATACACGAGCGTGTTGAGGGAGCGCGTCGCGAGTTGTGCGTCACTGGACGGCCATAGCAGCTCAAGGATCTCGTCACGGCGGACTCCGTCGGTTGACCGGAGCGCGAGCTGCGTCAGGAGCGCCTCAACTTTGCCTCCTGGGCGGATGTCTACCTGGCGTCCGTTCTTGAGGACGCGGAAAGAACCCAACAGGCATATGAGCACTCGATCCTGATCGGGTGTTGTCCTTCGCGACAGCCCAAACGTCTCGGAGAGTTGTCGGCGTTGGACAGGAGACGGCAAGGTCAGGTCGTCAGGTCCCGCCACCTACGTAGTACCCGCAATCCGCAGGTTCGCAACCATCTTGACCACGGTGACACAGGTCGCAGGGACGGCCATGCTTGTTCCCCCACGTAGCGCACGACCACCCACCGCCGGCGTCGCCCCTCATCACTAAGAAACGCCAAGTGGCAAGCTACTGCGCTCGTCAAGGCCCTCTTTCCTCGATTAAGTGCTTTCAAAAAAGGCGGCGGCTCGCCCTAGCTTCGTTTGCGCTCGATGCCGTCGAACACGTAGTGCAGAAGTTGATCAGGACGGTTGGTGATCCCCAACGCAAGCGAAGTGTCGATCGTCGGGCGGGGATCCGCCACATACCAGACGACCGGAGGGAGATGTATCCCCTTCTTGTCGAGCTCATCGCGCACCATCGAAAGGGACGTGACACCGTCCACAGAACCTGCACGCTTGATGTTCGAAACGACGACGTCGTAGCTGACCGCCTTCAGGAGTTCGTCCGCCTCACCGCTGGAGCGAGCTAGGTCGATGCCGATGCCGAGCGACCGAAGGAGCTCGATCTCGTAACGATTCCCGCGTGGGTTCGGGTCGATCCAGAGCATGCGTGCGCCCTGAAGGAGGCGCGCGAGCCTCTGTGCCCGTCGCAGCACGAGCAGACGTTCAGCTGGAGCGGGCGGGAGCACTGAGGCGCCCGAGCTACCGCGATGCTCCTCGACCGCCTCGTCCAACTTTTTCGCGACAAGACCGATCTTGAATCCGAAACCTTCGATGCTTGCGACGTTCGGGAGGATCTTCTCACGGATCGTGGTGCGGAAGACGAACCCGAGCACGAGCACAAACGCGTAGGGCGCCACCATTCGGAGAAGTTCGATAAGCGCCTGCTCGCTCACGACCTACCCCTCATCGAGGCGCACTTGCTGTCGCTGTCGGATCCCCATAGAGGACGTAGGCGAGCCAGGTCGAGTTGCTAGGCTCTGCGACGCGAATCGCCTCACGCGCGCTTCGGACGCTTTCGCCGATCGTCTTTCCCTGACCGAGGAACGCGGCATAGAACCGTTCGGCGAACAGCAGGGCGAGACGATCGCTCACCTCCCACGCAGCGCCGACGAACGCACCGACGTGCGCCTGCCGGACGAGACGGTCGGCCCACCCGCCGAGGCCCGTGAACGCATATTCCTGGCGCGTGCCATGACAGGCATTGATGAAAACGATCGGCCGCGGCCTTGCCTGGCCGAATCGCGCATTGATATCGGAGGGGCGCACGTTGCCGTCGGTGAGCACGATGCCGGAGTCGTCCGGCAAGGTCGCATCGAAACCGCCGTGCGCCGCGACGTGGAGCACGCTGAAGGTGCCCCGCTCGAACGAGTCGATGAGCTGGGCGGTCTCGGCGACTTGCGCCAGCGCTTCAAGGTTTGGCCGCAGCGAGACGAGTTGACCGAATGCTTTGAGCTCGGCGGAGACCGCGGCGAGATCGACGCTCTGAGATGCAACCGGCTGCAGCTGGTGCACCGGGATGCGGTCTGCAGGTCCGGTCCCGGCAAGCCAACGCGCGACAGCGAAGCGCTCGCAAAGGTGCGGCTCGTCCTCGCGCTTGTTCTGCGCGTCGAACCGGAAGGGCTTGACCATCTCCCACGGGATCCAAGGCTCTTCCGACGTGATCTGGATCGACCGAACCTGGTCCTTCCATCGCCAGTAGGAGTCTTTGAGCTCCTGGGAGACGAGGCGTTCCCACAATTCGTTCCCGAGCGTTGCGAGCCGCTTGCGTTGTGCCTCAACCTTCGCCGCCGAGTCGGGACGACCTCGGGCGAAGCGGCTGAGCTCGGCGTACACGAGCTCCATCTCGGCCAGCGGCGCGCGCTGAAGACGCACCGATCCCATCGGCGCGTGGTGGAGGTTGATGGTTTCCGACGCGCTGGACAGCGTGAAGGTCAGGTGAAGGGAATCCTGGTTGTCCACGCCGATGTAGAGGTCGAGGTCCGCGCAGGGTGCCAAGCTCGAAGCAAACTCGAGCGGCTCGGCGGGAATCGCCTCTCTCGCGACCTCCGGGGCCGCACCGACGGTAGTCGTTGCCGCCACCGTACCGATGCGACGACCGCGCTGATAGAAGTCGACACGGACGGTCGCGGGCCCCTCGCGGACTGCGCGGACAGTGAAGCGAGCGTCGACGTCGCGGTCCGCGGCAACTGTCAACTCCTGTGTGTTGCTGCCTTCGATCTCAAACCCCGGGGCGCGGAGAACCAGTTCAAGCATTGGCGGCGCGTCGGCCGAATCCTCGATCGATATCGTCACGCGGTTCAATAGGCCGTCGGGGTTGTCGATATGCAGACCGGCAGTGATGCTGGTTCGTTGTCCCAGCGCGACACGCGACTGAACATCCAGCTCGGGATAGCGGGTGAGCGGCGGACGTGCGCCTTCGGTCGCGGGTGCGGGAGCTGACTCCGCCTCCCGTGACGGCGCGGCCCGCGTTCCGCCGTTCTTCTTCCGCATGCTGCGTGTTGGGGCGGACGGGGCCTCGGCGCTGCGGCTCGCAGCGGAGGGAGCGCTGCGGGTCGGAGCGGACGGAGGTTCGGCTCTGCGCGGCGCTGCTGCAGCGGTATGCGGCTCCAGTTCTTCGAGCCGCGGTGGCAAAGCGATGGCAGGCTCCCCCGTCGGCGGCGTATCGGGTTCGCGTTGACGTGCCCAGTCGAGGACCTCTTGAAGCTGAGGGAACTCTTGCACGCCACTTAGGAACGCGACCACGGCCGCGTCACGCTCGCCCTGCGTCGCCGCCGCCGTGTACCGTCGGTACAGCTCGTCGTACAAAGCAACGACACGGGCCTTCGCGGATGGTTCGAATCTGCGCGCCCTCAGGGCGACCTCACCGAGCAGTTGCATGAGGATGCGCGACGACGGTGTTTTCGGCGGTGGCATTGGACTACGGGCGACCCAGGACGTACCGCGCGACAAGATCTCTCTGGACCGCGACGTTGTCTTCCCAGAAGTAGCTGCCGTGCGGCGGATGTCCAAGGTTCGGAACTTCGAATTCGCGGTCGACCTTGTACGCGGGATTGAGCCACGAGCCGACGACATCCAATCGGGCATGGACATTGACCCATGTGCCGACGTTCTGCGGCTTTGCGCCCGACCTGTCTTCCAAGAGTCGCCTGACCATCCAGAGCGGGCTTCCGAGGGTGACCAGCGAGACGACATCGAGGTTGGGCGATTCCGCCACCAAGTCGATGAGGGCGTCGTACGCGACGACGGTGCCCCAGCTGTGCGCGAGCACCGAAATCCCGGGGTTGTCCGCGATGAGCGGCTGCAGTCGCTCTTTGAAGCGCTCCTTCACGCTGGTGCGGATCGAGCGGTTGACCAGGTACTTCACGAAATCGCCGAGGTATTCATCGGCGTGAAGTAGCCAGTCGCCAAACCCGCGGGTCCCGCGGGGGGCCGGCCAGGCGACAACGTCGCCATCGCGCCCGCGCGTGTCAGGCGCCGCCGGAGTCGCTGGCGCGGCAGCGGCTCGCATTGCGGACTCGCGTGCGACGATGATCGCTCGCAGCTCTTCGCGCACAGCTTCTTCGTCGGCCAGCTCGCGCTGAGTAGGCATCGCGCGTGCTCTTGTGCCGGCGGGAGCATCCATCACCGTCTCCCACAGCACCTCAACGTACGAATCGGGTGGAAGCTTCAGGTATCGGTCGAATGCCATCCGCCATGGATCCGAATATCCGGCCTTGTGGTCACCGATGCCGTGTACCCAGACGACATGTGTCATCCCTAATTCACAACTGACTCTTACTCAAACGAGTGTTCGACGATCCGCAGAACGCCGTCGATACGTGCGATGGTGTAATGCCGCACCACGGTAATTTCCGGTTGCTGGTCCACGATGACACCGCCGCTTACGACGTCCCACGACCACGCCTCGCGCGTGCTCTGCTGCACGCGTCCGTCGGGAAGGGGCACCGACGACACGCTCCTCAATTTCGACCTTCTCATTGCGGTCGCTCACGTGAAGATCTGCCGTCCCTTGTTCGCGTCTCTACCTTCGATTCTTGGGTGCTGATCGAACTCGGCCGCGGTCAGCCGGCGCTTTACGCGCCTCACTAGATCTTCGTACGTCAGGCGATAGTTCGCGGCCTCGATCACGCGGAGCGCGTAGAAGGTCATGGCGCCATGGAACTTGCCCTCGAGATCCGCGTCATACGAGGACTCGTCGGAGCGACATCCGGCGAGCAGAAGCTCTCGCATCTGCGACTCCGGATACTTGGCGCCGCCTCGACTCTTTCCTCGAGGGCTCCACTCGGCGGGCGCGCCCGCGTGTTGCGGATCCATGTACCGAGCTCGCCGGTACAGCGTGCCGGGGCCGGCCGGCGCGCGCGTTCCACTGCCGGAGTGGCAGTTGTCGAGGATCGCCGTCAAGCGGACTCCTGCGGGGATCGCGCTGAACACCTCCCGGAGCTCGTCATCGCGTAGGACGTTGTCGTCCGCGTCGTACGGGCACAGGACCTCATCCAGCATCTTTTCGTCACCGTCCTCGTCAGGCACCTGCGAGCCGTGCGACGAATTGCCGAAGACAAATACGTCACCGGACCGAGCTCGCGCGAGTAACCTCTTGAGTGCAGCGACAACCGCTCTCTTGGTCGCATCAGTGTCGGTGATGACCTTGATCGACGACCGCGGAAAGTCGAAGTGGTCGCTCAGTAAGTCGGACCAGCCCATGGCGTCGTTGACGCAGCCTTTGAGGCGGTCACTGGCCAACGGGTACTCGTTAACGCCCACGAATAGCGCTCGCTTCGCCATTCCCTGCCCCCACTACTGAGTCTGTCCCCGGACAGCAGTAAACCTTACTCAGGCCCGCAAGCCCCTATACCGAGGCGACGTTGCGGGCGTGATCCTCGGAACGTTTCGGCAGAAAGAGCAACCAGAACGCCCGGCGCTGCTCTACTCCTTGCCATGACCCGCGCGCACCGTGGTCACGGGGCTCTTTCGTTTCCCTCTTTCTCTCGGCGCCCGACGTGCCGAGGTTCGCGTTGCCTCGACGCGGCGACGAGTGCGTTCGATCTCGCGCTTTACGGTCTTCGGCAGGTTCCCCGTGTAGCGACCGAGTGCCACGTAGAGCGCGAACGCCGCGATGTCCTCGCCTGTCACCAAGTCACGCACTCGCTGATCGAACCATGCCAAGTCCTCGGCGTTGTGTCGTGGATCGAACACTCCTGTTGCTCCTCTCGCGAGTCCAATGATCAGCGGCACGTCGAGCGTGCCTGGACAATGCGTTGCGACAGCGACGCGATGTGGAAGGATCCCCGGCCGTTCGGGGTCGTCTTCCTCCACGAGTGGGATTCTCGGGTGGCGCCGAGCGATGTCGGCGACCAGTTGGCCGACCGAGACGTACAGAGCCGATGGCCGCGGCTCGTCATATGCGCCTCGGTCTTCATCCTCGATGCCGATCGAACGCTGATTGACCTGCCAGTTCCCGGCGTGCCACGCCGTGCTCGTCTCGGGTACATAGCGATCGATCGCCCCGCCCTCGTACGCGATCCCGTAGTGGGCAGACCGAGGCTTATCGAGAGAGTCGCTCTGGAACGTCGCCCGCGCGCTGGTGCGCGAACCGACCATCGTGTGGATCACGACCTGATCGACGATGACGTCGCGGCCCGGCGTGTAGTTGTTCTCGCTTGCCGGGAAATCCTGCACCTGAAGGCCCATGACTCCCGCCCTCCGGTTCACCCTTGACTTTACCCGGCACAGTATGTCCGCGCTGACAAGCGCCGGGGCGCGCACGGTCAGCCGGGAGGAGAGCCGCATGGCCAAAGGAACGTCGCTGCACATCGGGCTGAATCAGGTGGACCCGGGTCACTACGCGGGATGGTCGGGGCCGCTGGGCGCGTGCGAGGCGGACGCGACCAGCACGCAGGCCATCGCCAAGAAAGCGGGCTATGACACCCGCGTGCTACTCACAAAAGCGGCGACGCGCGAGAGCGTAAAAGCCACCATCCTCGACGCCGCCGCGCGCCTTGTCGCGGGCGACATCTTTCTCGTTAGCTACGCCGGTCACGGGGGCCAGGTACCTGACGAAAGCGGCGACGAACCCGACTACGCGGATGAAACTTGGTGTCTGTATAACGGCGAGCTGATCGACGACGAACTGCTTCAGCTGTGGAAGAGCTTCGCGCAAGGAGTGCGCGTGCTCGTGCTCTCCGACAGTTGTCACAGTGGAACGGTGACGCGGGACGCCCGCGGTCAGCTCGATACCGCCGCTGCGGCGAAGGAGCTGCGCTCGTTCGGCATCGACAAACCGGTCTTCCGGTTCATGCCGCCCGCGATCGCACTCAGGACATACCAGGCGAACAAGGCTTTCTACGACCAACTCGGCAAGAGTGTCCCGTCGGAAGCGGGCGAGCCAAAGGCGACGGTGCGACTGATCTCGGGCTGCCAAGATGACCAGACCTCAGCGGACGGTCCTTTCAATGGCCTATTCACCGGGACGCTGCTCAAGGTCTGGAACGACGGCGCTTTCAAGGGCGACTACGCGACGTTCCACTCAGAGATCCTGAAACGCATGCCCACGTGTCAGCAGCCGAACACCAACGTGATCGGGCCGGCCGCACCCGCATTCGACAAGCAGAAGCCTTTCGCGATCTGATCGTCAGCCGCGCGCGGGCAGCCACTCCAGGATCTTCGCCTGCGCGCGCGCGTCGGCGAAGAAACCGCCGTGGTCGACGCCATCGGTCTTCCCGAACACGAGGCGCTCGGCGATCGGGAACATCGGTGATCCGTTGGCGTCCCATACGCCACCCGTCGGTACGACCAGGTCGTTGTCCTGCTTGAAGATCTGGTCCATCACCAGGTTGTGCGCGAAACTCTTCAGCTCTTTATCGATGGGCTCGTAGTTCGCGGCCAGTGCGCGGTAGCTCGACGCGGTCGAGACGCCTGGCGCATTGAGCTGTGTGAAGAACGCGCTCCCCGGCGCCATGCACGCGAGTCCCTCGAGACCCTTGAACGCACCGACGGCAAGCATCTTCAGGACAGTGATGGCCGCCTCGAGCACTTCAACGGCAGCGTTCGCGGGCAGGAACTGCATCCAATTCGTGTACCGATCGACGAGGTGGATCATCGCATCGGCGTCGGCGAGCACGCAGCCCGCGCTCGGCGACGCGATGTGCACGACCGTGCCTACGGTGAGCTTGCGTCCTTTGAGATCGAGCCGAGGAAGCAGCTCCGCGAGCGCACGGCTCACGAGGCCGCCACGCGAGTGATTGATGATGTCGATGTTCAGGTCGAGGCCAGCAGGCAACGCGTCGACGAAGCGCTGCGCGTTCACAAAGGGATCTTCGGAGATCGTGAAGTGCTCGAACGCGAATAGGCGGCCACCATAAGCGTCATGGATCGTTTGCATGAACGCCGCCGGGAACGTCGGGAACGCGAGGTGCGCTCGTCCGAACGTCCCGTGTACGAATAGGAGCGCCCGGCCGCTCGTGAGCTTCGTCCAGTCGGACGTCTCGAGCGGCGCGACGGATTCCGTGGTGTAGTCGCTCGGACCGAAGCGCCGGATGCGGTACGGAAGGTTCTTCTCTTCCCATGACTTCGCGAAGCCGTGCGCCACCCGGCCAAGCACCGGGTCCACGAGCGGGAAGACGAGGACTTGCAGAACCTTCATCCCAACCCCGGACACGAGACCGCGCGTCCCTCGAGTGCCGCTCGGCTGCGCGACGTGCCGACGAATCAGGTACTTCCGAGTGCCGAGCCCACGGGTCGTGCTCACGTCCCCGCCTTCGTCGCGCGCCAGATTCCACGTCGAGACGCCGGCCTCGTCCGTATACAACACGAGCTGCCCCGACTCAGGACCCGGATCGGGTACCTCGAGCTCGATCGCGGGCTCCCCGGTGGGCGTGCTGCGCGTTCGAGCTCTGGGGACGGCGTCCTCCCGCGTCTGATTCAGCTGGATCACTTGCTGCCGCTGAAGATCCTGTGTGCGGAACGCCTCTTCCAGGATGTTTGTGGTGTCGATGCCACGAGCGCGGGTACCTGCCGTCGACGGCGGAAGCTCGGACGCCTCGCCGGACAGCCCAGGCGTGCGAATTACAGCGGCGCCAACGCGCGTCGGGGCGCCACTGGGGTCTAGTGGAGGCATCTCAGCTCCGCTTCATTTCGGAGACACGAACGAGGCGTCCGCCGCTTTCGGGTTCTTTGCGACCAGGTGCGGTGTGTCCGCGTCCGGGAGCCCTTCGAGCACGGTCTGATTCCTCCCCAGATCGAAAGCAGTCTGGACTGTCTCGCCGTATCCGAGCGCGCGATAGAAGCCGGTGGCGAACTGGATCGCGGCGGCGTCTTCGACCGCGCGTGTCATCCCGACGACGCAGTCGACGTGTTCCGCGATCGCTTGCGCTTGCTGCTCGGAGTAGCAGGCATTCAACACGACGCAGCGGATGGTCTTGAATTCTGAGAAGAGCCCGCTCAGAGCTTTTGGCGACACCGCTCGCATCATCCCCTTTTCGTCCTCTAGGACGATCTCGCTCGACTGGGTCCCGTGGCCGCTGAAGTGGACGATGTTCGGCCGATGACGCAGAAACGCCTTCTGCAAGTCGTCGCTGCGAACCGCCCATTGCTGTTTGACCTCGAATCGATCGCGGTACTCCGCTTCACGCAGCGCCTCGTCGATCTCGCGTGCCTCTTCATCGAGTCGGAGCCGGGCGGTGTCGATAGGATTCGCGGCGAGGAACAGGATCCTTATCGGCGGTTCGGGCTGCGCCGGTCCGGCCGGGTCGACCTGCCCGCCACCGCCGACCTGGACTCCGACGAGCCGGCCGCCAGCCGGAACATCGTGAGCGCAGATCGTCACCCCCTTCACGGTTGTGCCCTTCCGGCCATCGACGATCACCCCGGTAAGCCAGCCGCTCACGTCATTGACGACGATGTTGATGTCGCTCACCTGGATCGGACGGTCGGGCTCGCCAGCGAACGTTATCGAGGTGCCGAGAGCAGCCTCGAGGATTTCACGCAGCGCGGCGATCGTCGCCCGAGCAGCCGGGTCATCTACGGACCGCTCGCCTTTCGCTAGCCGCTCGACTTTGGCGTGAAGATCCCCGAGCGTCACGACTGTCTCACCCGTGGGCACGGTCGAACTTGGATGCGACGGGCCGACCGTCACCTGCGGTGGAGCCGCTACCACGATCGGGGCCGGCGCCGCGGGATCCTCGCGACGTGCCCGCCAGGCCTCGAGGACCTTGCCGGCCTGTTCGTAGAGGAACTTCGCGCCCTCTTCGAGCGCTACCTTTGCGACGCCGATGAGCATGACCTCGGCCGCCACGCCGACCTCCCGTGTGGATGCAAGTCTCGCAGTCCCCACGCGCACGGGAGCATATCCCTGAACCGGGTCGGAATCACTGTTGACACGTTGGACTGGGAACGCGCAACGTTTCGACCGGACGACAAGGGGACGCCGTGGGAGCGACTAGAAACGTGAACACGCCAGAGACTCCCATCCGCGCAGGAGCCGTACCGGGCGGAGCTGACACCGCGCCAGCGGGGCCGATCATCTTCGAGTCGGCTCGGCGGGGAGCGCTCGACTTCACCGGTCGTGACCGAGTCCTCCAAGAGATCCTCGGCTGGATCAACGATCCCAAGTCGGAGCGCGTAATGCTGCTGCTCGCCGAGCCGGGCTGGGGCAAGTCGAGCCTCTGCGCGTGGATGATCGGACAGGGGCGACAGCCTGCGACGCTCGCCGAACAAGGCCGGCGCGCTCAAATCATGAACGCGTGGAGCGCGTCGTACCTCTGTTCGACGACGAGTGGCTCGACGATCAACCCGACGACGTTTTCGCGCTCGATCGCGGAGCAGCTCGCGTCTCGCTTCGCCGACTTCGCCGCCGCGCTCGTCCGTCGTGCGGCCCCGGGCCAGTACAACGCGTCGATCACCGCAAACGAGATCAGCGGGCAGGCCATCGGCATCAACATCGCGACCCAGCAGATCATCGTCGAGGCAGCCAACGCGCGGGACGTCTACGAGCACGCGGTTCGTCTTCCTCTCGTCGACGTCGTCGCCGCCCGACCTGCTGGCGGCCGGATCTTCATCCTCGTCGACGGCATCGATGATGCGTTGTTGTTCGGTCGGAACAACATCGTCGATCTGTTGCTTGCGTCTGGAGACTTTCCCGATCGCGTCCGCTTCTTCCTGACAAGTCGACGCGAAGACCGTGTGCGGCTCGCGTTCCCGCCCTCGGAACACGTGCGAGTCGTATTTGTCTCGGATGACACTTGGCGTGATGAGAACGACAAGGACGTCAGCGCGTACATCGAGTGGCGAGCGAACGAACCTGAGATCCAGGCATGGCTCGCGAGCACCGGCCTCGAGCGCGCCGCGTTCGTAAAGCAGCTCGTCGACCACGCCGCTGGAAACCTCCTATTCATCCGTTTCGTGCTCGACAACCCTCCGCGCGCCGGGGCGGTCGGGGTCGCGGTGCCGACGGGCCTGCAGGCCGCCTACGACGGGTTCCTCGCAAGGATCTTCCCCGGTGTAGGCGCCGGTCCGGACCCGACGTGGACGGACACGGGCAAGCCTGTGCTCGGCGCGCTCACGGTTGCGGTGCCGGCTGCGCCCGATGACGCTCTTCCACAGTGGCTTGGGCCGAGCCGTATCGATCAGGCACTTCAGACCGTAGGCCAATTGACCGAGTGGATCAACGACGCGGATGGCGGGAGCCGCCGGCTCTATCACCGTTCGCTCGGCGACTTCCTATCAACCCAGCGAGTGCAATCAACGGACAAAGAGCCTTTGGGAAACCGTTTCTTCGTCGATCCGCGGATGCAGCACAAGACAATCACCGACTACTACTTCGCCGCAATCAAGGACCAGTGGGACAACGACTGGCATGAGTGCGACCGATACGGGCTACGCCAGCTCGTTCCGCACATGTACGCACTCCACGCCCTTACCACCGTCAAGAGTGAGCGTGTCGGGGTGGCGGAACGGATCTGCGACCTCGCGCTCAACGAGAAGTTCCAGGAGGCGCAGCGCGAGAAGCTCGGTGACGGAACCGCGACGATCGAGGCGATCCGACTCGCGCTAGACGTTTGCGTGGAGACCGGCGACGCGGCGTCGATCCGCAGGCGTGCTCACCGCGTCGCCGAGTCTTGGGAGCCGCAGATGCGGGCGTTCGCGGCGCAAGCGATCGCGGACCTTCATACGAGGGACCCGAAAGCCGCGCTCGACGAGCTGAAGGCCCTCCTGTCGTGACTCTCATCAGTCAGGAGGGCCGGAGGACAGCGTTCAGGGCCGCGTATCTGATGGGCGAGCGTGGTCGCGAGCTGTTCATGTGGCTTTCCGGTGAGGACCGTCCGGCCGCGCGCAGAGACGCGCTTCAGAGTCTCTATCTTCATTGGTTGCGCGATCGGCAGTTCGTGTTTGGGCTAATGGACGCGCTCGCGGACGATGCAATGCCACTGCCACCGCGCTGGCGACGAGGTCGCGTCCTCCGCTTCCTGGCTTACCTCTCGATCACGATCTACGTCAATCACCCCGAAGACGCGGAGGTCGTCAAGCGGACTACGACACTGTGGAACCACATCCTGCGCGAACGATGGCGGCTCCACCAGTTGCTGTCCGTCTTCCGTGCCAGCATCTTCGATCACCTCAAGGCGATCGTGGCCCTGCGGACGCTCCAGACGCTGAACATCGAGGAATTGGCTGATCCAGAACTGATCTTCCGCCAGCAACCGGAGGAGCGGGCGCGCTTCCTACGCATGGTGCCACTGGTGGATCCCGCGACGAGAATCGATTCCCAGCATGAACGCGAGGACCTTAAGACCCTGCTTGAGTCGGCGATCCTGCCTCACCGAATCCTTGGTGCGTTGATCATCGCGATCCACGCGGTAGACGATCCAACCAAGACGGCCAAGATGCTCGGAGAACTGCGTCCCGTGCTTACGTCCCAGGGTCTGTTGTGGGCGACCATCGCGTATGCGGTCCCGCTGCCGGACACTCCGGAGGCGTGGGTTGCCCAGCTCGAGTCGATGACAAACGAACTGGTCGATCGACATCGCGCCACGTTCATGGCAGAGGAAGGCGGGATCCTCGAGCGATTCGACATCGCACTGCTGCCGCTGGGGCTCGCGTACGGTAAGCGTGGGAACGGGATGCGTCTCTTCGAGACTCTCCTCGAGCGCGGCCGGCGCGATGACCCGGCTCTGGCCGCACGAATCATCCGGGGTCTCGCGCCGGTGGGCGTCTACTTCCCTTATGCGGTCTTCGAAACGCTGCGCGTCTGCGCCGATGCCTTCCGTGACAATGGGAGCGGCAAGGCCGAGAGCGGCAAGGCCAGAATCGCAGATGCGCTCGTCGACACGCTCTCGGCGATGCGCGCCCTCCACTTCGACGCGGTCGACCTCTTCCTGCAAGAGATCCGCGCACCGGATGCGATCCGCACCAAGATCTCCCGCCAGGAGTCGTCCCAAGTCGTGTCGCGCTGCGCCCTTTGGTTGGGCTACTACAACAACGCCGTCCACGAGTCGGTGAACTACCCGATCATGCGGGACGGTCTGGTGATCGCAGCGTTCGAGGCGCTCGGCAACGCGCACAGCCCGACCGATTTCACGCATGCCTACACCGCGAGCGTGCTCAAGCTCTTGAAAGACACGGACTTCGAGCTAACCCGTTGGATGGAGCGCCCTGCACACCGCTGAGAGCACCGCTCGGCGGCGACCGCTGAAGGCACCGGATGCTATCCGCGCCGTCGCAGCACTCGTGCGCTTCTCCGCGCTCGGCTCGTCGATGGATCTCCCGCTCCTCGGGATCGCCGCGGGCCCTGGACCCACGATCAGAGTCGTCGCATTGGCGGTCGCGATCGGCATCGCCTTCCATGTCTTCGCATATGTCCTCAACGATGTCGTGGACTTACCCATCGATCGGACCGACCCGCGCCGCACGACGAAGCCTCTGGTCACGGGACTCGTTTCGCCATCGGCCGCGTTCGGCCTCGCCGCGGTCATGACCATCGTCGCGCTCGCCGCAGCAGCGGAGGCAGGTGCGGCCGTTGTCGCAGCTGTCGCAGCGGCAACACTCGGCCTCGGCGCTTACGACGTACTTGGGAAGCGCACGCGTTGGCCCTGGTTGGCGGACGTAGTCCAGGGTCTGGGTTGGGGTTCGCTGGTGCTCGCAGGCGCATGGTCCGTCGGCAACCCGACACCGCTAGCTGGCGCGATCGCCGGCTACATCGTCGTGTTCATCGTGATGGCGAACGGCGTCCACGGCGCGATCCGCGACCTGCCCAACGACGGCGCCCATGGGATTCGCACGACCGCGCAGGTGCTCGGCGCAGGTGTCACCGCATCTGGTTCGCGTGTCGTGCCGCGGATGGTGATGGTGTACTCCTGGATCCTTCAGGCAGCGCTTCTTGCCATCACGGTCTTCGCGATCACGAGTGCCGGCGGTTCGTTCTTGGCGGTACCCGTGTCGGGCATCGCGGTGCTGCTGCTCGCCGCCGCGTCTTCGGCCCGAACCGACGGCGACCTGTTGGCTGCTGGGATGCTCCATCTTCTGGCTGGACTCGCGGTCCCGATCGCGCTCGTCGCGGGTTCTGCCCCGCCCCAGCTCATGGCGCTCCTCCTCTTCGTCTACACGCTCCCGGTGCTGTCGCACGGATGGCTGCCAAGTGCGCTCGCGTGGAGTCAAAGGAGTGCGGCGGGCGGTATCCGGTACGTCGCGGACATCTTCCGATCGACCCGCCCGCATAACGCGCTGGCAGCCGGTGTCGCGGTGATCGTCGGCGCGCATCTAGGCGGTCGTGCGGATCTCGTCGCCGAGCCCGTGCTTCGCGCGGCACTAGTCGCTTGGCTGGTCGTCGCGGCGGCAAATATCGCGAATGACCGCGCCGACATCGCTGAGGATCGCATCAACCGACCAAACAGGCCGATTGCGAGCGGCCGGGTTTCTCCCGAAGCGGCGACCTGGCTCGCGGTGGCCCTCGCCGCTGCCGGATGCCTGCTGGCCCTGACACTCGGTGCCGCACCCGCGATGGCCACGCTGGCCCTGATCGGACTGGCAATCCTTTACTCGAGCCACCTCAAGGGAACGCTGGTCCTCGGAAACGTCGTGGTCGCCGGCCTGTCGGCATCGACCATCATGTTTGGCTCGATGGTTCTTGCGAGCCCGACTCGCGCGATGGCATTCGGTGCCCTGTTCGTACTCATCTCGGTCGTATCCACCGAGATCCTCAAGGACACGGCCGATCGCGATGGTGACCGCGCCGCGGGCCGAACGACGATCGCCACACAGCTGTCGATCGCCGATTGCCTTCGACTCTATTTCGCTCTCGGTACCGCCCTGATGGCCCTGGTCGTAGTGCTGACCTTGGCGGGCGCTGCGCCGCTCACGTTCCTCGCGCCGAGTCTCGCCGGCGTCGTCGCTCCGCAGCTATTGATCTTCGCGCGGCTCCGCCACGCCGTGAGCGCGGACGTGATCCGACGGGTGCTCCCGCTGTCGAAGATCGCCTGGTTCACGGGCCTGACGTCGCTGGTCTTCCTCGTCTGAAGGCGTCGGGCACCGCGGTCAGTCTCGAGCGTTGATCCGGTCCCGCAGGAGTCGGTTGACGACGTCAGGATTCGCCTTGCCGCCCATCCGTTTCATCACCGGGCCCACCAGGGCGCCGAGCGCGCGCTGATTGCCGGCTTTGTAAGCGGCGATCGCCTTCGGATACTCCGCGAGCACCGCATCCACCGCGGCGGCGATGACGGACTCGTCGGAGACCTGCTTAAGGCCCTTTGACTTCACGATGGCGTCGGGCGCGGCGCCGGTCTGCCACATCTCGGCGAACACGTCCTTCGCAACGGACCCGGACACCTCGCCCTTCTTGACCAGTGCGACGAGCGCGCCCAGCTGGGCAGGCGTGATCTTCGCTCCGGCGACGGAGCCGCCGTCATTCTTGAGATACCGCAAGAACTCTCCGGTCACCCAGTTCGCGACGGTCTTGGCTTCGCCGCCTGCCGCGCGGACCGTCGCCTCGAAGAAGTCCGCGAGCGCGCGGTCGTCGACCAGAATGCGCGCGTCGTAATCGGACAGCCCGTACTCAAGCATGAACCGCGCACGGCGCGCAGTCGGCAGCTCGGGGATAGCCGCACGCAGGCGCTCGACATCGGCGCGCGTCGGCGCGAACGCGACGAGGTCGGGCTCCGGGAAGTATCGGTAGTCCTGGACGTCCTCCTTTGATCGCTGCAGGAAGGTCTGTTTCCGCTCGGGACTCCAGCCGACCGTGATCTTGCCCTTGCGCGTGCGGATCTCGCCGCCCGCCTGCCATTCCTGCCACAGCCGCTCGGCCTCGTACGGCACGGCCTCCTCGAGCGCGGCGTAGCTGTTCATGTTCTTGATCTCGGTCTGCGGTGGCCAGCGAACCATGCCTGCCCCCTCCGTGAAACGTATCGACACGTTCACGTCGAACCGCCCGGCGCCCTGTTCGAAGCGCACCTCGGACACGCCCGCGAACACCAGCACCTCGCGGAGCGAGCGCACGTACGCGAGGGCCTCCTCTACCGATCTCATGTCCGGCTCGCTGACGATCTCGAGCAGCGGCACGCCGGAGCGGTTGAAGTCGATGAGCGAGTACCCCTCACCGTGTTTCGAGTTGGCCGTGTCCTCCTCGAGATGCGCGCGTGTGATCCCGATGCGCTTCGCGCCAGCGGACGTCGTGATCTCGAGCCAGCCTTTGACGTTGAGCGGCAGGTCGTACTGCGAGATCTGGTAGCCCTTCGGCAGATCTGGATACATGTAGTTCTTGCGGTCGAACTTCGTGTGCGCGGGGACCTCGCAGTTGAGGGCGAGGCCGGCGATCATCGCGAGCTCGATCGCGCGCTTGTTCGGAACGGGCAGGGCACCCGGCAGGCCGAGGCACACCGGACAGACGAGCGAGTTCGGCGGCGCACCGAACCATTTCGCGGCGCACCCGCAGAACATCTTCGACTCGGTGGCGAGCTCGACATGTGTCTCGATGCCGATGACGAGCTCGTATGGACGCTCGGTCATGGCGCCTGAGGCTGCGGGATCCCGGTCGGCACCGGTCCGCCTGTCCGTTGGCTCGCTTCGATGACACGACTCAGATTCACGATGACGCGATCGTCGCTCATCGAGACAAGATACTGATCGAGCCCGCGATACGTGCCGTCTGCGGAGGCTCCGCGCGAGGTGAACGCAAAGAGGCGTCCCGCGCTCGCCTCGCAGCGTGCGGCGTAGCCGAACTCGAATCCGCCCGCCGTTCGCGTCGTGATGATCTCCACCGGGCATTCGGCCCCGCCTGCGGTCGGAGCCCAGCGTGCACGGAATCCAAGAGCTTCGGGCGCTGACGGATGGCCGAGGTAGAACGCGCGTCCCGTGTCCCCCACCGTGGGCTCGATCCGCTTCGGTGATTGGTTCACGCCTGGAAGATCGGCGATCGGCAGCACGAGGCGATCGCCCGGCACGAGCGCGGGGGGAGTCACGATCTGCGGCGCGATCGCGAGCAGCGAGACGACGAGTACAGCGATGAGCCCGCCGAAGAGCAGTCCAGCGATGAGCACGTACTGCTTCCACACCGGCGTGGGGTCGAGCGACTCCGCTCCCGCCCAGTGCTCGGCGGGCTGATCCTCGTGACGCGTGCCCATCCTTTTAGGTCCGCTGCTTGACGAAGCGCTCGATGCGGTCGCAGGCATCCACGATCTGCTCCATCGACGACGCGTAGCACGCCCGGACGTGTCCGCGCCCGCGCTCGCCGAACGCGTTCCCCGGTACGACGACGACGCGCTCCTGCTTCAGCAGCTGCTCGCAGAACTCGTCGTCGGATAGGCCGGTCGTGGTGATGTTCGGGAAGCAGTAGAAGGCGCCGCGCGGCTCGAAGCAGTGCAGACCCATCGCGTTGAAGCGGCGCCACATGTACTGCCTGCGCTTGTCGTACTCGCCGACCATGCGCAGGACCTCGGGCTCGCCGGTCTTGAGCGCCTCGAGAGCGGCGTACTGCGCGGCCGTGGGCACGCACATCACCGTGTACTGATGGATCTTCATCATCTGCTCGATGATCTCGGCCGGAGCGCAGGCATAGCCGACGCGCCAGCCGGTCATCGCATACGACTTCGAGAATCCGGCCAGGTAGATCGTCCGCTCCTTCATATCGGGCTGCGACAGGATCGACTCGTGCTCGGTGCCGTACACGAGACGGTCGTAGATCTCGTCGGCGTAGACGAGCAGGTCGTGCTCGGCGACGAGCCGCGCGATCCCCTCGACGTCTTCACGCTCGAGGACCGCCCCGGTTGGGTTGTTCGGGAAACCGAGGAGGATCGCGCGCGTGCGAGGCGTGATCGCCGCCTCGACATCGTCGGGCAGGAGGCGGAAGGCGTTCTCCTCGCTCGTCGGCACCGCAACGGGCACGCCGCCCGCGAGCACGATGCCCGGAACATACGCAACGTACGAGGGATCGGCGAGGATGACCTCGTCACCGTCGTTCAACGTGGCGCGCATCGCGAGGTCGACGGCCTCCGATACCCCGACAGTCACGATGATCTCGCGGTCCACGTCATAGCGGACGCCGCGCAGCTTCTCGGTGTGCTCGCTGATCGCTTCGCGCAGCGGCCGGATGCCGTAATTCGACGTGTACTTGGTCTTTCCTTCCTTGATCGAGCGGATCGCTGCCTCGCGGAAGCGCTCGGGCGTAACGAAGTCCGGCTCCCCGACGCCGAGCGAGATCGCGCCTTCGACGCCGGCGATGAGGTCGAAGAAGCGTCGGATACCGCTCGCCGGGATGCGCGCGACCTTCGCGTTCGTCAGCGGACGCCGTGCGACTTTCACGCTGCCACCTCCGGATGCATCTCGTGGTGCTTCGTGGCCCGCTCGTACGCGGCAGCCACGCGGAACATGGTCGCCTCCTGGTACGAGTTGGCGATGACCTGCAGCCCGATCGGCAGCCCGTCGGAGAGGCCGCATGGCAGCGAGAGGCCGGGCAGCCCGCTGATGTTCACCGGCAAGGTGAAGATGTCGTTCAGGTACATCGAGAGCGGGTCGTTCACCTTCTGGCCGATCTTGAACGCGACGGTCGGCGACGTCGGTGTGACGATCGCATCGACCTTCTCGAAGACGCGATCGAACTCCTGCTTGATGAGTGTCCGGACCTTTTGCGCCTTCACGTAGTACGCATCGTAGTAACCCGCCGAGAGCGCGTACGTACCGAGGATCATGCGTCGCTTGACCTCGGGGCCGAAGCCTTTGCCGCGCGTGCGGCGGTACGTCTCGAGCAGATCGGGTCCCTCGACGCGGAGCCCGTAGCGCACACCGTCGTAGCGCGCCAGGTTCGCCGACGCCTCCGCCGGCTGGATGAGGTAGTAGACGGCGAGGCCGTGATCAGTCAGCGAGAGAGACACATCCACGAGCTCCGCGCCCTCACGCTCGAGCTCGCGCAGGGCATCGCGCACTGCTCGCTCGACATCCTTCTCCATGCCCTCGACGAAGAACTCCTTCGGCACGCCGATGCGCATGCCTTTCACGCCGCCGTCGAGCTCACGCCGCAGATCCTCTTTCGGGAGCGGCATCGTCGTCGCGTCGTTCGGATCCTTGCCGAAGAGCGCCTCGCACACGATGGCGCAGTCCTCCACGCTGTTCGTGAACGGCCCGACCTGGTCCAGCGACGACGCGAACGCGACGACGCCGTAACGCGAGACGCGTCCGTAGGTCGGCTTCATGCCGACCACACCGGTGAGCGCGGCCGGCTGACGGATCGAGCCGCCGGTGTCCGTGCCGAGCGCGAAGAGCGCCTCACCGGCGGCGACGGCGACCGCGCTTCCGCCCGACGACCCGCCCGGCACGCGATCGACGCACCACGGGTTCTTGACCGGGCCGAACGCGGAGTTCTCGTTCGAGCTGCCCATCGCGAACTCGTCGAGATTCGTCTTGCCGATCATGACCGCGCCGTGTTCATCGAGGCTCTCGACGACGGTCGCCGAATACGGCGGGACGTAACCCTCGAGGATCTTCGAGCCTGCGGTCGTCGCGACGCCCTTCGTGCCGATGATGTCCTTGCACGCCCACGGGATGCCGCAGAGGAGCGGGGCATCACCGGCTCGCAGACGCTCGTCCGCAGCGCGGGCCTGTGCCCTCGCTCGCTCGTCCGACAGCAGCAGCCACGTGTTGAAGCCGTCGGCATGCGCCGCGCGCAGCGCGATGTCCGCGAGCTCGAGCGCGGTCGTCTCGCGGCGGCGCAGCAACGCGGCAGTCTCGGTGATCGTGCGCGGCAGGTCTCTCATCGCTCTTCGAGGATCTCCTGGACGCGGAAGAACTCGCCGTCCCGGCCGCCTTTTGGCGCGTTGGCGAGCGCCTGATCCGTAGTGAGACCCGGACGGATCACGTCATCGCGCTGCACGCCCACCAGGGGAAGTGTCGATGCTGTCGGCGAGACCTGGCCGGTGTCCACGGTCTTCAGGCGCTCGACCGCGTCGAGCACGACGGAAAGCTGCCCGGTGAAGCGCTCGATCTCCTCGTCAGTGAGCGCGATCCGGGCGAGATCGGCGACATGAAGGATCGTCTCGCGATCAATGGGCACGAGACCAGTTTAGAAGCCGTTCTGCGAGCGAGCCGCGGGCATTACCGTGATGCGGTGGGCATCCAGAGGCATCTCGTGACTATGCCGATCTGCGCGATCTTCGTGGTGATCGTCGCGTGTGGCGGCGGCAACGGCGCACCCGCGTCGACTCCGTACGGGCAGGCGAGCCCGACCGCATCGGCGGCTCCGGCCGCGCTCGTTCTGCCGACCGATCCGCAGCAGCGGCCGGTCCAGATCGTCATGCCACACGTGTTCGTCATCGTCATGGAGAACACCGGCCTTGATCGGGCGCTTCGCTCGCAACCGATCGCCCGACTCGCGTCGGCGAACGCGCTGGCGACGAACTATCGCGCGGTCGCCAGACCGAGCCTGCCCAACTACCTCGCGCTCACCTCAGGCAGCACGTGGGATATCACCGACAACCTCTATCACCCGCTGCCCGCGGCGGACCTCGGCACGCAGCTCACCACCGCAGGGATCACCTGGCGCGCATACATGGAAGGGATGACGGCGGAAGCCGGCTGCATGAGCAGTCCGTATCCATACGCGCTCAAGCACAACCCGTTCGCGTACTACGGCGGCGCGTGTCCATCCAACGTCGTGCCGATCGAGGCGCTGGACGCCGATCTCGCGGGCGTCACGCCGAACTTCGTGTGGATCACACCCGGCCTGTGTCACGACGGCCACGACTGCGATGTCGACGTGGCGGGCGCGTGGCTCGGCGGGCTGGTGTCGCGGATCGTGTCGTCCGACGCTTGGCGTTCGAACGGGATGCTCTTCATCGTCTGGGACGAAGGCGACGGCGGCGACAGCAACATCGTCCCGCTGATCGTGCTCACCAAAGATGCGCTCGCGACGCGCATCGAGACGCAGTACGACCACTACTCGCTGCTGGCGACGATCGAGGACACCTTCGGCCTGCCGCGACTCGGGGCGGCGGTAACGGCGCACCCGGTCGGGCAGATCGCACCGGGTCGCTGATCCTCTAGGAGCCGCGGGTCTCCAGTTTCACCAGCCGCCCGTCGGGATCCCGCACCGCCATCTCGCGTGTCCCCCAGTGCGTCGCGGCGAACGGCGCCACGACTTCGGCCGGTCGTGGCGGTGCGCTCTCGTCGGTCGCGGCGAGGTAGAGCTCGAGGGCGGGTTTGCGATCCGCGGGCACCTCCGCGAGATAGATGTACGGTCCGCCGCCTGTCGCGCGCAGCATCCCCGACGTGCCGCGATCGTTGTCCAGCTGGAAACCGAGGGCGCGCCAGAACGCGACGCTCTTTCCCCAGTTGTGCGTCTCGATATAGATGTGGTGGATCGAGTCGGCCGTCATCGTCATCTCCCCTTCTTGCGCTTCTCGCGATCGAGGTACTCGCGCAGCGCCGCGGCGACGAGGGCGGACAGGCTCATCTCCCGGTCGATCGCGACGTGCTTCACGTCACGGATCAGCTCGACCGGCAGATACACGTTGAACTGCCGTACCTCGTCCTCGGCCATCTAACTTACTAGTATACTAGCACGCCAGTTTCCGTTGCAGTCGCGAATTCCTGCTTGACCCGCAGGCGTACCGTTCGAACGGACGCTCGCTTAATTGGCCGGCGCCAGCCTCCTGCGGCTGGCGCAGGAACCGGTGGGCGGAGGGGGATTGCTTGGCCACAGGTCGCGAAAATCGACCTCTTGCCGGTTACCGCAACTTCGATTTGCTCGTCGATCGAGACGGAGCGCAGTACCGCATCCGGCTGATCGGGTCGCCGTCCGGCGAGGAGCAGGACACCTTCCCACCGCCGTTCACGGACGCCGAGTTGGAGACGCTCGCGATCCGCCTTGAAGGCGCCCGAGGCCGCGTGCGGCAACTCGACAGCCCGCAGCTGGAGCTCGCGAAGGAGATGGGTGGTCGCCTGTACCAAGCGGCAATGACACCTGCGATCCGAATGGCCTTCCGACGTGCAATCGACGACACGCGACGCAGAGGCGGCGCGGGAATACGTGTCCGGCTCAGACTCGATGAAGTTCCCGAGCTCGCGATCCTTCCATGGGAGTTCCTATTCAATCCGGATCTGCGCATCAGACAGTTCCTGGCTCTCGGTGTAGAGACGCCGCTCGTACGCTACTTGACACTTCCGGAACAGATCCGCCCACTCCGGGTTTCACCACCGCTTCGCATCCTGGTCGTCGTCGCAAGCCCTGCGGATGACCGGTACCCAGAACTGGACGTCGAGCTCGAGTGGCAACGTCTGCGCGAAGAGGCGCTCCGCGAACGCGTTGAGGATGGATCGATCTCTCTCACACGCGCGCGAAGCGGGAAGCTGACAGCCTTCCAACAGGAACTGCTCGAGCGCGACTATCACGTTCTTCACTTCATCGGGCACGGGCGCTTCGACAAGAGTCATCAAGACGGTCTGCTCGCGTTCGAAGGCGAGCGCGGCGGCGCGAACGAAGTGAGTGCCGAGCGCATCGGGACGATGCTCCACAACCAGCGCAGCCTCCGCCTCGCTGTCATCAACGCGTGTGAAGGAGCGCGCGCCTCCACCGCGGACCCGTATGTAGGGATGGCTCAGACCCTCGTGCGGATGGGTGTACCCGCCGTCGTCGCGATGCAGTACGAGATCAGCGACCGCGCCGCGATCACGTTCGCGCGCCACTTCTACTGGCATGTCGCCCGCGGCAGTCCCGTCGACACGGCGATCACGCAGGCACGCGTGGCGATCTACACGGGAGTCAGCGAGGTCGAGTGGGCGACGCCTGTTCTCTACATGCGTTCGCCGGACGGCAAGATCTTCGACGTAAGTTCGGCGTCGGTGCGGATAGCACCCCCTCAAGCGGTCAACAATGTGGTCGCTTCACGGGCGATCGTTCCGCCTGAGCCCCTTGAGCCGATTGTGTCACCGGCTTCGCCCGTCGACGACGAACCGACGCGTGAGGCGTCGCTCGTCATCGACCTGCCGCACGAGGCCTCAGTCGTCGACCTGCCTCAGTCCGCCGGGTCTCCGCCGACTCTCAGTAATCAAGTTAGCGCCGTCCCGGAGCCCATACCTCTAGAGCCTGAAGGGATCCCTCTCGAGACCGCCGTACCGCGCGGGACCACCGGAGTCGCGCCGATGCTCCGCGGGATCGCGGCGGCTCTCTCAAGTGGTTCGGTCGTCTTCTCCTATATAGCGCGCATTCCCTTGGTTATCGCTCGCGCTGTAGCGTCGCGCGCGAATGCTGTCACGGAGACGTTCGCGCGCGGAGCAGCGGGTCGTCGCGTTCTGAAGACACTCTTTATCTCGGGCGTCATCGCGGTTGTTGCGGTCTTCTACGCGTTCCCGACCCTGGTTGGGACGATCGGCGGTCGACCGTTACCGGCGCCCACGGCAGCGGTTGTGCCGAGTGCCACATCGACCGATCCGATCGTGGTGATTTCGCCTGCACCGACACCAATCCCGTCCAGCTCGCCTTCGCCATCGGTGAGCCCGTCGAACTCGGAACCGACATCACGCCCGACCTCGGTTCCGACGCCCGTGCCCGCCCCAGTTCCGACTCCGATGCCGACGCCCGCGCCGACCCCGGTTCCGACAGTACCGCCCACTCCGGCGCCGTCCCCAGCGCCGACGATCCCTGCGGGTACAAGCACAGTTACAGGGACCGCCCGATATGGCACAAGCTCACCGATCCAGGGCGCGATGATGCGCCTGAGGCGCCCAAGTGACGCGGCGACGCTAGTAACCACGGCAGACGCCAACGGAATGTTCCGCTTTACGAACATCGCCGCAGGTACCTACTCCGTTGAGCCCATCATTTCGAGCGGTTCCCAGTTCGTCGGGTCTGTGCGTCCCGGGCCGAAGGACGTCGCACCAAATCAGTCGATCGACATTGGGGTGGTCCAGTTCCTCCTGCCCGTGTCCGGAATGACGCCCGTCAATGGTGCCGCAGTGCAGCAACCGTTCACCCTGCGATGGACTGCCTTTAGCGGAGCCACCGGCTACAACATAACGATTCGGGATCCGAACACCGGTGTCGCGGTCAGCAACAGCACGGTAACTACAAACGAGCTGACGGTGAACTCCCTCACACCTGGGCGAGCCTACGGCTGGGACATCTATCCGTGGCAGGGCTCACAGGTCTATCTGGCATGGAGCTATTCGACATTCACGATCCCGTAGCTGCCGTCGCCGGCGTCCGCTCAGGCGGATCACCACTCGAGCTCGGTTGTCATCCGGTGCGGACCAAATCAAGGGCCTCAACCCGACATCCGGGCCTTCAGCCGCAGCCCGAGGATCGCGAGGCCCATTAGGAACGCGCCCGCCGCCGCGATGAACACCGCCGCGGCTGCGACGTCCTTCGCGGCCTTCGCGAGCGGGTGGCGCTCCGGCGACGCGAGCGTCACGGCGAGCTCGATCGCGGTATTGAGCGCCTCGAGCGCGAGGACTAGCGCCATCGCCAGGATCAGGACCGCCCACTCGATCGCGCTGACGCCGAGCCACGCGGCGACCGCGATCACGACTACGCCGATGGCGATCTCGATCTGCGCGCTGCGCTGAGTTCGTATCAGGTATGAGACACCTTCGAGGGCGAAACCGAAGGACCGCAGCAGGCTCACACTCCGGAGTGTGGCGGACATCGGCATCCTTCCGCGTGATGCGGTCGCCCGGCGGCTGAATCGCGAGCTGTTCGTCGCGCTCGGCAGCACGGCGGCCGTCCTCTTACAGATCGCGCATCCGCTCGTCGCCGCTGGTGTCGATCAGCACTCAGATTTCCGGCGCGATCCATTCGGCCGCTTCCATCGCACGGCGAACACCTCGCTCGATGCGGTCTTCGCCGATACGCGGCGCGCGCAGCGGGCGCTCCGACGCATCGACGCGCGGCATGTGGCGGTGCGCGGCACCGCCGAAGATGGACGGCGCTACCGCGCGCAGGATCCGCACCTCCTCCTCTGGGTCCAGGCGACGTTGGTGCTCACGTCGCTGCGTTGGTATGAGCTCGTCGCCGGACGGCTGACACCTGTGGACCGTCAGCGCTACTGGGACGAAGGCAAGGTCTTCGCGCGCGAGCTCGGAGTTCCGGACGAGCTCTTCCCGCCGACCATCGGCGACCTCGAGCGCTACGAGCGAGACATGCTCGAGACCGCGGTCGTGCCGAACGTCACGAGCCGCCTCGTGGCCCGCGCGGTGCTCCACCCCTTCGCTGTGCTGCCCGACGCGGTGTATTGGCCGACCGACGTGATCGCGGCCGGACTCCTGCCACCGGCGCTGCGCGAAGCGTTCGAGATGCGGTGGGGCAACGCGGAGCGGCTCTTCTTCCGCTTCGTGATCCATGCGCTGCGCGTCTGGCGTGCGGTCGCGCCGCGGTGGCTCGCGATCGTCCCGCACGCACGCCTGTACGACCGCCGCGTGCGCGGCGGAGGCGATCGGAAAGCGGGACCACGCTAACTGGGAGCGGACGCTTGCGACCTCTGTACGTGGCTGGGGTCGCCGATGAACTCTCGGCGCGTCGGCTTGATGCGCATCCACTCGTGACCGTCTTCACCGTGACCGGCGCAGAACGCCCACGCACCGTCAAGTCGCGTGACCTGCGGTCCGACTGCATCTGGTGGCTGATGAACCGTGCAAACGTACTCGATAAGGGCGGACATCCCCATACGCGCTTCCCCCGGCTGCATGTTGGTACGGGGGCGTGATCAAGTCGAGGGGTTTATCCACGGGCTAAGAGCAGTTGTGCACAAGATCGTTGCCTGTCCTCCGTGGATGCGCTACCGGGGAGCGGCGAACTGCAGCGTCGCGACGATCGCCTCTGCCTCCGCGCGGCGTCCCGATTCGAGCGGCCACGCGCGGATCCAGACGATGCGCTCGGGAAAGAACGGCGACCGGAGCGCCCAGTTCATCGTGGTCGCCGGTCTGGGATACAAAGTGTTGTCGTAGACGGTCGCGAACTCGGCAGACCCGCTCGCGAGCGTGACCGTCCGCCGTTCGGTGACCACGCCGCCGTGATGTGCGAGGCCCTCAAGGAAATCGCTCGGACCGCGCAGGCCGACGACGTCGAGCCTGATCTCGATGCGCATCTCGCCCGCGCTCGGCGTATTCGCGGGGACGAGCATCTCGCTCGCGAGCACTGCGCCACGCGCCATCCCGTCGTACGCATGCCATGACGTCGGCAGCGCGATCGTGAAGCCACCGTCCTCATCGCGGACGCGGACCCATCCCTGCTGCACGCCGACCTGGTCGGGTGTCGCCACCAACGCGTCGGTCAGGTCCTGCGGGGTCGCCATCCACGCGGCGGCATCGAGAAGCTGAGTCGTGCCGTCGCGCCAGAGCACGAAGCGCCCGGAGCCGAGCGCGATGACCGCCTCTGACGGCATCGTCGCGCTCAGCGGTATCTCACGACCGGTCGAAAGCTCAACGATCCGTCGACCCAGCGCGAAGTAGTCGCCAGACATACCCCAGATCGACTCGGTACCCGACAGCTTCACCCCGAGCGTGCGCGTTGCGCCGGTCCGCGGATCGAACGCCACGAGCGCCCCGTCGGCTTTGCGCTTCACGATGAGGTCGCTCCCTCGCCACGGTCCATCACCGATCGTGATCTGGACGTCCTCGAACTCCGCCGGGATCTCGTGAAGCGTCCGGTCGAACAGCACCAGGGGAATGTGTTGTCTTGGCGCGCCCCTCCCATTCTCGAACCACAACAGGACCAAGCCCGACGGCTGCCGAGCTCCTGCAACGGCACCGTACAAATAGCGGAGCGTCTCAGGAAGCGCGACCTTGTATGCAACGCGTTGGTCCACGGCACGAGCCTCCAGCGCGTTCGCCGTGGTCAGCCGGAAGAGAACATTGCCCTCGGCATCCCAGCCCAGGAAGCTTCGATCGTTGTCGCCCGCGAACGTTTCCGAGGCGCTGCCATCGAGTGCGATCACCACGACGCCGCCCGGGTTCGCCCATACGGCGACCTGCCGGCCGTCTGGCGAGAAGCGGGCACCCGAGAGGGTGCTCACGGCGGACCCCGCGATGCTCCAGCGCTCTCCTGACGCGCCGACGAGAGAGAGGGTTCCGCTCGACGACGACGGTCCATCCGGCGTGTACGCGAGCAATCCCGACGAATCTGGCAGCCACAGGACCGGGCTGGCGGCTCCGTCGAGCTTCACGATCTCCCGAAGCTCCGCCACGTCCGACGGTGCGACGGGTGGTCGGATCTCGTAGAGAACGGCGCCACCGCTACGCGCTCCGGTTTCGACCGCGACCATACGCGCGTCGGGCGACACACGCGCCGCAAACGGCCCGCCACCCATCGGAATATCGAGCCGCCAGATCGGTCGAACGAACGTGCTCGGCGTGGGCGTGGCCGCCGCGATCTCGACCGGCTGAGGCGAGGCGCTTGCGCGTGTCTGTGTGCTGTCGCGCAGACCATCGGGCACTGCGACCGAGACGGCCGCGAGTGCGATCGTCGCGGCAGCAAGCGCGAGCGGTGCGCGCTTCATCGACTCAGCCTACGACGCGCGTCGCCTTTACCAGCGCCGCGGAGTGCGGCGCGAGCGTCACGTCATATCCCTCGCTCCGACGGCCGACGTCCTGGCGCTCCCAGAGATCGCGGACGAGCGCCGTGTCGGAGATCGAGCCGCCGACGAGGTCCCACGTCACCTCTGCGCGCGCGGCGGTCTCCCCGCGGTTCAACAAGACGATGGCCCGGGCACCGCCATCGAGCTCGCGGACCCAGACCTCGACGTCGCGCTCGCGATTCACACGCCGGGCCTGCCGGCCGAGTGGGTCCTGATCGACGGCGATGACCTCGGGCGCCGTGAGGATCGCCCGGGTCGCGTCGCTCATCGCACGCACGTCGTTGCCCGCCATCAGCGGCGCCGCGAGGATCGCCCACAGCGAGAAGTGGGCGCGGTACTCGGCGTCGCTCATTCCGCCGTTGCCGACCTCGAGCATGTCCGGATCGTTCCAGTGACCCGGCCCCGCGAACTGCGCAAGCGCCTCCTGCCGGTCGAGGATGTCGATGACGCTGTCCCAGCGGTCGGCAATGTCGTGCGAGGTGCGCCAGAGATGCCCGACGCTGCCGCCCCATTCCCATGGCCGGTTGCGGCCCCACTCGCAGATGGAAAGCAGCATCTGACGGCGCGTCGCGCGGATCGCCTCCGACCATGTCGTGAATGTGGCGCGCGCATCGAGCCCGGCGGTGTGGCACCAGTCGATCTTCATGAAGTCCACGTTCCAGGACGCGAAGCGGCGCGCGTCGACGAACTCGCGCCCACGACTGCCCGGATAGCCCTGACAGGTGCGGTCCCCGGCGCACGTGTAGAGCCCAAAGCGCAGATCGCGGTCGTGGAGGTAGGCCGCGAGGGCTCGCATGTTGGGGAAGCGCCAGAGATTCGGCTCGAGATTGCCATCATCGGCGCGCAGGCTGCCCTCCCATGCGTCATCGATGACGACGTACCGATAGCCGGCCTCGCGCATGCCGCTCTCGATCAGCGCTTCGGCGGTCTCACGCACGAGTTGATCGGACACGAACGGGCCGAAGCGGTTCCAGGAGTTCCAGCCCATCGGCGGCGTCAACGCGAGGCCGTCGCTGAGCGCGCCCAGTCCCATCTAGTGGCGGCTGATCAGTCCTTGGGGTTGCCGCTCGGGTCGAGCGAGACGAAGTACGACTCGCACGCCATCTCGACGAGCTGTGACGTGAGCGCCGGCGGTTGGCCGAGGAAGCGCGCCGTGTCGATCAGCTGCTCGATGATGTCGCGCGGGTGGCACGAGCGCAGCCCGATGTTCTTGGTCCGGTAGATCGCGAGGATCTGCGACATCGACTCGGCGCGGTACTCGATATTCTTCCGCGCGCACATGCGCTTGAAGATCTCTTCGTACTGCGCGACCGTCGGCGCCTCGATGCCGATCTTGTAACGGATGCGTCGAAGGAACGCCTCGTCGACGAGGTCGGCCGGGTCAAGGTTCGTCGAGAAGATGATGAGCATGTCGAACGGGATCTCGATCTTCTTACCGGTGTGCAGCGTGAGGTAATCGACGCGCTTCTCGAGCGGGACGATCCAGCGGTTCAGGAGGTCCTTCGGTGAGACGCGCTGCCGGCCGAAGTCGTCGACCATGAAGATGCCGCCGTTCGCTTTCATCTGGAACGGCGCCTCGTAGAACTTCGAGGTCTCGTCGTAGATGAGGTCGAGCGTCTCGAGCGTGAGCTCGCCGCCGGTCATCACGATCGGACGCTTGCTGATGATCCAGCGGTGGTCGAAGCGAAGCCGGTCTGAAGCCGCGGTCTCCATCACGGGCCGGTGATAGACCTGATCGAAGACCTTGATGACCTGCTGATCGATCTCGACCGCGTACGGCAGTACGACCTCACCGCGCATGAGCGATACGAGCACTTCCCCGATCGTGGTCTTGCCGTTGCCGGGTGGGCCGAACAGGAAGATCGACTTGCCGGAGTTCACG
>Ga0207653_10000126_pt1 | contig 54271 bp, 44 predicted proteins | sample KBSK5251metaG_FD_184341 | JGI IMG/M metagenome (GOLD analysis project Ga0207653, IMG submission 184341) | Corn, switchgrass and miscanthus rhizosphere microbial communities from Kellogg Biological Station, Michigan, USA - KBS K5-25-1 metaG... | ecosystem: Host-associated > Plants > Roots >... | reverse complement strand
CCCGATCGCCCGGCTCACGTCCGACCAGGCGATGTACCACTTCCTGTCCGGCTACACCGCGAAAGTCGCGGGCACAGAGCGCGGCGTGACCGAGCCGAAGGAAACATTCTCCGCGTGCTTCGGCGCGCCATTCCTGCCCCTTCCTCCCACGGTCTACGCCAAAATGCTCGGCGAGCGGATTGCACAGCACAACGTGCGATGCTGGCTCGTGAACACTGGGTGGACGGGCGGTCCCTACGGCCCCCCCCCGGGCGGGGGGCACCGGATGGATCTTAAATACACGCGGGCGATGGTCCGAGCGGCGCTCGCCGGAGAGCTGGACGACGTAAAGACGCGCCGCGAGCCGGTGTTTGGTTTGGAAGTGCCGCAGCACGTGCCCGGCGTACCCGACGCGCTCCTCGATCCGCGCACAACGTGGAAGGACGCCGCCGCCTACGATGCCCAGGCCAAGCGGCTCCTTGCCCTATTCCAAAAGAATTTTGAGCAGTTCAACGACGTTTGAAGTAGTTCGCGACCCGCTCTGGAACAACATCCGCCTCGAGGCTGAGGCTCTCGCGATCATCGATACGCCGGCCTTCCAGCGGCTGCGGTACGTCCGGCAGCTCGGTCACGCATTTCTCGTCTACCCTGGCGCCACGCACACCCGGTTTGAGCACGCCCTCGGCGCGTACCACCTTGCCTGCCGGGTAACGAAGGAGCGGGAGATCCAGGTCGCGGCCCTGCTCCATGACATCGGCCATTACCCCTTCTCCCATGCCCTCGAAGAGGCGGGCCTTCCCCCCCACGAGCGTCTCGCTGCTCGGCACCTCGGGACCGGCCCGCTCGCCACTGCGCTCGAGCGCCTTGGGGTCTCGACCGACAGCCTACTCAACCTTATTCAGGGAACCAGCGCGTCCCCGCTCGCGGGGCTCGTGGCGGGCGCGCTCGATGTCGACAAGCTCGATTATCTGTCGCGCGACGCGAAGATGTGTGGAGTCCCGTACGGCGTGATCGACGTGGACCGCCTGCTCACCTCGCTGACGGTCTCGCCGAAGGGGTTGGAGCTGCATGCCAAAGGAATGGCGGCCCTCGAGTCGTTGCTGTTCGCCAAGTACCAGATGTACCGCAACGTCTACTGGCATCATGCGGTCCGCAGCGCCACCGCAATGTTCAAGCGCCTGGTGCGCCGAGCGATTGCCGCGCGTCGCGTGACTCCCGACGACATCGCGATCGCGACCGATGACGCGTTGAGCCACGAGCTGCTGCAAAACGATCAGACGGGTCTGGCGCGTGCCCTGCGCGAGCGGCGACTCGCCAAGCGCGCGCTCGACATCCCGGGGACGGAGCTGCCCGCCGAAACGGAGGACTGGCCATCGCGGGACCCCGACCTACTGGAGCGGGTGGAGGAGCGGCTGGCCCGCGACCTGGGGCTTGGGGCCGATCAACTCTTTCTCGACTTCCCATCGAAACCGGCCATGTTCGACGTGTCGTTGCCGGGTCTCGGCAGCCTCGGGCTGCCGCGCGTCGCGGGGGAGCTGCATCGCTCGGCGCAGCGGTTGCGCGTGTTCGTGCTCGAGCGTGCGGAGATTCCGGCGCGGGCCGTGATCGAGCTGGTGACGTTACCGCGTGAAGAGGTCGCGGCGCGGCTTGTGACGGGAGGCCCCCTGACCCGGGGGTAGGGTCAGCGCGGGCGCGTCTTGTTCTGCAGGGTGTCGTTCTCAGACTGCGGAGGGGGAGGGGGCGTATCGACCGAGTCGATCCGCACGATGATCGCGGTGATGTTGTCGAGCCCCCCGTGGCGGTTGGCTTCCGCGATCAGCGAATCGACCTCGTCCTGCGGCATCCGATCCGGCGCGAGCAGCTCCGAGAGCTGATAGTCCTCGAGCATGCCCGTCAAACCATCCGACGCCAGTAAGAAGAGGTCGCCCGGCTTCACCAAGCCGGCATAGATGTCCGGCATGACGTCACTGTTGGCGCCGACACAGCGGGTGATCACGTTGCTGTAGGGATGCGTGCGGGCCTGCTCGGGCGTCAAATACCCTGCGTCGACTTGCTCCTGCACGTAGGAGTGGTCTTTCGTTACCTGGCTCAGCCGGCCGTCGCGCAGCAGATACGCGCGACTGTCGCCGACCTGCCCGATGAGAAACCGCGTCTCGTACAGCGTCAGCGCGGTCACGGTCGTCCCCATGCCCCGCTTATCGTGCTCGGTCAGCGTACGCTGGAAGATCGCGCCATTGGCCGTGCGGATCGCCGTGCGCATCCGCTCCGCGACCTGCTCATCCGTCAGGCCCCGCATCGAGTGGATCTCGTCGGCGACGATGCGCACGGCCATCTCGCTCGCGACTTCTCCGGCCGCGTGGCCGCCCATACCATCGGCCACGACAAAGATCCCCCGGTCGGGAATCATGCGGAAACTGTCCTCATTCCCCGACCGGATGACGCCGACGTCGGTGCGACCCGCGGAAGTGATGTGCACGAAGCCCGAGATCCCTAGATGAACACCCAATAGACTAGCCCAATGACTCCGAGAAGAAGCACTGCTGCACTGCCTCCACACCCTTTTCCCTTCTTTTCCTGTACGACTGGCGCTTTGGCTCCGGCCTTTGGTTTTGCCGGTGCCGGTTTCGTCGGCGGTTTCGCCGTCGCCGCCTTGGGAGCGGGGGCGGGGGCGGGGGCGGGGACAGCCGGGGCAGGTCTCGTGGGCGGCGGAGACATGATCATCTGCTCCATCACGCGCGTGCCGCCACCCTTCCCTACCGCCGCCGCGTCATCAGTGGGCTCGAACACCAGTGAGATGTCCCCAAACCGGACCGTGGCTCCCGGCGCCAGCGGCGCATCGCCCTTGATCTGATCCCCGTCGATAAACGTGCCGTTCGTCGAATCGAGGTCCACAAGTACCCATACGCCTTCACGCCGCTGCAGCTTCGCGTGGCTCGTGGAGACAGATTCGTCGGGCAACACAAGGTCGTTGTAATCCGCCCTGCCGATGTTCACGACGGGAGTCTTAACACTGAGCCGTTGCCCCTTCAGCGCACCGCCGCGGACGAGGAAGCTCGCCAGGACTGCACTGGACGGTCGCGGCGCCGCCGGCACGCCATGCACCGTTTCCCTGAGCTTGGGGCTCTCGCCCTTGGGGGGAACGGGGGGTGCGGCCGAGGGCGCGCTAGCGGCCGGCCCCGGCTTAGGGCTTTGGGGAGGGGGGGCCGGGGGGGCCGGGGGGGCCGGAGGCGTCGGGGGTGCTGGTGGGGGCGCGGGGGCGGCAGCCGCAGTGTCGGCGTAGAATCGAAACTTCTCTTCGCCAATCGTGATGACGTCGGCACGGGCGAGCAACCGCTGCCCCTCGACGCGCACGTCGTTCACCGACGTCCCATTGGTGCTGGAGTCGACCAGCAGGTAGCCCTTCGGCGTCTGCACGATCTCGGCGTGGCGGCGCGAAACGTCCTTGCCTGGAACGACCACGTCGCAAGAAGCGTCGCGGCCAAACACGAGCGACGCGCCCGCGATGGCGTATTCCCGGCCATCGGTCAACGAGACGACGCGGCCGCCGGTGCCGACGGTCACCTTCCCGCCCTTCGCTTCAGCCTTGGCTTGGGCCATCGCCTGCGGAATGCTCATCGCCTGGACGTACTGCGTGCTGCCGCTGCGCCGCTCATCGACAAACGTCAGCTCCTGGCCGCCCACTTCGACCTTGTCGCCGTGCAGCAGCGGCGTGGGCTCGGCACCCAGGCGGACGCCGTTGATCAGGACCTCGGCCTCTGGAACTGCCTTGGTGATTACGACTTGTCCGTCGGGAAGGGATTTCAGCTTCGCATGCTTTGGGAGAATGCCGGGAAATGCGAGCGGGATGGCGCTGCCGGAATCTGCGCCGAGCAGCACCTCTCCTTGCGGGAGTGTGAACCTCCGCCCGCCCATTTCAAGCAACGCCATGCAAACGCACTCCCCTATCGATGGCCAGGCCGGGAAGTTACGCCCGGGCGTGTAACCGGGCAAGGAAGCAGCAGTTACGTGAGCCCTACGGATTCTTCACGTCCGACGAGACCGCGGCGCAGCCAGTACCAGAAGATCAGCGAGCCGACGATCACGGTCGCATAACTGTTGATGAACCGCCAAATCAAGGTGTAGCTCGGCGTCAACTCGCGCGGAACGTAGAGCGACATGACCGCGGCGGAGGTCAGCTCCGCCAGTCCGGACCCACCCGGCGTGGGCGCGAAATATAGAAGGAATGAGATCAGGGTCTGCAACAACAGAATATCAGTAAAGTCAGCCGGAATCCCGAGGATCCGCAGGGCGACGTAGCCGGCCAGGAGCTTGTTGGCGTGCGACGGCCCCGAGATCACGACCGCCAGGAGCAGCGTCAGCAGCCCTTTTGGCGACCCGAAGGCGACCATACAGTCGTGCGCGCGGTCCACGCCACCCGACAGCTTCTCCATACGCTCCGCGGCTTTCGGGCTGCGGCGACCAATCCGAGCCGCCACGCGCTGAATGATCCGCTTCACGACACCGGGAAAAAAGATGGCGGCCAGCATGAGCAGGCCGATCAAGCCGAAAATCGAGAGACTCGTCTTGAACAGGTCGTACAGCGTGATGCCGAGGACGAGCCCGTGCTGGGCAAGCGATTTGCCCGCTCCGAACCACACGGCCAGCGGCCCGGCGATCGCGAAGAACGCGACGGTGGCGATGAAAGTCACAAATATCGAGCTGAGCGCTACCGGCACCGGGACACCGGCGCGCTTCATGACCCACAGCGACATCGGGGCGGAGCCGGACTGAAACGGCGTGAGATACGCTCCCCAGGCGCCGAATCCCCCGGCGAGCACCATGTCGCCCAGTTTGACGCCCGGATGCACGTGGCGCGTGCACACCCAGAGCCGCAGCCCGCCCCCGAACCAGTCCATGGACGCGAGCACCAATCCGACGGGCAGCCAAGCCCAGTGCAGGTGGGCGAACGGGGCGAGAAACACATCCGCACGATCGCCGAAGCGGATCAAGTAGTACGCGACGAGGAGGGCGACTCCGCCGAGGGAGATGAGGGCAAACAGCTCTAGGCCACGACGAAGCAGCCGCGGGGTCAGGGCGAGGGCCATCTGACGGCCAAAGCTGTTATTTTTGGGGGTTATGCGCCATCCCCCCGAGCGCGTCGTTCTCCGCAACGTACGCCAGCACAATCTGAAGGGCATCACCGTCGAGTTCCCGCGCCGGGCGCTGTCGGTCATCACCGGGCCGTCGGGATCGGGGAAAAGCTCGCTCGCGTTCGACACGCTCTACGCCGAGGGCCAGCGCCGCTACATCGAATCGCTGTCGACGTACGCCAAGCAGTTCCTCGAGCGCATGCCCAAGCCGCTGGTCGACTCGATGGAGGGGCTGTCCCCCGCCGTTGCGATCGAGCAGAAGAATCCGACCACATCCAGCCGTTCCACCGTCGGGACCGCCACCGAAATCGCCGATTTCCTGCGCCTGTTGTGGGCCCGTGCCGGGACGCAGACGTGTCTGCAATGTGGCCGCGAGGTGAGGCGGGATACGGTGCAGGAGGTTGTAGATGCGGTACGTGGTGCGTGGGGCGTGGTGCGTGGGGAATACCCGGTGATCGTGTGTTTCCCGTTACCCGCGTCGGCCCACCGGCCGGATGTCGAAGTCGCCGCCCAGTTGCGCGCTGCCGGTTTCGTGCGGGCCCAAATCGACGGCGAGACGGTGCGACTCGACGAAGATGGCGCCGAGCAGCGGGTGCGGTCCGGTAAGGACGTACTGGTTCTGGTCGATCGCATCGATCCCACGGAGGAGAATCGGGGTCGACTGGCCGATGCCGTTGCCACGGCGTTCAATGAAGGTGAAGGCGTTGCGATCGCGCTGAACAATGGCGACCGCCGCCGCTTCTCCGAGCACCCCGCCTGCTCGGCCTGCGGCTGCGCCGCGCCGGTGCTGACGCCATCGCTTTTTTCCTTTAATAACCCGCGCGGCGCCTGTCCCGGCTGCAACGGTTTCGGGGCTGTGCTCGAGTACGATGAGTCGTTGATCGTTCCCGACCCCAAGCGTTCCCTGGCCGATGGCGCGCTCGATCCGTGGACCAAGCCCCGCTACGAAGGACGCCGGCGCTTGCTCCGCGAGACCGCCCGTGCTCGCGGCATTGGCCTCGATGTGGCCTGGAAAGACATCCCCGCCCGCGACCGCCACTTTCTGCTCCACAACAAGGAAGGCCGCTACCTCGGGATCTTTCCGTTTCTCGTCCGGCTCGAGGAGAAGCGCTACAAGCAGTACATCCGCGTATTCCTGCGACAGTACCAGCTCGCGAAAACGTGCCCTGGATGTGGCGGCGCGCGGCTCAAGCCCGAATCGCTCGCCGTGCGCGTGGCGGGCAAGACGATCGCCGAAGCCGCGGCGCTGACCGCCGCCGATCTCGCCGACTGGCTCGAGCATCTGGCGCTCCCGGCGTTCCAGCAAACAGTGGCGAACCACATCCTGGGCGAGCTGTGCGCCCGCGTGAGCTTCGTCAACGACGTCGGTCTCGGCTATCTCACGCTCGACCGGCTGACGCGCACCCTTTCGGGCGGCGAAGCGCAGCGCATCGCGCTCTCGAACGCGCTCGGCTCACATCTCGTCGACACCCTGTACGTCCTCGACGAGCCCTCGATCGGCCTGCACCCCGCCGATGTCGATCGAATGCTCGGCCTGCTGCGCCGCCTGTCCGACGCCGGCAACACCGTGGTCGTGGTCGAGCACGATCCCGCCGCCATGCGCGCCGCCAGCTGGATGGTCGAGCTCGGACCGGCGAGCGGCGAAGCGGGCGGCCAGCTCGTGTACCAGGGCCCGGCAGCCGCGGTGCGCGAGGCGGGCACCCTCACGGGCCAGTATCTGTCGGGCGAAAAACGCATCGGCGTCCCGTCGGCACGGCGGCCGGCCGTTCGCTGGCTGGAGGTCAAAGGCGCGACGCTCCACAACCTCAAGGGCGTCGACGTGCGCATTCCCCTGGGCACGCTCACGGCGGTGACGGGGGTGTCGGGCTCCGGCAAATCGACGCTCGTTCACGACGTGCTCTATCGCCAGCTCGAGGGCCGGCTGCACGGTGAGCACAGCGCCAAGCAGCACCTCGGCGAACCGGTCGGTTCCGTCGCTGCAATGAAGGGGTGGGAGCACCTCGAGGACGTTGTCCTCATCGACCAGACGCCCATCGGGCGCACGCCGCGATCCAACCCCGTCACGTATGTGAAGGCGTTCGACGAATTGCGCGCGCTCTTCGCCAATGAGGCGCTGGCGCGCGCCCGCGGCTACGGACCCAGCACCTTTTCGTTCAATGTCGCGGGTGGCCGCTGCGAAGCGTGCGAGGGCGCCGGCCACGTGCTCATCGAAATGGTGTTTCTCGCTAACGTCTTCGTGCCGTGCGAGGTGTGCGGCGGCTCGCGCTTCAAGCGTGAGGTGCTCGACGTGAAGCTCCAAGGCGCGAACATCGCCAAGGCGCTGGAGTGGACGGTCGATCAGGCGATCCAGAAACTGCATCGCCACCCGCGGCTGGCACGCAGTCTGTGGTATCTCCAGCAGGTGGGCCTCGGCTACCTGCGGCTCGGACAGCCCGCGACCACGCTGTCGGGCGGCGAGGCCCAGCGCCTGAAGATTGCGCGGGAGCTGGCGCGCACGAAGGGGGCGAGGAGACTCTACATCCTCGACGAGCCAACGACCGGCCTCCACCTGGACGACGTCCGCGTGCTCTGCCGCGTCCTCGATCGGTTGGTGGATGCCGGACATACCGTGCTCGTCATCGAGCACAACATTGACGTCATCAAGCGCGCGGATTGGGTGATCGATCTGGGACCGGGGGCTGGCGATCAGGGGGGGCACGTTGTCGCGGCCGGTACGCCCGAGGATGTCGCGCTGGTAGTCGCATCAGTCACGGGAAGGTATTTGCGGGACATGGCGTGACGCGCCGTCGCGCCGATCTGCTGTTGATCACCGCCGCGGCCGTCTGGGGCGTGAGCTTCGTCGTGGTGAAGGAAGCGCTCACGTCGGCCTCTCCCCTGCTCTTTCTGGCGGCGCGTTTCACCATCGCGACAATTGTGCTGGCGCCGTTGGTGAACCTGCGCGGCGGATTCTCGCGTGGCGAGCTCCGTGCGGGACTGATCCTCACGCTACTCCTCGCGTCCGGGTTCGCGACGCAAGCCTACGGACTGCAGTTCACGACTCCGGCACGCTCCGCATTCATCGTCGCGATGTCGTCCGTGTTGGCGCCCTTCATCGCACTCGTCCTGCTCAAGCATCGCACCGGCTGGATGGTGTTCCTCGCCCTCCTGATCGCCGGCGCCGGAATCTATTTCCTGACGGCGCCAGACACGGGCGGGCTGAACAAGGGCGATCTCTGGACGCTCATCACGGCGGTGGTGTTCGGTGGCCACATCGTCGCGGTGTCCGAGTTCTCCAAGCAATTCGACGCGCAGCGGCTCGTCTGGTTGCAATTGCCCGGGACGGCGATCGGTAGTCTCATCGCGGCACTGCTCTTCGAGCATCTGCGGTTCGACTGGTCGCCGAGTCTGGTCGCGGCACTGCTGTTTCTCGCAGTCATGTCGACCGTGGTAGCGCTGGTCTGGCAATTCCGGGCGCAGCGTGAGATGTCGTCGGCGCGGGCGTCGCTGATTTTCTGCTTCGAGCCCGTTTTTGCGGCGCTGACGTCGTGGCTGTTCTGGGGGGAAACGTTCTCGCGGTCTCAGGGGTTCGGCGCTGTGCTCATCCTGGCGGGCATGGTACTAGCCGTTATCGGGGAAGCACGAGCAGAGGCCGTAGCGTAGGGCATGCCCTACGAATGTCGCGAGTATCACTGACATGCATCATCCATTGTCGTTCCTTAGTGTAGTCACCTCATGGCCACGCCACTGCGTGTTCTCATGGTCGAAGACTCGGAAGCCGACGCCGAGCTGCTCGCGCGCGAGTTGAAGCGCGCGGGCTTTGAAGTGACGTGGGAGCGCGTACAGTCCGCCGCAGCGCTCGACCATGCGCTGGGCAAGATCTCCTGGGACGTGATCGTCGGCGACAACAGCATGCCCGGCTTCAGCGGCACTGAAGCACTCGCGGCGGTCCGCGCCCGTGGCATGGACATTCCGTTCATCTTTGTCTCCGGCACGATGGGCGAAGATCTGGCCGCCCGGGCCTTGGAAGCCGGCGCCGGCGACGCGCTCACCAAGGGAAACCTCCGCCGCCTCATCCCGGTCATTCGCCGCGAGCTGCGCGATGCCGAGGAACGCCGCGCGCGCCGCGAGTCCGAAGCCAGCTACCGCACACTCGTCCAAAAAGCGCCACTGGGTATCTACCGCTCGACCCCGGCGGGCCGGTTTCTCTCCGCCAATACCGCCCTCGTCCGGATTCTGGGTTATGACTCACCCGATGACCTGTTGGCGCTCGACATGGCCACCGACGTCTATGCGGACGCCGAAGAGCGCCGGCGCCTGATCGAGCAAGACACCTACACCGATCAGGTCTATGACGAGTTGGAAGCGACGTGGAAGAAAAAGGACGGCACGCGCATCCGCGTTCAGCTGAGCGTGCGCGCGCACCGAAGCCCAGAGGGTCAAGTCGACTACTACGAAGCGTTCGTCAGGGACATCACGGCCCAGCGGCAGCTCGAAGCGCAGCTCGCCCAGGCGCAGAAGATGGAAGCGATCGGCCGGCTGGCCGGCGGCGTCGCCCACGACTTCAACAACCTCCTGACAGTCATCCTGAGTTATAGCGAGCTGCTGCTCGAGGATTTGCCCGGCGACTCGCAGCAGCGCGACGACATCGAGCAAATCCGCAAGGCGGCGAACGGCGCCGGCGAGCTCACCCGCCAGCTCCTCGCGTTCAGTCGCCAACAGGTGCTCGAGCCGAAGGTCATCGACGTCAACGCGGCGATCACGAGCATCGAGCGTCTCTTGGGTCGAGTACTCCGGGAGGACATCAAACTGCAGTGCACCCTCGCCACCGATGTCGGAACCGTGCGCGTGGATCCGGGCCAGCTCGGCCAGGTCATCATGAACCTCGCGGTCAACGCGCGCGATGCGATGCCCAAGGGCGGGCTCCTCACGATTGAAACGGGTAACGTCCACCTCGACGAGGATTATCTCCGCGCGCACGCCATGGCCAAACCGGGCCAGTATGTGATGGTCGCCGTCACCGATACCGGCATGGGGATGGATGCCGCGACGCAGGCGCGCATCTTCGAGCCGTTCTTCACGACCAAGGAGATCGGCAAGGGCACCGGTCTCGGTCTCGCTACCGTACAGGGCATCGTGCAGCAATCGGGCGGCTTCATCTGGGTGTACTCGGAGCCGGGCCACGGCACCTGCTTCAAGGTCTACTTGCCGCGGGTGGACGAACCCGTCTCGACGCTCGGGAGCGAGAGTGACGCCACGCGCGGCACGGAGACCATCATGGTCGTGGAGGATATGGCCGCAGTGCGCGCGGTGACGCGCGAGATGCTCGAGCGGTACGGCTATACAGTCCTGGAGGCCGCTGATGGACAGGCAGCCCAGCGGATCGCCGACGGGTTCGATGGACGCATCGATCTAGTCCTGACCGACGTGGTCATGCCGCATGTCGGTGGCCGTGATCTCGCGGAGGTGCTTGGCAAGGTCCGGCCGGAGACCAAGGTACTGTTCATGTCCGGCTATACGGACGACGCCGTCGTGCGGCACGGCATCCTGCAGGACGGCATCCCCTATCTGCAAAAGCCGTTCACTCCGAAGTCGCTGGCGCGGAAGGTGCGCGAAGTCCTCGATCGAGAATAGCACAGGCTCATCCCCCCGCCCCCGATCTGGCGCCTCACGAGACCGTGCCGTAAGCTCCAATCGGAGGGTGCAGCATGCGTCTCAAGCAGCTCGCCGTCAGCAGTTCTCGCCACAATCCCCAAGTTGCCCAGCAGACCCAGCCGACTCGAAGTGTAGGGAATGTCCGACGTGCGCAGGGCAACATCCTGGGACGACGAGAAAACGCAAATTCCGGCTCGAGATCGTGAAGCCGACATGAGCGACGCACCGGCGACCGCGCGGCGTCCGATCCGGGTTCTGCTGGTCGAGAACAATCCCGGCGACGCACGCATCATCGTCGAGATGCTGCGTGAGGTCGACGAAGGCCTGTTTCATCTACAAAGCGTCGACCGTCTGGAGCCGGCGCTGAAGCGCTTGGGACGCGCGGCGGTCGACATCGTGCTGCTCACTCTCGACCTCCCCGACAGCGTGGGCCTCGATACCTTCCGGCGCGCTCACCGCGAAGCTGTCGAAGAACCGATCATCGTTATCTCCGGGTTTGATGACGAAGAAACCGCGGCACAGGCGGTCCGCGCCGGCGCCCAAGACTACCTCATCAAAGGACGGATCGACGGCGCAGCCCTCAGCCGCGTGATCCGCAATGCGATTGAACGGCAGCGCACCGAAGTACAGCTGCGGTGGCTCACCCTCGCCGTAGACCAGAGTCCCGCATCGGTGTTCATCACCGATCCCCGCGGGACGATCCAATACGTCAATCAGCGCTTCACCAACATCACCGGATACACGGCCCAGGAAGCCATCGGCAAGACGCCCAGGATCCTCAAATCCGGTCTGACGCCGCCCGAATACTACAAGGCGCTCTGGACCACGATTCAGAATGGGGAGACCTGGCGCTCGGAGATCCAGAATCGGCGCAAGAGCGGTGAGCTGTATTGGGACTCCGTGACCGTCTCGCCCATCCGCGACCAGCGCGGCACGATCGCCCATTTCCTCGCGGTGCAGGAAGACATCACCCGGCGTAAAGACGCCGAGCATGCCTTGCGGGAGCGCGACGAGCGATTCCAGCAGATCGCCGACAACATCAAGGAAGTGTTCTTCGTGCAGGACGCGCAGCACCAGAAGACGATCTACATCAACAAGGCGTATGAAGAGATCTGGGGTCGCAGCTGCGAAAGTCTCTATCGCAACCCGCAGTCCTTTGTGGACCCGATTCCCGAAGAAGATCGGCCCGGGCTCTTCGCGAGCATCGAGCGCAACCGCCAGGGCGAATATGCCGGCGACGTCGAATTTCGCGTGATCCGCCCGGATGGGACAGTCCGGTGGATGCTCGCGCATGCCGTGCCGGTCCGCGACGAGCAGGGAGTTGTCTATCGCATCGCCGGAGTGTGCACCGACGTCACCGCGCGCAAACAGGCCGAGTCGGAGCTGAAGGCGAGCGAGGATTACTACCGCACGATTCTCGAGAACATCGGGGACGCCGTCTTCGTCGCGGACGCTGCGGGGCGGTTCCTGGACGTGAATCCACGAGCCTGCGACATGACCGGATACAGCCGGGAGGAGCTGCTCGGGCTCACCGTCGCGGACACCTACCCGCCGAATGTACGCGAGCAGGCTCGCGACCGAGTCGCCGAGGTGGCCGGCGGCGTCCCCAACGTCCGCGAGCGCCCGCTGCTCCGCAAGGACGGCGTGGTGCTCACCGTCGAGACGAACGCCCGGTTGCTGCCCGACGGCCGCATGCTGGGCACCGTGCGCGATGTGACCGAGCGCCGCCTGCTCGAGTTGCAGCTACGCCAGGCGCAGAAGATGGAAGCGATCGGGCGCCTCGCCGGGGGGGTCGCCCACGACTTCAACAACGTGCTGACCGCCGTCTTCGGCTATGTGGACCTCCTGCGCGAAGAGTTGCCACAAGAGAGCGAGGCGCAAAAAGACCTCACCGAGGTGCGCAAAGCCGCCGAGCGTGCGGCCAGCCTGACCCGCCAGCTCCTGGCATTCAGCCGCCAGCAGGTGCTCGAGCCCGTCGTCCTCGCGCTGAACGAGCTCGCCGAGGACTTCGAGAAGATGCTGCGCCGCGTCATCGGCGAGGACGTGGAGTTTCGGCTCGCCCTCGGCGCCGATGTCGGCAACGTCCGCGCCGACTCCGGCCAGCTGCATCAGGTCATCATGAACCTCGCCGTCAACGCGCGTGACGCCATGCCCACCGGCGGCAAATTGATCATCGAGACGGCGAACGCCGAGCTCACGTCGGACTATGCTGGGCTCCACAAGCCCGTCGTGCCTGGGCCCTATGTGATGCTCGCAGTGAGTGACACGGGCACCGGCATGACCCCGGACATCCAGGCGCGGATTTTCGAGCCGTTCTTTACGACCAAGGAGAAAGGCAAGGGGACGGGACTCGGGCTCTCCACCGTGTACGGGATCGTCAAGCAGTCCGAGGGCTATATCTGGGTCTACAGCGAGCCCGGCAAGGGAACGACGTTCAAGATCTACCTGCCACGCGTGGATGCACCGGCCGAGGGACATACCAAACCGCGACCTGCGGAGACGCTGGCGGGCACCGAGACGATCCTGCTCGCGGAAGACGACGAAATCCTGCGTCCGCTGGCGAAGGAACTACTCGAAAAGCTGGGCTACCGCGTGCTCGAAGGCGCCAACTGCGACGACGCGCTCGCGGCGGCGCGGCAGCACACCGGCCCGATCCACCTGCTCATCGCCGACGTCGTGCTGCCAGGACCCAGCGGCCGGGAGCTCGCGCGTCGCTTGGCGGCGTCCCGTCCCGACACCAAAGTGTTGTATGTCTCCGGATACACGGATGACGCGATCGTGCATCACGGCATGCTCGAGCCGGGACTGCAGTTCCTGCAGAAGCCTTTCACGCCGGCGACGCTGGCGCGCAAGGTGCGCGACGTACTCGACACCGTATGAGCGACGTGGACCAGGAGCTCCATCGACAGCTCAGCGCGGACCGTTTTCTTCCGCTGCTCGCGCACCTGATCTTGTTCGCGTTGCTCCTGATTCTGATGTGGGACCCCGTGCCGCATACGCTGCTGGCGGCGTGGGGCGGTGCGGTCGTCGCCGTGTCGCTCATTCGGGTGATCCTCTGGGACCGGGCCCGTCGGGGCACAATGCTCCCACACGCGACCGCGCGCATGGCCCGCCTGACCATGTTGGCGCTCGGGCTGGCGTGGGGTGTCGGGGCGGCGTTCGCCTTCATGCATTTGGCGCCGGCGACCGCGGCGTTGATCATCCTGGGTCTTACCGGCCTCATTGCCGGTGGACTGGCAACGCTGGTGGCCGACCGCTGGGTGTTTCCCATCTATGCTATCGCGATGTTCCTGCCCCCCGTCGTGGTGCTGGCGCTGATCAAGCCCGGCCTGTTCGATGTGGTGGGAGTCGTGCTGATGGCGATCTTTCTCGCCTTCTCGCTCCGGCTGCACGCCCGCGCCTACGACAGTTTGCGGCAGCGGCTGCAGGCCGAGGAGAACCAGCGGACGCTCTTGGTGCAGTTGCAGGCCTCAGTGGCGGAGGTCAAGGTCTTGAAGGGCATCCTGCCGATTTGCGCGAGCTGCAAACGCATTCGCAGCGACGGCGGCAAGTGGGAGCAGGTGGAGTCATACGTCCGCGAACACACGAACGCCGAGTTCAGCCACGGCCTGTGCCCCGATTGCGCCGCACGCGACTGGGGCACCACGCCCCGGAGTGCCTAGCCATGGCGCGCATCCTGGTCATCGACGACGACCCGTCTATCCGCGAGACCGTGCGCCGGATCCTCGAGGCGCGGGCACACACCGTTCACGTAGTCGAGGACGGCGCGGATGGCATCGACTCAATCGCGCTAGACGCTCCCGATCTGGTGATCACTGACGTCTTCATGCCCGGGCAAGATGGTATTGAAACACTGATCGAGCTGCGCAAGGCGTTCCCGAAGCTCAAGGTCATCGTGATGTCCGGGGGCGATTCGACCGGGCTCATGAATCTGCTGGATGACGCCGAGTTGCTGGGCGCCAATCGCACGCTCCCGAAGCCGTTCACTCCCGAGGAGCTGATGGAGGCTGTCGACACTGTATTGAAGGGGCTAAGGAGCTAAGCGGCTAAGAGACTAAGAAGAGCGTCGCCGCTGAATGGATCGTATCAAACCCCAAACCGTTCGCGCGCACTCAGACCGCACCTGCCGGAGACCCTGAAGCTCTTCGGGCGTCAAATAGTCCTGGCCAATCACCAGTTCGAAGATGACCTCCAGCTCGTGTAGGGAGCCTCGCGCAATATCAAGATGTCGCCGAAACTCGGCCGGACCCTTTCGACTTGCCCCCTCGGCGATGTTCAGCGGGACACTATAAGCAGCGCGCCGCCATTGATCGGCCAGCGCGTACCGCTCCTCAGAAGGAAGGTTCTTGATCAGGGGACGGGACTGAATCGCCAGATCACGACCAAGTTGCCAAGCTCGCAGATTTCGGTAATCGGGCATTGCACGAATCTGGCGGACGACGTTGGGAACAGATCATCATTTTCGTTCACGCACAATTCTTCGGACGCGTTAGCTTAGCCTCTTGGTTCCTAAGCCCCTTAGCCCCTATATTTCCGTCCCTTCCCGAGTAGCTCAGTTGGTAGAGCAGCCGGCTGTTAACCGGCGGGTCGCAGGTTCGAGTCCTGCCTCGGGAGCTTCCCTTCCAATCGTCACGCGCCCAAGACGCTGCGCACCAGCTCCACGATGTCGCGTGCGTTGAACGGCTTCTGCAGGCTCTTCATGGCGCCCAGCAGCTCCGCATCATGCCGCAAGTCGAGCAGGCCGCTCGAGTCCCCACCCGATATCGCAATGACTTTGATCGCCGGAAACCGCTTCCGGATCTCGCGGAGGGTCTGAATGCCGTCCATGCCGGGCATGAAGATGTCGGTAATGACGACCTCGGCGTGCTCACGCTCGAGCAGCGCCATGCCGGCCTCGCCATCGCTGGCATCGAAAACCGTGTGGCCGTCGTTCTCCAAGGCGCGCCGCACGATCCGCCGGATCGGCTCCTGATCGTCAATCACGATGATGCGGGCCATGGCCCAGAATGTTTCCGGACCGGAAGCGACTTGCTAGTCGGCAACCCCCTACAGCTTGGGCTGCTTCGCCGCGTCGAGCACCTGGCGGACGCGCGCCAGCAGGTCGGCGCTCGTCCACGGCTTGGGCAGGAACGGCAGCGACGGATCGAGCGGCTCCTCACCTCGCCCCGCATATCCGCTGGTAAAGAGGTAAGGCGTGGTCCGTCCTTCTCGGCGGTCGATTTGATACAGGCCGCGGCCGCCCAGCCGGCTCATCACGACGTCAGTGAAGACGAGGTGGATCGGCGCGGGATGCTGCCGCAGCAGGTGCAGCGCCTCGATACCGTCTCCCGCCGAGAGCACGGTGTAGCCCGCGTGCTCGAGCGTATAGACGGTCGCACGCCGCAGCTGCGCCTGATCCTCTACGACGAGCACAGTCTCTTTCCCGCCGTCGGCGGGCAGCGCCATCTGTTCGTGTGATCCGGACGCGCGGCGCCGCGTGGCCTCCTCGGCGACCGGGAAATAGATGCGCAGCCGGGTGCCCGCGCCGGGGGCGCTATCGATCTGCACGAACCCGCCATGTTGCTTGATGAGACCGTACACCGTCGCAAGCCCGAGCCCCGTCCCCTTCCCCACCGGCTTCGTCGTGAAGAAAGGCTCGAAGGCACGCTGCCGCGTGGCCTCATCCATGCCCTGCCCCGTGTCGTCGACAGCCAGGCAGACGTATTCCGACGCCGATCCGGGACCGAGCACGTCACGCTGCGCGTCGCTGATCCAGGTGCAGCTGGTCTCGAGCCGCAATACGCCGCCGTCCGGCATCGCGTCGCGAGCGTTGTTCACCAGGTTGAGCAGGATCTGCTCCACCGCGTGGCCGTCGGCAGAAACCTCGGGGAGGTCTTCGTCGGCAAAGACCAGCAGCTCGATGTCGGCCGGGAGCACGCGCCGCAAAACCGCGGCGAGATCGTTCAGCAAGTGTCCGAGGTGCACCGGCTCGAGCGTCAGGGACGAGCGGCGCGCAAATCCCAGCAGCTGATTCACCATCAGGCGGCCGCTGACGGCCGCGGAGATGATGTCGCGCAGGCTCGCTTCGTCTGGTCCGCGCGACAGCAGCTCCGCGTTGGCGAGGATGATGGTCAGCAGGTTGTTGAAGTCGTGCGCGATGCCGCCGGTCAGCTGGCCGATCGCCTCCATCTTCTGGGCCTGGCGCAGCTGCTCTTCCAACCCGCGGCGCTCGCTGACGTCCTCGGCAAACACCTCGTGACACTCGACGCGGCCGTCTTCGTAGCGCACCGAGCGGCCATACAGACGGACGGTGATGGCTTCGCCGTCCTTGCGCCGCCACACCGCCTGCGTTTCCACCGCGCCCGTGGCGTCGTTCATCTGCGCGAGGTAGCGGGCGCGCGCCGCCGGTTCTTTGAACACGTCGCGGTCGAGATGGCGGCCCAGCAGCTCCGCTTCCGACTCGTAGCCCAGCATCTCGACCAGGGCGGGATTCACCGACAGGAAATTGCCTTCGGGAGTCGCGCGCAAAATACCGAACGGGGACTGATGGACCAGCATGCGGCTGGCCTCGTCCGCGCGCCGTAACGCCTGCTCCGCGCGGCGGCGCTCGGTGATATCCGTCGCCACACCGACGACGCCGGAGATGCTGCCGTCGCGCTCGCGCACCGGCGAGTACTGTGCCTCGAACTCGAATCCAAACAGCTCCACACGCGCCGTCACCTGCTCACCGGCGAGCGCGCGGCGGACGTCGGCTACCGCCTGCGGTACGTCCCCCAGCAGCTCGAAGAACGATTTGCCAAGCAGCATCCCCGGGCGCACGCCGAGCGAGTGTAGACCCTTGCCCTCTGCCAAGGTGAAGACGCCCTTGGGGTCGAGCGAGAACAAAATCACGGGTGAACCCGCCACGACTGTGCGGAGGCGCTGCTTGCTGGTATGAAGGATCTCGTCTTGTCGGATGCGTTCAGTCACGTCACGGGAGTTCACGATCACGCTGTAGGCGTTCGGCTGATCGAGTCGCGCCTGCCCGATCGACTCGAGCACGCGCCACGTGCCGTCGGCGTGCTTGAAGCGGAACGTGGCCGTTTGGGGCGAGCCCGGCTTCTGAATGGCATCCGCCAGCGCTTCCATGACGGGCGAGAGATCGTCCGGGTGCATGAACTCGAACGCGTTCCGACCCAGGAGCTCGCTCGCGGCGTAGCCGAGCAGCCGCTGCACGGACGGGGAGACGTAGCGCAGGATGCCGTCGTCGCCAAGAATGGTGACGATGTCGGAGGCGTTTTCCGTCAGCGAGCGGAAGTGCTCCTCGCTGCTGCGCAGCGCCTCTTCCACTCGCGCGCGCTCGAGCGCCGTCGCGAGCACGTGGGCGAGCGCCTGCACAAAGAGCACATCAGGGCCGCTGAACTCTCGCGGCTGCGCACTATAGGCACCGAGGACTCCCCAGGGGCGTTCGCGACCCTGCACCACGACACATACGCCACTGACAATGCCGTGCGCTTCGAGATGCGGCGGGGCGGTGAAACGAATGTCGGTCGGGAGATCAGCGATGACGATGGGACCGGCGGCGTTGAGCGCGTGGCCGGCGAGCGCGCCCGTCTCGGCCGCGACCAGCGTTTTCCCCACACAGCCCTCCTGCCAGCCTTCGCCTGCACGTATCAGGAGGGTGCGATGCTCGGCTCTCAGCTGGAGGATTTCGCTGAACTCGACGTCCAGACCGCGGGCGACGAGCTTCGCCGCAGTATCGAACAGGTCGGTGCGAGCGACCCCGGCCAGCGCCTGCTGTCCGAGGTGAGCGACGGCTTCCTGTTGGCGCGCCGCAGCGCGCAGCTGTTGCTCGGCGCGGCTTGATTCCTCAACGCCCAGCCAGCGAAACCGCTTCGGTGGCAACCCTACTCCCGGCCCAGGGGAAGGGTTTGAAGCTAGATGCGATACGGCTTCGGGCCCGTGAGGCTGGTCACGGGCGCCGCCGCCCATAGATTCGGCCCATGCCCCCACGCCGTTCCAAAGCCAAGCCGAGGGCGAAGAAACCCCGTAGGGTCGCCGACTCCCTCACAGTCTCGGTCCTTCAAGCGACGCTCGAATCGACGGCCGATGGCATCCTGGTCGTCGATCTCACCGGGAAAATCGTTGCGCACAACCGCCACTTCGAGGAGATGTGGCACCTGCCGCCCGCGCTCATCGCCGCGAACAACGATGCCGAGGGCCGCCGACGTCTGATCGCGCACGTGCAGGAACAGCTCGTCAATCCGCATCTGTTCGTCGATGGGATTCAGGAGCGGTATGCCGAGCCCGAGTCGGACAGTTTCGACGTCCTCACATTCAAAGACGGGCGCGTGCTCGAGCGGTATTCGATCCCGCTGCGGCTGAACGCCCGGTCGGTGGGCCGCGTCTGGAGCTTCCGGGATGTGACGGCGCGCCGCCGCGCCGAATGCGTCCAGGACGCGGTGTACCGCATTTCGCACACGGCCCACACCGCCGGGAATCTGCAGGAACTGCTGGGGGCCGTGCACGAGATCGTGGGCGAGCTGATGCCGGCCAAGAACTTCTACGTGTCGCTCTACAATGCCGAGAAGGACGAACTCGAATTTCCGTACTTCGTGGACGAGATCGACCTCACGTGTGACGTACGACCGCGCAAGCTCCGCAAGGGCCTGACGGAGTACGTGCTCCGCACCGGGCAGGCGCTGCTCGCCACACCCGAGGTGTACGAGCGCCTGGTCGCCGCGGGGGAGGCGGAGCTGATCGGTGCCCCTTCGATCGACTGGCTCGGCGTTCCGCTCAAGGTCAAGGATCGCACGATCGGCGTCGTGGTGACCCAGACCTACTCGCACGGTGTTCGGTACGGCGAGAGCGAGCGCGATATCCTGACGTTCGTGTCGTCGCAGATGGCGATGGCGATCGAGCGCAAGCGTATCGAAGACGCCTGGCGCGAGCAGAGCGAGCTGCTGCAGCAGATCGTGGACAACATTCCCGTGATGCTCGTGTTCCTCGATGAACACGGCCGTATCCAGTGGGGAAATCGCGACTGGACCCGGACATTGGGCTACGACATCGTCGAGGCGCGCGCGCGCGACATTTTCGTGGAGCTGTACCCCGACCCGCGCGACCGGCAGCGCCTCCGCGATTCCATTGGAGCGCCCGTGGGCCAGTGGACGGACTTCCGCACTCGCACCAAGCGCGGCGAGACGCTCGATACGATCTGGGCGAACGCCCCCCTCACGGGTGGCGGCTGGCTGGCGATCGGCATGGACGTCTCAGACCGCAAGCGGGCCGAGGAGCGATACCGCTCGTTCATCGCCCAAAGCTCCGAGGGCGTATCTCGTCTCGAGATCGATCCACCTGTTCCAATCAACCTCTCTGAGGAGGAGCAGATCGATCGGTTGTATGCCGGTGCACGCATCGCGGAGTGCAACGACGCCATGGCGCGCATGTACGGGTTCGGCGAGGCGGGTGAGCTCGTCGGTACGCAGCTGGCCGACTTGCACAACGTTGCCGATCCGACAAACCGCGAACAGATCCGCGCCTTCATCCGCGCCGGGTACCGCGTGTCCGACTCTGAAACACGCGAGCACGATCGCGAGGGACGGGCGCGCGTCTTCCTTAATAATGTCGTCGGCTTCCTCGAAGACGGGCACCTCGTGCGGGTCTGGGGCACCCAGCGCGACGTCACCGATCAGCGTCATCTCGAAGAGCAGTTCCGCCAGTCGCAGAAGATGGAAGCGGTCGGCCAGCTCGCCGGGGGAATCGCGCACGACTTCAACAACCTGCTGACGGCCATCCTCGGGAATACCCAGCTCCTCCTGCGGGACTTGCCGCCCGGCGACTCCAAGCGCGGCGACGTCGAGGAGATTCGCAAAGCCTCGGAGCGCGCCGCTTCCCTGACCCGCCAGCTCCTGGCCTACAGCCGGCGCCAGATGCTCCAGCCCGAGGTACTCGACCTCAACGTCGTCGTGGCCGAGATGGACCGGATGTTGCGCCGCCTCATCGGCGAGCACATCGCGCTCGTGGCGGTCCTCGCGTCCGACCTGGGCCGGGTTCGGGCGGATCCGAATCAGATCGAGCAGGTCATCGTCAACCTCGCCGTGAACGCGCGGGATGCGATGCGGGACGGCGGGAAGCTGACGATCGAAACCGCCAACGTGGACCTGGACGAAGCGTTCGCGCAGGTCCACCTCGGCTCGGTCCCGGGACCCTACGCCCTGCTCTCAGTTACCGATTCCGGCGTGGGGATGGACGCGAGCGTTCGCGCCCACCTCTTCGAGCCGTTCTTTACCACCAAGGAAGTCGGCAAGGGCACCGGGCTCGGTCTCGCTACGGTGTACGGCATCGTGAAGCAAAGCGGCGGCTACATCTCCGTATTTTCGGAGCCGGGCCGCGGCTCGAGCTTCAGGATCTATCTGCCACGCCTCGATTCAACGGCCGACAAGCCGGCAACACCGCAGCGGGGCGGCCCCGCCCGAGGCAGCGAGACAATCCTCGTCGTCGAGGACGAGCCAGCCGTCCTGGCGCTCAGTCAGCGAGCACTCGAGGCGCAGGGGTACGTCGTGCTCGCCGCCAGCGACGCTGCCGCCGCCTTGCGCGTGGTTGAGCGTCATGGCGGCACCATCCACCTACTCCTCACCGACGTCGTGATGCCGGGCCTATCCGGGCGGGAGCTGGCGGATCGCCTGCGGGCGCAACGGCCCGGTATTCGCGTGCTGTACATGTCGGGGTATCCTGGGGATGCGGTCGTGCAGCACGGCACCCTGCCGAGCGGCAGCGCCTTCCTCCAGAAGCCGTTTTCGCCCGATGGATTGGCGCGCAAGGTCCGCGATGTGCTGGACGCGACATGAGGAACCGAGTACCGTAGCACTATGTGGCACGCCGCGACGCACCTCGGGACGGAGCATCTGGTGAAGTTGTTGAGCCAGCTGCCGGCGGTCATGTGGTCCACTGACGTCGACCTGCAGATGACGTCGCGCTACGGCGGCGTCCTGGCGGTCTTGGGGCACCAGCCCGGCCCGGTCGATGGCCCATTCATCGGGACCTTCGTCGATCCCGCCGACCGGGAAACCGTCGTTGCGGCGCACCGGGCCGCGCTCAGCGGCCAATCGGCGTCCTACGAGACAGGGTTCCAGGGGCGCACGTTCAGCGCGCGGGTCGAGCCGCTAGTGGACGCCAGCGGGGAAATCACCGGCGTCGTAGGATTCGCATTCGATGTCACCGAGTGGCGCCGCACCGAGCATCGCCTTCGCACGATCATCGAGAGCGAGCCCGAATGCGTGAAACTCGTCGATCAACAGGGGCGGCTGCTGGAAATGAATCCGGCGGGCCTCGCGATGATCGAGGCGGACACTATCGACGCCGTGAGGGGCCGGCAGATCGTCGACATCGTCGTTCCCGAGCAGCGCGCCGCCTTCGCGGATCTACACCGGCGCGTGTTCAACGGTGAGACTGGAACCCTCGAGTTTGAGGTCGTCGGGCTAAAGGGCCGGCGGCGCTGGCTCTCGACGCACGCCGTACCCCTGCGAGATGGGACCGGCGCCGTGCAGGCCCTGCTCGGCATCACTCGTGATGTCACCGAGACCCGCCGCGCCGAAGAGCAGCTGCGCGCATCACGCAGCGCGCTCCGAAGTCTCGCGACGCGCCAGCAGGAAATTCGCGAAGACGAACGGACGCGCATCGCGCGCGAGATTCACGACTCGCTGGGGCAGGCGCTGACCGCCTTGAAGCTCCATCTCGCGGCGGCGCAGGATGCGGCCGCGCACGAAGCGCCGGCACTTGGTAATCGCCTGGCGGAAACCGCCGCCGAGGTCGATGACCTGGTCAAAATGGTGCGGCGTATCGCGAGCGAGCTCCGGCCGCCGATTCTCGATCAGTTGGGACTGCCGGCGGCCCTCGAATGGCTGGCGCACGATTTCAAGCGGCGCACAGGCATTCGGTGCGACGCGACGATCATGCCCACCGACGGCGCCATTTCGGACGAGCTCGCGACCGCCCTGTTCCGAATTGTGCAGGAAGGCCTGACGAACATCTCGCGTCATGCCGGTGCGTCATATGTGCAGATCGGCCTCGGCATCAAAAGCCGGTGCGTCGCGCTGGAGATCAGCGATGACGGCAAGGGAATCACGGAGGCGGCCACTACCGGCCCCGGATCCCTGGGCATTCTCGGCATGCGCGAACGCGCCGCCGCCCTCGGTGGCGTCCTCGAAGTGGCACCCCGCTCAGGGGGCGGCACGCGCGTCACGGCATGGTTCCCACCTCTGGCGTCCGAGCCGGACAAGTGATTCGCATCCTCGTTGTGGACGATCACGCGCTGGTGCGCCGCGGGTTGATCGAGCTTCTACAAGGACTGCCCGACGGAGTGGAGTTCGGCGAGGCGGGCACCGCGACCGAAGCCCTGGCGCTCGCGCTCGGGGAGCGTTGGCACATCGTGCTGCTCGACCTGGGCTTGCCCGATCGTCATGGTTTGGAAGTGCTGCGGGAATTGCATACCGCACGGCCACAATTGCCTGTGCTGATTCTCACGATGTTCCCGGAGGACCAGCTGGCACTCCGTCTGCTCGAAATGGGCGCCGCCGGTTACCTGACCAAGGAGTCAGCACCCGAGGAGTTGTTGCGCGCGTTGGAGCGCGTGATGGCCGGTCACAAATATCTGAGTCCCGCGATGGCGCAGGCTGTCGCCGACGGTCTCGGCGGGCCGCCACCGGCACCGCATGAACAGCTGTCGGATCGCGAGCTCGAAGTGTTGCGCCTTCTCGCGGCCGGCCGTCCCATCACCGCCATCAGCAAACAGCTCGGCCTCTCGCCCAAGACCGTGACGACCTATCGGGCACGGCTGCTGCACAAATTGCGGATGCGATCGAACGCCGAGCTGACGTTCTACGCCACTCAACACGGACTCGTCAGTCCCGCTGCCCTGCGCGCGACGTCCTAAACGCTCGTAGGTAAAGCCCTACCAGCAGGGTTCCCTGCCGCCGACAGACACGATTTCCAGCATCACCAAAACTGTGGGACGATGGACTCGGTGCGCGTGCTCATGGTCGAAGACAGGGACAGCGATGCTGCCCTGATTCTGCGTGAGCTCGACCGACTCAACCCGCGACCCGAGATCCACCAAGTCAAAACGCGCGTGGCGCTGGAGGCAGCACTCGAGAGCTACGCGCCGGACATCATTCTCTGCGACCACAACATTCCCGGCTTCGGGGGCGCCGAGGCGCTCGCGCTGGCGCAGCGCGCGCTACCCGATGTGCCGTTCATTTTGGTTACGGGATCGCTCGACGAAGAGACCGCGGTCTCCTACCTCAAGGCGGGCGCGTCCGATTACATCCTGAAGGATCGCCTGGTTCGTCTGGGCCCCGCTGTGCTCGACGCGCTGACGCGCGCCGGCCAGCGCCAGGAATTGCGTCGCCATCAGCGCCTGCTCCAGCAGATCATCGACGCAAATCCGAGCCTGATCTTCGTCAAGAACTGGGACGGCCGCTTCGTACTGGTGAACCACGCCACGGCCGAGATCTACGGGACGACGGTGGACCAGCTGACCGGAAAAACCGACGCCGACTTCAATCCAAACGCGCAGGAGGTCGCGCATTTCCTGCAGGACGACCGCGAGGTCATGACCTCAGGTCGACCCAAGCTGGTCCCCGAAGAGCGCGTGACCAACCCACAGACGAACCAGACGCGCTGGTTTCAGACCATCAAGATTCCCCTGCGCATGCCGGGCGAGAACTCTCCCACTCTGCTCGGCGTGGCCACGGAGATCACCGAGCGCAAGCAGCTCGAGGAACAGCTGCTCCAGTCGCAAAAGATGGAAGCCATCGGACAGCTCGCGGGCGGCGTGGCGCACGACTTCAACAATATTCTGACGGCGATCGTCGGGTACACCGATCTCCTCAGCGCGGAATTCTCCGCGGACGACCAGCAGCTCGAGGATCTCGAGGAGATTCGCAAAGCGGCGCGCCGGGCCGCCGCGCTCACGCGACAACTGCTCTCCTTTTCGCGCAAGCAGGTCCTCGAGCCGCGCATCATCGACGTCAACGCCGTCGTGATGAACCTGGACAAGATGCTGCGATCCCTGATGTCCGAAAACGTCGAGCTCAAGGCGCAGCTGTCGGGCGACCTCGCGTCGGCACGCGTCGATCCGAATCAGCTCGAGCAGGTCATCATGAACCTCGCGATCAACGCCCGCGACGCCATGCCCGACGGCGGGACGCTGACGATTGAGACGGGGAACGCGACGCTCGACGAGGACTATGCCGCCAGGCATGTGTCGGCCATCCCGGGCGCGTACGTCATGCTCGCCGTGACGGATACGGGATGTGGCATGTCGGAAGAAATCCAGGCGCGCATCTTCGAGCCGTTCTTCACCACCAAACCGGTGGGTCGAGGAACGGGACTCGGCCTGTCGACGGTGTACGGGATCGTGAAGCAAAGTGGCGGAAACATCTGGTTGTACAGCGAGCCGGGAAAGGGCTCGACGTTCAAGGTCTATCTACCCGCCGTCGATTCCCTCCCCGAGAATATCGGGAAGGCCGCTCCCGCCCAGTCGCTCGCGCGCGGCGGCGGCACGGTGCTTGTGGTCGAAGACGATGAGCAGCTGCGCCGCCTGGCGCACCGCGCGCTCGCGAACAACGGGTTCGAGGTCCTCGAGGCCGACCGCGGCGGCACCGCCCTGGACATCGCGCGCCGGCACAAAGGGACCATCGATTTGCTGCTCACCGACGTGATCATGCCTGACACCAATGGCCGGAAGCTCGCCGAAACGCTCCGGGCCGCGCGCCCGGAGCTGCGCGTGATCTACATGTCCGGGTATCCCGACCGCGCGATCGTGAACCATGGGATGCTGGGACCTGGAGACGCCTACGTCGCTAAACCCTTCACCACCGACGCGATTACCCGCAAGGTTCGCGAGGTCTTGGAGAAGCGATGAACTGGTCCATCGAGCGCAAGCTGCCGCTGTTCGTGACGATCCTGCTCGTGGCTGTGGCGATCGCGCAGCTCACGATCGGGTACGGCGAAGTGCGGCAGGCGTCCCGGGCCCTCGTCGACAAGCGACTGCCGCTTGCGACGCACGTGCTGGCCGACTTGTTCCAGATCCCGACGCAGCGGGCGCGGCTGACTGCACTCGCCAAGGACCCGGCGATCGCCGCATTTCTGCGGACACGCGATCCCGCGGATCGCGCGCGGGCACTCTCCGCGCTGCAGCGGATCACCGTCGACACCTCGTCGAACGCGAGTCTCGAGCTGCGGGACTTCGGGGGCAAGCTCCTGCTCCGGACCGGCAAGTTTACCGTGGCCGACAGCGTCTACGTCTCCCCGCGGAGCGATTCCGCGACGTACGGCCCGTTCATGCGGCAGGACACGACGCTCTTCATCGCCGTCACGATGGCCGTTGGCGCCGGACCCGCTGAGCGTGGCGGGGGCATCGTGCAGCAGGTTGCGCGCGTCCAGATGAATGCGCGGACGCCAAAAGCGCTGACCGGCCTGGCCGGTGGAGACATCGTGCTGCTCGTCGGCAATGCCGCGGGTGATCCCTGGACCGATTTTGGCACGATTGTACCGGCACCTCCCAAGACCGTGCTCACGAGTACCGCTCCGGTCCGCTACGAGCAGGGAGGCGAGATGAAGCGGGCGGCCGCGGCCGCGGTCCCCGGGACTCCCTGGATGGTCGTGGCGCAGATGCCCAGCCGGCTGATCGCGGTTCCCGCGCGCGACTATCTGAAGAGCATGGCGCCTATCGCGGTGCTCATCGTGATCGCGGGTGCGTTGTTCGCCTGGTGGGGCAGCCGGCGCCTGACGAAGCCATTGGTGCACATCACCGGTGCCGCGGAAGCCATCACGCTCGGGGACCTCGGGCAGCGTGTCAGCGTGCAGCGCGACGACGAGTTGGGCCGGCTGGCGCGCTCCTTCAACCTGATGGCGGAGCAGGTATCACGCTCCCAACACGACCTGGAAGCGCAGGTGGCGCAGCGCACGCAGGCACTCGAAGGGACGAACGCGGAGCTCGAGTCGTTTTCGTACTCGGTATCGCACGATTTACGCGCGCCGCTGCGCGCGATTCATGGCTTTGCCCGTATTCTCCTCGAAGACCATCAGGCGAAGCTCGATCCCGAGGCCCAGCGTCTGCTGGGAGTGATCGATCAGAACACCCGACGCATGGGCCAGCTGATCGATGATCTGCTGGCGTTTTCCCGTCTGAGCCGCAAGGAGCTGGCGTCGGCGCGCGTCGATATGACCGAAATGGCGAACGTGGTGGCTGACGAGCTGCGACGCGCCGAGCCGGAGCGCAATGGGCAGCTCGAGGTCAAGATCGGCACGTTGCTCCCCGCCCAGGGCGACCGGGCGGTGTTGCGACAGGTATTCAGCAATCTCCTCCAAAACGCCATGAAGTTCACCCGCGCGCAACCAAACGCGCGGATCGAGGTGGGATCGCGGCCGGACGGCAAGGAGACGGTGTATTTTGTGAAGGACAACGGCGCCGGCTTCGACCCGCGTTACACGGACAAGTTATTCGGCGTCTTCCAGCGCCTGCACAGCAACGAGGAGTTCGAAGGCACGGGCGTCGGCCTTGCGATCGTCAAACGCATCGTGCAGCGTCACGGCGGGCGCGTCTGGGCGGAAGGCAAAGTGAACGAGGGCGCGACCTTTTACTTTACGCTGCCCGGGGGGAACTGATGCAGTCCAAGGGGGTCGAGATCCTGCTGGTCGAGGACAATGCGAACGACGCGGAGCTCACCCTGCGGGCGCTCAAGCAGCGCAACCTGGCCAACCAGGTGCACGTCTGCCGGGACGGCGCCGAAGCGATGGACTTCTTTTCGGCCGGCGCGAGTCCGGTCCCCAAAGTCGTGTTGCTCGATCTCAAATTGCCCAAGGTGGACGGCCTCGAAGTCCTGCGCCGCCTCAAAGGCGACGTGCGGACGAAGGCGATTCCGGTCGTCGTGCTCACGTCATCGCGTGAGGAGCCGGACATCGAGCGCGCGTACGAGCTCGGCGCCAACAGCTACATCGTGAAACCGGTCGATTTCGAGGCGTTCGCCCGCGCCGTGTCGGACGTCGGGCTCTACTGGCTGCTGCTGAACCACCCGCCGCAGTAAGCATGGCCACCGAGTCCCTCCGCGTGCTGGTGGTCGAGGACCGCGCGGAGGACGCGGAGCTGGCCATCCGCGAGCTCCGCCGCGCCGAAGTCAGCTGCGAGACGCAGCGCGTCGACAGCTCGGCGAGCTTCCGGCACGCCCTCTCCGGTTTCCAGCCGGACGTCGTCCTGGCGGACTACACCGTCCCGGGGTTCGGCGGCATGGCGGCGCTCGAAATCCTGCAGACGGAAGCGTCCGGCATTCCCCTGATCATCGTCACCGGCAGCCTCGATGAGGAGACCGCCGCGGAGTGCATCAAAGCCGGGGCAGCCGACTACGTCCTCAAGACGAATCTCATCCGGCTGCCGTCAGCGGTCCGCGGGGCACTCGCCTTTGCGCGGAGTCAGGCCGACAAGCAGGCCGCCGAATCGGCGCTGCGGATCAGCGAACGCCGCTTTCGTGCGCTCGTGGAAGAGAGCTGGGACGCCATCGCATTGTTCGGGCCGGACGGCACCATCCTGTACGGCAGCCCGGCCACGACACGGTTGCTGGGCTACGATCTCACGGAGTTCGTCGGGCGCAACGCGATGGAGCTGATCCATCCCGATGACCGCTCGGCCGTGCTGCTGCGTCTCGAGGAGGTGATGACCCAGTCGCGCCGCCGGGTGGAGGTCTCCTCACGGGTGCAGCACAAGAACGGCCAGTGGCGCCACCTCGAAGGCGTGTTAACCAACCTGCTCGACGATCCCAGCATCAGGGCAATCGTCAACAACTATCGCGACGTCACGGACCGCCGCCTCCTGGAAGAACAGATCGTTCTCGCGCAGAAGATGGAAGCCATTGGACGGCTGGCCGGTGGCGTGGCGCACGATTTCAACAACATTCTCACGGCGATCGGCGGTTATACCGATCTCCTGCTCGCCGATCTCGACCCGGACGACAAACGCCGCCGGGACGTCGAGGAGATCCATCGCGCCGCCGACCGTGCGGCGGCGTTGACGCACCAGCTGCTCGCCTTCAGCCGGCGCCAGGTGCTGCAACCCAAGGTGATCAGTTTGAATGCGCTGGTCCCCGATATCGAGAAGATGCTGCGGCGGCTCATCGGCGAGGACATTCTGTTCGCAACCGTCCTGCATCCCAAGACTGGCAACGTGCGCGCCGATCCAGGGCAGCTGGAGCAGGTGATCGTCAACCTGGCGGTGAACGCCCGCGACGCGATGCCCAACGGCGGTCGCCTGACGATCGAGACGCGCAACGTCGAACTCGATCAGTCCTACACAACGGATCACCCCAACGTCAACCCGGGACACTACGTCATGCTGGCGGTGAGCGACACCGGCATCGGCATGAATGAAGAAACCAAATCGCGCATCTTCGAGCCGTTCTTCACCACCAAAGTTCGCGGCAAAGGCACCGGTCTGGGCCTCGCCACCGTCTATGGCATCGTGCAGCAAACGGGCGGCCACATCTGGCCATACTCGGAACCAGGCCAGGGGACGACGATGCGCGTGTATCTCCCTCGCGTGGACGAGCCGGTGGACCCCATCGAGCATCCCATCGAAACAACACCAACCGCGCTGCGCGGGACCGAGACCATTCTTCTCGTCGAAGACGAAGCTCCAGTCCGCTCGATCACCCGCCAACTGCTCCAGCGCAACGGATACACGGTCCTGGAAGCGGCGGATGGCCACACGGCGCTGGCGTTGGTGGACGGAGCGCAGCATGGCACGCACGTCGATCTACTGTTGACTGACGTCATCATGCCGGGAATGAGCGGTCGCGCGCTCGCGGCTGAGCTGATGACGCGGCGACCGGCGCTGCGGGTGCTTTTCATGTCGGGATACACGGATGACGCCATCGTGCGTCACGGGATGCTCGAGCCGGGGCTCGCCTATCTCGAAAAGCCGTTCCGGCCGCCGACCTTGCTCCGCAAAGTTCGGGAAGTCCTCCAGACCGCCCCTCCTCCCCCCGAATAAGACCCGAAAAAAATCGATATTATCGATACAAACTAGCGAGTGTGCGCTCACTTAAACTCCCAACTCATTTTCTAGTAAGCATATAAGTGTGCGCAAGCCCGAAATGACAAGTGTACTAGGTTGTCCCATAAGCGGTTACGACAGTAAGTGGCGCCGCGCACTGACCCCCCCACTAGATTGCGCCATGCCTTTACCGGCCCTCATCGGGCACGAAAGGGTTAAGACCAGACTGGCTGGCGCCCACGCCTCCGCAAAGCTGCCGCAAGCGCTTCTGTTTGCGGGCCCCCGTGGCGCGGGAAAGCAGCGTCTCGCGCTGTGGCTTGCTCAACTGATCCATTGCCAGGCACCCCGGGCGGTGGGCAGCAATTCCCAGGAACCTTGTGGTGAATGCCGCCCTTGTCGCCTTGTGGTTTCTCTGCAGCACCCGGACGTGCACTGGTTCGTACCGGTAGAGCTCGGCAAACGCGGCTCGGACGCCGAGAAGCAAGTCGATGTCGTGGCGGAAGCGTTGGCAGAGGAAATGACGGCGCGGCGCGAGCAGCCGTTGTACGGGCCGATCGCCGGCCTGGCGAGTCATCCAGTCGCTGCCGTGCGCCTGTTGCTCAAGCGGCTGGCGCTGACGCCGGCGATGGGAACGCGGAAGGTGTTCATTGTTGGCGATGCGGAGCGTCTTAATCCGCAGCTGGGGACGGAAGTCGCGGCGAACGCGCTGCTCAAGGCGCTCGAGGAACCGCCGGCCGACTCGGTGATCATTCTGACGGCCGCCGACCCCAACGCCCTGCTTCCGACGGTTTTGTCTCGTGTTGTGCTGGTTCGTGTGGCACGAATCGCCGACAGTGACGTGACAGCTTTCGCGCAGCAAACGCTCGGCATAAGCAGCAAAGCTGAACTGGCACAACGAGTTGCAGCTGCTGAAGGGTGTATTGGCAAGCTCTTTGCGACGGCTCCGGTCCGTCCGGGGCAGTCGGCAGGGGCAGATCTCGCTGGACGGTTTGTCGATGCGCCCTGGGTATTCGCGCTTGGGCAGGTGCCGTTCCAGGCACGAGGCGGTTTCACCGACATGCTCGATTCGCTCGCGAGCAGATTGCGCAGCGAAGCGCGGAGCGGCGGCGATACCGACAAGCTGGTCGAGGCGATCGCGGTCGTACTGGATGCGCGCGACCTCGCACAGGGCAACGTGAACCCGCAGCTCCTCGCCGCCGTATTGGCGGAGGATCTGCAAGCGGTTAGGGGCTCATGAAGCTGTCGCACCTGGACCAGGCCGGTCGTGCTCGAATGGTCGATGTCGGCGACAAGCCGCTGATGGATCGGACGGCGGTCGCCAGCGGGTCGATTCGGATGTCGCCGGAAGCGTTCCGGCAGGTGGCCGACCAGGCCGTCGCCAAGGGCGATGTCCTCGCGGTCGGTGAAGTTGCGGGAACGCTGGCGGCGAAGCGCACGGCGGAGCTGATCCCGCTCTGTCACCCGCTCGGTCTGGACCATGTGGAGGTCGAAGCCAGTCTGGCTGAATCGCTGCCCGGCGTGCTCGTTCGGGCGAAGGTGCGGACGGTGGGCCGGACCGGTGTGGAGATGGAAGCGCTGACGGCAGTGGCGGTCGCTCTGCTGACCGTGTACGACATGGTCAAGGCAGTGGACGGCAGCATGGTGATCGAGGATGTACGTCTCGTGGAGAAGCAAAAAGCTCCGCGCGATGATTGACGGCTGCTTGATGCCGGTGCTGCATGCTTGATTCACAAGACGTCGTGTACCAGGAGAGGAGTATGCATACGAAAACTCAACGTTTGATACTGCGCGGCGGAATTCTCGTGCTGGCCGCTCTGCTCGTCAGTACTGTGGGCGGGTGGGCCGGGGGCACGACCACCGATGCTGAGCGCGCGCCCGGTTCGGGCACGGAGGTGCTCGGTGAGCTGCGGTCGCTCCGGCAACAGCTGGACGCAAAGCAGGGCGAGTTGGAAGTCGCCCGGCTCCAGCTCGACCGCGTCGACGCCATCATGCAGTACTCGACGCACTACCGGCTGCCCGCCGACATGGCGACGGCGGTCTATGACGTCGCGCTGAGCGAGGGGATCGATCCCGGCCTGGCCTTCCGTCTGGTGAAGGTCGAGTCCGGCTTCAACCCGCGCGCCATCAGCCATGTTGGGGCGATCGGTCTGACGCAGGTGCTGCCCAGCACGGCGCGGCTGTACGAGCCCGGGCTGACGACGCAGCAGCTGTATGACCGTGATACGAACCTGCGGATCGGGTTTCGCTACCTGCGGGACCTGCTGGATCGCTATCCCGCCAACATGTCGTTGGCGCTACTGGCCTACAATCGTGGCCCCGCCAAAGTCGAGCAGCTGCTGGGTGCTGGCCGCGACCCCGCGAACGGCTATGAAGCAGAAGTTATGAAGGGATTCCGGCACCACTAACCTCGGGTGCCGGCCTGATCACCGGCCCGGAATGAGCAGGACATCTCCGGGCCGGATCACACTCCGCATCGTCAGATCGTTCGCCTCCAGCAGGGCCATCAACCCGATGCCGTGCTGGCGGGCGATGCCGCTGGCGGTCTCGCCCGGCGCGACGCGATGGCGCGTGCCGTCGCTGCTGCCGACATTGTCTCCGCGGTAGCGCGAGCGCGAGACGCGGCGGGTCGCCCGCGGCTCGGGCGGGTTGCTCCAGGCGCCACGGGGCACGACTCGGCCGCTCATCGGCACGATCACACGCTGGCCGACGCGCAGCGCGTGTGAGCGGAGATGCGGATTTGCCGCCTGCAGCATCGTGACGGTCACCTTGTAGCGCTGCGCAATTCCCGACATTGTCTGGCCGGTCGTCACGTAGTGGTCGACAAACGTGATTCGCTCGTTGACGGGGAGATCCGCGTACCGCTCAGCAACCGTGGCTCCCTTCCCCCGCGGCACGCGCACGACCACGCCACGCCCCGGCGGGGTAATCCCGCGCACAAACTGCGGGTTGAGCTCGAGCACCGCAGCAACCGACGTATCCGCGAGGCGCGCCAGCACGTCCAGTCCCGTCGCGTCGGGGACCGATACCTCGTCGAAAACCAGCGGCGGCAGGCGCTCGATGTCGGTGAAGCCGTAGCGGTTCGGCTGCTTGGCGATCAAGGCCGCCGCAATCAGCTTGGGCACGTAGTCGCGGGTTTCCCGGCGGAGGTTCCGGCGGTCGGCGATCTGGAAGAACGTCTGATCGTCGACGGTGTCCGGCTCACCCGGCAGACGCCGGATCTCTCGCTCGATGCGGCCGGCGCCGGCGTTGTAGGCCGCCGCCGCCAGATACACACTGCCCAGCCGCTGGACCAGATCCTGGAGATGGTTGACCGCGGCGTCGGTCGCCTTGAAGGGATCCCGCCGCTCGTCTACCCACGGATCGATGACCAGGCCATAGCCCCGCCCCGTCGAAGACATGAATTGCCACATCCCCACGGCGCGGGCGCGGCTGACGGCGGTATTCGACAAGCCACTTTCAATCAGGGTGAGGTACACCAGATCCTCGGGCAGGCCCCGGGCACGCAGCCGTTCCCGAATCATTCCTTCATAACGGCCGAGCCGTGACAGCCAGATCGTGAACCGATCGCGCGCATCGAGCTGGAAGAACTCCAGATACTCGAGCACCCGGCGGTTTCCGGCGAAGTTCGAGACGTCGATATCGAAGGTGGTGGTGGCGTCGTTGCCGAACAGATCCTGGGCCTCCTGGCGGACGTCCTCGCCGCGCACCGCCACATTGGTGCGGGGGGCCGAGAGGGAGTCGGGGGACCGTTCGTGGAGGCTGTCCAGCGCCGACTGATCGGCTGCGGAGTCCTGCTCCACGGTCGCCAGCGCCGTGCCAAGCTGCACCGCCGAGCTGTCGCGCTGGGTCACGCCGGACACAGGCGCGGCGACCGGAGCGCGTGGAACATGCGCGCCGGCGCAGGCGGCGAGCACCGCTGCACCCATCATCGAGAACCCGTATGCCGTCAGTCGTTTCATCGTGTCGCCAGATAATTCCCGAGTAAACGGTTCGTCGCATTCAACACTGCAAGCGCCGCGCCGCGGGGCGGATCGACTTCCGTCAGACACGATCCCACCAGCCGCGTCACTTCGTCCGCGCGTGCAGATAGCGAAACGATCACTACTGTCGCATCGAACGCACGCACCGCTTTCACGCCCAGCAATTCGAACGTGAGTCGCGGTTGTACCGCCTGCTCCAACGCATTCACCGCCGCCACTGCGCAGCAGCGCAGCTCGCCGGTTTGGGACGATACGCCGTCGGAGGAGCCCTCGAACCGACGACCATCAGACCACGTCAGCACTACCTTGGCGCGACAGCGGCCATTGGCGAGCCGCTGAAAGCCGAACTCCTGGAACCGCAGGCGCTCGTCGGGCACGTGAGCAACCTCAGTCGAACCGAACTTCGATCTGCTGCTTGACGCCGGATTCCTGCGCCGCCTCGACCACATCGACCTCTAGCCGGGGACGTCCCTGCCCGTCGCGCTCGGCTGAAATGACGAGAATCAGTCCGCTCTCGAACTCCACCTTGATATGCCGCACGTCGGAGCGCACCGTGACATGTTTGACCGCCTCACCCCTGAGGCGCGTCACTGCTCCGACGACGCGCCGAAGATCCTGCAGGTCCGCGGTACTCACGCCAGACGCTCCGCCAACAGCTGGGAGAGCGCCGTGTCGGGAATCCGCTCTGCCTGGATGAACAGTGACGACTTCGAGGTGGCCTCCAACGGATACGGCGTCCAGAACGACCGGCGCCTACCCGGTAGGGGCTCAGACGCGACAGCGGCCCGAAACGACAGCACCAGCTGCCAAGCGGCCGTATTCGCGCGGCGCTCGGCTACAGCATCCACGTGCCAAACCTGGTCCCCGTGCGCAATCACTCGCCATGACATGGCTCACCTCGAGCCCGGAAAAGGGCGCAAAGGGCCCCCAATATGAGGCTTAGATGCTTCCCAGTCAATAGTTTAGGGGGTTTTTAGTCGTCTCGGGTGACGTACGCCCGGAAGCGCGTCGCCAGGTCCCGCGTGACGGGGCCGGAGACGCCCGTGCCGATCGAACGCCCGTCCAGCTTCGAGATGCCGATGACCTCGGCCGCGGTTCCGGTGAGGAACACTTCGTCGGCCGTGTAAAGGTCGTACCGGTTCATCGGCAACTCTTCTATTCCGTAGCCTGCTTCCCTGCCCAGCTCGATGACCGTGTCGCGTGTGACGCCACGCAGGATGCCTGTGTACGGCGGGGGGGTCTTCAGTGTGCTGTTGGACACGGCAAAGAGATTCATGCCGCTCGCCTCCGCGACGTACCCGGCGGCGTCGAGCATGATCACCTCGTCCACGCCGGCCGCGATGCCTTCGACCTTGGCGAGAATATGGGAGAGGTAATTCAGCGATTTGACGCGAGGAGAAAGGGCCTCGCGGTGATGAATCGGGGTGGCGGCAGTCAGTGCCGTCAGCCCTTTCTCATACCGGTCCTGCGGCCACAGCTTGATCGTATCGAAGATGCAGAAAACGGTAGGCTTCGGGCACTTGCGTGGATCGAGGCCGAGATCGCCGATCCCGCGCGTGACCACCAGCCTGATGTAGTTGTCCTTGATGCCGCTCTTCTCGACGCCTTCCTCCACCATACGCGCCATCGCGTCCCGCGCGACGGGAATCTCGAGCCAGATGGCCTTCGCGGAGTCATACAGTCGGTCGAGGTGGGCATCCAGGCGGAAGACGCGGCCGCCGTAGGCACGGATGCCCTCGAATACGCCGTCACCATACAGTAGGCCGTGGTCGAATACAGAAACGACCGCCTTGCCGCGGTCGAACCACGTCCCATCGATCCACACGATGGAGGGCATCGAAGGGAATCTGCCTCCGATGCCCTCGCCTGACAACCGGGGTCTAGAGACTAGTGGTCAACCCCGTCGTCGTCATGCCCATCGTGATTGTCGTCGCGGAAGGCGTCAATGGAGGCCTCGATGCGGTCCTTGACCACACCTTCGTTCGCTTGACCCTTGTTGGCCGACGCCGGATTCACCAGGGCCGTCCCGCCCGCGTTCAGGAACCAGTTCGCGATGTCGATGCGGAGCGTCACGTTGGTGGGTTGCCCGTCGCTGACCGTCAATGGCGGCGACAGTGCGACTTCCTGGCTCGCGTCCAAATCGGACGTGAAGGTGAAGTCACTGCGCGTGCCGGCCTGGCTGTAGGTGCCGGTGACGCGGATGGACACGCCGTCAAAGTTTGGGTTTGCGGCGATGAAGGCGGCATCGTCCGACGACTCCGGTTTGTGGATCTTGAACTCGAGCTCGTCGTACATGCCCGCGGGCGCGTTCACGGCAACCATGGTCTCCGTCGCTGTAGAGCCCAGCGGCAGCGCGACAAGCGTGGAGCCGGTCTCGAACTCCTCGCAGTCGCCGTTGCCTTCGACCGAGTCACACGCGGCGGCTTCGACCCGCTTGAGCTCGATTTCCCGGAGCACGATCTCGACGCTGCGCAGAATGATGGTGTCGTTCCCGAGCACGATGACTGTACTGTCACCAGCCGCGATCACGGCAGGAGCACCCGTCACCGCGGCGAGCGCCGCGCTCGCAACCGGCGCGCCCGGACGGACAGACGACATGGCAAGGTTGAGGCGGCCGCCGGTGTTGTCCGTGCAGGCGACGAACAACGCCGCGATGAGTGGCGCCCCGAAAAGACTGAGTCTGCGATTCATGAATCCTCCCTTGAGGTTCTGCACGAAAGGCCGTGCGCCAAACCGGGGAGGCAATCGTCATACCATGCATAAGTCGTTGCGATAGAGTGAGTTTTGTTTATGAAGGCCCTTCACACTGACTCGCTTCGAACGCTACTGCCTCGAAACGAGTCGCCCAGCGGCAGTCACCGCGCCGATCCTGCGGTAGAGGGCCACCGCGCGCGCGCGGGCTGCCGTCGCGCCGTCGACATCGCCTCTCGCGGCGAGCGCGATGCTGAGGTCGCGCTCGATATCGGCGAGCGTGTCTGTACTGCCATACTCCGTCGCGAGCCGGGCGGCTTTCTGGAGTAGAGCCACTGCCGCCGAGTCGTCGCGAGTCGCCCGCGCGACGGCAGCCTGAACGCGCCAGACTTCCGGCAATCCCGCCTTGAATCCGATGCGGGTGTAGCGCTCCGCCGCCCGCTGCAGCTCGGCGGCGGCGAGCGCGGGATCGCCGAGCGCGACGTGGAGTTCCGCGCGGCCGGTCGAGGCCAGCGCGACGAGCTGCTCGTCGCCCACCTGGGTCGCGAGGCGCACGGCTTCCTCCGCGGCGCCAAGGGCGGCCCGCGCGTTTCCCTGGTCGCGCAGGCTGATGCCGATGTTGTGATGCGTTTCCGCGATACCACGGATGTGGCCGACCTGCTGGTAGGCCACCAACGCCAAGCGGTAGTTCGCGAGCGCGATCTCGTGCTCCCCCCGAATGTTGGCCAGAATACCGAGGTTATTGAGGCAGCGGGCCTCCGTCGTGTGATCGGCCAGCGCGCGGGCCATTTCCAGCGCGGCGATGAAGTGCCGCTCGGCGTCGTCGACGTCGCCATGCCGGAGCGCGATGAGGCCCTGGTAATTCCGGGCGCGCAGCTCGCCATGTCGCTCGCCACGCCTCTGCGCGAGCGAGCGCGCGAGCTCCGCCCAGTGCACGGCCGCATCGTGGTCCCCGAGCCGCCCATAGGCTTCGGCGGCGAGCAGTGCTGGTCGCGTCCGGCCCTCGCGCACCGCAGCCGGCAGCCGTTCCAGCGCCTCCAGGACGTCACGATGCCGGCCCGCCGCAGCGAGACGCTCCAGCTCCTGAAACTGAGCCGACTCGTCAGCCAACGGACGGTCCACCATTACCAGGCCAACGCGTACTCGGTGAAGGAAAGGATATTGGCATCGATCTCGTCGAGCTCTTCGAACTTGACCGAGCCCACGCGGAACCAGTCGACGGTCGGGCCCTCGCGCCGCCACACGTCGAGAATGTGCTCGATGGTGCTGTCGGCCCCGTTCTGGACGCCGTCGTCGTTGAAGTCGTGATCGGCGTGGAAGTACTCGACTTTCAGCCGGGCGGGGTGGTCGGGACTGAACTGCAGGCCCGTGGGCTCGAAGCGAAAGAGGAATTGTGCGCTGTCGATCACCGTGATCGTGATCAGGATCGAGTCGCCGGCCTGAAATGCGGAGCCATCCGGCTTGCGCAACAGCGCATCACCGGGGACCTCAAAGCGCAGGAACTCCTCGCCGGTGTCGGCCGGAGTGGTGCCTTGGTAGTTGAGATGCAGCTCGCGGCCGTCACCGACCTTGGCCCAAAAGCTGTCCCGCGCGGCGACGAGGGGCGGAGCCGTGACATCCTGCCGCACGATGTGCAGGTCGGCACTGGGCACGCCTGGCGCAGTACTGTCGGTGCAGCTGAGCAGCGCCGCGGCGCTGCAGATCAACAGAAGTCGACGCATCACGAAAGTCCCCAAGATTGAGGTTCGTCTACCTGTATCCGCACGGCATAGACCAGCAGAATGCATTGCCGCACCTGCGGTTGGCGGAGGTGGGCTGCCGCATCCCGGACCAACTGACTCACTCTGAGGCAGCGTCGTCCGAATCCTTCCCCTCGAGCAGGCGCTGCAGCCGCGAGCGCGAAATGCCCAACCGGCGTGCTGCTTCGGAGCGATTGCCTCCAGTCGCGTCGAGCATCGCGCGTGCGGCCGCGCGGACGATTTCGTGCAGGGGCGCCGGAAACGGCAGCGCTCCGGTGGCCGCGACGGGGGCGTCACCCGGCGTCAGCTCGCGGAGGCTCAACTCGCCCGGTGGCGAGAGGAGCAGCGCGCGCTCGATGGCGTTCCGTAGCTCGCGCACGTTGCCTGGCCAGCTATGCGCGAGGAGCGTGCGCCGCACATCCGGATTCAGCGCCGGCTCCGGCAATCCGTATTGCATGCTGAACTTCCGGAGGAACGTCTCGGCGAGCAGCACGACGTCGTCGCCGCGCTCGCGGAGCGCCGGGAGGCGCAGGCTGACGACGTTGAGACGATAGAAGAGGTCTTCGCGGAACCGGCCCTCGCGCACTTCCGCGCCGAGGTCGGCGTTCGTGGCCGCGATGATGCGGACGTCCACGCGGCGGGTGGTGGTCGCGCCGAGGCGTCGCGTCGTCTTGTCCTCGAGCGCGCGCAACAGCTTCGATTGCAGCTCCGGCGCCAGGCGGTTGATCTCGTCGAGCAGCAGGCTGCCGCCATCAGCCGCCTCGAATAGCCCCGGCTTGGCGGTTTTGGCGTCCGTGAATGCGCCGCGCTCATGACCGAAGAGCTCGCTCTCGAGCAGCTGCGCCGGAATGGCGGCGCAATTCAGCTCGATGAAGGGGGCCGCGGCACGCGGGCCCCCGTAATGCAGCGCGCGCGCGAGCAGCTCTTTTCCCGTGCCGGTCTCCCCGGTGATCAGCACGGTGGCATCGGAATGCGGGAGGACGCGCGCCGCGCGCTCGAGCGCCTCGCGCAGCGCCGGGCTCTCGCCGACGATCTCGCGGAAGGCATGCGCCTGCGCTTCCAGCTGAGCCATGGCGCTCCGCGCCAGCGCGCCGCGGCGGCGTGCAACGCCGGCCGTGACGACCTCCCGGAGCGCGTCGCGATCCTCGGGCAGCGCGAAGTAGTCAGCGGCTCCGGCGGCCACGACCTGCGCGGCGATTCGGTGATTCGCGGCGGCTCCCACGCCAAGGATGGGGACGTCGGAGGGGACGGTCAGACCAGCGACGAACGATGAGAGACCCGATTCCGCACCACCCGCAGCGAGCAGAATGACAGCGGCGCCCGGCGGAGGGGATTCTCCCTCGGCCGGGCGCCATTCGACCAGTGGGACGTCCAGCTCGTCAGCCAGCAGCGGCCAGAAGTCCCCGAACGAATCGGTCAGACGGACGAGGAGGAGTGCGGTCTCGGGTGTCGTCACACAGTAGAATGGTGGCTGGGGTTGTATGAAAATGTGATGAAGGACCGGTGTGGCTCAATGAGGCGGCTGGGGATCGAACCCAGGACCTACGGATTAAAAGTCCGTTGCTCTACCAACTGAGCTACCGCCTCCGGTGGCCGAAAGATAGTGACCCGAGTTAGGTTTTGCCGCGCATGAGCGGCTCCAGCTCCAATCCCATTTCCAGCGTTTCCGACACCGCCCGTTGGGTCGCGATGTACCGCGCCATGGAGAGTGAACGGCCGGACGCGTTGTTCCGCGATCCGTACGCCCGGCGCCTCGCGGGCCCGGCCGGTGAACAGATTCTGGCGTCGATGCCGCAGGGCCGGCGCTGGGCGTGGCCCATGATCGTTCGCACCGCCGTCATGGACGAGATCATCATGCGTCTCGTCACCGAGCACGGCGTCGATACGGTCCTCAACCTCGCGGCCGGGCTCGATGCGCGCGCCTACCGTCTGGATCTGCCGGCACAGCTCCGCTGGGTCGACGCGGATCTCGAGGGCATCCTCTCATATAAGGAAGCAGCACTGGCCGGCGAGCGGCCGCACTGCCGGGTGGAATTCGTTCGCGCCGATCTCACCATCGAGACGGCGCGCCGCACCCTGTTCCAGCGCGTCGGCGCGCAGGCCAAACGCGCGCTCGTGATCACGGAAGGGCTGCTCGTCTACCTGAAGCCCGAAGACGTCACCGCGCTCGCGACCGATCTCGCCGCGCAGCCTGCGTTTCGCTGGTGGCTGATCGACCTTGGCTCGCCGGCCCTGCTCAAGTTCATGAGCGGCACCTGGGGAAAGCAGCTGCAGTCGGGCAACGCCCCCATGATATTCGCTCCGGCCGAAGGGACGGCGTTCTTTGGACCGGCCGGCTGGGATGAAGCCGAGTATCATGCGATGTTCGACGAAGCCCTGCGGCTCAAGCGCGCCCCGAAAATGTCGTGGGTGTGGAGACTGCTCGGCCTGCTCGCGTCGAAGCAGCGACGCGCGGAATACAAACGTTTCTCCGGCATCGTCCTGCTCCAACACAAAACTTAGGAGAGCTTCGTGACCCTGCGGCACGCCTGCTGCTTTCTCGTCATCGTCACCGGCTGTACCCGTCCGAAACCCGCTGCCCCAACAGGTCCGAACGTCGTCACCATCACGGCGACCGAATATGCGTTCGGCGCACCCGACACCATCCCGGCCGGTCTGACGACGCTCCGGATGCTCAATCCGGGCCGAGAGCCCCATCAGGCGTTCCTCGCCGGCGGGCAGGGCAAGTCGTTCGCTGAGCTCGAGGCCGCCATGATGAAGGAAGGGCCGCTCCCCGAGTGGTTGACCATCCCGATCGGCGCCGGGGTCGTCGTGAGCGGCGACAGCTCGATCGTCACCGCGAACCTGCCACCCGGGAACTATCTGATCTTGTGCTTCATCCCGAGCCCCGACGGCACGCCGCACGTGGCGAAGGGCATGAGCCGCCGTATCGTCGTCACGGCGGCGCCCGCGGGCGCAGTCGCCGCGCCGGAGCCCAAGGCTGACGTCACGATCACACTCAACGACTACAGCTTCACCACCTCCACACCGCTGACCGCCGGCACGCACACGATCCGCGTCGAGAACAGCGGACCGCAACTACACGAGCTCACCATCGAGCGGCTGGCGCCCGGCAAAACGGTCGCCGACTTCCGGCAGTGGGTCGCGAGCGGGATGCGGGGCACGCCGCCGGTGGCGTCGGTCGGCGGTTTCGCAGGACTGGACAAAGGGAAGGTAGGCTGGCTCACGATCACGCTGACGCCCGGCAACTATCTCCTGAACTGCTACGTGCCCGACGCCAAAGATGGGAAGCCGCACTTCGTGCATGGGATGGTACAGCAGATCACTATTTCATAGGGCGGCAAAGACGGCAAAGGCGGCAATGGTAGTGGGTCCCATTGCCGCCTTTTTTGCCGCCCCTGCCGCCCTTTTAGAAGACCCAGTGCACTCCAAGCTGCGTCTGCTGCGGGTCGCCGAGACCGCTGCGCAGCGTGCCGTCGAAGTTGAACAGCAGGCTGGTCGCAGCCGGATCGCGGAAGTTCTCGTTGCCGAGCACGTTGAACATCTGCGCGACCAACTCGACACGACCTTTGCCGACGTTGAACGGCCAGGTCAATCCCACGTCCCACGAGAAGTAGCTGTTGTCCTTGCGCAGTGTGTTGCGCTGGAGCACGGTGCCGTTCGCGCAGTTGCGGTCCGCCGCCGACGTGGCGCGCTGACCGGCCGCGGGGGCAAACGGGCTCATAGGGCTGGGACCGCAGCTTGCCGACGTCGGCTGCGCCGAGTAGATGCTCAGCCGGTTGTTCAGGAACAGACCACCGCCGATGTGCGCGACCATCCAGCCGTTGAAACGGTGCCGTTGATCGCGGTCGCTCCAGTTGTATTCGGGAGCGAGGTTGTCGGCCCGCGCATAGCGGAACGTGAATGGATCGCGCTCGTTGTCGTCGTCCGACTTGTCGAACGACAGCGTGTAATTCACCTGGAACTGGAAATTCGGATCGCGGACGCGTTTCAGGCCGACCGTGAACCCGTTGTAGTTGGACTTGGCGCTGGACTCGACGGTCGTGAGCGTGCCGATGCCGGCAAAGGGACCCGCATTCGCCACGCCGAACAGTGAATCGTTCCGATTGATGAACCGGGTCACGAAATCGGTGTGGGCGTGGGTGAAGCTGAGTGTCAGCCCAAGATCGGCCGCCACCTGCTTCTCGTAGCCCACCGTGATGTTGAGTGTCCGCGGATTCCGAAACTTCTTGTCGAAGACGAACACCGACGGTGCGAACACCGCGCTCAGCGGGATGGTCGACGGGAAGAGATTGGGAAACGACGGCGCAGGCAAGCCGAACGGGATCGTGCCGCTCGAGCCGAAGAGCGTGACGCCGCGATAACCATCGGTGCTGCGCGTCGACGCCAGATTGAGCCCGGGGATCCGCGCGTAGTACAGCCCGGCACTGGCACGAACGACTGATCGCCCATCGCCGTGTGGATCCCACGCGATGCCCAGACGCGGCTGGATCATCTTCTTATCCGACGGGATGGTCCCGTCGGACGGGAAGGCGAACGAGCCCTTGGCATTCGTGACCGTCGTGCCGTACAGCGAATGGTAGGCCGTCGAATCCTTCGGCGACAGGATGCTGGGCTCGAGCTGCGCGGACCACCGCAGCCCGTAGTCGATGGTCCAGTTCGAGCTCGGTTTCCACGAGTCCTGCGCGTAAAAATCGAGCTCGGTCTGCGGGATGCTTTGTGTGCCCGCGTCCCGCACGGACCGCCCCACGCCGGCTTGCTGGAGGTAGAGCAGTACCGGCCCGGTAATCGCTCCACCCGGGCACGTGCCGTCGGTGCGCGGCGCCGAGTTGCTGCACTCCACGTAGTTGGAATCGTTGGCGACGTAGCCAAGGAATCCGGCGACGGAACTGAAGATGTACCGGCTGTTCGCGAAGCCGATGAACGTCTGCACCGAGTTCACACGGTTATACTCGCCGCCCACCTTGAAGAAGTGATCGCCCTTTTGAAAGGAGATGTTGTCGAGCAGCTGTGCGCGGGTGTCGTAGTAGGCGACCGGCAGGAAGAAGGGCATACCGAACCGGTACCCGCCCGCGAAGTCCAGTGCCACGTCGGGGAACGGCCGCAGGCCGGTCCCCGTCGGATCCGTGCCCAGCGCGGCGGACCGTGGGCCGTCATAGGGCCGGGGCCGGTCTTCGCGCGAATACTGGAAGCGAAATTCGTTCGCCAGGCGCGGCGTCAAATAGGAGATCAGGCTGCCGTTGATGGCGTTGGAGTGGTCCTGCTCCAAACCATTCGCGCTGCGGCCCCAGCTGTCCACGTCGAACGTGCCGTTCGCCTGCTCTGACCACGTGTAGTTGTATTTGAGCGATACGTTGTGCTTGTCGGACAACCGGAAATCGAACTTCGCCAGTAACGCGCGCGCGTTGTTGGTGCGCGCGATCGACCCATAGTCGTTCCGCAGCGCACCACCGTACGCGGTGTCCATCCACGCGCGGAGCGGCGCCGCGATCCGGTTTGGATCCGTCTGTTTCGTCTCGTCGTAGATCTGTTGATCGTAGGCCACAAAAAAGAACGCCCGGTCACGCTTGATCGGCCCGCCCAGCGTGAACCCGAACTGGTGCTGCGTGAAATCCGGCGACGGCAGCGTGACGCTGCCATGATGCGGCTGGCCGGACAGGGCACCGTCTTTTCCATAGTAGTGGAGGGAGCCGTGCAGCTGGTTCGTCCCCGACTTGGTCACGACGTTCACAAACCCACCGGACGACCGGCCGAACTCGGCGTTGGCGCCGGAGGACGTGACGACGATCTCCTCGACGGCATCCAGGTTGAACGTGAACGGGGGCCGCTGGCCGCCGCGCTGCTCGCCGAAGAACGGATTGTTGAAGTCCGCGCCGTCCACGGACACGTTGTTGTGAATCCCCTTCTGCCCGCCGATGGACAGCTCGTCGCCGTCCGGACCCTGCACGATCGCCACGTTCGGCGTGAGTAGCGTCAGGTTCAGGTAGTTGCGCCCGTTATTGGGGAGGCGTGACACCGCGGCATCCGGCAACCGGGTCGAGCTTTCGATTTTGGTCGCATCCACGACCGGTTGCGTCGCCTCGACCACCACGGCCTGCAGCTGCACCGCCGCGAGCGGCAGATTCAAGTTCACCGTCTCGCCGACGCCCAGTCGCACGCCGGTGCGCCGCGTCTCGCTGAAACCGACGGCGCGAGCCGTAACGTCATACGTCCCGAGCGGCATGAGGGGAGCGATGAAAATGCCGCGCTCATTCGTCACGACCTGACGCTGGAAACCGGTCTGTGACTCGTGCAGGACAACCGACGCGCCCGCGACGGTGGTCCCCGACGGGTCGGTGACCGTGCCGCGAATCACGCCGGTAGTTGCCTGCGACTGTGCCGCCAGCACAACGGGGAACGCGAGAGCCAATACCACCGGCCCGAGGAGCTTGCGCACCATGCTTCGGCCTCCGACGGGTTGGGGAAAGTGTTTCGGAGCGGCTAGCGTATCACTCGGAGAAAGGGCGGTCAAGGGCGGTAATGGAGTAACTTTTCGTCATGCAGAACGCCGAAATCGCGCGTCTCCTGGGCGACGTCGCCGACCTCCTCGAAATCTCAGCCGGCAATCCCTTCAAGGTCCGCGCCTATCGCAACGCGGCGCGCACCGTCGCCGATCACGCCGATCCCATTGCGGAGCTCGTGTCGGGCGGGGAATTCGACCTGACGGACCTGCCGGGAATCGGCGGCGGCATCGCGAAGGAGATCACGGCACTCGTCGAGACGGGCACCCTGCCCCAACGTCAGCAGCTCGTCGCGACGATCCCGCCGGGGCTGCTCGACCTGCTGCGCATCCCGGGTCTCGGCCCCAAGCGGGTCAAGCTGTTCCACGAGAAGCTCAAGGTGAACAGTGTGGCCGATCTCAAGGACGCGTTGGAAAAGGGCAAGATCGCCACCCTGCAGGGATTCGGCCCCAAACTGCTCGAGAAGATCCGCGAGGGCGTTTCCGGCGCCGCCGCGGACACACAGAAGCGGATGGTGCTGCACGATGCCGAGCAGTACGCGCGGGCGATCGTGGAGTATCTCAAGGCCGGCGGCGGCATCGACGCGATCGACGTCGCGGGCAGCTTCCGGCGCCGCCGCGAAACGATCGGCGATCTCGACATCGTCGTGAGCTGCAAGAACGCCGCGGCGGCCGCGGCGGTGATCGAGCGGTTCACGAAGTTCGGGGAGGTGAAAGAAGTCGCGTCGCAGGGCGATACTCGGTCGACCGTACGGCTCTCCAGCGGGCTCCAGGTGGACCTGCGCGTCGTCGAACCGGCCGCCTTCGGCGCCGCGATGCAGTACTTCACCGGCTCGCAGGCCCATAACATCGAGCTGCGCAAGATCGCCCAGGCCAAGAAGCTCAAGTTGAACGAGTACGGATTGTATCGAGGATCCAAGAGCATTGCGGGCCGCACCGAGGCCGACGTGTACGGCGCCCTCGATCTCGACTGGATTCCGCCCGAGCTGCGCGAGGGGCGGGACGAGATCGCGCTCGCAAAAGCGCACAAGCTTCCCACGCTCGTGACGCTCGAGGACATTCGCGGCGATCTGCAGATGCACACCGACGCGAGCGACGGGAAGGCAACGCTCGCCGAGATGGTCGAGGCGGCGCGCGCCGTCGGCCACTCCTACATCGCCATCACGGATCATTCCCCGCGCACGTCGATGGCCGGTCAAACCCCGGCCGAAATCCGCACGCAATGGAAGGCCATCGCTCGCCTCAACGAACGGCTCCAGGGTTTCCGCGTCCTGAAAAGCGTCGAAATGGACATCCTGGAAAACGGGAAGCTCGATCTCTCCGACGATCTGCTCGCGGACGCCGACTACGTCGTGGCGACGATTCATTACGGCCTGAAACAGAGCGAACGCCAGCTCACGGACCGCCTGCTCGCCGCGATCGGCAACCGGTGGGTGGATGCGATCGGGCACCCCACCGGGCGGATCGTGCCTGTGCGCCCTTCCTACCCGCTCGACTTCGACGTCGTGGCGAAGGCCGCGGCGAACGCGAAGTGCCTGCTCGAGATCAACGGCAGCGAACGGATGGACCTGCCGGACACGCTGGCGGCCGCCGCCAAGGCGCACGGCGTGCGGTTCGTGCTCTCGACCGACGCCCACAACCAGCGGGAGCTGGGCTTCATGCGCTTCGCCGTCGCGGTGGCGCGACGTGCGGGATTGACCGCGGCCGACATCCTCAACACCCGGCCGCTGCCAGAGTTTTTGAAAGGATTACGCCGTAACCGAAACCGTTAACAGCTCGATCTGAGCGACCGGCTCGAAGCTGTAGCGGTGATGCCGGGTGGGACCGAGCCGCTGAATCGCGTCGAGATGCTCGGGTGTCGCGTAGCCTCTGTTGGTTTCCCAAAAGTATCCGGGGTGGCGGGCGGCGAGCCGGTCCATCAGGCCGTCGCGCAGCACCTTCGCGATGACCGAGGCGGCCGCGATCGAATGGCAGCGCGCGTCGCCGTCCACGATGGCCTCATGCGGGCAGCCCAGCTCCGGGCACGGCAGACCGTCGACCAGCACGTGCGCGGGCACGAAGCCAAGCCGCCGGAGCGCGCGGGACATCGCGAGAATGGACGCCCGCCGGATGTTGAGCCGGTCGATCTCCCGCACGCTGGCCGCGCCCACGGCGATGGCGAAGGCGCGCTCTCGAATCTTGGCCGCGAATTTGTCGCGCTGCAGCGCGCTGAGCACCTTCGAGTCGTCGAGTCCGCGAATGGGCTTGGCACCCATGGGAAAGACGACGGCCGCAGCCACCACTGGACCAGCCAGGGGACCGCGGCCGACTTCGTCGATGCCGGCGACGCTCAGCCTGCCGTCGCTCCATAACGCCGCCTCGCGTTTCAACGACGGGCGGCGGTGCCTCACGTCTCGGTCGGCCCCGTCGGCCCCGGTTCAGGGGTGCCGGCGGTCGGGACGACGACCCCGCGCTTCTCGCGAATCCGTGCAGCCTTACCCGCGAGCCGCCTGAGGAAGTACAGCTTGGCGCGCCGCACGCGACCTTTGCGCAGGAGGCCGATCTCGGCGATCAGCGGCGCATGGAGCGGGAAGATCCGCTCGACGCCCACGCCTGCCGAAATCTTGCGAACCGTGAAGGTCTCATTGATGCCGCCGCCGCGCCGGGCGATGCAAATGCCCTCGAACGCCTGCAGCCGCTCTTTCTCACCTTCGCGCACGCGCACCATCACGCGCACCGTGTCGCCGGGCGCAAAGGCCGGGATGTTGTCTCTCAGGTTTTCCCTGGCCACTGCTTCTAGTCTTCGTTCTTTGCCCATAAATCCGGTCTCCGCTCGCGCGTCAGACGCTTGGCTTCTGCCGCGCGCCATGCCGCAATCTTGTCGTGGTCGCCACTCAACAATACGTCCGGGACGTCGAGCCCGCGATAGCTGGGCGGCCGCGTATAGCTGGGCGGCGCCAATAACCCCTCATAGTGCGAATCACTCGACGCCGATTCATGATCACCCAGCGCGCCGGGCAGCAGCCGCACCACCGCATCCACGACGCACAGCGCCGCCGGCTCACCGCCCGACAACACGAAATCGCCGATCGAGACTTCTTCCGCATGCAGGACGTCAGTAACGCGCTGATCGACGTCCTTGTAGTGCCCGCACAGCAACGTCAGCTCACTGCCCAGCGAATATCGAACCGCCGTATCGTGCGTGAACAGCTTTCCGCGCGCCGAGAGCAGGACGATGGGAGACCCGGTGACGACCTTCAGATCCTCCACAGCCTCCACCATCGGCTCTGCCTTCAGCACCATCCCCGCGCCGCCGCCGTACGGCCCGTCGTCCACCGTATGGTGCTTGTCGTGCGTGTAATCACGCAGCTGCACGACGCGGTACTTCACCAATCCCGCCGTTTGGGCGCGCCCCAAAATGCTCGAGCCAAGCGGCGCGGTGAACCAGTCGGGAAACAGCGTCACCACGTTGATGCGAAGCATCGCTACTCGTCCACCGCGATGAACTGGTCGCGCCACCCCTCGACGGCTGCGCGCGACGTCACGCCTTCGAACCCGAGCAACCACTCGCGGTGGTAGGCACGGCGCCGAGTCACGACCAGCGGACCGGCCACCACCTCACGCGCCTCGTTCAGGACGTACAGTCGCGCTTTCGGCACGAAAATCGTCCCGGGTTTCTCGACGAGGGGAATCACCGCCACCTCGCCCTGCTGGCCGTGCGGCTTGCGCAGCCGCCCGACTACGCGGCGGACGGGGGAGGAGCCGTGGGAGCTGATTTGCCCAATACGCCGGCCTTCTTGAGGAGCGAGCGCACCGTATCGGTAGGCAGCGCGCCCTTCGAGAGCCAGGCGCGCGCCTGCTCGGCGTCCACGTCGATCACCGCCGGATTGGCCTTGGGGTTGTAGTTGCCGATCGTCGCCACAAAGCGCCCGTCGCGGGGCGACTTCGAGTCCGCGATCACGATGCGGAAAAAGGCCTGACCCTTCCGCCCCACCCGGCGCAGCCGAATTCGAGTTGCCATTGCCCTACATCCTTTTCATGAACTTGCTCATTTTGCGCATCTGCTGGAACTGTTCCAGCAAGCGATTCACTTCCTGCACGGTTCGGCCGGATCCTTTTGCGATCCGTTGCTTCCGCGACCCGCTCAACAAACCAGGGTCGGCCCGCTCCTCGGGCGTCATCGACAGTACGATCGCCTCAACATGCTTGAGGCGCTTGTCGTCCAGCGACGCGCCCTGCAGCGCCTTGGCGTTGATCCCCGGCAACAAGCCCAGCACCTGCTTGAGCGGACCCATCTGCTGCATCTGCTTCAACGCGATCAGAAAATCCTGCAGGTCCATGCCCTTCTTGGACCGGACTTTTTGCTCCAGGCGCTTCGCCGCTTCGGCATCGACGTTGGCCGCCGCCTTCTCGACCAGCGCGACCACATCGCCCTGTCCCAGAATCCGCCCCGCCATGCGGACCGGATCGAACGGCTCCATCGCGTCGGTCTTCTCGCCGACGCCGATGTACTTGATCGGCACGCCGGTCACACCGTGAATCGACAGGGCCGCGCCGCCGCGGGCGTCGCCATCGAGCTTCGTCAGAATCACGCCCGTGAGTCCGACGCCCTCGTGGAACCCGCGCGCGATTTTCACCGCGTCCTGCCCCGTCATCCCATCGGCGACGAGCAACACTTCCCTCGGCGCCACAGCTGCCTTCAGCGCCTTCAGCTCGTCCATCATCTCGGCGTCGATCTGCAGGCGGCCGGCCGTGTCGACGATCACCGTCCGAGCCCGCGCAGATTCGGCCTCGCGCAGCGCGTCTTTCACCAGCTTTTGTACGGGCGCAGCATGCTGCGCCCCTACACCGGCCCCAAACACCGGCACTCCAATCTGCTGTCCCAACTGTCGCAGCTGGTCTGCCGCAGCGGGCCGATAGATGTCGGCCGCCACGAGCGCCGGCGCCTTCTGCTCGAGCTTCAGCCGCCGCGCGAGCTTGGCCGCGGTAGTGGTCTTCCCCGATCCCTGTAACCCGACGAGGAGAATGACCGTCGGACCTACGGAGGCGAACTCGAGGCCGGCCTTGGTGCCGCCGAGCAGCGTCGCAATTTCGTCATGCACCAGCTTGACGACTTGCTGGCCGGGACTGACGGCTTTGACCTGCAGCGTTCCCACGGCCCGCTCGCGGACTCGCTCGACGAACCCGCGCGTGACCTCGAAACTGACATCCGCCTCGAGTAGATGGCGGCGAATTTCGCGCAGCGCGTCGGTGACGTCGCTTTCCGAGAGCACCCCGCGACCCCTGAGCCGGTTGAGTACCCCGGTCAGCTGCTCGGAAAGGGCCGTAAACATAAGCGTAGCAAGCTAAATGGCGAGTACCTGTAAACCAAGTGGGTTATCTTGGCTTCTGTGACCCAACAGACGCAGCAGACGCAACAGGCGCAGCAGGTAATCCCGCAGTGGACCAGGCCGGACGACGCCGAGCGGGATGCCCGCCTGAATGCCATGAAGCGGCGGGCGACGGCGTTACTCGGGGTCGCGCTGCTCGTATTCGTCGCGGCAAGCATCTACGAGCCGCTGTACCCCTGGCTCGGCTACGTGCGGGCGACCGCCGAAGCGTCGCTGGTGGGTGGTCTGGCCGACTGGTTTGCGGTCACGGCGCTGTTCCGGCATCCCCTCGGCCTGCCGATCCCGCATACCGCCATCGTCGCCACCCGCAAAGAGCGCATCGGACAGATTCTCGGCAATTTCGTCCAGAATCACTTCCTGTCGCGTGAGGTAATCGCTTCAAACCTGCGCCGCGTACATCCCGCCGAGCGCGCGGCCGGGTGGCTCGCCGACCGCGAGCACGCGCGGCAAATCTCCCGGCAGTTCGCCGGCAGTCTCGTGAAAGCGTTGGACGGACTTCCCCCCAACGAGCTTCAGGACCTGGTGAGTCAGGTCGTCCGGAACCGCGTCCGGACGTTTCGCGTCGCGCCGGCCCTCGGCAAGACGCTGGCCTTGGCGCTCGGCGACAACCGTCAAGAAGAGCTGCTGAACGCGACGGTCAAGCTCGCGGCGGAGGCGGTCCGCAACAACCGCGACTTGATCCGCGAGCGTGTGCGCGCCGAAACGCCGTGGTGGGTGCCGCCGGTGGTCGACGACAAGATCTACCAGAAGATCATCGTCGCGGTCGAACGGCTGCTGCAAGACATGGTCATGGACCCGGCGCATCCGCTGCGCACCGCATTCGCCGACGCGATTGGGGACTTCATCGAGCGCTTGCAGCATTCGCCAGAGGTCATCGCGCGCGCCGAGGCACTGAAGGAAGAGTGGCTGATGGGGTCGCAGACCGACGAGCTGGCGCGGAAGCTTTGGGATGGTGTGCGCGAGGGGATCAACAAATACGCGACCAAGACCGAAGACATCGACGGTCCGAATCCGCTCGACTCAGGGCTAAGCGAGTTCGGCGTCGCCTTGCTGTCGAACCCCACGCTCCTGAGTGACATCGACGATCTGCTCATCGACGTGACGGCGGGCGTCGTGGAGAAGTACCGCCACGAGATCGGCGACCTGATTGCGCAGACGGTGGCGAGCTGGGATCCTGCGGCGACATCGCGGCGCTTCGAACTGGCGGTAGGAAGGGATCTGCAGTTTGTGCGCATCAACGGCACGCTTGTCGGCGGGCTGGTCGGCCTGCTGATCTACACGATCACGCGCCTCCTCTGAGCCGCACCGTCGGGATCGCCCGCCAGCCTTTCCAGTCCGGCGGGGCATCCACCAGTCGAACAACGGGACGTCCATCGATAGTCAGCTGTTTTATTTCCGACCGTCGGGTGCCTTTTCCATCAGCCCGTCGCTTCGCCCAGGCGCGCTGCAGCCCCGCGGCGAACCGCGCGGCGGCGCCGGCATCGTCCCACACGCTGTACCACACGAGCGCATCACTGTTCGACCCGAGCACCTGATAGCGGTCGCCGTCCCATCCTGTCGCAAACGTCGTCGCTTCGGCTTCATCGCCCAGCAGTTGTTGGAACAGCAGCCGCGTCTCGAACTCCCCGAGGTTGTCTTCCCACCGCACGGTATCTGCCTCACCCGGAGCGAAGCTCACGTCGGTCGGCTCGTCGTGGGCTGCGTAGCGGTCGGGGTGGAGGATCTGCTCGGTCGATCTCGGGATGGAATCCAGGATCGAGCTGGTGCGTGAGCGGTGCCGGAACCACACGATGAAGTCCGCGCCGCCGAGGTAGGGGAAGACGAGACCTTCGCGCAACCACAGGGGCGCGCGCGCGAACTCTTTCATCTGCGCCTGCTGCGCGGCCATCGCGGCTCGCTGCTTCCAGAACCAGCCGAGCGGGAATGTGTCCGGCTGTTGCTCCGGCATCAGCACCGGGATTTGCGCGACGGTGGCCTGTCCTTCCAGAATCGCCTGAGCCGCCGACCGGCGATCGTTCGCGTGGCGTTGGGTGATGATCGAATCCAGATGGACGTACTGGTCTTGTAACGCATGCACCAGCTCGTGCGAGACAACGATCCGCAGCTGCGTCGGCCCAATGTCGGCGGGAATGTACAGGGCGTTCGAGTCCGGATCGTAGTAGCCGGCGATTTGCTCGGTGAGGAGATCGATCATCGTCGGCCGCAGCTCGAGCGAGTCGGGAATCAGGCCGAACAGCCGCAGCGCCGACTGCGAGCCGGCGAGCTCAGCGGGTGGCAGGTCTTCGTCGAATTTGTGGATGACGTAGTCGCGAACCTGCGCCCGGCTGCGCCGCAACACCACGGGCTCACGTTTGAACTTGAGCCCCGTCGCCTGCGCGACGCGGGGCATCATGCGCTGCACCAGGTCTTTCAGGTCGGCCTCGCCCTGCACCGCCTGGGCGCGCTCGCGGCACCCCGACCCCGCTCCCAGACCCAGCACCGCCACGACCAGGCCGCCCAGTTGAATCAGCCGGCCCACTCGATCCCTTTCCCTGCCGACATGCCGACGACGCGCGCCACTTCCTTGCCCGTCACCACCAGGCCCTGGCGCTCGAGCTCGGCGCGGAGCTTACGATCGAGCTCGTCCCGTTGCTGCTCCAACGAGGCCGGTGGAGGGCGGTCGGGGGGAGGGGCGGGCGAGGGCGGTGGAGCGGTGTCCCCGCCTTCGGCCGCCGTCGCCCGTCTTCCACCGCCCAGCAGTTCCTCGATCTCCTCACCGAATCTCTGCAGCACCGTCGCCAAGTCAGGCATCGGCTCGTCTGGGGGGGTCGGGCCTTCTTCTTCCGTCAGCCCGCGGCGAATCAATGCTTCGATCTTCTTGCGGTCGCGGATCAGCGTGTCGAGCTCCGGAGACACACGCGCCATCGCCTGCGCGTGCGCACAGGCCTCGTCGAGCACGTCGATCGCCTTGTCCGGCCGCGCGCGGTCGGTGACGAAGCGGTCGGTGAGCACGATCGCGGCCTTGAGCGCGTCGTCCGAAATCGCGACGGCATGATGGCGTTCGAGCCGCGGCCGGCGGGCGACGAGCACCTCCCACGTCTGGATCGCATCCAACTCCTCGATGGTCACAGGCTGAAAGCGCCGCTCGAGGGCGGGATCGGTCTTGATCCACTTGGCGTACTCTTCGCCGGTCGTCGCGCCGATGACACGGATGTCACCGCGGACCAGCGCCGGTTTGAGCATGTTGGCGGCGTCCATGGCGGCGCCCATCGCCGTGCCTTGCCCGATGAGATTGTGCAGCTCGTCCACGAACAAGATGAGATTGCGGTCGGCCTGCAGGGCCTGGATCAGCCGCCGGATGCGGTCTTCGTACTGTCCCCGGAACGACGTCCCGGCCAGCATCGAAACGTGATCGAGGCCGAGAATACGGGCGTCCTTGAGGGCGGGCGGCACGTCGCCCGCGGCGATGCGTTGGGCCAGGCCTTCCGCGATCGCCGTTTTGCCGACCCCGGCGCGCCCGACGAGTGCGGCGTTGTTCTTCCCCTGGCGCAGCAAGATGTCGACGACGCGGGCGATCTCGGCGTCGCGGCAGCGCACCGGCTCGAGATCGCCGCGGCGTGCCTGCGCGGTGATATCGATGCCGACGCGCTCCAGCACGTCGCCCGAATCGAAAAACCCTTCGAAAGGATTACCCACCGCCGTCAGTCGCCTCTGAGAAAGTGCCCGTACCAGGAAACGATTGCGTCGCCAAACACGAATGCGACCGCCGCGCCTACCGCGAGGAATACCCCGAACGGCACGAGTCGCTTCTTCTTGATAGATAATGGAACGAAGATCAGCGATCCCAGCGCCGCGCCGGCGAACACGGTCAGCAGCACACCCTGCCACCCGACGAAGCTGCCGACCATGGCCATCATTTTGACGTCGCCGCCACCCATCGCGTCCTCTTTGAAGACCCACGTGCCCGCCGCTCCGACGAGCCAGAGCAGGACGAATCCGACCGCGGCGCCGAGCAGGGCCATGAGGAACCCGTGCACGCCGCCGCCGAGCGCGAGCAGCAACCCGATGACGAGGCCGCCCCAGGTGAACTCATCGGGAATGATGTAGTGGCGTGCGTCGGTGATCGCGATGCCGAGCAGAATCGTGCCGAACAACGCGGCACCGACAGCGTGCAACGTCGGCCCGTAGACGAGGAGCGAGGTCCCGAACAGGAGCCCGACGAGCGCCTCAATGAGGGGATACTGCTTGGAAATCGGGTTGTGGCACCAG
>Ga0207653_10000123_pt1 | contig 54741 bp, 41 predicted proteins | sample KBSK5251metaG_FD_184341 | JGI IMG/M metagenome (GOLD analysis project Ga0207653, IMG submission 184341) | Corn, switchgrass and miscanthus rhizosphere microbial communities from Kellogg Biological Station, Michigan, USA - KBS K5-25-1 metaG... | ecosystem: Host-associated > Plants > Roots >... | reverse complement strand
CGTCGTCGGGTGCGAGCTGCCCGTCCGACCGCGCAACGGGTCCGACGTCGTTCAGGTCCGCATCGCGCCTGACAGCGTGATGCTCGATCCCAACCAAACACAGCCGTTTGTCGCGTCCGGCCGCACCGCGGCCGGCGACAGCGTGCCGATCGACGTCACCTGGACGGCATCGGCAGGCTCGATTACGCCCGAGGGCGTGTACACCGCGGGGCAGACGCCGGGGGGCTACCGCGTCATTGCGCGCCTGACGAACGGCTCGCTCGCCGACACATCGGCGGTCACTGTGACGGCGCTCCCACCGCCGCCGCCGCCACCACCACCGCCACCGCCACCGCCACCGCCGCCACCGCCGCCACCGCCGCCACCGCCGCTAGCCGGTCACGTCTTCGTGGTGACCGAAGAGAACAACGATTACGCGTCGGTGATCGGCAGCTCGGCGATGCCGTATCTGAACAGTCTCGCGCAGCAGTACGGGTTGGCCACGCGCTACTACGCCAACACGCACCCGTCGATCGGCAATTACTTCGAGCTGGCGACGGGTCAAATCATCACCAACAACGACAGCTATTCAACAATCGTGACGGTGGACAACGTCGTGCGTCGGCTGCTAGCGGTAGGGAAGACGTGGAAGTCGTACGCTGAGGATCTCCCATCGGTCGGATACACAGGCCCCGACGTCGGCGGCTATGCCCGCAAGCACAACGTCTTCGCGTTGCTCTCCGACGTCGTCAACGATGCGAGCCAGCGGAGCCGCCTCGTGCCGTTCACCCAGTTCGCGCCGGACCTGGCGAACGGGACGCTGCCGGACTTTTCGAACATCGTGCCGAACCTGTGCAACGATGCGCACGACTGCTCACTCGCCACGGCCGACACCTGGCTCAGGAACAACATCGCGCCGCTGCTCGCGAGCGCCACGTTCCAGCGTGACGGATTGCTCATCATCGTGTTCGACGAGTCGGCGAGTGACAACACCAACGGTGGCGGGCGGATCGCGTGGGTGGTCGTCGGCCCCAAGGCCAAGCTGGGTTACCAGTCGACGACGCTATACCAGCATCAGAGCACGCTGCGTCTGATTCTCGAAGCCCTCGGCGTCACCCAGTATCCGGGCGCGGCGGCGACGGCGCCCGACATGGCGGAGTTTTTCACGCCGTGAGTTAGCGCCGCGCGCGCGGCTTCGCAGCCGCCAGCTTCCAGAACTGCGTTTCGCCAATGATGGTGATCCGGTGTCCCAGCGCGGCCAGGCGCCGGATCTCCATCAGTTTGGTGCCCGCGTTTGCCCCGGCGATCTGGAGCTGATTGGGCCGCCCGCGCACCAGCACGTCGGTGGTCAGGCCGGGCTTCGATTGGATGATCGCGCCGGCCTTGCGGGCCGCGCGGATGGCGTCGCTCCGGGGACGGCGCAGGAACCCGGTGATGGACAGGCGCTTCCCCGCGAGACTCTGGACGCGGCCCTTCCGCAACTCTTTGGGGCGATGCCGGAGTGCCGCGATCAGCTCGCCGGCCGCTTCGTAGCGCCTGCCACGGCTCCCCAGACAGCGGTGAATGACTTCCTTCAAGTGGTCGCTGCAGGGCAGGCGGCGCACATCCTTGCTGCGCATTGGGCTCGTGATGTCACCGCGCAACAGCATCGCGCACAGTTGGCCGACTTGATAGATGTCGTCGCGCTGCTGCCATCTCCGAATCCACCCCCACGCGATCTCGGTCGGCGCATTGAGCGGGTTGAAGGCGTCGGCGGTGACCCCGTGCCGATTTCGCTGGTGCCGCGCGATGCCGAAGTCGCCGAGCTTGAGCTGCTCCTTGTCGCAGACGAACACGTTGAAGGGCGTGAGGTCGCGGTGCAGCGCCTGGCCGCGATGCAGCGCGTCGAGCGCGCCGAGCAGTGCGGCGATCTCGCGGCGTACGAAGCGCTCGGGCTGCGGGCCCCGCCGCTTGAGCCAGGCCCCCACGTCGCCGTGCTCCGCGTATTCCATGACGATGCAGTAGCGCATGCCGTCGCCGTCGAGCTCGGCGAACCGGTCGAAGATCCGGAGCGCGCGCGGCTCGCGGTCGAGCAGCTCGGCGAAGTAGGCCTCACGGAGCCAGGGCGTGAGACGATTGCTGATCTTGATGCAGACCTGAGGCGGCAGCCCGCCTTGCGGCGTCGGGGTCGCGAGGTACACCTCGCCGAAGCCGCCCTGCCCGATCAGGCGATCGAGCCGATAGGTGCGGCCCGTTTCGGAGCTCCGAGCTTCGGCCTTCTTTGCCATAGGAGTTACTTGCCGCTCATCCATGCAGTCGTCAAGCCGACCGCAGTTGCCAAAGCCTTCTTTTCATCGCGAGTGAGTGTCCGGTTCAGAACCGTCTTGAGGACGACCGAGTTCCGCCCGGCGACGGGCTTCCACTTTCCGATCATCCGGCCATCGAGCAGCACCGCGTGGAGTGGACGCGAGTCGACCGGCACAAACGAAGCGTCTCGGCTCTCGCTGTAGGACATGATGATCTCGTCGTAGCCCTGAACGAGATCGACTCTCGGCTTGGCTGACGCGCTCGCGCGAGGCAGGGGAGGACCGAACCAGTAGGTCGTGCCGTCGATCACGTCACTCTCCAGCTCGTTCGCTGCTAACGCCAGGCCTTCGCGAGCTTCGGCCGCTGTCAGGCTCGACCACCGCGCGAAATCACTCAGCGTCGCCGGCCCGCGGGAGGTGAAATAGCGCCGCGTGAGCTCAGCGAGCGCCGCTTCATGGTCGAGCCGCTTCCCGCTTGGGATGCGTTCATCGAGCAGCGCATACGTGTGCTGCTTACCCTTCATCGCCCCGCTGCACACGATGGCATCGAGCTCAGCGCGCATGACGATGTAGGCGAGCCGAGTACCCGCCGCCCGGATGCCACCGCGTTTGAGTACGGCGGCGAGCTCTCCCCGGGTCAGATGCGCTCCTCCCTCCAATGATTTGGCAATGAGCGAATTGGATTTGGTGAGGAGCTTGGCGTCGAGCTTGTGCTGTCGGTTGTAGTAGGCATTCAACGCGTGTACTCGCGGCGCCGTGGCCGTGAGCAACCAGCGGAGGTCTTCGCCGAGGACGAAGTGCCACGTGGGCCTGAGGACGTGCGTGCGCACGATGACGCCGGTGGCGAACGCCTGTTCGACAGCGCCGCGATTCATGTCCCGAGTGCGCTGGGAGATCGACCATTTCGCGACCGCGAACTCCTGGGCCTGCATCGCACCGAACCAGCGGACGACGTCGCGAGGGGTTTCGAAGCGGGGTCCCCATAAACGCTGATTACGCATGCGTAAAACGGCGATGGCGTCGCGGTTCATGGCGCAGCGAATCTAACTTAGCCCGTTGTCTTGACACCCCGTGCGGTGCGGCTATATCCGGCTCACTCCCTCAAGGCCGGCCGTGGAAGATTGGGTGGCCGAGTTGCAGTGGGGCAGGTTCGACGCCGCGTGGGACCTGTTCCTCGAGCGGTACCGCCGCCTCATCTTCGCGGCGATCCGGCATTACGCCCAGGACTACGATGATGTGATGGACGTGTTCGCGCGCACCTGCGAGGCGCTGCGCGCGGACGATCTTCGGCGACTCCGGACGTGGGTGGACCAGCCGGAGCATCGCGCCCGGTTCTCCACCTGGCTCGTTACAGTGGTTCGGCATCTCACCGTCGATTGGTTTCGCCATCGCGATGGTCGCCGGCGGCTCTCGGTAGTTGCCGAGGGGTTGCCGCCGCTCCGCCGCCAAATCTTCGCGCTCGTATTTCTCGATCAGCGCAGTCACATCGAGGCCTACGAAGTGATTCACGCCGGCGAAGCCCCAACGCTCACGTTTCGAGAGTTTCTGAGCGAGCTGCGCGCGACGTATCAAGCGGTCTCCTCGGGTCGGCACGGCCAGGTGCTCCACGATCTGGCTCAGATGTCAGAGACCATGGAGAATCTCCCCGCCGACCCTTCAGGTCCGAGCGCGACGGGTGCCGCTGAGCAGAGTCAGCTCATGGAGCGGGCATTGAAGATGCTCGCCCCCGATGACCGCCTCATCGTCGAGTTGTACATCCTGGAGGAGCTTCCTGCCGAGTCAGTCGCAAAGATCGTGGGAGTTGCGAACGCGAAGGCGGTTTATAACCGCGCCTACCGTGCTTTGGCCGTTCTGCGAGAGCACTTGGAACGCGCGGGCGTGCGGCGGGAGGACCTGTGAGCAGTCGTGACCCTCAGGACCGTCTCATGATGCCGGACGAATCCTTCGAGGAGTTGAGGCGCGTGCTCGATACGCGGGTGCGGTCTGAAACGGTAACACCTGACTGTCTGCCGGATGAAATCATCGCGGCGTTGGCGGATGGCTCGCTATCAGCCGAGCGGCGTTCAGGTGTTCTAGCACACGTCGCCACATGCGCGCGCTGCCGGAGTGCTGTGAGGTCGGTCGCGCGGGCGCTCGCGGATCCTGGGGTGGCCAGGGAACTCGCCGCTGTTAGTGGCGGGCGCCGGTGGCTCCGCATCGCGGTGCCGCTCGCGGCGGCTGCGGTGCTGGTCCTCCTGGTCTCCTCACCATGGAATGACCGATCGGGCGGACACCGCGGGCCGCCACCTCCGCCGCCTGCAACCACGCCCATTCCTCGATCACCGGTTGGGAGTGTCGCCGCCGTGACGGACCTACGGTGGAGTCCGGTCGCCGGGGCCGATCGCTATCGAGTGACCGTCTTTGACGCGACGGGCGGCGTAGTGTACGCGTCGGAATCGGCTGACACCGTACTCGCGTTCCCCGATTCCATCACGCTGGTGCCCGGCGCTTCGTATCTGTGGAAGGTGGACGCGCGCACCGGCTTCGATCGGTGGGCGACGTCGGAGTTGGCCGAATTCCGAGTCGCGGAATCGCGGCGGCGATGATAGTCGTTGGGCTTGGGTGTCTCCTCGCTGTCCTGCAATCGCCGGCTTCCGATTCCCTCCGACTGCTCGCTGTCAACCTGCCCCAGACTTCGCTGATCCTCCAGGTGCGAGAGCGGCCGCTGGCGGTGCGGGACGCCGTCACCGAGTCGCTGCGGCGTGGCGAGCTCGACGCCGCGGGAAAGATCGCCGCGGCCTACGCGATCGCGTGGCGTGATTCGTTTCTCGTGCGCGAAGTCGCACGCTTCGCGTCCTGGCCCGCCGCGCGCCGGTCGGCCAAGGTTGCGGTTGACTCCTTGCGCCGGTCGGGCATCAAGGCGTTCGGCGCAGATGGTCCACATGCCGCCGTCGTGATCTGGCAACGCGCGCTCACACGCGCAACGACGAACAGCGACTCGGCGGGGATGGCGGCACTGCTCGGTAACATCGGGGCAGGGCTGCTCGAGGACGGCCAAGTGGATAGTGCGAACGGCTACCTCGAGCGGGCGCGCGTGCTCGCGGCGGCGATCGGAGACCTGCGGGTCGAGGCCAACGCGGTGGGAGCGCTCGCCGGCGTCCAGGAAGACCGTGGTGACCTCACGCGTGCACGCGACTACTATGCCCAGTCGCTCCCGCTGCGCGACCGCATCGGTGACACGCGAGGGACTGCCGCCGATCACAACAATCTCGGTCTGCTGGCACAGCGGCTCGGCGATCTCGAGGAGGCGCGCCGCCACTTCGACACCGCGCTCGTTCTCAATCGTCGGGACGGACGCGATGAAGTGGCAGCGACGAACCTGATCAACCTCGCGGGCCTCGCGAGCCTCGCTGGAGAATTCGGCCGTGCCGAAGCGCTGTACCAAGACGCCCTCGCGACGTGGCGCGCCCACGAGTCATGGGCAGACGCAGCGGTCGCGCTCCGCGGTCTCGGCCAGCTCGAGCTGCGGCGGGGGGACTACCTGGCGGCGCGGATCGCGTTGCGCGAGGCGCTCGCGATCTACCTACGCACGGGGCCGGTCGCGGACGAGCTGGCCGTGCGGCGCGATCTGGCGGGGTCGCTGGCGGCGGCGGGGGATCTGCAAGGCGCGCGGGACGAATTGAGTCGCGCGCAGCGCCGTGCCGATTCGACGCGCGCGCCTCCCGCTGCGCGGGCCGGCATCGCGCTGGCGCGAGCGGACCTGGCGCTCGAGCTGAACACGCTGACCGAGGCCCAGCGCTTGTACGCGCGCGCCGAGGCTCTGTACCGGTTGGGGGCCGAACCCGCGGGCGAGGCCGAGGCGCAGGAGGGACGTGCCTTGCTCCTCATCGCGCGGGACGACGCGGTCCACGCCCAGTCGTTGCTTGAGACGGCGCTGCGCACCGAGCTCGGATCCGGAAGTGTTCGAGCCGCAGCCCTGACGCGCGTTTCGCTGGGCCGCGCGGTGTTGGCTCGGGGGGATACGACCGCGGCCCGAGGTCAGATGGCGCGAGCGGCCGCCGAGCTGGAGCGAGCGGGCGATCCCGTGGCGGCCGCGGCCGCGCTCGGCGAGCGGGCCGAGCTCGAGGCGCACGCGGGGGCGCCAATCGCGGCGGATTCGGTCTATCGCGCGGCCGTGGACCAGCTTGGCGACCGCATCGCGCCAGAGGTGGCGTGGCAACTGCATGCGGGCTGGGCCAGCGTGCTCCGCAGCCAGGGGGCGATCGACGCGGCTGCTCGCGAGCTGCGCAGCGCAATAACTGAGCTCGAGCGTCCCAGCCGCTCGCTCGTTCTGCCGGAGCGGCGCTCGGCGTTCCTTGCCGACAAATGGCAGGTCTACGCACAGCTCGCGTTGGTCGAGCGGGAGCGCGGCCGTATGGGGGCCGCGTTCGACGCGAGTGAGCGGCTGCGAGCACGCGAGATGCTCGAGCTGCTCGCACGCGGCCGCATCACGACCCCGATCGATACCGCCGAGGACCTCATCGCGCGCGAGCAGGACCTGCGCCGCCGCATCGGCGAGCTGACCCACGATCTGGAGAAGACAGACACCTCCGACCAAACGCTGCGCGGATCCGACATACCGCTCAACGCCAGCTCGACCCGCGAATCGCTGCTGCGCGCACAAGAGGCCTACGGCGATCTGCTGCTCGAAACCCGCGAACGGGCGCCACGGCACGCCGCCCTCGTGACGCCCGACGTCGCCACCTGGCAGGGCGTCGCACGCCGTCTCGCGCCGGCCGCAGCGTTCGTCGAGTATCTCGTAAGCGACGCCGCGACGTTGGCCTTCGTCGTCACGAGTGATACCATCGCCGTGCTGGATCTTGGCGTGCGGCGGCAGGAGTTGGCGCGTCTGGTCGACTTCACGCGTGCGACGATTGCCAGACGGAGTGCCGGCGGCATCGATTCACTCTGGCGCGGGCCGCTCCGCCGCCTGCACGCGTCGTTGATCGCGCCTGTTGAAGCGACCGGACTGCTCGCCGGCAAGGCACGACTGGTCATCGTCCCGCACGTCGAGCTGCAGTACCTGCCATTCGCCGCGCTGATCGACTCCGCGGGGCGGTTTCTCATCGAGCGCTACGAGCTGGCAATGACTCCCTCGGCATCGGTCTGGATCGCGCTCGGCGACCGGTCCGCGGGCTCTCCCGGCGGCGGCGTGCTGGCATTCGCACCGCGGCCCGCGAGCCTGCCTGGCTCAAATCAGGAAGTGGCGACGATCCGACGGCTCGCGGGGGCGGACGCGCAGGTCTTGAGCGGCAGCGCCGCGACAGAGTCGGCATTTCGTCGCCTCGCGCCCACCCAACACATCCTGCACCTCGCGAGCTACGGCGTGCTCAACAAACAGAATCCGTTGTTCTCATTCGTCCAGCTCGCGCCCGACGGCGCCGAGGACGGCCGCCTCGAGGTACACGAGGTGTTCGGGCTGCGCCTCACGGCCGATCTCGTCGTGTTGTCGGCATGCCAGACGGGACTCGCGTCGGGCGCGCTCGCCGACGTCCCCGCGGGTGACGACTGGGTGGGACTGTCGCGCGCGTTTCTGCACGCGGGTGCCCGGCAGGTCGTCGCGACGCTCTGGCTCGTCGACGACTGGGCGACGGCGGCGCTGATGGAGCGGTTCTACGGAGCGAGCGATGTCGCTGGCGACCCGGCGCGCGCGTTGGCGGAGGCGCAGCGGGCGTTGCTCGGGACGCCGGCGACGGCGCACCCGTTCTACTGGGCGGGATTTGTGAGCACGGGAGGGGCGCGATGAGCAAACGGATCCCCGGCGTCCGTCCCATTCCCGCGTCCCCAACAGCGAACACCATGGACGCTCGCGCCGGCTCGCACCGCTTGTCGTTAGCCACATCCATCATCCTCGCAGCCGCGTTGCTGCTCGGTTGGCTGGGTGGTTGTTCCGAGAGTGCCGGTCCAACGGACACGGAGTGTGATACCGGCTGCGGGCTAGCCAAAGAGCTGACAGTCTCAAATCCGCTGCTCACGACGACCAGCGCCACCGGCTCGACGGTTCTGGCATCGGCGCGTGCAACCGCATCGCTGACCGATTGGCAGGTGTTCGTGTCGCTCCCCCCTGGTACGAACCCCGCGGGCGCATCGGCCTTGGTTCGCAACCGTCGCACCGGGGACTCGGTCCAGACGGCCGTCGTCGCGGGTGGGTTCGACCCAGTCTCGGTGGGAGCGATTGCCGGCGACACGGTCGAGGTGTTCATCGATGGGCGTTTGCAGTCGCAGACCATCGTTCGCACAGCGCGACGTCCGATCGTGGTGCGCACGGAGCCGCCACCGCGCAAGCGCGACCAGCCGCTCAACGCAGCGATCGTGATCGTCTTCAGCGAGCCGGTCGACGGTGGCTCGCTCACCCCATCCACGGTGCGGTTGCTCCGCAACGGCGTCCCCGTCGCCGGCTCCATCACCACGCTTCCCGGTGGTGTGATGGCCACGTTCACACCCACCAACTCGCTGGCGCCACTCGCGAGGTACGAGATCCAGGTGACGACGGACGTACACGACCTGGAAGGCCTGGGAATGGAAACGCCGGCGCGCGTTGCGTTCACCACGGGCCGGTCCGCCACCGGGGCGCCGGCGTCGCTGTCGGTCTCTCCCGACACGATCTGGATACCTGCCGGCACGACATACCAGATGACCGCCACGGTGCGCGACGCGGCGGGTACTGCGTTGTTCGATCAGCCAGTGAGTTGGTTCGTCGACACGATGAACGCCACCATTTCTTCGACTGGCGTTTTCGTCCCGCGGGCGGCTGGGAACTACGAGATCACGGCGTTGCTCGGCAACCTCGCCGCGTCCGCGTACGCGGGTGTGAGACCCAGCGATGCCAGATCCCTGACGCTTGCCCCCACGTCCGGCACGATAGCTATGCGTGACACGATCATTCTCGCGGCGACGGTGCGCGATTCGGCCGGCGTCCCAATCCCGGGAACCGTGGTGACCTGGCGGACGAGTGACTCGACCGTGGCCATGATCGCAGCCTCGGGGTTCGGGCCGTCCGGCGAGGCGCTCGGAACCGTGACGGGTGTGAACCCCGGTACCGTCACGATCACCGCGACGATCGGGACGGCGAGCGATGCAGCGGCGATCACCGTCACCGTCCCGCACGTTGGCTCGGTGACCGTCTCACCGGACTCCGCCTCGGTGCTCGTTCCGAACACTGTGCAGCTCAGCGCGACGGTTCGCGATATCGGTGGCAAGGTCATGGCGGGTCAGACGCCAACTTGGACGAGTCGCAATGCGGCTGTAGCCAGGGTGGACGCGAGCGGTCTCGTGACGGGGGTTACCGCTGGATCGGTCGGCATCATTGCCGCGGCCGGAGGCAAGAGCGATACAGCACTGATCACGGTGACCACGCTGGGGAGCATTACGGTTACCACGGCGACCACGGGTGCTGCGGCGGATCTCGATTCCAGCGGCTACACCTTTGGCATAGACATCGGCACGGCCTTGCCCGGGATCCCGATTGCGATGAACGGATCGTTCACCATCGATACGCTCGCGCCGGGCGTACACGTCGTGAGGCTGGGACAGATCGCCCTGAATTGTGCCGTGTCCGAGAGTAACCCCCAGGTCGACACGCTCGGGTCAGGGGGCAGGGACACGGTGGCCTTCCACGTCGCGTGTGCGCCCCACGCCGCTATCGTGGTGACCGCGACCACGACGGGCATCGACTTTCCCATCGGCGGCTACGGCGTAGTACTCGACAGCGGGACCGCGAGCGAGACGCGCGGTCGCCTCTCGGATTCCGGCTCTGTCACATTTTCCCCCGTGGCCGCAGGTGTACACACGATCGAGCTCACCGGCGTCACGTTTAACTGTACCGCGACCGGACCGCTCTCACGCGTGGACGACGCCACGATTGGCGCCACTGACACCGTAGCGTACCAAATCAACTGTGTGTCGCTCCTCGGACCCGGCAATGCGATCGCGTTTGCCAGCAAACGCGACAGCAATCCCGAGATCTACGTGAAGGACGACAACGGAATCAGGCGACTCACGAACGATACGGCATCCGAGGGTCATCCCACGTGGTCGCGCGACGGCAGCAAGATTGCGTTCACCAGCAGCCGCAGCGGCGCGGATCAGATCTACGTGATGAACGCGGATGGGTCGGCCGTCATCCAGCTGACCAACGGCACGGCCTCGTTCGATCCGGCGTGGTCGCCCGACGGGTCGAAGATAGCGTTCACGAGGATCGGTTCTGGTGGATTCTACCAGATTTTCGTGATGAACGCCGATGGGACGGCCCAGACGCAGATAACGAATGAAGCATCGCAGTGGCCCGCGTGGTCTCCGGACGGCACGAAAATCGTCTTCATGATTCCGGCCGGCCTCGCGGTGATCAATGCCGACGGTTCTGGCCGCACTCAGCTCACGACGAACGGTAACGACTTGGCGCCCTCGTGGTCGCCCGACGGCGCGAGGATTGCTCTCTCGAACGGCGGCATCGTGCTGATGAACGGCGACGGCTCTGGTCGGGTGCAGTTGCAAGCAAACTCAACTCAGTGCGCGATCGTGACCGTGCAAATTGGCCGCACTGGTGGAGGTACGCAGTTGCGGCGATGCATTACAAATGCCACCACGTTTCCCTCGTGGTCACCCGATGGTCTCACGATGGCATTCTCCTGGTCCACCACAGGGTGTTTTACACGCTTGTCCCCCGGCTCGCCGTGTCTGAGCTTCCCGCGGATCATCCCCAGCTATGGCATTGGCGTCATGGGGACCGACGGCACGAACGTGGTCCACTTCACGAACACCACGATGGGGCCTGAAGGGCCGGTCGCGTGGAGGCCGTGATGAGACGAATCCCGAGTGCCCCAACTCCCTCCATTCATCGAGGTGCCGCATGCGTCACTTATCCCTCACGCTTCTCCCGCTGCTCTGGCTCGGCTGCGAGCGACAGCCCGTTGCGCTGGACCAGGCCCTCGGCCCGCAATTCCAGGCCGCCCGCACTGAAGAGACGAACATCTTCGATCTCGTGGACGATCCCGCCGATTGCAGCGCCAACCCCAAGATCGGCGAGATCGTCCTCTTCACCGGGCGCATCACGATCGTGGTCCGCACGACGTCGGCCAGCTCCGGGAACGTGGATGTGACGGCATTCGCTACCTACGACCCGGCGGTTCATATGGTGGGTCAGAACTCCGGGACCGTGTGGATGATCGACGCGGAACGTACGCACCCGATGTATCATGACAACGCCCACGGCCTCGGTGGGTCATTTGAGGGTGTCACCAACGAGTACTACACGAATGCCAGCGGCGCGCAGCTGCACCTCAGAAACAACGTGCATGTGACGGTGACGGGGCAGGGCAGGGTCGCGCTCGATAGGCCGCTCGTGTGGGAATGTATCGGCGGCTGAGGGAGCGCAGTGAGCACCCTCGGGTCGTCCCTGTGGCGCGTGGCGGTCGCTCTCGCGTCGGTTCAGATGACGGGCTGCGATAGTCACCCTCTCGCGCCCACCCACTCATCAGACCAGATCGCATTCACGAGCTATCTGAATGGGTGGGAGATCCTGGTGATGAACGTGGACAGCTCCATGTGGGACTCCCACAACCTCACCAACAATCCCGCGGATGATCTTTCACCCGTTTGGTCGCCGGATGGGACGCGGATCGCCTTCCTGAGTTCACGTAGCGGTAACCGGGCGAACATCTACGTGATGAACGCGGACGGATCGGGGCCGCGCCCCCTCACGACCGACAGCGTTTTTGCCGCGTACCCGTATTCCTGGTCGCCTGATGGCTCGAGGCTCGCGTTTGCGGGTGGCCAATACACGGGCCACATCTTTGTCGTCACGGCCGACGGCTCCAGTCTGACCCGCCTGACGAGTGACACCGCTGCGGATGGCTCCCCCGCCTGGTCGCCCGATGGGACGAAGATCGCGTTTGTGCGGGCCGACGGACCCTACTCCAGGATTTACGTGATGAATGCGGACGGCTCGGCGGGAATTCCTGTGACGAACGCCAGCGCCTCCGACTACGATCCGCACTGGTCTGCTCAGGGTTCGACGTTGACGTTCACGAGATACTGGCCGTCCGACACCGCGAACTCCGGCGTGCAGGTGATGAACGCGGACGGGTCAGGCCTTCACCGGATCAGCCCGGGCCATTCGCCACGATGGTCACCGGATGGCACGAGGATTCTTTTCCAGGACATCGGACTTTGGGTGGCTGACGCGGACGGTTTGAACGCCCACCGGGTCGCGAACAGCTACGACCCCTTCCAACCCGCCAGCTGGTCCGCTGATGGCTCGAGGATCGTCTGGGTAAACCTCGGCAAGATCCTCGTGATGAACGCGGATGGGTCCGGTACCAAGGACCTGACCAACGACTACGCACTGCTTACCGAGACGCCTGTGTGGAGGCCGAGGGGACCGTGAGGCGGTCCGTAAGTTGGCCCCCTAGGATTCGAACCTAGATTCGCGGATCCAAAGTCCGCTGTCCTGCCATTGGACGAGGGGCCAGTACGCTTCGGGAGTTGAACTTAATAAGGTGCGGGCCGAGATGTTACTTCCGACCCAACCATCTGGTCTGTTTTCTTATGCGACTCCATCTCCTCGGTCTCTTGCTCGCCCCCGTCGGCGCGGCGGCCCAGCAACGCCCGCAGCCTCCGCCGCTGCATGTCCAAGTAGACTCGACGCACCACCGTATCCTGGTCACGGGAGGTCCCTACCGCGTGCCCGTGAGCCGGGAGATGCCCGGGATGATGATGGACATGGAGGCCACCCCGGTGCAGAAATTCGCGTTTCCGGCAGACGGGTGGCTCCAGGGCTTTCGCATCGACCTGTTCGACGATCACGGCAGGCCGCTGCCGCATCGAATGCTGCATCACCTGATCATGGTGAACTTCGCGCGGCGCATGTTTCTCTATCCCGCGCTCGAGCGCTTGCTGGGCGCTGCCGAAGAGAGCGATACCGGCGATTTTCGCGTGCCGCGCACCATCGGCGTGCCCATGCAGGCCGGCCAGGAGCTGGGCGTGTACGCGACCTGGCACAACGACTCGGCGGCCGACATCCCCGTCGCCTATTGGCGCATCGTCATGTACATGGCGCACCCGAACCTCCGGCCCCGGCCTATCGACGTCCTGCCCGCATACATGGACGTGAACATCCAGACGAACCCCGAGGAGAACCGCTTCAACATCCCCCCGGGCCACTTTGAAATCGGCTACGAGTTCATGCCACCGCTTTCCGGGCATCTTCTGGTGGTGAGCGGTCACCTCCACGACTACGGCACGCTGGTGCGGCTCGTGGATGCCGGAAGTGGCAAGACGCTGGTCGAGATCAAGGCGAAGCGCGACTCCTTGGGGCGCGTGCTCTCGATGCCGCGCAAGCTGCTCGCGATCCGCGGTGAAGGCCTGCACCTGAAGGCCGGCCATCGCTACCGCGTGGTGGGCGTGTTCGACAATCCCACGCGCGACACCTCGTACGGCGCGATGGCGCACATGGTCGGCCTGTTCGCCCCCGACCGTTACCGCGAGTGGCCTGCGGTCGATTCCACCGATTCCTACTACCGCCGCGACCTGGTCGATCTGCTGTCGAACGGGGCAACGGACTCCGTGATCGTGGGCGCGGTGGCGGGGGCAGGGGTGCGGCGCTGAGAGGTCCTTAACCCGCTCGCGTGGTGGCTCTACGTCTGTGTGGATCCATGAGCTGCGGTGCGGACAAATCTCGACGCGCGCGCGTCCACGCTCACGGCCTCACGGCTTGTGGAGGGAAGCGTGGCTGAGTCTGACGAGCGCTTCTCGTGCCTCCCGTACATAGGGTTGGAGCGACGAGTCCGCCGAGTTCCACGTGTCGAAAACATACTGGTAGCCTCGCGCGGCGCGCTCCCGTTCTCCCAGTCTTTCATTCACGCGCCCTCGCTCCAGCGCAAATAGCACCGCGCTTGGCGAAAAGAAAATCCGTTCCCCTTCTGGGAGACGCTCGTTCGCTTCCTGGAGTCGGCCGACGGCCCCTAGGAGTTGTGCTCGCTGCAGGCGTGGCAACGAACACGACGGGCAAACGGAATCGGGAAGCGCTTCGAAGCGATGCAACGCGACGCTCGTGTCATGTGCACCGAGCGCCAAGTACGCTTGAGCGACATCGCTGAGGTAGACCCAATAGGTCTTGTGCGCGCCGGATCGCGCAGCCGAGGCCAAAGAGTCGGCGAGGCGCGCATACCTGCTCACCGACGCCGTGTCACCCTTCCGGTTCCACCACCACAGCAAACCCAGCAAGGGGGCCCCGACGGTTGGACGATAACGAACGCCAATGAGCGAGATGGTGTCAGGAGGAATTGCACCCAGCAGGATGTAGTCTGAGGCAAGCTGGCGCGGCATGCCCGCGAGTTTCCGCGCCTCCTGTAGATGCCCCCGGAAGGCTAACTGCGCAGCCAACTCCAATCGTCGACATGCTGAGCGGCAACCTGGTTCCATGAGTGAAGGACCATCGGTCGAGGCCAACACGCGCGCAACAAGCACAGCCGTTTCCTTCTGGTCGGGCCAACGATGCAGAGCATTGTTAATCCGGACGAGCATGTCTGGAGTCGCCGTTTTCAGGGCCTGAATCACGGACGATTGCTCTCTGGCCGTTGAATTGATGAGGCGAAGCATGAGACTCATGGCGTCCGCATCCGATCCGGATGGTTTCCAGGCAACGTAGGCTCGTGCGTACCGTAGGGCTCGGGCGGAGTCGGCCAGATTAAAGGCGAGTTCAATAGGCAACAAATACGCTGGTGCGAATGCGGAATCGAGCGAGATCGCCCGATCAAACGCGTCGAGGGCATCGCCATACGTGGCGCTAGGACTTTGATCATAGAAGAGCCGTGCAATGCCAAGCTCATACCAGAACTCGGCATCCGCGGGATATTGAGCAGTAGCCAAGCGCAGCAGCTCAAACAGTCTCGAGGAACGAGGCCACCAGCCGTCGTCTACCCGCTCGTGAAGACTGAGCTCAACTCCCAGAGAATCAGCGGTGAGCAAAAGGCTGTCGCGAATGCCGAGACCGCGATTCAGCTCTGCAGCGCGCAATAGATCGGTGATGGCGGTGGCCTCGTACCAGCCACGCGTCCACGACAAGGCACGACCACGGCGGTTGAAGGCCAACGCGAATCGAGGATCCAGCCTTACCGCTCGGTCGTAGGAGCCGTAGGCCGAGTCCATTTCGCCGCGTCGGTAGAATTGCTCACCTTGAAGGAAGGCCTTCAGCGCCGGAAAAGAAGCCGAACCAATCGACGGCAACCGGACTGCACGGATGGGACGCAATGGCCCAAGATCCTGCAGCAACCCGACGGCGAGCGAGTCGGCGACGCGGTCTACGCGAAGCAGCGCATCGCGCGCCGATGCCCCGCCGAGCGATCGGCCGTCCGCGGCATCGAGCAGCGTTGCATTGACGATAATCGAATCGCGCCCGTCCTGCGTGATCGTGCCAACTACAACGAGCCCGGCCCCGACGCGGCGGCCGAACGCCACGCCGCTAACCGGATCGCTTTGGCCCCGCCATTCGCGAGCGACAGTCGTGGGTGGGACGGTCCGGAGCGCACCCGTGCCGTCGAGTTTTGCGCTGATCAGTCGCGTGAGGCCTTCGCGCCAGACCGAATCGGACTGGTGACCCAGCAAGTCGAAGGGTGCGACCGCAATGAGATTGCCGTCTAGAGAGTGGTTCCTGCTCCGCGTGGCGACGAGCGTGCCTAACCCAACAACGAGCAGTATGGCGGCCACGCCAAGTAGACGCAGCCCCCACCACGATCGAGGAGTCTGACTGCGGACCTGCTCCGTGACCGCCTTCGACTTAGGGAGCAGATCGCCGGCGGAAACGAAGGCTTGTGGCTCGACCCGCGCGCGAATTGTCTCCATCAGCGCGCGTGTCTCGGGTGAGGGTGCGACGTCGAGGTCGAGCGCGAGACGGTCTGCGAAATCCTCATAATCGCGCACGGCGTCCGCACGTCGGCCGAGATGATCGAGCAGTCTCAGGAGTCGCCGCAGCGCGCTTTCATCGTACGGTGCGATCTCAATCGCCCGCTTCGCCCAACTCGCCGCTACTAGGCTGTCACCGGTCCTCTCTGCTTCCTTCGAGAGGTCCAGCGTCGCCGCGAGGGCTCGCTGGGCGAGGTGTTTCCGCTCTTGATCCAACCACTGTTCGAAGTCACCGCTACCGGACATGTGGAACCCGCGGAGCAATTCGCCGCGATACAAGGCCACGGCGGACTCTGCGTTGCTCGCGTCCAGAAGCTCCTCGAATTCCGGGACGTCGCACCAGACCCGCGACCGTTCAACACTCAGCTCTTCTTCGCCGCGGCCGACTACCAACTCGGCACCCAGCACGTGCCGCAATGAATGCACGGTCTGTCTGAGAGCGTTACGCGCGTGCGCTTGATCGAGATCGGGCCAAAACAGAGCCAGCAGAGCGTCTCGCCGGTGGAACCCTCGTGGTCGAGCACAAGCAAGGTAGGCCAGGAGCGCGAGGCTCTTGGGACGACGTAAAACCGATGTGACATCGCGGCCCGCGTCGAGCAGGTCGACCGAACCGAGCAAATGCAGCTTGAGCATTGCCGAGATCCAAAGGCCGTTAGGGGCCCACTAACGGCAGCGTAACGCCTGGCAAACGTTGAAGTGGTAGGCTGCACAGCCGCTTGTAAAGAGCCCGCGAATCCTTGAATGGGGATGGCTTCTCGTCTGGAGGCTGTGTGAAATCGCCGCTTGGTCGGTGCAATCCATTCCTTCCGTTGGTCGTCCTCTACGGCGGCTGTACCACCCCTGTCGTTGCACCTGCATCTCCTGCGGCGGTGATGCTCGGGGAATGGAGTTACTCGAGCCCTCAGGCGCTGCGGGCGTCCCCGGCCCTGAACACAGGGCTCCGTGTCCAGATCAGAATCGATTCGCTCGATGGCATGCGTTTCTCGGGCCACGTGACGCTGTGGTTCGCCGGTGATGTTGGTATTGCGTCGAGCGCCTTCGGGCCCGTGTCCGGAACGGTCGACGACACCAATGGCGTGACCATGGTCATTCCCCGCGAACCAACCGTCAGCCGCCCGCTCTTGGTCATGGGCGAGGTTACCGACGACGTACTCACGGTCCGCGATTGCTCCGTGGGCACTGAGCCCGGGCCGTTCGCTCCCGGCTCTGCGTTCCGACGACTCCAATCAGGAGGGCCAAATCAATGACGCGCCATTTCTGTCTTGTCGCTTCACTTCTCACCATCATCGCGCCGCTCGCGTGCGACCGCACCCTGCCACTCGAGCCCGCTCCTGCGTTGTCCGCGGCGTCGTCTGGAGCTGGCGGCCCCCCAGCCGCACCATCCGGCGCGGTCGCAAGTGCGTTTGGCTTCAGCCGGATCAATGTGTTGTGGACCGACAACTCGACGGATGAGCTCGGATTCGAGGTGTATCGCTCGACAACGGGGCCGGCCGGCCCGTTCACGCGCCTCAGTGCGACGAGTGCGAACTTCGTGTCATACGTCGATAAAGGACTGAGCGCGACCACGGAGTACTGCTACGAAGTGCGTGCGTTCCGGGCGTCCACCGTCAAACTGAAGTATTCGGCGTTCTCGAATACCGCGTGCGCCATCACGCCGATCGCCGCCCCACCCAATGCACCGTGGTCACTGACGGCGACCACGTATCCCTGGCAGATCATGCTGTGGTGGTCAACCGACATGATTGCCGTAGACGGCTTCATCATCGAGCGGTGCGATGGCACCGCGTGCACCGATTCGGACTTCCACGTGATCGATGTGTCACCCTTCTCCATGTACTCCGATTATTACGCAGTCCAAGGGCTGACCTACACGTACCGCGTCCGTGCCTTCAATAACGTGGGTCAGTCCCCACCCTCCAACGAGGCCAGCGCCACGCAGTGCTTCGTCGAGGATAGCGGGGACGGGACCTACGTCTGTACCGGTCCGTGATTTCGAGAACCTACGACGCCACGCGTACGGGAGGATTCATGAACAGGTCTCGCATACTCGCCTCGCTGACTCCAGTCGCCCTGGTGCTTGCATGCGGCACTGGGCCGGATCGGACAGTATCCCCGCTGCTGGCCGACCGCTTCGCCAGCTCCGACTGGTCCGAGCCGGTGAATCTCGGGCCGGTGATCAACTCGGCAGCGAATGAGCAGAACGCCACACTGTCTGGTGACGGCCTTTCGCTGTACTTCTCGTCGAACCGAGCGGATGGCCTGGGCCTACTCGACATGTGGGTTGCGCACCGTGAATGCACGGATGTGGCCGATCCTGCGTGCGCCTGGCAAACGCCGGCGAACCTGGGGTCCGTCATCAACACCCCCGGCGTCGACTTCGCCCCGAACCTCTCACTCGACGGGCACCTGCTCTTTTTCGCGAGCAATCGAGGCCTCGGCCCAAACGTCGACATCTACGTGTCGCACCGGGACGACACGAACGACGATTTCGCCTGGGAATCGCCGGTCGCACTTGGCCCCGGTGTCAACACGGCTGACGGGGATCAAGCGCCGATGTATCGGCAGAGTGCCGAGGACGGATCGGCGAATTTCTACTTCAACCGGGGCGCATTGGCGTCGAATGCAGCCGACATCTATGTCGCCTCGGTGACACGCGACGGGGACACGCGCGGTCCGGCGGAGCTCGTTACCGAGTTGAGCCTGCCCAATGTGAACGATGCGGCCGTGACGGTGCGGACCGACGGACGGGAACTGATGTTCTATTCCAATCGCCCTGGCGGTCTGGGTTCCACGGACCTGTGGGTCTCAACGCGGAGCAACAGTCACGAGCCATGGTCGCCACCCGAGAATCCGGGCGCCCCCCTGAACTCTGCGTTCAGCGAGGTGACGCCGAGTATTTCTGCGGACGGCCGGACGCTGATCTTTGGGTCCAATCGCCCAGGTGGGGTTGGGGGAAATGACTTGTACATCTCGACCCGCACCTCGAGCGGGAAAGAATTGGCTCCCTAGGAGTCTCGAACGGAGGTCTTATGTCACACGTATCGCGCAGGCTCGTCTTCTTTGCGGTTCTGGCGCCGCTCGCAGCGTGCGGGACCGACACCGACGGTCTCGTCGCCGGGATCCAAGCGGAGCGCTTTGCGAGCGCCGAGTGGTCGGAGCCGGTGAACCTTGGTCCGCTGATCAATTCGAGCGCGCTCGACGCAAACGCAGGTCTGTCTCCGGACGAGCACACTATCTACTTCGTCTCGGCGCGACCCGGCGGACTCGGCGGCAACGACATCTGGATGGCCCACCGGCAGTGCTTGCCGTGCGACTGGGAAGCGCCGGTCAACCTCGGCGCTCCGATCAACAGCAACCTGGCCGAAGGCGCACCGACGCTGTCGGAAGATGGGCGTTTGCTCTTTTTCTTCAGCGGAAGGTCCGGCGGCTTGGGGAATCTCGACATTTACGTGTCGCATCGTGTGAGCACCGGCGCGGATGGTGATGTCTGGGGCCCACCCGAGAACCTTGGGCCCGATGTCAACACGTCAGGGGCCGAGCAGGGCGCCTACTACGTGAAGGTCACCGGGGAAGCGAACGCGTCCCTGTACTTCAACCGGCTGGGTCCCAGTGGGTCGACGGACATCTACAGGGTCTTCGTCTCGAATGACGGTGTACCACTGGGATCCGCGGTCCTTGTCCCGGAGCTGAGCGATCCGAGCGGCTCCGACCAGAAAGTCGCGGTGCGCACAGATGGCCACGAGCTGTTCTTCGCCTCGATTCGCAGCGGCGGCTTCGGCCTCTTCGACATCTATGTGCTGAGTCGCCAGAGTACGAGCGATCCGTGGTCGGCCCCCGAACACCTCGACGCGCCGATCAACACGCCCGACATCGACTCGCAGCCGAGTCTGTCGCGCGACGGCCGCACACTGATCTTCGCGTCGAGCCGGCCGGGTGGTTTTGGCCAGCAGGACCTCTGGATGACGACGCGCAGGCCGGGCGGGAACGAATTGGCCCCCTAGGATTCGGGCCGAGACCAATATGGGGCGAGCCGAGATGCTCGCCCCTTCCGCGCTGTGGCCGTAGTTTTCCCCCCGTGACCGCGCACCGCTACCCCAACAGCCACGTCTTTTACCGTAAGCTCGGCTACGAGTATCCCAAGATCGTCCGCGGCGAGGGATGCTGGCTGATCGACGAGCGCGGCAAGCGCTACCTCGACGCGGTCGGCGGCGCGTACGTCGCGAATATCGGCCACTCGAACCCCGAAATCGCCGCCTCAGTCGCCGAACAGTGCCGGCAGTTCGGCTACCTCTCCGGCACGATGTTCACCCACGGGCCGGTCGAGAACCTGGCCGACGAGCTGGCCGACACGCTCCCCGGGGACCTCTCGAAGCTCTATTTCCTTTGTAGTGGGTCGGAGGCGGTCGAGGCCGCGCTCAAGTTGGCGCGTCAGTACTGGATCGAGCGCGGAAAGCCGGACAAGAACAAGATCATCGCCCTCGCCCCGGGCTACCACGGCAGCACGCTCCTCGCGCTCTCGGCGTCGGCGCGCGAAACCTACAAGGCGATGTTCCGCCCCTGGCTCGTCGACGTGCACCGCATTCCCGCATCGTATCCGTACCGCTGTGAGTGCGGCGGCCAGAATTCGTCGTGCCCCGTCTGCAGCGGCGACGTGCTGGACGAGGCGATCACCCAAATCGGCGCAAAGAATGTCGCCGCCTTCATCGCCGAGCCCGTCGGCGGCTCGTCGACCGGCGGATCGACGCCGCGCCCCGAGTACTTCAAGCGCGTCCGCGAGATCTGCGACCGGCACGAGGTCCTGTTTATCGCCGATGAGGTGCTGGTAGGCGTCGGACGGACCGGGACCTGGTGGGCGATCGAGCCCTACGGCGTCGCGCCCGACATCATGACGCTGGGGAAGGGGATCTCGGGCGGCTACGCGGCGCTGTCGGCGATCGCGGCCCCCGAACGCATCGTGGATGTGATCGCCCAGGGTTCGGGCAGCTTCATGCATGCGCAGACGTTCTCGCACCACCCCGTTGCCTGCGCCGCCGGCGTCGCGACGATGCACTACCTGAAGAAGCACAAGCTGGTCGAGCGGTGCGCCAAGATGGGGCGCGTGCTGCACGAGCGGTTGCGGCTGCTCGGCGGACTGCCGCACGTCGGGGATGTGCGCGGGCGCGGCCTCCTCGCCGGCATTGAATTCGTCGAAGACAAGGCGACGCGCGCCCCGTTCCCGCGGTCCGTAAAATTCGCGGAGCGTTTTGCGGACGCGGCGCTCGCCGCGGGGCTCACCGTGTGGCCCAACGTCGGCCACGCCGATGGCACGAACGGCGACCTGGTCATGGTGGCTCCCCCGTTCATCATCACGGAGGAGGAAATCCAGGAGATCGTGGGCCGGTTTACCCTAGCCCTCGAGAAGACCACCAATAAGCTGAAGGTTCGGGCATGACGTCCTTCGAAAGTGGAGGCCGGTGACCAATGAGTGCCACTCGCGACTATCCGCGCATCGTCGTGCCGCCGCCCGGTCCCAAGGCCCGGGCGATTGTCGAGCGGCAGGACCGCTATGCCTCGACGTCGTATCCCAAGGAATATCCGCTCGCGGTGGCGCGTGGTGAGAAAGCGATGATCGAAGATGTCGACGGCAATCGCTTCCTCGACTTCATGGCGGGGATCGCGGTTGCGTCCACGGGCTACGGCCATCCGAAAGTGGTGAAGGCGGTCCAGGACGCGGCGGCCCGCTTCCTTCATATCTGCGGCAGCGACTTCTATTACGAGACCTTCGCCGCGCTGTGCGAACGCTTGGCGCAGCTCGCGCCCGGTCCGAGCAAGAAGCGGGTGTTCCTGTCGAATTCCGGCACCGAAGCGGTCGAAGGCGCCATCAAGCTCGCGCGCCATTCCACCGGCCGGCCAGCGATCATCGGGTTCCTCGGCGCCTTCCACGGCCGGAGCTACGGTGGCTTGAGCCTGACCGCGAGCAAGTCGGTGCAACGCTCCGGTTTTGCGCCGTTCCTGCCCGAAATCCATCACGTGCCGTACGGCTATCGCTATCGCTGCGAATACTGCCGCGGCGAATCGGCGTGCACGACCCGCTGTACCTCGTGGATCGAGGAGGAGCTGTTCGTCAAGAAAGTGCCGCCGGACAGCGTGGCGGCGATTTTCGTCGAGCCGATCCAGGGTGAGGGCGGTTACGTCGTCCCGCCTGACGGGTATCTGCGGGAATTGCGCGAGATCTGCGACCGGTACGGCATCCTGCTCGTGTGCGACGAAGTGCAGTGTGGCGTCGGCCGCACGGGCAAGATGTGGGCGTGCGAATACGAGGGCGTCGAGCCGGACATTCTGCTGTCGGCGAAAGGCCTGGGCAGCGGCATGCCGATCGGCGCGATCATCGCGAAAGAATCGATCATGAAATGGAAGCCCGGGGCGCACGGCACCACCTTCGGCGGCAATCCCGTCTGCTGCGCCGCCGCGCTCGCCACGCTCGACATCGTCGAGAAAGAGCTGCTGCCCAACGTCGGGAAGATGGGCGATCGCCTGATCAACGGCGCGCGCAAACTACAGGAGAAGTACGCGGCGATCGGGGACGTGCGCGGCCGCGGGCTGATGGTCGGCGTGGAGTTCGTGAAGGACCGGGCGACGCGCGAGCCCGCACCGGAAGTGCCGCACGAGATCGTGAACCGGGCCTTCAAGAAGGGCCTGCTCCTCCTGGGCTGCGGCAAGAGCTCGCTGCGTTTGGCACCGCCGCTCGTCGTGGATGAGTACGACGTCGACACCGCCCTTCGGATCATCGACGAGTGCCTGCACGAGATCTCGGACTAACGTCAAAAGTCGTGTCGATGCAGGACGCCGTCGCGCGGCACGTGCGCGACGGCGACGTCGTCGTCATCGAGGGTTTCACCCACCTCATTTCGTTTGCGGCGGGGCATGAGATCATCCGCCAGCGCCGCCGCGATCTGACGCTCTGCCGCCTCACGCCCGATTTGATCTACGATCAGATGATCGCCGCGGGCTGCGCGAAGAAGCTCGTGTTCTCGTGGGCGGGGAATCCGGGCGTGGGTTCGCTGCACGCCTTTCGCCGAGCGGTCGAAGCGGGGACGCTCGAGATCGAGGAGTATTCGCATTTCGGGATGGTGGCACGGTTCAGCGCCGGCGCCGCGCGGCTGCCGTTCTGGACGCTGCGCGACTACGCCGGCACCGACCTGCCGCGCGCCAACCCGCGGATCAAGTCGGTCACGTGCCCATACACCGGCGAGGAGCTGGCGACCGTGCCGGCGCTCAACCCCGACGTGACGATCGTGCACGCCCAGCGCGCCGACGCGCAGGGCAACGCCCAGATCTGGGGACTGCTCGGCGTGCAGAAAGAAGCCGCGTTTGCGTCGGAGCGCGTGATCGTCGTGGTCGAGGAGCTGGTGGATGAGCGCGTGATTCGCTCCGACCCGAACCGCACCGTGATTCCCGCCGCCATCGTGAGCGCCGTCGTCGTCGAGCCCTGGGGCGCGCATCCGTCGTATGCGCAGGGCTATTACGACCGCGACAACGATTTCTACGTCGGCTGGGAAGCGATCTCGAAGGACCGCGGCGAGCTGGCACACTACCTCGACGAGTTCGTCTACGGCGTGCAGGGCCGCGCCGAGTACATGGCGAAGCAGCCGCGGCTCATGGAGCGGATCAAGGCGGGAGAGCAGCGCTGCGCCGGAGTCAATTACGGCTACTGACTACTCGCCGGACGAAATGATGGCCGCCGTCGCGGCGCGCGAGCTCGTCGACGGCGAGGTCGTGTTCGTGGGGATCGGGTTGCCGAACCTCGCCTGCAATCTCGCGCGGCGGACCCATGCGCCGAACCTCGTGCTGATCTACGAATCGGGCGCGGTGGGCGCGACGCCGTCGCGGCTGCCCGTCTCGATCGGCGATCCGGCGCTCGTCACCGGGTCGCTCATGGTGTGCGGGATGGCGGACGTGTTTCAGCTGTTTCTGCAGAACGGCCGGATCGAAGTCGGCTTTCTGGGCGGTGCGCAGGTGGACCGGCATGGCAACATCAACACCACCGTCATCGGTCCCTACAAAAAGCCCAAGGTGCGGCTCCCCGGATCCGGCGGCGCGGCAGAGATCGCGATCCACGCGCAACGCATCCTGATCGTCTCGAAGCTCTCCCCGCGCGGGTTCCCGGAGCGCGTGGACTTCGTCACCAGTCCGGGCCAGCGCGTGGCCAAGGTCATCACCGATAAGGGTGTGCTCGAGCGGGACACGGCGAGCGGCGATCTCGTGCTTGCCGGACTCTATCCCGGCGTCGAGATCGCGGAGGTACGTGCCGGTGTCGGCTGGCCGCTGCAATCCCGGCCGCGACTCGCCCGGCTCGACCCGCCGACGCCTGAGGAGCTGCAGCTGCTCCGGGAAGTCCTGGACCCGCAACGGCTATACCTCACGTCATGATCCTCGCGCTCGCGCTCGTTCTGCAGGCGAACACCGATTCGCTCGCGGTGCACGTTCACCAGCTCGCCGACTCCTATCTCACCGCGTACTTCGGACAACATCCCGACGAGGCGACGCTGGACGGCGTGGCGAACATCCGCCACGAGCGGCTGCCCGATAACTCGCCCGACGCGCTGGCGCGGTGGCAGGATCGCGAAGACGCCTGGCTCTCGGCACTCAAGCGCATCAATCCGTCGCGCATCGCGGGCCGGCCGGAATTCATCGCGTACGGGATCATGCGTGATGCGCTCGAGGGGTCGATCGCGACGCGCGTCTGCCGCTACGAGCTGTGGAGTGTGGCGCACGCCGGGGGCGGCTGGCTGTCGACCATCACCGCGCTCGCGGCGCTGCAGGGAGTCGGCACTGACGACGCGCGGCGCCAGGTCCTGGCGCGCTGGCACGCCATTCCCGCCTATATCGCGACCGAGATGGCGAACCACCGTGAAGGGCTCAGGCGAGGGTACACCGCGCCGCGCCGAAATGTGCAGATCGCGCTGAACGAGATCGACACACTCCTCGCCACGCCGCCCGACCAATCGCCGCTGTACGATCCCGCGCGCCGCGATTCGACGCCGGGGTTCGGGACCGAGGTCCGGCGGCTGCTCGACCAGGAGATCATCCCGGCGATTAAGGCGTACCGCGAGTTCCTTGCGACCGAGTACCTCGAGCACGCCCGGACGGACATCGGCGTGTTTGCGAACCCGCACGGCGCGGACTGTTACAAGGCCAGCATTCGCGCCACGACCGGCCTCGCGCTCACGGCCGATTCCGTTCACACCATCGGCCTCATGGCGGTTGACCAGCTCGAGAATGCGATGCGCGCGATCGCGATCCGCTCGTTCGGCACGAGCGACGTCTCGCGGCTGCTCGAGCGGCTTCGGACTGATACCGCCAACACGTTCCACACGCGGGATGAGATGCTGAGCACGGCACGTGACGCGCTCGGGCGCGCGCGCACCGCGATTCCGAAGTGGTTCGGCCGGCTGGCCCGCGCGCCGATCGTGGTCGAGCCGTACCCGGCGTTTCGCGAGCGCCAGAGCGTCGGCGAGTGGAATCCGCCTGCCGAAGACGGCAGCCGGCCGGGCATCTATTACGTGTCGACCTACGATCCACGCCACAAGTCGCGTGCCGACCTCGAGCCGCTCACGTTTCACGAGACGATCCCCGGCCACCATCTGCAGGGCACGATTGCGCTGGAGCGCGGCGACACGCTCCCCGCGATCGCGCGCTACTTCTGGTCGGCGGGCATGGGGGAAGGGTGGGCCGAGTACGCCGAGCAGCTGGCCGACGAAATGGGTCTCTATTCGTCCGACACGGCGCGGTTCGCCATGCTTGCGGACATCTTGTTGTCGGCAACATTGCTGGTCGTGGACACGGGAATTCATCAGTACGGATGGACGCGTGAGCAATCGATCGACTACATCCGGCAGCACACCCACGTGCCCCTGCTTCGCGCCGAGGTCGGCGTCGATCGCTATCCGGTCTGGCCGGCGCAAGGCTTGTCCTATGGATTGGGGCGGCTCGAGATCTGGCGGCTGCGCCGCCAGGCCCAGCAGCAGCTGAAGAAGCGGTTCGACATTCGCGAGTTTCACGATCATGTGCTGGAAAACGGCGCCGTGCCGCTGCCGCTGCTGCGTGCATCGATCGAACGATGGCTCGACGCTTCGCGTTAGCACTCGCGCTCGTCCCCACATGCCTTCATGCGCAACGCGAAGGCGTGCTCAAGCAGGTCGCACTGCCGCACGCCTACTACTGGCGCGAGATGTATGTGCCGCAGGCGACGAGCGGGCCCAGCGCCGCTACATGGTCACCGGACGGCACCGAGCTGATCTACTCGATGCAGGGCACGCTCTGGCGGCAACGCGTCGGATCGCCGGTCGCCACGCAGCTGACCTCAGGCCCGGTTTACGATTATCAGCCCGACTGGTCGCCCGACGGGCGCACGGTCGTGTTCGCGCGCTATGCGCATGACGCGATCGAGCTCGAGTTGCTCGACCTGGCGTCCGGAAGTGTCACGCCGCTCACGACCAACGGGGCGGTAAACCTCGAGCCGCGCTGGTCGCCGGATGGCGTGCGCATCGCGTTCGTGTCGTCGCTGTACAACGGGCGGTGGCACGTCTTCATCTTGAGTCCTGCGGGCTCGAAGGATCCCGTACGGATCACGGAAGACAACGACAGCAACCTGCCACGCTACTACTACAGCAAGTGGGACCACTACATCTCGCCGACGTGGTCGCCCGACGGCAAAGAAATCATCCTCGTCTCCAATCGCGGTCACATTCACGGCACGGGCGGGTTTTGGCGCATGGACGCGCGCCCAGGTGCGCCGCTGCGCGAGCTGCGCTACGAGGAGACGACGTGGAAGGCGCGTCCCGATTGGTCGCCCGATGGCACACGCGTCGTCTACAGCTCCTACCTGGGCCGCGAATGGAATCAGCTGTGGCTGATGACGAGCGACGGCGGCGATCCCTTTCCGCTGACCTACGGCGAGTTCGATGCCACCGCGCCGCGCTGGTCGCGGGATGGGAAACAGATTGCGTACGTCTCCAACGAGCGTGGTAACACGGCGCTGTGGGTGATGGAAATCCCTGGAGCGAGGCCGCTGCGTGTCGAAGCGTCCGAACGGCGTTACAAAGGCGCAGTGGGAACGCTGCGTGTGAATGTCGTGGACCGGGCCGGGCGTCCGATTCCCGCGCGCATCTCCGTGACGACGGCGGAGGGGCGCGGCTACGCCCCCGATGATGCATGGCGGCACGCAGACGAGGCATTCGACCGCTCTGAGCGGCAATTCGAATACGCCTATTTCCACTCGGCTGGATCGAGCGAGGTGACGGTTCCGGCGGGGCAGGTACACGTGGAGGTGTGGCGCGGCCCCGAGTATCGGGTGTTTCGTGCCGACGCGTCTGTACCGCCTGGCGGACTCGTGACACGCCGCGTCGTGCTCGAGCGTCTCGACAATCTCCAGGCCCGCGGCTGGTGGAGTGGCGACGTCCACGTGCACATGAACTACGGCGGCGCCTACCGCAACACCCCGGAGCATCTCGCGTTCCAGGCGCGGGCCGAGGATCTGCACGTGGTCGAGAATCTGATCGTGAACAAGGAACAGCGGATTCCCGATATCGCCTATTTCCGGACCGACGCCGATCCGGTATCGAGTCCCACGTTGCTGCTCCGGCACGCCCAGGAATTCCACACCAGCGTCTGGGGTCACCTGGGACTCCTCGGACTCAGCTCGCACTACCTGCTCCCCGAGTACGCCGGCTATCCCAACACCCCCGCCGCGAGTCTCGCGCTGACGAACGCAGTCGTCGCTGATCTTGGGCACGCGCAAGGTGCACTCGTCGGGTACGTCCATCCGTTCGATACGAAGCCCGATCCGGCCGACACCACCGCGCCGCTCTTCTACGAGCTGCCGGTCGACGTCGCCCTCGGCAAGGTCGATTACCTCGAGGTGATGGGATATTCGGATCACCTCATCACGTCCGAGATCTGGTACCGGTTGCTGAACTGTGGATTTCGGCTGCCGGCGGCCGCCGGCACCGATGCGTTCCCGAACTTCGCGAGCCTCCGTGGGCCGCCCGGGCTCGTGCGCGTATTCGTGCGCTCCGGTGCCCGTCTCGATCACGGCTCCTGGCTCGGGGGACTGAAGGCGGGGCGGACGTTCGTGACCAATGCGCCGCTGCTCGACTTCTCGCTCGCGGGCCGCGCGATCGGTGACGAGATCGTGCTGTCAGCCGGGAGCCATCAGCTATCGGCTCGCGTCGGTATGCGTTCCAACGTGCCGGTGGATCATCTGGAGGTCATCGGGAACGGGAAGGTGGTCGCGACGATTCCGCTGCGCGGCGATCGCACTCGCGCGACGGACACCATTGTGATTCCGGTGACGAGCAGCGGTTGGTACGTGTTACGTGCGTACGCCGATAGAGCCGAGCTGCCGGTGCTCGATCTCTACCCGTTTGCCTCGACGAGTCCGATCTACGTAAGAGTGGGCGACCAGCCTGTCAGGTCGACGGAGGATGCGGCGTTCTTCGTGCGCTGGATCGACCGCATCGATCAGGCGACGCGTGCCAGCTCGGCCTGGAATACGGCGGCCGAGCAAGCCGGCGTGTTGCGTACCCTGGCCCAGGCGCGAGCCGTCTTTACCAGATACTAGGGACCTTGTCCTTCGGCCGCACCATCAGATCGCCTTCCTTGCAACCGAAGGCCTGCGCGAACGCCGGGATGTTCGAGAGCGGCCCGTTGATCCGCCACTGCTCGGGGGCGTGCGGGTCGACCGTCACCCGCGTGCGCAGCTGCTCAGGTCGTACGTGGACACGCCAGCTCTGGGCGTAGGCAATGAAGTACCGCTGCTCGGGCGTATAGCCCTCGATCAGCGGCGGCCGCCCCTGGCGCGCGAGCCTGCTCTCGAGCGCGTCGTAGGCGGTCAGGAGGCCGCCCCAGTCGGCGATGTTCTCGCCCTCGGTGAGCGCGCCGTTCACGTGGAAGGTGTCGACCTGGATGTACTCGTTGAATTGCCGTTCGACGAGCGCCGCCTGTTCGACGAAATGCACCGAGTCGGACGGCTGCCACCAGTCGCGCAGGTTCCCCTTGGCGTCGTAGTGGCGGCCTTCATCATCGAAGCCGTGGGTCAGCTCGTGTCCTGCCCAGCTGCCGCCGAGGGAACCGTAGTTCGCGGCGTCGTCCGTGTTGGGATCGAACGTCTGGGGCGCGAGGGCGCCGGCGGGGAAGACCATCTCGTTCTTCGACGCGTCGTAATACGCGTTCACGGTCGGGACGGTGATGCCCCATTCGGTCGTGTCCACCGGCATGCCCGGCCGGTTGACGGTCCGCTCCCACTCGAAGACGTTGGCGCTCGCGACATTGAGCACGAACGGCCCTTCCGATTGCCGGAGCCGGGAATAATCCCGCCACTGGTCCGGGTAGCCGACCTTCTCGTTCATCCGCGCGAGCTTGTCGAGCGCCTGCGCCCGGGTGGAGTCGGACATCCAGGTGAGATGTTTCAAGCGCTCACCAAATGCCGCGCGGATGTCGTCGATCACCGCGCGAGCGCGGGCACGCGCCTCAGGCGGGAATGTCTTCTGCACGTACGCCTGACCGAGTGCCTCGCCGAGGTCGCCATCGGTCTCACGCAGGCAGCGCTTCCAGCGCGGCAACAGTGCCCGCGCTCCGCTGAACCGGGCCCGGAACGCAAAGTCTTCCTGGACAAAGGGCGTCGAGAGCCACGGCGCGGACGCCGCGATCGCGTGATACTTGAGATAGGCGCGCCAGGTGGCGAGCGGCGTCGCCCGGAGCAGCGAATCCACGCGCCGCATGAACTCAGGCGCGGTGACATTCACTTTTTGCACGGGCGCCCGCAGTCCGATCGAGCGGAAGTACCGCGTCCACCCGATTCGCGGCGCGAGCGCCGTCAGCTGCGCGATGCTCATGGGGTGATCGGTTTTGACGGGGTCGCGCCGCTCGACGCGCGTGAGCGAGGCCTGGGCGAGCGACGTCTCCAGCGCCATCACGTCGGCCGCTTGCCGCTTGGCGGTGGCCGAGTCTTGCCGCGCGAGCCGCAGCATGGTGGCGACATGCGCCACGTAGGCCTGCCGCGTCGAGTCCGACGCCGCCCCTTGAGCGAAGTAGTAGTCGCGATCGGGTAACCCGAGCCCACCCTGGTAAAACCAGGTGATGTAGTGCGTCGCGTCGTGGGAATCGACGTCCGGCGAGTAGCGGAACAACACGTTGACGCCCAGGATCTGCAGCTTCGCGATTTCCGGCAGGAGGCGCGTCCGCGTCGTGATGGAGTCGATGCCGCGCAGCCATGGTCTGATCGGCGTGACACCGGCCGCCTCGATCGCCGTCGAATCCATGCAGGTCGCGTAGAACGTGCCGAGCTTCTTGGGCGTGGTCGCCGGCGGGAAACTGTTCCGTCGCGCCGCGGCATCCTCGAGCACCGTGCGCACCACCAGCTCGTTGCGGTCGCTCATGTCGCGCGTGACGCCCGAGGTCGAGTACGCCGCCGGAATCGTGTCGTGCGCGAGCCACGCCCCGTTCGCGAACCGGGAGAAGTCGGTGCACGCCGCCACTGTGGTGTCGATCCAGCGGACGTCGACGACCTTGAGCGGTGGCCAGTCGCCACCGGCGGGTGTTTGGGCAGTTGCAGCGACTGGGGGGGAGACGACGGCGAGCAGCGACACGACCAACGACGCGCGCAACATCAGAAGCGGCTCCGGAGAAGAGAGAAGCCGAATCCTATCCCGTGGTGGATGCCTCGTCAAAAGCGGGAGGAGCGGCGGGAGCCTGCCGGGTGCTCGTGCGAATCACCACCTGATGCTTCTGCCCGAGCCGCTGCACGGCGGTTTCGCGCTCTGCCTCCTTCTTATAGACCGCGGCCACCGCGCTTCCCGATCCGCATAACCGCACCCAGATCGGGCCCGTCTCGGCGACACGTTCATAGAGTGAACGCAGCTCCGGATGTTTCCCGAACACGACCGATTCGAAGTCGTTGCCGCCGAGCCGGCCGATGCTGCCCCAGGTGCTGAGGGCGTCGGCGTCGAGCACCACGGGACCACGCGGGGCGGGAGTGGGATTCTGCTCGTCCCACCACGCATAAGCGTCCGGCGTCGAGACCTGAATGGGCGGGACCGCGATCAGGACCGGATGTGCGGCCGGAGCGGCCAGCCGGTACTGGCGTTCGCCGCGCCCCCACGCCAGTGCCTGCGGCGCGCCACCCGCGAAGAAGGAGACATCGGCGCCGAGCTTCGCGGCGAAATGAAGCAGCTCGTGCCGCGGCACGGCGTTGCCGGCGAGCGCGTTCACTGCGTGCAGCGCCGCGGCGCCGTCGCTCGAACCCCCGCCGAGCCCCGCGCGCACGGGAATGCGCTTCGTGAGCGTGATGGAGACGCCGAAGCGATTGCCGGTCGCGTCCAGCACCAGCCGCGCGGCCCGCACCGCCAGGTTCTCATCGGTCGAGCCGAGATCAGGTCCATCGACTTCCAGCTTCACGCCTGAACCTGTGCGCTGCACGGCCAGCTCATCCGCTAATTCGAGCAGCGCGAACGCGGTCTCGATCTGGTGAAAGCCGGATGATTCGCGCGCGAGAATCCGCAGAAAGAGGTTGACCTTCGCGTGCGCCGGCACCCGCACCGCGTCGGTCACGCGGCTGCTCCGTCCGTGGTGGGGGGAGGTGAAGCGGCGCGCAGCTCACCCAGTCGCAGGTGCAGGCGCGACAGCGACCACAGGCCGAGTACGGTGATAGGAATGAACGTCGTGAGGTGATAGGTCAGGGCGTAGGCGATCGCCTGGCTCGAGTCCACGCTGTACAGCCGCAACGTCACCAGGGTCGCGGCTTCGAACACGCCGCCGTAACCCGGTGTCGAGGGAATCGCGACCCCGAAGCCGATGATGCCTTGCAGGAGCAGCGCTGCCTCGAGGGGGACTTCGAGGCCGAAGGCGCGAAAGCAGATCGCGAATGCCGCGGCATTCTTGATCCACAGCACCAGCGACCAGAAGACGACGCCGGCGAAGCGGCCCGGACTCTTGAGCACCGCGAGCCCCTCGACGATCCCGTCCGAGAGCCGCACCACGCGGTCCGCGACGTGGACTGGCAGCGTACGCCGCGCGACGCGCTCGACCCGGACCAGGAAGAGACCGGGCCGATTCGCGATGAAGAGCAGAATCACCAGCACCAACCCAAACAGCACCGCCGTAGAAGCAGCGATTGCCGACAGCGATCGCCCGCCGACGAGGGCATGAGAGGGGAAGGATGGTGCCGCGATCGCGACCGCCATCAGCCCGAGCATGACGAGCGCGTCGAACACGCGCTCGACGCCGATCGTGCCGAGCGCCGTCGTGAAGCGCACCGGAAGCTGGCGGGAGGCGACGTAGGCGCGCGCGACTTCGCCGGCACGGGCGGGGAGCAGGTTGTTCGCCATGAAGCCGATCGTCGTCGCGTGCCACAGCGGCAACAAGGGGAAGGGGCGGCCCTCCCCATCGCGCAGGATCAGGCGCCAGCGAATCGCCCGGACCGGAAACGTGACGGTCGCGACCACGACCGTGAGCAGCAGCAGCCAGACGTTGGCATGCTGTGCGTAGTCCCAGACTTTCCGGGGATCGATCTTGTACAGCACCCAGACCAGCAGTGCCGCGCTGATGGCGAGCCCGATCAGCCAGGCTCCCCTCCAGCGGTTTTGCTTACTCGGGTTCGATGGCGAGGACAACGAGATCGCAGACTTCGTCGATGATGGCGCGGAGCGAGTCGCCGCTCGCGCGCTTTGCCGCTTCCCGCAGCTCCTGCGCGCGCCGCCGGGCGCCGGCGCCCCTGTACAGCAGCGTGTTGATGTCGACCGGCTCGTTCCCGTTACTCGGGGGCGCCGGGGCAGCCGACACGCGAGATGATCCGCCGCTGATCAATTCCTCGAGCGACGCGGGGCCGACACCGGCGGAAACCATCTGCTGGTAGACCGTCCACGTGCCCGCGATGTCCGTCGCCGACTCGCCGCCGGCGGGCTGGGGGGTGGACGGGGGCACGGGTGACGGAGCGCGGGTGGCGCCTGAGGGTCTCGCGCGATCGGCTGGTGTGGTCGGAGCAGGCGGCGGTACGGGCACGCGCGGCGGTGCGGGGACGGGTACCGGCGCCGCTACGGGCGTCGCCCCGCCCAGGCGTCGCACGGCGAGCGTAACAGCGGCGAGCGCCGCGGCGGTGGCCGTTTCGTCGCCCGCGCTGGATGCCGAGAGCAGCTCGCCCGCTTTGCGGAGCTCGGCGGCGAACAGGGCAGGCTGGCTCACCGCGATTCCGCTCGTCACCGCTTCGCGTGCGGCCTGCGCGAACTCGGCGACGCGCTCGGCGACCGCGCCGCCGCCGGCCGAGCTCAGCGCGCGGAACGTCCCGCCGAGCGTGTGGGCGCGCAGCTCGCGCTGCGTCGCGCTGGGCGCGCGCTCGAGCGAGTCGGCGGCCTGGCGCAGATGCTCGCCATGACTCACCAGCTCGACGCGACCGAGCGTGGTCGGGCGCGGGCTCGCGTCTCCGCCACCCGGCGGCGTGCCGCGGCGCACGATCGTACCCACCGTTTCGATCGGCACGATGTCGGGCTCGCTGTCCATGAACTGCACCCGCAGCCCCGCGAACTTCCGGAACTCCGCGCTCTCCGGATCGGGACGGCCGCGCTCGGCCACCTCGCGCGCCGCGTGCGCGATGGACGTGGCCGCCATCTGGAACAGCTCCGCGACCGTGTCGCCGAAGCCCGGCGGCGCCGTCGTGCCGATACGGTTCACCTCACCGATCGTCTCTTCGATGCCTTCCAACAGATCTGGCAGCGGCGGGAGGTCGTTCAGCGCGGCGAGGCCACGCAGCGGCTGCAGCGCCTTGAGCACCTGTTGCAGCGGGTCATGCGCCAGCGGATTTGCCCTGAGCGCGCGCCCGGCGCGATCGAGCGCGCTTGCAATGGCGGCGCCCTCACGCGCGACGAATGCGCGCGCACCGGCGTCGAGCCCCATCGCTTCGGCGGCGCGCACCTGGCCCGACGCCCGCCCGCCCAGCTGCTCGAGCTGGCTGGCCAGCGCTTCCGCCTTGGCGGTGTCGGCCTCGGTCCAGCTTGCCGCTTTGCGCACGAAGATCTTGAGGTCGTCGATCGCCCGGGTGGTGATCTGTTTGGTGGCCGCGTCCCAGGGACGCCGGCCTTCGCGCACACCACGCGCGAGCGCCTCGAGGCCCATCGCCGCCCGCGCGATCCCCTGCTGGCTCGCCATCAGGGCGCTGCCGCGCAGCGCGCGCGCCAGCCGCACCAGCTCGTCGGCCGCCGGTGGGGTGGGCGGCTGGAGCAGGGCATCGAGCCGGTCGAGATACTCCCCCGCCTCGAGGGCGAAGAAGTCCGACATGCCGAGCGGAGCTGAGGGGTTAGTCATCGGCAACCAAGGTAAATAAATCCGGGGCGCGCTGCACGGCTGCGGCAGTGCTCCCGCGCATGCTGCGCACCTGCCCTATGGCAGGCGCTCCACGACTTCCAACTCCTTGTGACAAAACACTCTCGCCAACCTCTGAGAAGGCACGGCGCTTGCCTTTGTCTTGGCCGGACTCTTCCCGATTCACTCTTCACGGAGGTTGCATCATGTCCAGGCTCAAGGCCCTTGCCGGGGTATCGGCGACCGCGGTGATCGCGCTGGTCGGGTGGAGCTGCGAGGCGAATCGCACCGCACTCGCACCATCCGGCGGCGGGCCGCTATTTCACTTCCAGCAATTCGAGTGTACACCCCTCAAGATGACGGGCGGCGGTCGCATCGATTATCCGCCCGGCACCCGCGACCAGAATCCTCCCGCCAGCCACGAGTACGAAACGTTCGGAGCGCACGTGATTGCCTCCGGGCAAGTGGATGAGAATGGCAGGTGCCTGGCGGACAAGGGGGCGTTGGAGTGGGTGGATCACCGCCCTGAGATGGAGGTCGACGGGCATCCGCTCAACCTCCACGCCACCGAGGTGACCTTCGCCGAGCGGGCGACCGACGCCACGTGCAGCGATGGGGCCGTGCATTGGGGCGGGAAGCTCCGCGTGCAGAACACCGGACAAGAGAATCTGGACTTTGAAGTATGGGATTGCGACAACGGTGAGCCGGGCCGCGACGACGGTTTTGCGATCAGCGTGCCGGAGATTGGCTACGCCGTGCAGTGTTGGGAGCCCGATTACAACACCCCAGCGGAGCCGACGTGTTACCTGACGGGCGGCAACCGGCAGTTCCACCCGACCCACTGATGCGAAGCGCAAGGAGGAACACAATGAAAACCGATAGCATCCGGCGGGCGGTCCGTTTCATGGGACTCGTGCTGCCGTTGACCTGGGCGCCGCGCGCCGTGATGGCCCAGGGGACCGCCACCTGCTCGTCGTACGGTGTCGGCGTCACCACAGCGACCGTCAACCAGCTGCTCGCGTCCGCCGTCGTTTCGGCGGGCGAATTGATGGCACAGGATCAGGCGGGCGATGTCGCGGTGCCGGGATTGGTGACGGCCCAGAACGTCTTCGCCATCGCCAACGGCGGCGGGGATGACGGCTCCGACGCCGTGAGCAGTGCGACACTCGGCGCCGTGAACATTCTGAACGGGCTCATCACCGCTGACGGTGTGGTTGCGATGGCGACCAGCACCGTCGGCGATGCGAATGCCCAGGGCTCGAGTCTCGCGCATTTGGTCGTGAACGGTGTGGACGTCGACGATAATCCCGCGCCGAACACGCGCATGGACCTGGATGGCGTGGGGTACGTCGTGTTCAACGAGCAGATTCGCACCAGCACCGGGATCACCGTCAACATGATCCACGTCGTGTTACAGGAGAAGGTGCTGGGAGTCACGCGGACGACGGGTCACATCCGCATCGGCTCGGCATCGGCCAAAGTGAGCTGACGGGTTGGGGTCCGGCTGACCCCGGGGCGATGCCCCGGGGTTAGTCGGGTCTCGTCACCAGACTCTTCATTCGCCGGACCGCCTCTTCCATGCCCCAGAACACCGCGTTGCTCACGATCGAATGGCCGATATTGAGCTCTTCAATCTCAGGAATGGCGGCCACCGGCTGGACGTTCTGGTAGGTCAAACCGTGCCCGGCGTGCACGGCCAGTCCCAGGCCTTTCGCGTGCGCCGCCGCTCGACGCAGTTCATTCAGCGCCTTTGGTCCACGCTTCCATGTGTGCGCATACCGCCCCGTATGCATTTCGATCGCAGGGACGCCGAGCTCCTGTGCCATATCGATTGTCTTCAGTGACGGATCGATGAACAAGCTCACGCGTATCCCTGCGCCCTGGAGCCGCGCGATCGCGTTCTTCAAACGCCGATCCCCTTTCCGCAGTGCGAGCCCTCCCTCGGTCGTGATCTCCTGGCGCTTCTCGGGGACGAGCGTCGCCTGAAACGGCTTAATCCGCGCGGCGAGCCGGACGATTTCGGCATGGGCGCCCAGCTCCAGATTGAGGACGGTGCGCACGCTGCGCGCGAGCGCGGAGACGTCGGCGTCCTGGATGTGGCGGCGGTCCTCGCGCAGATGGACCGTGATCCCGTCGGCACCCGCGCGCTCGGCGGCGGCCGCCGCCTGCACCGGGTCGGGCTCGTCGGTCTTGCGCGCTTCGCGGAGCGTCGCAACGTGATCAATGTTGACGTAGAGACGCATGGTGTCTTACCTTCGGGTCACCCCGACCACAGGTCTTGTCTCGTGAAGCGACGGCTCGCGCTCATGCTCGTTCTGCTGGCCAGCGGCGCCTGCGGCAAGAACCAGGCACCGAGCGCTCCCGTACCCCAGTCGATGAACGAATCGATCACGCGGTTTCTCACCGCGGTCAAGGCGAACGATATCAAGCGCATGGGGGAGCTCTGGGGGACGGAACACGGTCCCGCGGCCGGCTCGATGAACTCCGACAAAATGCAGCGGCGCCTGATGGTGATTCAGAAATTTCTCGATCATAACGGCTACCGGATTATTGAAGGTCCGCTGCTCGTGTCGGGACACGATGAGCTGCGGACCTTTCGCGTGGAGCTGCAACGCTCGAGCTGCAACCAGGTCGTACCGATCGACGTCGTGCGGACCCGCAGCGGCGGCTGGCTGGTGAACGACGTGCATCTCGAGAGCGCCGGCACACCCGGGCGGTGCGAGCAGGCGGGGACGGGAACAAGACCGTAAGGGCGGGCGTTCCACCTACTCAGTCAGCTCCAGCAGAATGCCGTTCGTGGTTTTGGGGTGCAGGAACGCTATGCGCCGTCCGCCGGCCCCGCGCCGGGGCGTCTGGTCGATGAGCTGGTAGCCGGCAGTCCGGCAGCGCTCCAGGGTGGCGTCGAGATCAGAGACGCGGTAACAAATATGATGGATGCCGGGCCCGCGTTTCGCGAGGAATTTGCCCACCGGGCTGGTGGGATTCTGCGGCTCGAGGAGCTCGACGTCGACGCCGCCAAAGTGCAGGCTGACGATCGTGGCGCCATCAGCGGTTTCAGGGTGTCCGGGCGAGAGTCCCAGGACGTCGCGATAGAAGGCAAGGGCTTCGGAAATGCTCGTGACCGCGATGCCGATGTGAGCGACGGACGAGTTCATAGAAAGTCAAACTAACGTTTATCGAAGGAGCGTGAAGGGTTATGGTGAATGTTACGGACTCCACCTTCCAGGCAGAAGTGGAGCAGCATAAAGGCCTCGCCGTGGTGGATTTCTGGGCGACGTGGTGTGGTCCGTGCCACATGGTCGCGCCGATCATGGATCAGCTGGCGGGCAAGTACAACGGCAAGGTGAAGATCGTGAAGCTGGACATCGACGCCAACCAGGCGACGGCGATGCGCTTTAACGTCCGCTCGATTCCGAGTATTCTATTCTTCAAGGACGGCCGGCACGTGGACACGATCGTTGGTGCGTTGCCGTCCCTGGCGTTCGAGCAAAAGATCGAAAAGCACCTCTCGTAGCTTCCTCGTCGGAGGACGATGCGCGCGAGCACCGCTCGCCTGACTAATTCGCCGGTTCGCCTCGCGGATCTCCAATTTCCGCAGGTGAGCCGGCTTATTCATCGTACCAGGCTCGCCTTCATTCATCTCGACAATCTGCTGGCGTACGCCAAGCGCGACCGCGACGGGCGGATCGACGGGTACCTGGCCGCGCATCTGCCCGACGAGTGCGTGCTGCTGTTCTTCCGCAAAGGTGAGGCGGTCAACGCCGCCTCGCTGCACACCGCCGGCCGCCACGTCATCACCATCACTGAGGCGCTGAAGCGCATGCGCGCCGAAGTCGAGCGCGGCGATCTGACCTACTGCGCCGCGCCGATGGAGCAGCTCGCGTGGATGTACGGGGCGTGCGCCGGCGGCTATCAGGCACGCTTCCTCGACGTCAATCAGCCGGAGAAATTCTTCCCCGTGTTACAGCAGGAAAAGGTGACCGGCGTGCTGGAGCTGATTGCGAACGGCCGGGTGTCCTACCTCAAGTTCGATCAGGGCAAGTATCTGAGCGGCCACTTCTGCGACAAGCCGGACAACGTGCCACCCGCGCGCTACCTCGAATCACTGTTCGACGCAGGGGCAGGTGGTGTGGCGCCGGCGATGTCGGCGGGAACGTTCCAGGCGGGGGACGACCTGCCCGCCCAGGCCGCGACCGCGCTCGTGAATACCTACCGGGAGCTGTACTGGCGGATCGTGGACGCGGTCGAGCGAGAATTCCCCGGCGAAGCAAAACGGCGCGCGCAGAAAGTGACGGCCGCGATCGTGGACACGCATCAGGCCCTGGCCCTGATGAGCGTGCCCCGCGGCACCGACACACCGGACGCCGTCGTGCGGCCGGAAGAGCTGTCCACGGCGCTGACGGACTGGGCGCTGCAGCTGCTGGAGGGCGCCGAGGTCATGATGCCGGGGACCGCGACGAAGGTGCTGAAGGACGCGACGCGCGAGCATCGCTACGTGCTGCAGGCGGCCAATTTCTACGGCCGGCTCCCCTGGCGGGTGACGTGGTGACGTGGCCGGCACCCTCTACGTTGTCGCGACGCCTCTTGGAAACCTCGGCGATCTCTCGCCGCGTGCCGCCGACACACTAAAGCGCGTGGCGGTCGTCGCCGCCGAAGACACGCGCCACAGCAAACCCCTCCTCGTTCACGCCGGCTCACGCGCCGAGCTGGTCAGCTTCCACGAACACTCGTCGGAACGCGCCCTCGAGCGCATCCTGCGCATCCTCTCAGAAGGAAGGGACGTCGCGCTGATCACCGACGCCGGGACACCGGCCATCAGTGATCCGGGCGTGGCGTTGGTTGCGGCGGCGCGAGAGCGGGGGGTTCAGGTAATCACGATCCCCGGCCCGTCCGCCGTAGCGGCGAGCTTGTCGGTATCAGGGATTGGAGCGGACCGCTACCTGTTTCTCGGATTCTTGCCCCGCAAGGGAACGGATCGTCGACGACTGCTGGACATTATTTCAACGAGTGAGTGGACGACCGTGGTGTTCGAGGCACCCAATCGCGTCACGCAGCTGCTCGCCGATCTGCTGGAGGTGTGTGGTCCGGAACGGCGGGCCACCGTCTCTCGTGAGATGACGAAAGTGTTCGAGGAGACCCGTGCGGGGACGTTGCAGGAATTGTCAGAACACTATGCAGAGGCCCCCGCGCGAGGCGAGGTTACGGTAGTACTCGAGCGAACGGGGAAGCAGCGCGTCCACGAGCCGCCGGCCGATGCGGGCTCGCGCGCCAAGGCTCTGCTTGCCGAGGGTCTGTCACGAAAAGACGTGGCGAACAAGCTGGTTGAGGAGACGGGAATTTCCCGGAATACGGCATATCGCTTGGTGAATGAACTCTGAGGGAACGATGGAACGATGGAAAGTTGGAATGACACTGCTCGTGGGCGTCAGCATCGCAGTCGCGCGCCCATCACCACTTTCCATCATTCCATCATTCCATCATTCTCCTGCCTCTTTGACAATCGGTCGCCTCCACTACGACGGCGGCGGCGATTGGTACGCGAATCCCTCGAGCCTGCCGAACCTGCTCACCGCCTTGCGGGAACGCACGACGCTGCCCGTCGCCGATCGCGAGCGCGTGGTGACCCTCACCGGGCCGGAGCTCTGGGACGTCCCCTACATCTATATGACGGGCCACGGCAACGTGCATTTCTCGGACGTAGAAGTCCGCAACCTGCGCCGCTATCTGGAGCAGGGCGGCTTCTTGCACGCCGACGACAACTACGGCATGAACGCATCGTTCCGGCGGGAGATCGTGCGCGTATTTCCGGATCATCCGATGGTTGAAGTGCCGTTGACGCACCCGATTTACAACCTGGTGTACGCCTTCCCGAAGGGGATCCCGAAGATCCACGAGCACGACGGGCTGCCCGCGCAGGGGTTCGGCATTTTTTTGGGAGACCGGCTTGTCGTATACTACTCCTACCAGTCGGACCTCGGGGATGGATGGGAGGACTCCACCGTCCACCACGACCCTCCCGAGCTTCATGAGGCGGCGCTGCGGATGGGTGTGAATCTCTTCACGTACGCGGTGAGCGGAATCAAATGACCGAGACGGCGCGCCGGCTGCGTCGGCTGGGGGCTCCCCACGCACGGGCGCGCGCGTTCGCCGTGGCGCTCGCCGGCCTCGGCGCGGCACTGGCCGCGGCCGCGCTCGGCGTCGCGCTGTCACCGGCTGTCTCGGGCGTGGCCCTGGCCTGGACGCTCGTCGTCGCGAGTGCGGTCGCGGCGACCTGGGCGGTGCGCCGCACCCATCGCGAGGCCGCTACCCCCAAGCTGGGCAGGCTGATCGAGAACGCGGCCGGGGGACGGGCCGGAAGCGTCGTCGGAGTCGTAAGTCCAGCGGCGGGAACCGGCTCTGCCGAGCTCTTGCTCGCGGCCGATACGCGCGCGGCCGCCGTCGTGTCACTCGCTGCACCCAATGTCGATCGTGACATGCGCCGCACCACACGCCGCCGTGTGGCCGCCGGCGCGGGCGTCGCGCTCACCGGTGTGATCCTGTTTCTGGCCGGCTCGCCCGCCTCGGGCCGCGCCGCGGCGTTCTGGCATCCGATGCGGACTTGGCGGGACGCGCGTGCGCCGGTGCGGCTGGCGGTGGATCGACGGACGGTGCGGCGCGGCGGCAGCGTCACCGCGACCATCACCGTACCCGGCGGCGAGCGCGTGACGCTGTGGACACGCGGACCCGGCGAGCCCTGGAAAGCGAGAATCCTGGCGCTCGATGCAGACGGCCAGATCGTCCAGCAGGTGGGGCCGATCGACGCTGATCTCTTCCTCCGCGCCTCGAGCGGTGGACGCAGGAGCGGTGAGATCAAGATCGATGTTGCGCTGCCCGCGTTCCTCGCTGATCTCGGGCTGACGGCTCGCTTTCCTTCTTATCTCGGCCGCTCAGACGAGCCGCTGCTCGTCGGTCCGGACGCCATTCCGCTGCCGGCCGGAACGACGGTCCTCACGAGCGGCACGGCAAGCGTTCCCCTCTCGAGCGCTGCCTGGACCCTCGAATCGCGCGTCGAGCAGCTGCACGTCGCTGGGACGCGGATCGACGGGCGCTTTACGCCAACGGCGAGCGGCACCTGGCGACTGCAAGCGCTGGCCGGGGATGGCTCGGCGCTCGAGGGCACGGCACCAGAGCTGCGGCTCCTGATCGTGCCCGATTCCGCGCCCGTCGTCACGCTGCCGGTACCCGGTCGCGATACGACGCTGCCGATCTCCCTGCACCAGCAGCTCGTCGCCGATGTGCGCGACGACCATGGGATCAGCCGGCTATCCGTCGTGAGCTGGCGCGTGAGCCGCACCGGACGGGTTGGTGAGGCGGTGCGCGAATCACTCGACGTCGCGGGCGTCGGCGATCGGGCGATCGTGCAAGGACGGCTCGATGCCGAGAACCGTGGGCTGTTGCCCGGAGACACGCTGCGGCTCTACGTCGAAGCGCTGGACAACGCGCCCACGCCGCACATCGGCCGCAGCGCCGAGATCGCGCTCCGGCTCCCGAGTATGGAGGAGCTGCGCGCGGAGGCGCGTGAAGCCGCCCGGGACGTCGCGAGTGCGGCCGATTCGGTCGCTGCCGCGCAGCGCGAGCTGAGCGATCGGACGCGCGATCTCGCGCAGGAGCGCAGCCGTGAGTCGGACGGTCGAGCGGCCGGACGGCCGGACGGCCGCAATCAGCAAGGCACGATGTCGTTCCAATCCACCCAACGCGCCGAGGAGATCGCGCGCGATCAGGCCGCGATGTCGCAGCGCGTGCAGGAGCTGGCGCAGGCCGTCGAAGAGATTGCGCGCGCGGCAAAGGCCGCCGGCGTGGACGACAGTGCGTTCCAGAGCCGGCTGCGCGAAGTACAGGAGCTGTTGCAGCGGGCACTCACGCCGGAGCTGGAGCAGCGGCTGCGTGAGCTGCAGGAAGCGCTGGCGCGCCTCGATCCCGAAGCGACGCGGCAGGCGTTGCAGCGCCTGGCCGAAGCACAACAGCAGCTGCGGCGCGAGCTCGAACGCAGTGAGGAGCTGTTCAAGCGTGCCGCCATGGAGGGCGAGCTCGCCTCGCTCGCCAAGGATGCCGAGGACCTGCAGCGTCGCCAGGCGGAGTGGGCGAGAGAAGACGCCCAGCACCCGGACTCGGCCGCCGCTGCGGCAGAGCGCGATCTGGCCACTGCCACCGATTCGCTCGCCAAGGGCGTGGAGCGCGCCGGGCAGAGTGTCCCGCTGCAGCATTCGCAGGCCGCCGCGCGCCGCGCGCAGGGCGCGATGCAGGAGGCGGCGAACGCCGCGAGCCAGCGCGACTCGCGCGGCGCGCGCACGGCAGGACAGGAGGCGGCCGATTCGCTGGCCCAGCTGCCCGACGAGCTGCGGCAACGGCGCGATTCGCTGACGTCCGCGTGGCGCCAGGAAACGCTGGACGCGCTCGACCGCGCGCTCTCGGAGACGGCGGCGCTCGCCCGGCGCCAGCAGGAAGTCACCGACGCGCTGCGCGACGGCGAAGCCGGCGCATCGACCCGCGGGCGCCAGGCGGCGATCGAAGAGGGCACGCACGCCGTCGAGCAGGAGATCAGCGCGGCCGCTGGCCGGCATGCGCTCGTCTCCCCCCAGCTCGAGGCCGCCCTCGGCTACGCGCAAAACCAGATGAAGCAGGCTCGCGAGCAGCTCGAACAGGGCGACCCCAATTCCGCCACCGCGGCGTCGTTCGCGGAGCAGGCGCTCGATGCGTTGAACGCGACCGCGCATGCGCTGGTCCGCACGGCGGAACGCGTCGCCGGCGCGAAGTCGGGATCGGGATTCCAGGAGGCCCTCGAGCAGCTCGCCCGGATGGCGCAGCAACAGCAGGGCATGAACGGCGACGCGCAGGGCTTGTTGCCGATGATGGGACCGGGAGGGGACGCGGTCATGCAACAGCTCCGCGACCTCGCCGGACGCCAGCGCGCGCTCGCCGAACAGCTCGAGCGGCTGCAGGCGGGTGGCGACGCGAGCGCCGCCGGTGCGCTGGCGCAGGAAGCGCGCGAGCTCGCGCGGCAGCTCGAGGAAGGCCGGCTGGACGCCCGAACCATCGAGCGGCAACAGCGGCTCTATCGCAAGCTGCTCGACGCCGGCCGGAGTCTCACGGGCGATGAGCCCGACCAGCAGAAGGAGCGCACCAGCCGGTCCGCCACAAGCGCCGACAGCATCCACATCCCGGCCGCGCTTCTCCCCGGGGCGACCGGCAGCGGTCCGAAACTCCGCTATCCGACGTGGGAGGAGCTGAGCGGACTCACGCCCGAGCAGCGGCGTATGGTGCTCGAGTATTTCCGCCGGCTCAATGACACGAAGCATTAGGCTCGCGCTCGGCCTGATGGTCGCAGTGCCGGCGCTGGCGGGTGGCCAAGCGATCGGCCCCGGCTTTGAGCTGGAACGCTCCGGCCGCTACGCCGACGCGGCCATCGTCTATACCGCCACCGTGCGCGGCGATCCCACGAACCTCCCGGCGCTGCTCGGTCTCGAGCGGACCCTCGCCATCCTGAACCGGATGCCGGAGCTGTTGCCGCTCGTGCAGAACGCGCGGGCGCGGCTGCCCGAGAGCCCGGCGCTGCGCAGTCTCGAGCTGCGCGTCTATGCGACACTCAATCAGCTCGATTCGCTGGAGACGATCGCGCGCCGCTGGGCGGCGACCGTGCCGCAGAGCGAGGCGCCCTACCGCGAGTGGGGGCAGGCGCTCGCGGACCGCCGCATGTGGGATGAGGCGCGACGCGCGTTCTTGATTGGCCGTCGCACGCTGGGCGGCGACGGCACGCTCGCCATGGAGCTGGCCGAGCTGGAGCTGCGGGCGGGGAACTGGGAGGCCTCAGCGGCCGAGTGGGGCCGCGCGGTTACGCGCACACCCGACGTCGAGCCCAACGCCCAAAACCAGCTCACCGATGCGCCGGCCCCAATGCGCGACCGCGTGGCCAAAGTGTTGACGCTGCCGGGCGCGTCGGCGCGCGCGCGCCGCCTGGGTGCGGAGCTGCTGCTCGGCTGGGGCCAGCCCATTGAAGCATGGGCCGCCATCGAGCCGACGCTTGCTCCACCCGATAGCGACACACCTGCGGCGCTGCGTCGCTTCGCTGATCTCGCCAGCGCGCTGCCGTCGCCCGAAGGACACCGCGTCCGCGGTCTCGCGCTCACGCGCTGGGCGGAGATGGTGCCGTGGACGCTGGGCGCGCGCGCCCGGGCGGAAGCGGTGCGTGAGCTGCTCGACGGCGGCGACAAGATCGGCGCGCGTCGTGTGCTCGAAGGTTTTCCCGATTCCAGTGGCGTTGCACAAGCGGCGCTCATCCAGCTGCTGATTGCGGACAATCAGCTGGACCTCGCCGAAGAGCGTCTCGCGATCACGTCCACGGGGATCACCGCGGACGATCGCGCCTCGCTGCGGCTGGCGCTCGCGAAGGCACGCGTGGCGCGCGGGGAGCTGGACCGCGCCGATGCGGCGCTGGGGACGGACTCGAGCATCGTCGCGGCTGCGGAGCGAGGCTGGATCGCGCTGTATCGGGGTGACCTGAGGGGCGCGATGGAGTCGTTCCGGACGGCCGGTCCCTACGCGTCCGACCGCGCGGCCGCGACGGACCGCACGTCCATGATGGCGATGCTGCAACGGATCCAGGACGAGTCGAGCCCCGAGCTGGGTGCCGCGTTGCTGACGCTGGCCCGCGGCGACTCAGGTCAAGCGATCGCGGCGCTCCGCCGCGCCGCCGCGCGGCTGCCGGAGCAGGGGGGCCGGCTCGAGGTGCTGCTGCTCGCGGCTCAGGTCGCTGCGCAGAAAGGCGGCGAGCAGGAGCCCACAGCCACGGCACTGTTCGATGAGATCGTGCGCGCCGGCGGCGAAGGCGCGGCGCCCGCAGCCGCCGAGCTCGACTGGGCGCGACTCCTCGTGCGGGGCGGGCGGTCGGCCGAAGCGATCCCGCATCTCGAGCACCTGATTCTGACCTACCCCACGAGCGCCTTCGTCCCCGAGGCTCGACGCGTCCTCGAGCGGGCGAAGGGGGCGATTCCGAAGTCATGAGGCGAAGAGATTTCTTAAAGCGGCTAAGTGGCTATGGGGCTATGGGGCTAAGTGCGCGCATTCCGGGTTTCTTAGCCCCTTGGTCGCTTAGCCCCGTAGCCTCCTTGCTTATCCCAATGGATGATGCGCAAACCGACCACCTCAAAGCCTACGGCCTCACCTACAAAGCCATCCAGAACGGCCTCAAAGCGGAGTGGCTGCTCAACTATCGCGGCGGGTCATTCCTCATTCCCGATCTCGACGCGCTGCGGCGTGACGCGGCACTCAACGGGATTCGGACGGAGCCGGTCGACAGCTCGATGACGGCGGTGCGCGGCGAAATCGAAGCGAACAACATGGACGCGGTGCCGCTCGAGAAGGCGCCCAAAGTCGCCGTGTACGCGCCACCGAACGCGGCGCCGTGGGACGACGCCGTCACGATGGCGCTGCAGTACGCCGGCATCCCGTTCACCAAGATCTGGGATGCCGAAGTCATGAACGGCGGGCTGCGGGACTACGACTGGCTGCACCTGCATCACGAGGACTTCACCGGCCAGTACTCGAAGTTCTTCCTTATCTATTCCGGCATGCCGTGGCTCGCCGAGATGGTGCAGCGCAACACCGAGATGGCGCGGCGGCTCGGCTTTGGGACCGTGCCCGATCTCAAGAAGGCGGTGGCGCGCAGCATCCGGAGCTACGTCGAGAACGGCGGCTTCCTGTTCGCCATGTGCACCGCGACCGAGACGATCGACCTCGCGCTCGCGGCCCATAACGTCGACATCGCCGCCACGTTCGCCGATGGCACGCCGCTCGATCCCGACGCCGACGCCAAACTCGACTGGTCGGCAGCGTTTGCGTTCACCGGCGCGCATATCGAGACGAACCCGCTCGTCGCGAGCTTCTCCGACATCGACGGCCATCAGGTGAACGGTGGCGCGCGGCGCCAGCCGCTGGGCGCGTTCAAGCTGTTCAACTTCAGCGCCAAGATCGATCCGGTGCCGACGATGTTGGTACAGGGCCACCGCCAGGTGATCTCCGATTTCTACGGCCTGACGACGTCGTTCGTCCGCACCAAGCTGAAGCCGGGCGTCACCATCCTCGCCGAAGAGGAAGGCGCGCCCTGGGTCAAATACATCCACGGCGACCTGGGGAAGGGGACCTGGACGTTCTTCGGCGGGCACGATCCCGAGGATCCACAGCATCAGATCGGCGATCCGCCGACGGATCTCTCGCTGCATCCGCATTCCCCGGGCTACCGGCTGATTCTGAACAACGTGCTGTTTCCCGCCGCGAAAAAGCGCGAGCTCAAGACGTGAGCGTCGAGCGCCTGACGGCGGCCGCGCGCACTCTGCTGCAGGACGAGATCGCCGCGGCCCACGGGCGCGAGGTGTCGTTCGTGGTGCGGGCCGATCCCAACGGCACGCTCACCGACGCGCGCGTCGTCGCGCGCGGCACGATCGATGCCGTGCTCGCGCTGCCCGGCGTCGCGACGCGGGGCGAGATGCTGATCCACAATCATCCGAGCGGGTTTCTCGAGCCGTCCGGGGCCGATCTCCACGTCGCCGCGCGCCTGCACGACGAGGGCGTCGGCTTCGGGATCGTCAACAACGACGTCTCGACGCTGTACATCGTGGTCGAAATGCCGCGGGCGCGGACGCTCACGCGCCTCGACTCGCTGGAGATTGCGAACTTGCTCTCCGAATCGGGCCCCGTCGCGCGCGTCCTGGGCACGAGTGCGTTCGAGGATCGTCCCGGTCAGCGCGACATGGCGGCCTTTGTCGCCGACGCCTATAACGACGGCGGCGTCGCATTGCTCGAGGCAGGGACGGGAGTCGGCAAGTCGTTCGCCTACCTCGTGCCCGCGATCGAGTGGGCGCGTGTGAACGGCGAGCGCACCGTCGTCTCGACCAACACGATCAATCTCCAGGAGCAGCTCGTCGGCAAGGATCTGCCGATCCTGGCCCGGGCATTCTCGACGGGTGAGCGCGCGGTCACGTTCGCGTTGCTCAAGGGGTGGCGGAACTATCTCTGCCTCTCGCGGTTGGAGCAGGCGCGCGCGGGCCAGGAGTCGCTGTTCGACGAGGGACGCGGCGCCGAGCTCGAGGCGATCGCGGGATGGGCGTCTCGCACCGCCGACGGCAGCCTGTCCGACCTGGTCGAAGAACCCTCGAGCGACGTGTGGGATGCCGTCGCGGCCGAGTCCGATCTGTGCACGCGCCTCAAGTGCCCGCACTTCGATCGCTGCTTCGTATTTGCCGCGCGGCGGCGCGCCGCGGAGGCGGACGTCGTCGTCGTCAATCACCACCTGCTCGCGTCCGATCTGGCGGTACGCATCGCGTCGGACAACTGGCAGGAGGCCGCCGTGCTCCCGCCGTACCGGCGCCTCGTACTCGACGAAGCCCATCATCTCGAAGACGTGGCCGCCCAGCACCTCGGCACCCAGGTCAGCATGATCGGCGTACAGCGGCTGCTCGGCCGGCTCGAGCGCAACGGCCGCGGCCTGCTGCCGACTCTCGCAGCGGAGCTGCGCACGCATGAAGACCTGATGAGCGCCGCGAGCCGCGACTTGCTGGGTCGCACCGTGCTCGACGCGCTGGTCGCAGCGCGGCGCTGGGCGGAAGAGCTGTTCGGGCGTCTGGGCCGGCGGCTCGATGCGGAGCAGGTGCTGCGCTTTACCGACGCGTTTGCGAGCGACAACGTGTGGCGCGAAGGGCTGGACGTCGCGCTCGACAACCTGCTCGTCGCGTTCAGCAAGCTGCGCGACGGCGTCGAGACGATCGCCGACCGGTTGTCGATCGACGATCCCGCCGAGATGCGCACGCGACTGATCGGCGAGTTGCGCGGCGTCGTGCGCCGGCTCGACACCGCGGCCGAGGGTCTCAAGGCGACGCTCCAACCAGTCGGTTACCGGCCGACCGTCGGACCGTCTGTCAGATGGATGGAGCGGCGCGGCCGCCGCACACCGAACCTCACGCTGTCGGCCGTGCCGCTCGACCTCGCGCCGGTGCTCAAGGAAGCGCTGTTCGACCGCACCGAGACGGTCATTCTGACGAGCGCGACGCTCGCGGCGGGCGGCGAGTTCACGTTCCTCGAGGAGCGCCTCGGCCTCTCGCTGCCGCCGTCGCGCGTGACGGTGCGCGAAATTCTGCCCTCGCCGTTCGACTTCGGCGCGCAGTGCGTCTTCGGCATCCCGACCGACATTCCGGAGCCGCGCGATGACGAGTCCGGCCACGGGGCTGCCGTCGCACGCGTGCTGCTCGAGCTGGCCCATGCATCCGACGGCGGTGTCTTCGGGCTGTTCACGAGTCACACCGCCTTGCGGCGCGCGGCCGACGCGATCCGCGGCGAGGTGGGCGGGCGCTGGCCGCTCCTGGTCCAGGGGGAAGGGCAGCGCGATCAGCTGTTGCGGCGCTTCCGTGACGCCGGCTCGGCGATCCTGCTCGGCACCGATTCGTTTTGGGAAGGTGTCGACGTGCCCGGCCGCGCGCTGCGTGTGCTCATCCTCGCCAAACTGCCGTTCAAGGTGCCGAGCGAGCCGCTAACCGCCGCACGGTTGGAGCGTCTCACGGACGCGGGTGTCGATGGCTTCGCCCACTACCTGGTTCCGCTTGCGGCGCTCAAGTTGAAACAGGGATTCGGGCGGTTGATTCGGACCAAATCCGATGTCGGCGTCGTTGTCTTGCTGGACCGGCGGGTCGTCACCAAGCGCTACGGGGCCACCATGCTCGAGGGACTGCCGCCCGCGTCCAGGGCGATCGGCAACTGGCCCGAGGTCCGGCGTGAGGTGGAGGAGTTCTTCGCGATGCACAGCATCGGCACACCGGCTTCCTGGAGATAGATTAAAAGCCATGAGTTTCAGCAGGCGCCTTGCCCAACTGCCCACGTATCCGATGGCCGAGCTGCCGGCGATCAAGCGCAAGCTGATCGAGCAGGGCGTCGATCTCATCGACGTCGGAGCCGGGGACGCCGACTTTCCGCCGCCCGATATCGCGGTGAAGGCGATGGCGCGCGCGCTGCAAGACCCCACCATGAGCCGCTACGCGTTCCAGATCGGCCTGCCCGCGTTTCGAGAAGCGGCCGCGGCCTATATGCAGCGGCGTTTCGGTGTGTCGGTCGATCCGTTCAAGGAATTGCATCCCTTGCTCGGCTCCAAGGAAGGCATCGCGCACCTCGCGACCGCGGTGCTGAATCCCGGTGACGTCGCGATCGTGCCGGTGCCGGGCTACGCGGTTTACCACGGCGGCACCGTGCTCGCCGATGGGGAGCCCTATCTCTACAACCTGACGCCGCGCACCGATTTTCTGCTCGAGCTGGACGAGCTGCCCGCCGATCTCTTGAAGAAGGCGAAGCTCGTCTACCTCAACTATCCCAACAATCCGACGGCCGCCGCCGCGCCGCGCGACTATCTCGAGCGCACGATCGCCGCGTGCCGGAAACACGATATCGTCCTTGCGTACGACAATCCGTATTGCGAGATCACGTTCGACGGCTATGTCGCGCCGTCGATCTTCGAGATTCCGGGCGCGATGGATGTGGCGGTCGAGTTCCATTCGCTGTCGAAGAGCTTCTGCATGACGGGCTGGCGGCTCGGCTGGGCGGTTGGCCGGGCGGACCGGATCGCGGCCCTGGCGCGCGTCAAGAACTACATCGACACCGGCGCATTCCTGGCGGTGCAGGCAGCCGGGGCCGAGGTGCTGAAGCAGGCGGAGCGGATCGCCGCCGGATACGCGGCGCAATTCAAGGAGCGGCGCGACGCGATCATCCCGGCGCTCCGCGCCAATGGCTTCGAGATCGAGCCGCCGCAGGCGACGCTGTATCTCTGGATTCCGCTCCCCGAGGGTCTCAAGTCGGCGGCGTTTCAGAAACGGGCGCTCGAGGATGTCGGCGTCGTGACCCTGCCGGGCAGCGCGTTCGGCGCCGGCGCGGAAGGATTCTTCCGCATCGCGTTGACCGTGCCGGTGCCGCGGCTGATCGAAGCGACGGAGCGGCTCGGAAAGGTGCTCGCCACTGTTTGATCGTCAGGTAGAGCGACTTCCCCTCGGCCGCGCGTGGCTCTGGACCGCGGCGCTCCACGTTCTCGCCGTGGTGCTGTTCTTCACGGTGCAGTGGGCGGCGCCATGGCGAAAGTGGTCGTCAGGGCCGGCTGAGCAGCGCGAAATGGGCGACACCCTGATGTTCATTCTGGGAACCCGTGAAGTGCGCGCCAAAGGTCCGACGGTGCGGACGCCGCGTCCCGAACAAGCGCCACCAGTTACCGAGCCGCCCCCGCCGCCGCCCGTTACCGTCCCGTTGCCGCCCGACACCGCTCCGCCCATGCCCGCCTACGATCCCAATGCGAGCCGGGTCGCGCCCGCGCCGGAGGTGGGCGACGGCCGGTTGTGGGTGAGCCCGCGGCCCGGGCTGCCGGCAGCCGTTGCCGAGCAGATCTACGGCGACACGGCGCAGCGTCACAGCGCGGCGATCGACCGGCTCAAAGCGATGGTGGACACGCTGAATCAGGTGCTCGACCAGGAACAGCGCGAGCACCGGCGGCCGTCGTGGACCGTCGGCGGGACGCCGGACAAACCGGAGTGGGGGATCGACTCGGCATACATCCACGTCGCGGGCATCAAGATTCCCACCGCAGTGCTGGCCGGGTTGGGCTATCTGTTCAAAGGCGGCGGCAACTTCGACGAGGCGATGCGGCAGCGTCAGCTCGACTACATGCGTACCGACATCTTGCAAGCCGCCGCGCGCGCCCAGTCGCTGGCGCAGTTCCGCCGCTACGTGCGCGAGCTGCGCGAGCGCAAACAAGCGGAGCGGGACGCCGACGACCGGCGCCGCGCCCAGGACACGGTCAGAGCCGTCCCGTAGTGTATCTCGCCGCCGTCCTTCTCATCCTCCAGGCGCCGAGCCTGGATCGCACCGAGCAACGCATCCGCAGTACCATCAGCGCCGCCCGCGAAGCACAGATCTCCTACTTGCAGCGCGTCGTCGACATCCCGAGCAGCACATTGAATTTCGAGGGCGTCCGAAAAGTCGGAGCGATCTTCCGTGCCTCGCTGGACTCACTCGGTTTCACCACCAGGTGGGTTGCCGTGCCGGACGCGGTCGGCCGCGCGGGGCATCTCGTCGCCGAGCACCGCGGGAAGCCCGGCACGGTGCGGCTGCTGCTGATCGGCCATCTCGACACGGTGGTCGAGCCGGCGGGCGCCACTTTCGTGCGCGAGGATTCGAGCGCGCGCGGCATCGGCGCCGCCGACATGAAGGGCGGGGACGTGGTGATTCTGTACGCGCTGAAAGCGCTGCAGGCGGCGGGGGTGCTGCGCGATCTGAACATCACGATCGTCTTCACGGGCGACGAGGAGCATCCCGGCGAGCCGCTCGCTGAGGCGCGCCGCGCCCTCATCGAAGCCGCGCAACACAGCGATGTGGCGCTCGCGTTCGAGGGCGGCAACCGCACCGACGTGACTGTCGCGCGCCGTGGCGCCAGCGCGTGGCGGGTGACCGCGACCGGCCGCCAGGCCCATTCGGCCGGCGTGTTCGGCGAGGCGGGGTACGGGGCGATCTACGAAGTCGCGCGCATTCTGGACGAGTTTCGCACCCAGCTCAGCGGTGAGAAGTACCTGACGTTCAACGCCGCCACGATCGTGGGCGGCACCGATGTCACGTACGACACGGTGGCAATCAGCGGTACGACGGCGAGCAAGCTCAACATCATCCCGCCCCGCGCCGTCGCGCACGGCGACCTCCGGTTCATCTCCGACGAGCAGCTGCAACGGACCCGGCAACGCATGCGCGATATCGTCGCGCAGCATCTGCCGGGGACTGACGCGACCATCGTATTCCGCGACGAATATCCGGCGATGTCGCCGACTCCCGGGAACGCGCGGCTGCTCGCGGTCTACGATTCGGCAAGCCAGGCGCTGGGGTACGGCGCCGTGACTGCGCTCGATCCGGGCCGCCGCGGTGCGGGCGACATCTCCTTCGTTGCGCCGCTGATCGATGGGCTCGACGGGCTTGGCGCCCTGGGTGGCGGCACACACGCGCCGGGTGAGCATGTCGATCTCAAGTCTTTGACGATGCAGACCGAGCGAGCGGCGCTGCTGCTGTATCGAGTAGGGCGAAGGCCGGCCCCGCAGGGCGGAGTGGTTTACGCTCAGGACACGAGCAGCCGAACGATTGTCCGCGCCGCAACCGTCCTCGACGGCCGCGGCGGCGTGCTGCACAACGTCGACATCCTCGTCGGCGCTGGACGCATCGTGCGAATCGTGCCCCGCGCCGCGGTGCCTGCCGGCGCTCGGCTCATCGACCTCGGTGATCGCACTGTCCTGCCCGGGTTGATCGACGCGCACGCGCATCCCGTCTGGTACTTCAACCGCCAGAACCGGCTGCACACCGCGGCTGACGGCGACACGCCGGCGCAATCGATCCTCGCGGCGGCGGCCAACGCCTATGCGACACTCATGGCGGGGTTCACGACGATCCAGAGCGTGGGCTCGCGCAGCGACGCCGACCTGCGCGACTGGATCCTCACCCAGGGGCTGCCGGGCCCGAGGATCCTCACGTCGCTCGATCCGCTCAGCGACCCGCGCATCGGCCCCGACTCGCTGCGCGCGCTGGTCCGGCAACGCAAGGCGCAGGGCGCCGACCTCATCAAGCTGTTCGCCTCAGCCAGCATCCGGGAAGGCGGGCAGCAGACGATGTCCGACTCACAGCTCGTCGCGGTCTGCGGTGAAGCGAAATCGCTCGGCCTGCGCACGCTGGTCCACGCGCACAGCGCGGCAGCCGTGCGCGCCGCGACACTCGCCGGTTGCACACAGGTGGAGCACGGTATCTTCGTGACGCAGGACGTGCTCACGCTGATGGCGCAGCGCGGGACCTACTTCGATCCGCAGTGCGCGCTCGTGTTCCAGAACTATCTCGGGCATCGCGCCGAGTATCTGGGAATCGGCAATTACACCGACTCGGGGTTCGCGGCGATGGAGCGCGCGCTGCCGCTCGCCGCACAAGACATCCGCATGGCCCTCGCGACGCCGGGGCTCAAGGTAGTCTACGGCACCGACGCCGTCGCCGGAGCGGACGGGCACAACGCCGAAGATTTGATCTGTCGCGTGCAGAAGTCGGGCGAAGCGCCAATGCACGCGATTCAGGCGGCCACGTCGCTGAACGCCGAAGCGATGGGACTCGCCACCGAGATCGGCGCGATCGCGCCTGGGCTCGCTGCCGACATCATCGCGGTTGACGGCGATCCGTTGGTCGACATCACGGCGCTGCGGCGGGTGAGCTTTGTGATGAAGGGTGGAAAGGTGCTGCGGAACGACAGGTAGGGGCGCAGCTGCGCCCCTACCTATGTTTAGGATCGTTACTGCTTTACCAGCTGTCCGCGAATCTCCCCACCTGTATGAGCCTTCGTATGAATGTTCACGTAGGCCTTGCCGGCCCGCATGAGTGCGATGACGCTGTCCGGCGGTACAGCCGCGCCGTTCGCCACGGTCCCCGTAAAGCCGATACCCGTCGGAGTGGGCGCGAGGCTCTGAACCACGCCACCGGCCGAGTCCGCCACGCCGCGATGAATGTGCCCGGCGATGACGCTATCGATTGCGGTGTTGATATCGACCTTCCAGCTGATCTGCGTTCCCAGCACAGTGATGATCGCCGTACCGGTAGCGGTCGAAGTGACCGCGGTCGGCCGTTCATTGGCGCCGTTGAGCTGCGCCGTGTACACCTCCAACCCGGAAGGAATACCCGTCGTCGTATTGTTATCACTGCAGGCAACGCCGATCAGTGAAATCGTTGCAAACATCGTCAATGCTCGTGAAACGTGCATACCAAATCCTCCTTAGACAGCTAATTGCAGGTGATACCGCACAAAGTTTCGAACGCAGACTCTGCCCTCCTTTCAGACGGCTGAGGTTATGGGACGATGATCGCCCCGTGCATGAACGCCTGATGCGGGATGCAGTGGTACGGATAGGACCCGGGCGCAGCGAACGTATGCGAGAAACGGTCGCCGGGATTCAGGTCGGTCGAGCTCCAGATCCCCGTGGTATCCGACGTCGTGGTGTGAGGCTCCTGCGGCGGGGTTTCACAGTTGATCCAGGTGACGGTCGCGCCCGCCGGGACGTGCAGGGTGTCCGGATGGAATGCGAAATCCCGGATCGCGACGATGTAATGCAGCGAGTCGATCACCGTGACCGGCACGCGACACTCGGCCGCACAGGTGACGCCGGGG